>Glacier_p2__coassemble_923_pt1 | contig 65532 bp, 61 predicted proteins | sample Glacier_p2__metabat2_high_PE_005 | metagenome-assembled genome bin Glacier_p2
AAGCCTAAATTCCGAAAATTTTCGGTTTTGCTATAGTTGTTAGACCAACGCTTTGAGGCTTCGCTATGAATTCGTTTAACCGTCGCATCCTGTTAGTCGCTTTAGGCACCACGCCTCACTTAATGACGATGACGTTAAGTGCTCTATATAAGACGTATCCCGATGAGATGCCGACCGAAATTCATGTGGTCACCACAAAAAGAGGCGCCGAATGCGCCCGAGAAACTTATTTAGATCCTCAAGGCGGTCTCTTAGCGGACTTCTATCGCGACTATCAATTAACCCCGGCCACGTTTGACGAACACCACATCCATACGATTCCCGGTGACGACGGCGCCCCGCTTGAAGACATTCGTACGCAAGCTGACGGCTCTCGTGCCGCAGACTTTATCGTGTCGCTGATTCGTAATTTCTGTGCCGATCCAAAGGCCTCACTACACGTCTCGATTGTGGGCGGTCGAAAAAGCATGGGCTTGTTGTTAGGTAGTGCCATGACGTTTTATGGCCGAGACCAAGATAAACTCTCACACGTACTCTCGCCCATGGAATATGCGCCTGGGCAATTTTCATACCCGACGCCAGAGGATCTCGAATCTAAACCCGACATCGTCAGTTTGGGCGAAATACCGTTTTTACGGTTGCGCCCGGTCTTACCACAAGTGCTCTTGAGTGAGCAATATAGCTTTGGCGATATTGTCGAAGCGTCACAAACACAGATTTCACAGCCGCCGCACGCGCGTGTTGTGAACCACAAGAATAAATACACGCTCCATTGTGACGGCATTAGGATCAAATGCGAACAGCGTGCCGTGGGCTTATATACGTGGCTATTGTTACGTCAAAAATTGGGACGCATGACCCATATTTCGTTTGGTGCCATGGATTACGAAACGTTCTTTTTCTTGCGCCTACAGTTCTTGCAAGTGTTGGAGCCACTCTTAAACGAGTCGAGTTGGCAGAAAGCGCCAGAAACGTATCTAGGCATCCCGCATGATCGGTTGTTGCAAATTCGTCGCCGTCTGATGAACCAAGGTATTCAAGATCCGCATGAATACTTTTTGGCCTTCCAAGCGCTACTCACTGAAGACGAAAAGAAGGCGCTCTCCCAAACGGCAGGGGACTTTGCGCGCAAGCTCTCCACGCTTCGAACCAAGATTAACGACAAGATTACCGATCATTTACAAGTTGCGATTCCAGACGTTACGAAACGCCGTTGGCGTCAATACTTCATTGAATCTAACGAGCAAAAAGACGACTGCGTCTATCAGTTGCGCTTAATGCCAAACCACATCGATTTACCAGACGACCTCTTAGCGTTACTTCAAAAAGCAGACAAGTCTGCTGCTGGTTACTGGCGGCACGTATAGCGTCAAGTGCGACCAGGTAAGGTTTTCAGCAAGCGCGAGCCTGGTCACAAAACGGTACAATCATTGAATGCTGTCAAACCATTTTTGAATCACGTTCAGTTGACCGTGTCCGACCTCAATGATCCGCCAAGAAACGCCTCGAGAACTCTACCAACGTCTTGAATCGCAATTGTCTCCTCTATTGCGTGACGTCTTGCGTAGTGAATTGCCTCAAATCGATCCGAGCGGCTGGTGGGAAAATTTGGTGTTGCCCACGTTAACGACCATACAGCTTGAACACGTTCAGGCAAAGCACGACTTAGAGCAGTTTGACTATCCCGCCTTGGTCAATATCTTCTACAAGAACTGGCGACTCATTCGACCACGCGTCAATATGAGTAACCATGTGACCAATTACCTTTTCACGCTCAAAACCTTGCGTAACGATGTCGAACATCAACCGAATATCGAGCTCGATGATGCTAAGCGCAAGTATTTCGAAGAAACGGCTCGGCTTGCCATCGAGCAACTCCTGCAGTCGCCCCATATCTCCGTCTGTCGTCGCCCAAATAAACGCTTCTTTCAGGTCTTTGGTCTTTTAGTCTGTGCGGCGCTCATTGGTGTGGGTCTATATTCGAATCGGGACGTTTGGACTGACGAAGAAACAAAGACCGTTGCTCAAAATTTGACGCAACGCGATCAAGAACTTCAAAAATTAGGTGCCTGGCTCGCTTCTCCCACTGTCAATCTTTGCATGAGTTACCTAAGACCCAAAGACGGTAGTTGGAGTAGACACTACACGGTTCGCGCCAAACTCGAAAGCGGCAAGCTTTTAGAAGAAAAAACGGGCGACAAGCGCTTTAAGGCTGATCGTTATTATTTAATTCAGCACTGGAAAAAGACGGATGAATATACGATCATTCCATTGCCAGAAGGCCTTAACCACGCCCCACACACAGAGACCTTGCTTCATGACACCACGTTACGCGCGTGGATGATTAAAGCGGGCTGGAAAGACTGCAAAAAACCTGGCGAAAATTAAAGCGGTCGTTTGTGTGTTAACGAGCACTACACCAATCCAAGGGCTTAGATTTCACTTCAAAGGCGCAGAGCCTAATGTTACTTTCGATGGCCTCAGACTCGGTGAGTTCAAGGCCACGTTTTTCTTTTGGAATGTCGAGCGTTAACGCGACGAACGTTGCGCCTTTGTCGCAAACGGCTGCTGCCAAATGGACGGGCAACGTCCCAATCACCGTGTCACCTGGCTTCACGTCCTCAGGCTCAAAATTCTCTTTAAAGACATCAATCGTGATGGGCTGACGCTTAATCCAAGCGACGGTGCCGGCGTGGCGGCCAATGAAATAGGTTGTCATACCTTTTCCTCCTCGAGCACGAGTTTACTTGGTAGCTGCTTTTTGTACTTGACGGATTTTCCGCTGCCACGTCTCAATGGCTTCAATGAGCGCTCGACACTGTTGCTCGCCTAAGACGCGCTTGTCTCGCTGCTTCATGCCTAGTGACAAGGCAAGTTCAATTTCAGCGGCCGAAATCCCTCGCTGCAGACAACGCAAATTAAAGTGATTCGTGATTCCCATGTGATGACTCCTTATAAAAAAAAAACGTGACCCCAGGTTCACTTTAACCTCGAAAACCCTTCGCACCAAAAACGGCAAATTTGCGAAAACCTGGCAAGCGAGAGCACCCATTTATAGTGAACGTAGATCAATCTCAATCGTTAAAAGGAGTTCACTATGAGTCGCAGCAAACATTTGAAGCCTCTGACACCCGCGAAGGCCAATGCTTCTATTAAGTCTCTGATTTTGAATTTGGTCGATGACCTGGGCGACCTAGAAGACATCACCCATGACGATTGTGACTTTTTGCTTGAGCGGTTAACCGAATTGAGGCTGTCGCTCGAACAAACTAAAAAGCGAGGCGGTCTCGTCGTCATTGAAGAAGACGACACACTGATCACGGCGTACCGATGTGGCACCTTTAATGCTTTTTATCGCGATCCCGCAAAATCTCATCCAAAGCTCTCGCGTTCTGAGCAAGCTTTTGTTGAAAACTACTATGCCAATCACTAACCAAGCGCGCTTTGTAGAGACCGTCCACGACACGGTCTCTTGTCGCGTTACTCACTCGACACGCATCGAATGCCATCGCTTTGACCCAATAGTCGGCAGAGAAACCTTGTGTTTTTATCCTGACGGCCGTTGGTACTATCAAAACGAAACAGACACCCTCACGGGTCAAACAACCAGTCAATCGATTGGGCGGTTTCTTCAGACTCTCGAAGAGGCGTTAACGACTGAAGACGAACGCCCCTACGCACCGTCCTATGCTAGCGCCTCGCATTGGCACGTAGAGATCTACTTTCATCACGTGCTCGTCAAACGAGAATCGGGCCCCGTTTTACCGGCAGCCATCACGCCATTAGCTTCGGTCGACCATTGGCTTTGCGCGTCACTTGGCCTACCACGTCACTTTTTCACGACAATAAAAGGTGAAGCGCGCGCCTAACATGATGACGATTTCATAATTACTCATCAATCTGAGACATGATTGGACGCTCAATTGGTGTTCTAATAAGGTTTACCTAGCCGCTTCGGTATAATGTAACCATTTCTTTTAATGTGTTCAGCCGATCCCGCTCGGGGATCTTTGCCACTGCGAGTCCACTCATGCATCAGATTTTGAAGTCCGCTGCCGTCGCTGTCACGGCTGTCTTTGCCTGTGCCTATTCTTATGCTGCCGACTTTTCGGCTCAGACGATCCGTTTAGCCCATACGGCCGCCGTCTCTCACGCACACCATGAAGCTGCCCAACTCTTTGCAAAGAATGTGGCTGACCGCACGGGTGGCAAGGTCAAAGTTGAAGTCTACCCTGCTGGCGAATTGGGTGACCAGCCGGCGTTGGCCGAACAGGTCACGTTGATGGCCTTGGATGGCGCTGTGGTGAGTTTGGGTAACCTCGCCATGTATTCCAAGAAGTTGAACGCCATGACGGCGCCCTTCCTCTTTGCGGATTACGACCATGCTCACCGCACGATCGACAATTTCGTCATGCCCTGGATGAATGAAGGCTTGGCGCAGCACGATGCTATCGGTCTTTCGATGTTTGACTATGGCTTCCGTCAGACCACGACGAAGGGCGTGCCCATTCATACGGCCGCTGACCTCAAGGGTCTCAAGATTCGCGTTCCGCCTTCCACGGGGCTTTTGGCGGCCTTTGATGCCGTTGGCGCCAACACGCAAAAGATTGCTTACTCTGAACTCTATACGTCTTTAAAGCAAGGCGTGGTCGTGGGTCAAGAAAACCCGGTCTTCACGATTTTGGCCGACTCGCTTTTTGAAACCCAAGACCAGTTGGCGCTCACGAAGCACTACTTTGACTGCCAGGTCATGCTCTTTAATAAGACCTTCTTTGAAGGCCTGAGCCCAGAACTTCAGAAGATCTTGAAGGAAGAAGCGATCAATGCTCAGAACTTGACCCGTGATCGTATCAGCCACGGTGAAGCCGCCGTCATTGAAGAGTTGAAGGCCAAGGGCATGAATGTCACGACGCCCGATCGTGAATCCTTCGTGAAGATGATGGCACCGGCTTATGACAAGATTGGTGAGCTCGCTGGCAAGGACGAAATGAAGAAGCTCCTTGACGCCGTTGACGCGGCTCGCACGAAGTAATCGAGTCATTCGTCATGTTGATGTTCGTCATTTTCGCCGCGGTATTGGTGCTCATGCTCATTGGCGTGAGCACTGCCGTGACCATGGGCTTTGCGTCAATTGCCACCTTCCTTTTTGCGGGTGGCGACCCCGTAAGACTCTTTTTGGTACCGCAACGCATGTTTGCGCAGGTCTCTGGCATTACCTTGATGTCCATTCCCTTTTTCTTATTGATGGGGAACCTGATGACTGTGGGCGGCGTGAGTCAAAGCCTCTTTGGCTTTGGTCGCGTGTGCTTAGGTCACCGTTGGGGTGGGCTATCTAACGCGGCCATTGTGGCTTGCGTTGTGATGGCTGCAATGTCAGGGTCTGCCGCAGCGTGCGCAGCTGGGATCGGCATGATTGCCATTGCGGAAATGACGAAATCGGGTTACGGGCGCCCTTTTAGTTGCGCAACGATTGCTGCGGGCGGTGCGCTCGGCCCCATTATTCCGCCCTCGATTACACTCATTTTGTACGCAGGACTCACGCAAACAAGTGTCAACGCCCTCTTTGCGGCGGGTGCTGTGCCAGGGCTTTTGCTTGGCATTGGCTTTATGGCATGGTCAAGTTTTGTGTGCGCACGTAAGGGCTATGCCAAAACGATGCCCGTGCCCATGCGTGAACGATGGATTGCGTTTAAAGAAGCCTTCTTTGCCTTGATGACCCCCGTGATCGTCATGGGTGGTATGTTTGGCGGCCTCTTTACAGCGACTGAAGCCGCGGCCGTTGCGTCCCTTTATGTGATGTTCTTAGGCTTTTTCGTCTACGGAACATTACATGTCAAAGATCTCCCGCGCATCTTTTGGGAAACCGTAGAACAAACAGCTAAAGTCATGTTTGTCATTGCCACAGCGGGCTTTTTTCAGTATGTGCTTCTTTATACGCGTATTCCACAACAAGCCATTGCCTTTATTTCAACCTCTTTTGCAACGGTTGCGCCTGTCCTTTTAATCATCATTGCGTTGCTCGTTTTGATGGGTTGCTTCATGGAAGGGACGGCTATTTTGTTGATCACCGTACCGATTTTTGTACCGTTAGCAAAGTCCTTTGGCTATGACGTCATTCAGTTGGGCGTCGTGATGTGTATTGCTTTAGCCGTTGGTGTGCTTACGCCACCTGTAGGGTTGAATCTATATGTGATGAGTTCGATTACCGGCGAAAAAGTGATTGAGATTGCCAAAGAAGCCGTGGGCTATGTGTTAATCATGGTGTTAGCGGCCATTGCTGTGGCCTTTATTCCTGAACTCTCGTTGGGTCTTGCCCGTTTGGTGAATTAGTTTCAGTGCTTCGCTAAGTAGTATGCTTTTGAAGTTTAAGGAGACCGCGGTGAACGCTTTACTAACGCTCTTAGGTACACTCGATCGCGCTGTGAGTTTAGTCGCTCGCTCAGTGAGTGTCTTTTGCTTAGCGGCGATCTTTGTCCTCTTTTTGGCCAATATCTTCGTTCGCTTTGTGCCCGTTTATAACTTCACGCAAACGGACGACTGGATTCAAATTTTCTTGGTATGGATGATTTTCCCAGGTGCGATGGAACTCGTGCGCACGCGTAGTCACTTTATGGTTGACGTCCTCACCGAACGCATGGCCGGCACCCAAACAGGGCGCATTTGTCGGCTGATCGTTACTCTCATTGAACTAACGACCTATGCCCTCATCTGTTGGTATGGCTGGGTTTGGGTGATGCGCGCCCAGGCGACCTTTCAATCGATTCCGTGGTTGCAAGTGCGCTGGGCTTATGCTGCGATACCTGTGAGCGCCTTCTTTATGACGCTCTATGGATGTCGAGATTTTATCCAAGCATTGTTAGCCTTTAGAGGGCCTAAAGCGAGCTAACCAACGCCATCTACCAAGCGACAAAAAGCCTGGCAACCTTCCATTTGCCAGGCTTTTTTCTTTGTCGAGAACATCGCGCGTTTATCGGTTTTCGCGACGCTTTTCTTGATATTCGAAGTAGTACGTACCTCCCGCTTGCGAAGGTGCCTTGATGAAGCGGTTTTCGATCATAACAACCTCTTCTTCGTGGAGCACTTTGGCGATACGCTTTAAGAGGCTCTTGCCTTCGCAACACGTAACTTCTTTTGGAATCAGACTTAAGAGTCGTTCATCGAGCCCAATTGGGAACAAGTGCCGCTGATCGTCATAAGGCGACGGACACCCCTTTTCGATAAAGACTTCAAGCACAATTGGCGTATTTGGGATGCTTACCATCAGTTCGGTCGACTTCAAAATACGCGAAGCAGCTACCCAAGCCACAGCCTCGGCAATTTCGAGAGGGCTCGCCTCTTCTGCCATCATCCGTTCCACGACATAGGTGAGGACATCGATCGTTTCGGGCGTCATCGTCTCAAATCGCGTCACCGATTTGAACCCCACCAACATTGGCGCCAAAAATTGTTCATAAAGCTTCGCTTTGTCGAGCGTCATGATCTCATCCTTATTATTTTCTAGTTTTGGCTTAAACCATCCATCGCGCCAACCGCATCCACTAGACACGCAGACTAGGCATGGTGTTAAACCACTTTGGTCACTCAAAAAACATTGTCAGTCTTTACAGTTTACTGCCAAGTCTAGCGTTTTGCGCATGGTTGTTTGTCCGAAGCGACACATTTTTACGCGCTTGACGTGAGCCTTCGCTCCACCCCGATCGGGTTGAGATTCAATGATCTTCATTGGGCTCTAATGGTGCATCACCAAGATCTTCCATCACTCGTACCTTTGCGATAGACTTCTTCATAGAAACGTTTCATAGAAGTCATTGATGACTTCTATGCCTTTCACGTTTCGGGAGGTTGACATGTCTGTGCAAATGACCATTACCTTACCTGCCGTCATGGCCGAACGGCTCGAAACGCTCGCTACCGAAACCGGGTTAAGCAAAGACGACTTGGTATTAGAAGGATTACGTACGCTTTTTGCTGCGCGCCTCGATCGAACGGTCGCACTCGTCACCGAAGAGCAACTCGCAGCTGTCCTGAATATTCTTGATACTCCCACGCCACCCGATGTAACCGATCGCATTCGCAAAACACTGACGATGCCTTACGCATGGGAAGAAAAGTAGTCGAGCATCTGGTGCACACCTAAACGAAGCGCTAAGACTTCACGAAGCGCCTTTTGCACCTGGAACGATTGTCGCCTTTAGGTATCGTTTGATTAATACGCTTCAAAGCGTAGTTATACAGCACACTGTCAACCGACTCATCAACTCACCATTGAGCAGTCAGGAAGTATTTAAGCAAAAAAAGATGCCGGGAAGACCCTTCACTGTCGACCCGGCATTAAAAAAAGCATAGTAAAACCCCAAAAATTTCAACCTATGCTTAAAAGGTTTCAACCAATGCTAGAAGTACAGAAAGCATTGGTGATGACATCCCGTTAACGTTCTTGCCTAAACAAAGAACCTCAACGCGTGTTTTTGGAAAGATAAACCTTGATTATGCATGGACCAGTTCGCATAACAAGTATCTAACAGCTAGCCTGCTTAACCTAATAAAAAGCAGACGGAGTCATACTAAATGAAGTTTTAGGTTTTTTGGAAGTCTCATAGGGAAAATACTACTTATGATGCTGTTTTCCTCTAGCTTTTTACCTGTCATTCAGGGAATAAGCAAAGAGACATGATTTTGTTTATCTAAAACGTCAGTTTTACAAGCCGTCATTAAGAGACACTTAAGAAACGCGTGTTTTTCAGATGTTTTGTAACCTGTCGCACCGTATAGCCTACGTTTATGATTAAAATGCACGCATTTTGATCATAAAAACTCCTAATTCCCCTCTAAAACAGACTTTTTGGTCTATTTTGTTGCATTTTGCACGAGATTAATGTCAAACAAATGCAACATCGTTTATCGCAGTCGGTTATAGTCTCCGTCCCGTGCTACGATTGCAATTATGTTCACCGCTCAACATTAGGAGGCAATCATGGGTATTCATCGACGAACTATGCTTCAAGCCTTGCTCGCACTACCCGTCGTTAGCCTCGCGAATCGTGCCAAAGCTGCGATGACTTTGGCAAGTCCTAAGTCTACAATTCAAACCGCGCCAACTCCTTTTGAAACGAATCTTCGCTGGGCGATGGACGCAGAGCTCACGCCGTGTCGCCATTATGGCGCTCAAGATGCTATGCCAGCCTTCAAAGCAAAAAGACACACGAAGCCGTGTGTCTTGCATGTCGGTATCTAAAAAAACACTAGACGCGGGTTAGCGCGACATCCGTCGTCGACCTATTGGACGTTTTCGACCTGACCACACCAAAGTGCGTGCGGCAATACGCCCGAAAACCGCTGCAGACGCCAAGAGGTCACCATAAAGCGCATGTTCGCCATGAATTCCCCCCGTCACGTCACCCGCAGCCGTCAAGCCTTCGATCGGTTGCCCATAACGATCAAGCACACGTGCCGTTTCATCGATTTCGATGCCACCATAGCTCGTCAAGAGTTTAGGTGTGAGTTTACTTACTGAAAAAGGCTTCTCGATCACACGCAAGAGTCTTGGATCACGCCCAAAGGGGTCAGGGCGCTCAAGCATCACACTTTCGTTGAAGCGATCAAGCGCACGCATCAGAAGTTGTTCTAAGGCGGGTTGTGCCAATGGATCACGATGGTCTTGACCATGGGCAATCATCCACGCTTCGCTATCGGGTTGACGAAGCACCGCTTGCAAAATCTCAGTCTTTTGCAGGTCTTCACGTACAAAACGTTCCCCTAAGCGATTGACCAAAATGAAGCGCGACGGATCGTTCGGAATACCGAAGGTCGATGACGTACACCCGATTTCAAAGTAACTCATCCCCACAAGCCCCGCCCCAATATCGGTCGCAGCCTGGTGCATGATGCCTTCAGCGCCCACGTCAAACCAAGGTGCCACATGAGCGAGTCCTGGGGCATAAAGCGCCATCATACTGGGATTACGAATAAAACTACCGCTCGCTAAGACCACACCGCATCGGGCATGACACGTAAACGCTTGCCCTCGACAAACGCCTCTCACCCCAGTCACAGGGCCTTCATAACCCTCTCGATCCACCGCATGAGCACGGATCAAAGTCTTAACTTCGGCCTCTGTGACGATCGGCACTTCAAAGGGTTCTAATGCCCTTAGAAGCGCTTCAATATACGCCGCGCCACTTTGTTGAACGGGTTTGTGCGTTCGTGGAAAGTGACTCCCCGGGGCACGATAGATGCGATCCTCAAACTGCACACCAATGGTCTCAAGCCATTGCTGCGTCCCATAAGCTTCGTAGCACAGTGTCTTCAAAAGGGGTTCACGCCCTTTGTCGCCAGAGCGCTTTAACGCCTGTCGAAAATGTTTTTCAGGGCTATCTTCAATGCCTAATGGAATCTGTCGCCCCGAGTCGGCTGCATTAAAACCTCCGTACGAATAGGCTGTGGCGCCACCCGGCTTATCGGCCTTTTCGAAGACAATGGGGTTAAGTCCAAACTCAGCCACCGTGAGCGCCGCAGATAAGCCTGCAAGCCCCGCGCCCACAATGACAACGTCATAACCTGTGACAGGTATCGTCATTCAATGGCTCCCAGACGACGTAATTGCGTAATGATTTGCGAGACGCCCACGGCGTGCTTCACGCCCAACTTTTGGCAGACGTTCGATCGATGCACTTGCACCGTACGATCGGCAATCCCGAGTCGATCAGCGATCACTTTGTTCATCAAGCCTTCGCTCACGAGCACCGCAACTTGACGTTCACGCGGACTCAGTGCCTTCCAAGCTTCAAGCGTCGCATCATGCGCAACGCTCGCTTCGATCTCTTCAAAGCTCTGGCTCACGGCCATCTCAATACTTGATAAAAGCTTTTCGTCGACGACGGGCTTCGTTAAAAAGTCCACCGCCCCACGACGCATGGCTTTGACAGCCATTTCAATATCCCCGTGCGCACTCACAAAGATCACGGGCAGACGATGGCTGAGCTCTAAAAGCTTTTCATGAAGCTCCATCCCTGAAAGCCCCGTCATGCGCACATCAAAAATGCCGCACCCTGGAATCGACGGGTCATCCAACTCTAAAAAGGCTTCGGCGCTCGGGTAGGTTCTCACGAGCCACCCTTCGCTTTCGACCAAAAACTTATATGATTCGCGAACCCCCGCATCATCATCTACAATACGGATCACTGCACGGGCTTTTCGACTATCCATGTTGGTTTCCCTCTTGAAGCGGAAGTTGAACAGAGAAATCTGGCTTAACGGGTAGTGTCACATAGACTTTGAGGCCACTAGGGCTAGCTAACTCAAAGGCAATCTGACCGCCATAGCTTTCAATCAATTTACGCACAATCGATAGACCTAAACCTAAGCCCCCTGACTTTTCTGAGACTAAAGGCACAGCCAAACGATCTAATTCAGCACGCGTTTGAAGGGGGCCGTTATCTTCAACTACTAATGCCACCTGCCCTTCACGGGCAAACCCATGAACGGTCACCATCGCATCGGGCGTTTTAGCGACACTTTCGACGGCGTTCTTGATGAGATTACGCAAGATAAGCTCCACTTCGAGCGTATCCCCATCCATCACCAAATCGGCTGGCATATCACATTGAAGGGTCACGGGCGATGTCGTTGAAGCCTTGATTGACCCCATGATTTTACGCGTAAGCTCACCTAAATGGATCTCAGTCACGATGCGCGCACGACGCCGGGCGTAGCCACGCACATGTTCAACGATATCACTCGCGCGTTCGTTTTCTGAGAGGATGCGCCCTAAGGCAAAGTCTAAAGAATCGTCCGTTAACGACCCATTGTCTTTTCGACGACGTAACCCCATGGCAAAGTTCGTAATTGCTGCCAAAGGCTGACGCAATTCGTGCGCCACGATATTGGACATTTGAGAAACAGCCGTCAGGCGTTCAAGCTCTTCAAACTGACGCTCCGCTGCACGTTGCTTTTTAACGGTGGCCATGAGTTCTGCCGAGCGTTGACGCACCATGCGCTCAGCCACAATGCTGTGCCAAATCAGTCCCAAAACAATCGTCAACCCAAACAACACCCAGACCCAATGCTCTTCTATCATTTCGACCAATGTTTTCTTTTGAAAGCTTCGATACGCATCGTCTTTGACGCGTTCCGCCGCCTGATGTACAGCACGATAGTCGGCCGGCAACCCCCACTGCATCTTGGGCGAAATCGCAAGACTCAATAAGGTCGCCGTCAAATCTCTCACATTGTCGCGTGGCGTTTCTAGACCTGCCGCAAAGACCCAACCCGGCAGGGGTGTCGTTGAACTCACCAAGCCTGACGCATCATCAATTCGAAGGTCAACCGGAATCAACCCTTCAAATAAGTAGGGCGGCAATTCGCGCACAAAGTCCGTGGACACCGCAATCGCGTCGTAATCTCCGCTTTTGGCAACCTTGACGGCTTGCTCTGGACTCAAGCCGCGCCCCGCCTCATGAATGATGGGGAGATTAAGCCCTCGCAACGTCATTTCGTTACGAAGGAGTAAAGCCGTATCGCAAACATCACCCGCTATGACCGCAATGGGACGCTTTGCAAAAGTCCCCAACGTCAACGCATCCAAATCACCATAAGACTCATGCTTTAAACGTTCAGGCGACGCATAAAGTACCGTCGACATGACGGGCTTAGGCTTATCCGACACGGGTACATATAAAGACGCCATCGGCGTAAAGCCGTTATAGCGCTCAAGTAACGAAAAGACATGCGGACTCACGATCGCAAAATCGAAGTCGCCGTAGGTCTTCATATCAAAGCGTTCGTGCGACTTAATCGGACGCAACACATAAACGCGATCCTCAACCACGGCATTGAGTTGATCGATCGTATGTCTAAAAAACGCCTGCTGCGTCTGAAAGATGCTTTCTTGAACACCAATGACACGCACCTCTCGTGTTGGCGGATTGGCCCATAGGAGATTGACCCCGACAAACCAAAAGGCACAAAAGGTGAAGACGAGTCGAATCGTTCGCATAAGAGAAGGGTTTTGGGTGAATTTCATCATGATGGATGCATTCATTACACGAACTTTAGTATTCTGTCAATATCGTCTTTTACGTAGTAGACATTCACACTTGGCGACTGTCTGTGAATGGCGTAAATTTCATCCCGAAACAAAATGGAATAGTTGGTAACGTATGTCGGACTTTCGTTTAGATCGTCGAACACTCCTCAAAGCAGGGGCTGTCACAGGCCTTACTCCGCTTTGGAGTCACGCTCAAACCCCGTCGCAAACCTGGGACGAAACCGTTGATGTTGTCGTTGTGGGTGCGGGTGGCGCTGGGCTTGCTGCGGCCATCATGGCTCAAGGAGCAGGTGCGAAAACGTTAGTTCTTGAAAAGATGGCAGAAGTGGGCGGCAATACCCGCTTAGCCGATGCCTTTAATGCGGTCGATCCAGTCGAACAAAGTCGGATCGGTGTCGAAGATTCGCCTGAAAAGCACGCTCAGCAAATGTTAGAGAGTGGTTTTTTGGTCGCGAATCCTGAGTTGGTTCGAACGGTCACCTACGGGGCGCCTGTCACCCTTCAATGGTTGAAGGATTGTGGCGTGGTGTTTGCGCCAGGCGTCTATCAGGTCTACGGGAGCCTTTGGCCTCGTACCCATAGTCCGCGTGCGCCTTTAGGTCAAGGCTACATTGATCCCCTGTTGGCTAAGTGTAAGGCCCTGGGTGTTGAGCTACGCACCCTGTCGCCAGTGCTTCGAGTCTTGCGTGATGGCATGAATGGCCCTGTGCCGGGTGTTTTTGTCAAAACCGCTGATGGCCACGAATACACCGTCCGTGCACGTAAAGGCGTGATCGTGACCACTGGGGGTTTTAGTGCAAATGATGATCTAGTGACTCGGTTTGACCCGAGACTTGATCATCTTCACACAACCAATTGTCAAGGTGCGACGGGTGATTTGATTCGTCCCCTTGAAGATATCGGTGCTGCGACGGTCGGAATGGATCATTTCCAACTCTTGCCTGGTAGCATCGCCGATGGCCGCTTTGTCGGCGCGATTTCGCCCATAGAAAACATGGTGCTTGTCAATCGCCTCGGTAAACGGTTTGTCGCAGAAGATCAACAGGGCGTCACAGTGTCTGATGCGGTGCTTTCGCAACCTGGACGACTCGCGTTTCCGATTTTAGATGCGGATGGGTATGCTGGCATGAGACCGCTTTCGCGACTCGCCTTTGATGAGGCGCTAGCCAAAGGCGATGCGGTCTCGGCAAAGTCACTGGGTGAACTGGCTTTCAAGCTTCAGATCCCCGCCGAAACCCTGTCGCAAACGGTGCACACCTATAACAAGGCAGTGACCGACAAAATGGATCCTTTTGGCCGCAATCCGAATATGTTAGTCAATCGGATTGTGAAAGCACCTTTTTATGCAGCCAAAGTGTCGATGTCAGTCAATGTGTCCTTAGGGGGCATCGCAATTACCAAGCGCGCCGAAGTGTTGGATCGGCGTGGCCAGGTCATCCCGAACCTCTTTGCCGCAGGCGAAGTAACGGGTGGAATTCATGGCGCAAACTTCATGGGCGGTAATGCGCTCGCTGAAGTCTTTACGTTCGGTCGGATTGCTGGCTTAAGTGCAGCACGAGGTCCCGAGCATACGCTCGCCTTTGGCCCAGAACCCGACTAAACGTTCTTCTTTTTAAACCGAATTTTTGCCGCGCTTCAAAGGCTTCTTTGATGCGTGCTAGGTCTTTGCGTTCCTAAAAAACGCAAGACGAACTTAAAACCCGTTTTTTCAACACCGCGACGTTCAATGTACGTTGCGAATAACCATCACCCACGAGGGATAAATCATGGAATTTTTAGAATTTCTGATGCTCACTGCCTCCGTGCTGCTGCTCTTATTCAAGCCTGAAAAAGAAAAGCTTGCTTGGACGCTCCTCATTGTTTCCTGGGCCGTCGTTGTCTTCATGTACATCGGCCACGTTTCTAACGCCATTCTCGGCGTCCTTAACCTTTAAGGAGATTGAGACATGACGAATTATGCACTTCCGGTCAACGACCAGGATATTAAGAAGGCCAAGACCTTCTACGACCTCCTTTGCTGGGGCGGCTTGCTCATCGTTTTGTTGCCTGTCGGTATTGCCAACATCATTCTTGGCTACTTCATGGGCGACTCCCCTTGCACGCTCTGCTGGGGTCAGCGTCAGCAGATGGCTTACATCGGCGTGACGGCGCTCTTCATGGTGCGCTATGGCTTTAAGCCGAAGTACCTCGCCACGATGCTCGTGATGGCTGCCATCGGTCTTTACTCCAGCTTCCGCCACTATGGCAACCACGCCATGCGTGACGTTGGCCAGGGTTTCGGTCTCGACATCTTCGGTCTTCACACCCAGTTCTGGGCTGAAGTCGTGTTCTGGTGCGTGGTCTTCCTCTTTGGCTTGGCCGTCTATCTCGCTCCGCGTTTTGACGCCTTGATTGAAGAATTCAAGGGTAAGGTCTATCGTCCGCTCACGCAGTTCAACCGTATCGCTTTCAGCATCGTTTGCTTCATCGTTGCTTCTAACTGCTTCCAGGCCTTGTGGAGCACGGGCGTCCCGCCGTTCTGGGGTCAGGGCGATCCTGTTCGCTTCTCCTGGAATCCGAAGTACGTGGTTTGGAGTGCTGACAGCTGGGAAGGCATGTGGTCTGGCATCAACTTCCTCGGTAAGCGCGATGTGAAGGATCCTGACTTTGCCTATAAGGCTAACGACAAGAAGCTCGGCATCACGTTCGCTCACGACGCTCAGAACGCGCCGGTTAATGTGAACGGCATGTTGACGGTGGCTAACGTTCGTCAGATCGAAGGCATCAATGACAAGATCAACACGCTCAGCATGATCAATGGTCAGTACATGGTTGGTTCCAAGTACACGTTCTGGGCGCTTGACAACAACATGAAGCCTGCAACGTCTGCTTCTTATGACCCGTGGTACTCCGCCAACGTGCTCGACCTCGTGGGTATCGCTCCCTATCAGGATGGCTTCATCCTCATGGGTTCCAACAAGAGCCTCTTGCGCGCTCGCTGGAATCCGAATGCTGACGACGTCAAGGGTTGGGGCAACTTCACGGCTGGCCGTACAGAAGTTGAACATATCGGTGGCTTGGGTCGTGCCCGTGTCGGTACCGAACGCGCTAAGTTCAGCTACATCCACTCCGCTGCCGCTGATGGTCGCTATGTCTACACCGCCACGGTGCCTGACAACAAGAACCACACGAAGCTCGTGATCTCCAAGGCTTTGATGGCTGACTGGACGCTCTCCGCTGAATTCATGCCTGCTGCTGACCTCAAGAAGGATCGTACGCTCGGCGAACTCTACATCACCGGTATGGTTTACGACGATGGCAAGCTCTACGCCGTCTCTAAGAACCACAACGTGATCGTTGAAATCGACATCGCTCAGGAAAAGGTCACCAATGCTTGGGGCTTCCCGGCTGACCTCACCGACGTTCGTGGTCTCGTCAAGAATGGCGACACGTTCGAAGTGATCGACAACAACCGTCTTGTGACGCTCAAGAAGTAACCTTCACGCCTTGAGTACACACTAAAGCGGCCAACACCCTTACCTCGGGTGTTGGCCGCTTTTCTTTTGTGTCTCTTACCTCTTTTGCTGTTGTTTTGCTCCTCACCCCACACAAACCGTCGCAACGCATAAAAAAACTTATCTTGATCAATTTGGTGGTCAATGATCCTTACACTCTGCCACTTAAAAACACACGGAAAGCGCAACTACCTTGCGGCTTTTATAGATCCAAAACAACAATCACTTTAAGATCTCACAGATATCATTTTGACTTTACCTCACAGCATTAGATTTTGCGCACAAGCCGTAAGCAATACACCCATTCTCGTCAATACCTACAGTCGATCGCTTATAAGTCAACCGCCCTATTTTCCTTTCTCTAACAGGGCTTTAGAGTTAAACATGAGGTATTTAATCCAAGCCTCACAATCCAAGCAACAAACCTCTTAGGAAATGATTATGAACGGTCTGACTATGATGGCTGTCGCGATCGTTTCTCTCTACCTCGGTTATCGTTTTTACGGCCGTTGGCTCGAAAAAACATGGGGTATCGACGAAAACGCACCGACACCTGCCGCTCTACGTAATGACGGCAAAGATTACCAACCCGCTTCTCGACTCTCTGTTTTTGCTCACCAGTTCACGTCCATTACTGGTGCAGGCCCTGTGACGGGGCCCATCATTGCTGCCATCTTCGGCTGGCTACCTGCGTTGCTTTGGATTATTTTTGGCGGCATTTTCTTCGGTGCCGTTCAGGACTTCACTGCGCTTTATGCGTCCGTTAAAAACGGTGGCAAGTCCATGGGCATGCTGATTGAACAGTATGTCGGTCGCATTGGTCGCCAGCTCTTTTTGACGTTCTGCTGGCTTTTCACAATGCTCGTCATTGCGGCTTTTGCTGACATGGTTGCCGCAACCTTTAATGGCTTCACCAAAGCTGGCACGCTGGCAACGCCTAATGCGGCTGCCGCGTCGATCTCCATGATCTACATGGTGGGCGCTCTTCTTTTTGGTCTTTACATCAAGTACATGCAGCCGAATCCTCAAGTGCAGCTCGGCGTTGGCATCGTACTTATGCTCGGCATGGTGGCGCTTGGCATCGCTTTCCCGATGTATGCGAGCACGGATACGTGGCGTTGGGTGGTCTTTGCCTACCTCTTTGCAGCGTCTGTGATGCCGATGTGGCTTTTGAAACAACCGCGTGACTACCTCTCGATGTTCCTTCTGATCGGCATGATCGCTGCTGGTGTCGTGGGTGTCTTCGTTGAAAATCCGACCATCAATATGCCGGCCTTTGCGGGCTTCACGGTTAATAATCTTGATCTATTCCCGATCCTCTTTGTGACGATCGCCTGTGGTGCCGTCTCGGGCTTCCATAGTCTTGTGTCTTCAGGTACCTCGTCGAAGATGATTGCCAACGAACGTGACATGCGCCTCGTCGGTTATGGCTCGATGCTTGTTGAATGCGTACTCGGTGTCGTTGCGCTCGTCGTGGTTTGCGCTGCTGCTTCGAACGGTCAGCTCCCTTCGGGTACACCCTTCCAGCTCTTCTCAAACTCAGTTGCGGGCTTCTTAACGAACATCTTTGGTGTCCCGGCTGAAATCTCTGCTTGCATCCTCACGATGTGTGTGTCTGCCCTTGCTCTGACCTCGGTTGACGCGGTTGCCCGTATCGGTCGCATGAGCTTACAAGAACTCTGCACGCCTTCTGAAGGTCAAAAGAAGGGGCCGGTCGCAGCCTTCTTTAGCAACACGGTCGTCGCGACGGTTGTCACGCTCCTGGGTGGTCTTGCCCTTTGCCAGGCAGGTTACATGAGCATCTGGCCACTCTTTGGCTCTGCCAACCAGCTCCTCTCTGCGCTCGTTCTCACGGCTTTGGCTGTGTTCCTCCAGAGCACGGGTCGTAAGGGTTGGATGCTCTACATCCCGATGACAGTCATGTTCGTGGTCACGATGACGGCGCTTTTGATGGCTCTCTTCAAGGTCTTCGCCGCCATGGCTAACGGTACCTTCGTCTTCATGGTGCACGGTCTCCAGGGACTCCTCGCTGTTGCCCTGATCACCCTGGCGCTCCTCGTGGTCTACCACTGCGTGGGTCGACTCCTCAAGGGTCGCCAAGTGCAGCCGGCCTAAATCCTCTAATCCATAAACACATCGCCCGATGGACTCACGTTCACCGGGCAATGTTGTTTTTGGTGGTGTTAGATTCGGACTAATTCAACCGATTATTCGCAACCACACGGAATATTGAAGACCTTGCGTAAGAAGTCCTTGGCGCTATCCAAGGCCTTTTCTTGATTCATCAGGGTGTGTGGGGCATCCGGAATCTGCACGATCTCAACGTCTGGGTGACCTAAAAGGGCATTGCGGCACGTGCCCGTCGCATTCTCGTTACCGATATAAGGATTGGCCTTCGAGAAATACTTGTCGGTCTTACTCATGACATTAAGCACTGGCACTGTATCGGGCACGGCCGTACGATGCGTTTCGACGTGATAGTTGTTTTCGCAAGACCACGAATAGATGATGCGGCCTTTTTCTTGCGGCACATCGGCTGACCCCTTATAGCGCGCAACCGCCACGGCACCTTCACTAGTGCCAGCAATCACAAAGCGGCCATCAAACCAGGACTGCTTACGCAAGAAGTCCACAGCGGCCTTGAGTTCAGAAGCGCGCAAAGCATGAATCTTTTCGTAGTCTTCTTTGGCAATGGGCGACGAATAGGTCATGCGGTCAGGTAACTGATAGCTATCAAGCGTAATGCTCGCAATGCTGAGTTCGTTTGCCATCCAACGCTGGAACTTTTTGATTTCAGGGTTGATGCCACCCGAGCCATGCACAAAGATCACGCTCGGCACTTTACCCATCACCTTTGGATGATCCTTGTAGAGGCCCTCGTAAGCCTTATTGCCCGTCATATTAGCTGGCAACACCGTCCACGCATTCGCCAAGGCTTCAGCCATGGTGCGGTCAGTATGCGTATAGGCCGTTCCTTTAATTTGGCCTTGCGGAATCTCGTTTGCGGCAAAAGCTGGGCTCGCCAAGAGCGCGGTCAACGTCGTGGTGAGCAATAAAGATTTGAAATGCATGGTCGGTCTCTCCAATAGATAGTTGCCGGAGTATTGTACGGGCAACAAACGAACTTTAAACGATTCAGAAATTGTGAATCCTTTACGAGTCAAACCCTATGCAAATATTTACAATTAAAACTAATTTTCGACTCTCTCCAAGTCGTTTTCGGAAGCCTCCCACCCTTGGAATACCCGTAGCTAATTCCGAAAAGATACCAAGAAACCCTAAACAGCAACGCCCCGACATCACGAGGACATCGAGGCGTATTGAGTGTGAAATTTGATGGCGAATTACGCCTTCAACACACGAGCCACTTCACGAGCAAAGGCTTCCTCACCCTTTTCGGAGAGGATGCCATAAAGACGCATGGCCGTGAGTTCGCAAAGCACATAGTTACGCATCGCGTTAAAAGTCTTTTCGTCCTTGACGCCGTAGGTCGTTTCAGCCAAACGACGAAGCGCCTTCACGACCCATTGGCAAGCGGGCACAGAGATAACCCAGTCGTGGTCGGCCAAATGAACCACCCAGCCTTCAATGCGACGTGGGAGCGGTAAAGTCTTGCCATCCGCAGCTAAGAGACCGTGCTTCACGGGATCAACGCCTGCGATGACAGCAGCGGCACGCAACCAGCCAACCACCTGCTTTTCACCAGCGGGGCTACCCGGATGCTCATGGGCGCAAGCCTGAGCCACACAGAAGGACGGCGCAATACCGCGACGGATGCTTTCGGCCACGCTCAACACATGGTGTTCACCTGTGCCAGCGAGCGGGAGTTCTTTGCGGCAGCTACCATCGTCTTCCCATTGGAAAACCCAAGGCTTATGAAGGTCATGAAGGATTTCGCCGCCCACGGCATCATCAAAGTCGATCTTCAATCCATCGACGCTTTCATAGAGCGCATAGAAGGCTTCGGCGACAGCCACATTTAAAGCGACATGCGTGCAAAGGCCACCCGGATAGGCGTGATGGCTGCTGTAGCCAGAGCCCGGGGCACTCCAGAAGGGTTGCGGCGCCTGCGTGGCATTAGCAAGCGGCGGATAAACGTTCGTGCGATCTTTGTCAATCAAACCAAGACTCTTCAATTCTGCGAGCGTCGTGGCTTCGGCCGACATGTCAAGCGTCGGCACAGGATTGTCAAGGATGTCGAGTACGGTCTTACGGAGGGTCGGGTTGCGAAGCTTTTCGGCAGCCGTGGTAATCATACGATAGGCCGTCTGAACCACTTCACTATGCTTAGCCATTTCAACAGGCGTCATAGCAACCACTTCCTTAAGCGTACGAGCGGTCTTCGGCGCTTCAGCGGCCATGGCGAGCGGGCTAAAAGCAGCAATGCCACCCATGGCAGGCAAGAGAGAGGTCGCGGCAGCGGATTTAAAGAGGTTACGACGGGAGAGATTATGAGTCATGACAGTCCTTTACATTCAACAAACACCGAATAATGAGGTCTCTTATTCGTGTCAGGGCGTATTTTGAAGACTGAAGATGACAGCTTCGTCACGAGAATTTGACAGTTTGACGATGATTTAATGGCGTTTTTATGTCTACTAGATGACAATCACATTGAAGTAAAACGCTACTCAATGAGTCGCTCTGGATGTGTATAAACGTTAAAGCCTTTATCTCGAGCGAACGCGACCAAGGTTATCCCACACCGTTGCGCCGTTCTCACAGCTAATGCCGTAGGCGCTGAGACCGCAAACATTATTTCAACGCCACACATTGCTGCCTTTTGAACCATTTCGTAAGAGGCTCTCGAACTCACAATCAGTGCACCATCATACCAACCTTCTAAGGCGCGCATCCCGAGTAGCTTATCGAGCGCCACATGACGCCCAACATCCTCTGTGCCAGCGAGCGGCATTCCATCTGGACTTACCCAGACTGCAGCATGTGTACATCCAGTCAAAGCACCAATTTTTTGAAAATGTCCTAGCTGTGCCATCAAGCCTTGATAGTTTCGCATATCAAAGTTTTGCGTTTGCTTTAATACAGGAACTGGACGGATAGCATCATTGAGACTCTCAATACCGCATATACCACAGCCCGTTCGACCAAGCATGGCACGACGACGCGCTTTGAAGTGTAAAAAAGCTTCTGAACTGATCGTCAATCTCACTTCTCGACCGAGTCCACAGGCTTCAACAACTTCAACGTCATAAATATCAGAGCGATCACGAACGATGCCTTCAGAAAGACTGAATCCCACCCCAAACGCTTCAAGCATGAGCGGCAAGCCCATCATGACGGTGTGCGAAATGCCGTTATACACCAAAGCAATGGGCACCTCTTCGGCCACATAATCTTCTGTATTAACACGCGTGTTATGTTTATAAACAGGCACACGGGTCACAGCGGGATGCACCGCTTGAGCGAGGTCGGTCATAACAACTCCTTTGATTAAACGGGCACCTGAAGTGCGCTTCAGATGCCCGTCATTAGAACGTCAAACAGACATTCTCTTTAAAGGCCATTAAGCTGGCCCGCATAAAGAATGAATAGACGTAGACACATCATGCCTACGACGGAGGCTAGTGCGCCCATATAAAAGGCGGCACGGCTTTGTTTCATCAGACCAAAAAGCAAAGGCAAAATAAAACCTACGCCAATCACGCCAACCCAAAATTCGGTTGCCCATACGCCATCAGTAAATGCATTGACAGCAACTTGCGCAGCAGCATTGCCGTTGACCAAAGAAACAGCGATCATAAAAAGGCAAAAGGCTTCTGCCGCCATAACAGGCCACTCAGCGCCATGCATCAAATGTTGATCAACGCTTTCTATATGATCACCAAAGCAACCCACAGCCATGGCCTTTGTGGCCGCCATCCCTGCAGAGAGACCAGACGCAACAAAGAGCGCAGGCAAAACAGCTTGATTGATCAGCGGGAATCGAATGAGCGCCGAAATTAAAAAGCCCGTATAAGCACAAATCGTCAAAGCCATGATGAGCGTGAGCCATGACAAACCATGACGACGCGCATCTAAGCCACCTACAAGTGGATCAAGAAAACCCAACCCGAAGGTTGATAAACGATCTCTAAAGGCAACCAACATCAAGAGGCAGACCGCTGGAATGTAGACTAAGAGCGCCAACACCCCAAGGCTCATCACACTTGTCACGTTGTAATGAATGAGAATTCGCCAAAAATTGAAAGGGTTCGTCAAGTCTAGAACAAGGCAAACCATTCCAAGCAGGATCGTCGAAGCACCAATCAACGAAGCCGCCTTCAATGCTGGCGTATTAACATGCGTCTGACGCCGATAAAGATTCAGCATCAGTACAGCAGCCACAGCACCGCCTGAAATCCCAGCCAAAAAAAGGTACACCGCAATCGGCCAAGGCCAACTAATCCCTTCTGTTAAGCCAATCGTAAAATCGAGTTCCATGTTTAGACTCCTTTTTTAACGACGGGAATGTATCTCAAACTAGGTTCGGTACCGAGTTCAGGACGAATACGTACCGTATCCTTCACTTTGAGAAGCCGACTGATATATGAATATGGATCGTTGATATCACCAAAAACTAGCGCATCATATTTGCAACTTGCAACGCAAGCAGGGGTCTCACCCTTAGCTAAGCGCGTATGCAAACAGAAGTCACAGTTATTAGTATCGGTGGAACCGGTCGCGGTTCCCACGACCTCACACGTCAAGCCATTCTCGCCGCAGGCGGTACGATCGACGATAAAGCACCCGAAGACGAAAAAAAGGCCCCACCCTTTATCATGGCTGAACTCGATGGCATACCTATCATTGGGCTACTAGGCAACCCATTAGGTTCGATCATGCTGACGCAGCGAGTTTTACTCCCTCTGCTAGCTCAGTTGTATGGCCTCCAGTTACCACACCAAGAAGAACTATTGCTTCCTATAAGTGAAACGCTCACCATCGAAACCGAAGGTGAGCTTTGTGTAGCGATTGAAAGAGAGGGACAAAAGACCGTTGCTCGCCCCGTCAGCAAAGGACGCGGCAACACGCGTATTTTCGCGATCGATGCTGGTACGGTGCATGTAGCGCCAGGTATGCTTCATGAGGGCGACATAGTCAAAGTCAAACGCTTTTTTAACTGAAATGTCCATCCAATGTAGCCAATCTAGATGGACATTTCACAAGTGAATCGCCAGAAATGACGCTTTAACGAATGGCACTTCGTCCAGCAAGCCAAGCTGGCAACAATGCACAGAAGGCGCCTGCAATGAGCGTGATTACCACCGTCATACCTTCATCGAACCCAGGACTCGGGTGCATCACAATCCCCGTTTCGCGACCCAATAAGATGGCCGCCCCTTCGGCAAATCCTGTCCCAAACACTAAGCCACCCACGGCACCAACCACGATCACGGTCATGATCAATAACCAAATCAAGGTGGTTAAGTAGCGTCTAGGGGCACCTAAGACTCGTAACTGCAATAAAGCCGGGCGACGTAATTCCCCTAAAAGGACACCCGCAATCACTGTGGCCGTCAATGCCGTAAAGAGCGTCAATCGAGCCAAGAGCGTGATGGCCTCAGAGGCGTTACCTAATAAACCATAAAGCGACACCAAGACTTCACCCGAAAAGACCCCCATCAAATTGACGGCTTCGCCTTGCTGCCCTGTCACCGTGCGCGTTGACTGCGACTGGCGTAAGCGATAAGCGTCCGCAATACTGATGGGTTTCACAACGACTGCCGAGACGCCTGGCAAAAGCTTCATATCTTCGTCAGACCATTCGCCTAATGTCGGGGTGTTTTGCTGCCACTTTGACTGTAAGGTCAACGAGTGCATCGACCAGAGTGCCTCAATGGGCACCATCACAGCGCGATCCCAAGGCGTACCCGTTGCCGGCATACGTCCTACGACCGTGAAATGTGCGTGCGAATGTTTGTGACCAGCGCCTGGTGTTCGGCCATGCATCGGCTCAATCTTGTCACCAATCTTATAGTCGGTCTCAGCACCCACAACCGCTTCAAATAGGTTTGTAAAAGCTCTACCCTCTTCGGGCTTTACGGTGCCACCAAAGGTGACCAAGGTCGAGGTCGTTCCCACAATGGGCGAAGCGTCGGCTCGGTCACCAAAAGCGACGGGAGCCGCCCACTTGACGCCGTGTTTGTCGTCAAGCCCCTTCATGACTTCTAGCGGCACGAGTGTTTGCGGCTCATCACGCAAAAAGACGGTCGACAATAGAAGGGACGTTGAACTCCCTTTAGCCCCAATCAATAAATCAAATCGGTCAGCCGCCGCTGCTGACGACTGTCTCAGCATTCGGTCGGTGAGCCCTGTCGCAATGGAGAGCGACAACGAAAGCGCGAGCACCAAGGCGAGCCCCGCTAACACCGCAGCACTACGGCGCAGTTCAGCTTTTAAAAGCATGAAGACGTTCATTATTCATCTTCTCCATCAAAGAGTCGCCCGTTGCTAAGCGTAATCGTTTGATTAAAGTGCGATAACACACGTTCATCGTGGCTTACCAAAAGTAGCGTCGCCCCCAAACTACTTGCCGCTTCTTGCAGTACTTCAACTGCCTGATCGCCGCGCACGGTATCTAGGCTTGCCGTCGGTTCGTCAGCCAAAATGATCTTGGGCGACTGCATCAATACACGCACGAGCGCCGTACGCTGCATTTCACCACGCGACAAACATTCAGCGCGGGTGCCAGGGCGCACACCCACGGCACTTAATTTGGCCACGGCGTCTTCGCGAAGTTCACGACAGATCGTGTTTTGATGAAACGTAAAAGGGAGCAACACGTTTTCAAGCGCCGTCAGCCCGTCAAAAAGCCTAAAGTCTTGAAATAAAAAACCAATGTGACGCCCACGCCAACGGTCTCGCTCGACTTCAGTCAATTGGTTAATGACCGTGTGTCCAACCTCAATCGTGCCCGTGGTTGGCAGCAAGATCCCAGAAATGAGTTTTAAAAACGTACTCTTGCCAGAGCCCGATGCACCTCTCACGCCCATAAAAGCGCCCTCTTCTAACTCAAAATGCGGCACATCGAAAATCGTACGGGTACCCACGCCATCAGGGACATCGAGCCGAACCTCTTTAAGTCTCAAGATTGAAGCCATCGTTAGACAATCCTGTAATCAGCGTCAACAATGCGAACCAGGCTCACAAAGCCTGTTTTTTCATCCGTTTCACTTCCGATTTGCAATTGCCCAGACACTTCAATCAAAGTGTTTGATTGCACGAAGTCTTTGCGTTTGGCTAAACGCACGAGGATGATGTCGTTTGGCCAGTCTTGGTCTGAAGAACAGAAGGGACAGAGGCTCACGGGCTCTTTGGTGAGCACCAAAAAGTCGGCTTCAGCCTTCAAAGGTGGCGCCATAAAGCCGCGGATACGGATTTTTTGACCAGCGAGCTTTTTTAAAGTGTCAGAAAAGGCGAGCCCTAACACCGAAGAGCTTGCATACATCTCTTCAAAAGTAATGGACGGCGTTTCGGCGCGTGCATTGAGGCTTGCGCCCAGTAGCGCGGTACCGATCGAAATAAGAAGCGTGCGTCGTTTCATGGTCTGTCGTCTTATGAAAAGTCAAAGTAAAAACGGAGGGTTCGTCGCCTTAGGGACGTCCCTCCGTCTGCTGTCACTCGTCAGTCAGCTTATTTACCAAGCGCGAGCGCTTCAGCCATGACGCGGAAGACTTCCGTGGAATTCATGAAGCCACGGATCTTGTCAGCATTGGGCCCCTGAGCCGTTACGACCAGATCGTCCACCGTGTGAACACCCTGGCTTTCGTTACGCGGGAGATTCCCTTCAACGAAGTGAGCGCCTTCAACATCCTTATACTGGGCGTTGGCCACGTAGTGACCCTTTTCATCCTTGACGGCCGGCGTGAAGGTGGCGTCAGGGAAGCTACGATAGGTTTCGTAGTAGTCAGGATGTGCACCAAAGAAGACGGCCAAACGCTTAGAGGGCTGGAAGTTATCTGGGAAGCCGTCCTTATCCTTGTCTTCGTAGTTGGGGTAGCCAGCATCGGCATAGACACCGACCTTTTCGCGCATATCTTTGCCCGGCTTATTGTCGTCCACGGTACCCGCCACAGAGATCGAGTGAGTATGGTCACCCGTCACAATCAAGAGCGTGTCTGGATTCTTTTCGCAGTAAGCCTTGGCGCGTTCAACCACCTTATCAAAGGCGATCGTGTCAGCCACAGAGCGCGTCCAGTCAAGCGGATGAGAGTACTTGTCAACAAGACCGGCTTCGAGCATCAAGAAGAAGCCCTTGTCGTTCTTTTCAAGCACCTTGACGGCCGCATCAAAGGATTCGGTAAGGTCAGGCTGATTCGGGAACTTCTTGACGGTGTTACCCTTCCACTGATGGCGGTCAATCCAGCCGTCCATATTACCCGTATGGAATAAGCCTAAGAGGCGGTCAGGCGTTTCGCCCGTCACAACCTGATTCAAGGCCGTACGGTCAGTGACCAAGTGGTAGCCCGCTTCGCTAAACTTTTCGATGTAGTTCACGCTATCTTTGCGCTTAGAACCCGGGGTTTCTTTCGGCAAGAAGTAAGCAGAACCGCCACCCAACACAACTTCAGGCTTCACGTTGTAGAACATGCCTACGATATCGGCCTTGTCATTACGACGACGCGTATGAGAGACCACCGAAGCAGGCGTTGCGTCCTCGATTTCGGCGTCACTCACCACACCCACGGCCATGTCGGTCTTACGACGGATGATTTCAGCAATCGTTTCTTGCTTCGGATCGTCCTGGCTTGCCTTCGTACGGTCAGCGTAGACACCAAGCGCATTGACGCTCGACTTGTGACCCGTCATGTAAGCAGAAGCCGTATTGGCACTGTCAGCAGCAATCGTATCGACAGAGCTCGTACCGAGCAATGCCATGTGAGGCATATCGTCCATGGCCAACGGGGCGTTATACATGCCGTTTGTCACACCCTTCGAAAGAATACGGGCGGCAGTACGGTGCCCCACAGACAAACCGTCAGCAATCAAAAGAATCACGTTCTTTGCGACCGGCTTTTCGGGCGTGCCATAAATATCCCAATGCGCAGTCTGTTCGCCTTCAGCGCTCTTAACCGTCACGGTATAGCGGCCAGGCTTTTTAATTTCAACGTCACGCACCACCAACGCAGAACCATGGACGCCGTCTTCTTTTTCAACCCAAACTTCCTTGCCCGAGAGCGTCTTGGTGTAGTCTTCGCCATTAATTTGTACCGTGACATCCTTACGAGCCATGGTTCTATCCAATTCGACCTTGAAGTCAAAACGCGCATTGGTCATGAAGCGCGCCTGGTCAACCGGATAAATCTGAGCAGCACCCGCCTGAGCGGCACAAAGAAGAGACAGCATCGCTGCAGAGACGGCAGCGGTCGTAGCTTTGAGTTTCACTTGATCATTCCTATAACAATACGTTCGCCTTTCGATACATCTCCTCGAAAGGTGGCTAAAGTCTAGAAACTGTCTGTGAAAGATTCGTGTCACCTAAGTGAATTTTGAGTGTCAAATCGGGTGTTTTTAAGTGCGACGACACATCGAAATGTCATAAAAAAACACCTCGCGTTCAGACCTACGAGGTGTTCTTGTTGCATTAAGGGTTTATTTACTTGAGATGGCGCGTGAAGTCGATTTCTTCACGAAGTTCTTTACCTGCACGGAACGCCACCACATAGCGCTCTTCGGCATAAACATATTCGCCCGTACGCGGATTGCGGCGCTGACCGCCTTCGCGATAACGGGTCGTAAACGAACCAAAACCACGAATTTCAATACGCTTACCCTCGACGAGCGCATCCTGCATGGCATGCATCACCGAGCGATACACTTCGCGCGTGAGCGTCGGTGGCATACCTGGACACAATTCGACTAATTCTTCGGCAATATCTGCACCGTTGATGACGATCGGCTTTTTCTTTTCTTCTTCAGTCATTCGTTTGTGACCCGTTCGTGGGGACGTTATTTATGGATTGCCACGTATGATACCTGAACAAAGCACACTGCGCGAAACGAAGATGAGGCATCACGCCAAAAACGCCCATTCTTCTTCGAGGATCCCGTTGCATTCTGCCATCAAACGCATACTCTCATGTTAGCAAGACGCGATTTTTAAACAAAATTTGGCATTTTTCGTTTGACATGCTAGAATGCATCTTCTCGCGCCCTTAGCTCAGTTGGTTAGAGCAGGCGACTCATAATCGCTTGGTCGCTGGTTCAAGTCCAGCAGGGCGCACCAAGACACCGACCCGTTCTGTTTAGGCAGAGCGGGTTTTGTTTTTCTAGCCGGACAAGACTTGGCTCTCCATGCAAAAAGAGACAGTCCACTCATGCGAACCGCCTCTTCTATTGCTTTCTGACACTATTTTTCTCGTCGCTGACGCAAAAACCTCAAGTTCTTTGCCTGCATCATCAAGAGCCCAGTCATCACCAAAGCGCAACCGAGCACAAAAGGTACCCCAATCTGTTCGCCCAAAAGCACAACCGAGAAAAGCACACCAAAAAGCGGCGTCATAAAGACGAGTACACCTAAGCGCGCTGCCAAATATTGCTTTAGCAAGTAGCTCCAAACCAGGTAGCTCGCAAAGGCCACAATCAAAATCTGAAAGGCCATGCTACCGATCACCATCGGCGTCAACGTCACGTACGCTTGATCGGTGATAAAGGCCATCGGAAATAAGAGCAAAAAGCCCATGAGCAACTGCCAAAAGAGCATCTGAGTTGCTGGCGCATCATTCATGGTAGTCGTGCGTAGACAAATCGTCGTGAGCCCCCACGAGAGCCCAGCCATCAAACCAAAAAAGTCACCCAAAATCCAATGGTCCCCTTCGGGTATCGCCCCACCCTCTAAAAAGACCGGTAATAAGAATGCGGATGCAATCCCTAAAAACGCCGTCGCTAAGCCACCCCACTGAACGAGACTCAAACGCTCTTCAGGGATTTTAATTGCCAAACCCATAGCCGCAAAAAAGGGCGCTGTATAGAGCAAAACCGAAATGTGCGAGGCATTCGTATAGCTTAGCCCCTGAGCCACAAAGAAGAACTCACCCGCAAACCCTAAACCCACGAGCAAAGCATCCTTCAAACGCACATTGGCATTCCAAGTTTCATGGAGCCACCAACGGTTCGCGAGCCAAAGCAACAAAGCGGCCGTCCCCGATCGGATCGACACCTGCAAAATAGGACTGATCTCAAGCGCACAAGCCTTAATGGCCGTTTGCTGCAAGCCCCAAATCATGCTGAGGCACACGCAAAGTAGAAAAGCTCTTAAATCAATCGGACGACGAACGGGTTCAGACATGGGACAACACTTTAAAAAAAGACGCTGCCTTTTGAGATAGTCTCAAGAGGCAGCGCCAATTACAGCTAGGCAGAAATGTTATCACGCGTAAGGGTTTACACGCATAACGTCGTCACTACTTGTGGCTTTATTGCAACAGCTTAACTTACGCCGAGAGATGTTTGCGCATCACCAACTGGTTGACCAAAGCCGCAGTCAAAAGACACGCAATAAAGAGGAAGGCGACTTCAAGAGACTGATGCTGAGCAATAAAACCAAGGATCGCAGGCCCCGCCATCAAACCACCATAACCAATCGTCGTCACAGTTGTAATAGCGCTCGTCGGATCGACGTGCTTCACTGAAGAGGCGGCCGAAATGATAATCGGCGCCACGTTAGCCACGCCCAAGCCCATCACGAAGAGGCTAGCAAAGAGCACAATCGGCGACTCGAAACACACCATGATCAGAAGCGTCACAATGTTGAGCATCATGCCCGCAAAGAGCACCTTGGCTCGACCAAAGGTTTCAACCAAACGGTCCCCCGTCAAACGAGAGATCGCCATGGCAATCACAAAGAGCGTGTAACCAATACCCGCGGCCTTCAAATCCACGCCACCGACTTCATGCACGTAGATGGCCGACCAGTCAAGCATGGCACCTTCGGCCAAGAAAACCGCTAGACAAACCAAGCTAAACATGAGAATGCGACCTTTTGGCGCAGCAAAGACCATGCCTTCGGCTTTTTGACCTTTCGCTCGACCGGCGTCGGCTGGAATTCCAGAGAGCGTCCAAAGCAAGCCAGAAGCGATCACGACCATCAAACCACCAATCACCCAAACGAGCGGCGCACCCATGATCAAAAGCCCCGTGACCGCAGCGGCGGAGACCACCTCACCAATCGAATAGGACGCATGGAGCCCAGACATGATCGGGTGACCTACTTGCTTTTCAAGCTGCGCACCATAAATATTGGCGCTTACTTCTAAGCAACCCAAGGTCACGCCATACATAAAGAGCGCGGCACATTCAATATAAAATCCAGGGATCATCGCGAGGATGACCAACAAAAGGCAAGAGAGCACACCAGAGAGCGCTAAGGCAAAACGGCTACCGTAACGCACAGAGATGGTTCCAGCGACCGGCATCCCAACAAAGGAACCAATCCCAAGACCTAAGAGGAGCGAACCCAAAATCGCGGGTTCAAGCGAAAGACCAGACTGAACAAACGGGATAATCGGTGCCCAACTAGCGACCGTAAAACCACCCGTAAAAAAGCCAGCACGGGCAGCCAAGAGCTGCCGTTTCATTGAAGAGGATGGATTGATATGATTGGTTGGAATTGTGGTTTGGATCTGCATAAAGCGCCTAATTGTTATTTATACGCGAGCATTCTCTCATTTAATTTCCGATCGCTCAAGATAAGATCCATCAAGTTTTTGATAGACTAGGCACTAACCATCCTCTCTCAGAGTTTTGCTATGAGCCTCAAGATTGACGAAATCCGTTCTTTTGTTGCCGTCGCTGACGAGGGCACGTTTTCGGCCGCTGCACGTGCACTTGGTCGAAGTCAAAGTGTCGTCTCGACCCATATTGCCGGGATGGAAAATGAATTAGGCTTTAAATTATTTACGCGTGGGACACCTGCCCTCCTGACGCCTGCAGCCGAAACACTCTTACCTAATGCCAGGCGCGTTCTACTCGAAACCTCTCGCTTTGAAAGTCGAGCCGCAGCGCTCTTTCATACGCCCAATCCCCTTCTTTATATGGGGATTGACATGGGGCTCGAAATTCCGATGGTGTTGGATTTGTTGCGTGACTTTTCGCGTCACTTTCCGTCAGCCACAGTGCAGCTTGAAAACATTTCAAGTTCTGAAACCAACTGGTTCTTTAGACGTGCTGCCATGACGATGGCCGTCATTTATTCTTTGCGCTCCGATCCCGAGTGTGAAGAGCGCCTCATTGGGCTATCACCCCGTGTCATTGCGGTCTCTAAAAAACACCCTTTGGCACAACGCACCGACATCACAACGGACGACTTGCGCGACTATCGTCAAATTCTGATTATTGCGAGAGACAGTGAGTCGGCACCTCCCATTACGATCAGTAGTGACTGTTGGGAAGTCGACAGTCCTCAATGGGCCATTGGTTTAGCCGCACGCGGCATTGGTTGGACGATAGTGCCTAAAGCCGTGGCACTCACGCAGCCTGGACTTAAATCAAGCCTTGCGCTCTTAGACGCTCCAATGGACTTAGCCCCAGAACGTTTGGTGTTACGCCTTAAAACCGATGAAGTGCCCATCGAGTTTGTGGACTGGTGGGAGCTTGCACTTCGTAAACTCGCGATCCGTTTAGGCTTACAGTTGCCTGACAACCATTAAGCCAAAAAGCGATCACCAAAAGACAGAAGCACTCGAAGGTTGATGCTTTCGAGTGCTTCTTCTATCACCTTAACGGGCGAACGCCTTAAACTGGCACATTGGCCCCCGCAACCTGTAATGCATGACGAACGCCCATCTTGAGGCGATTAACCTGACGACGTAGTTTCACCAAGGTAGCTTGTCGTTCATGCTCGTTCATACTCTCTAAACGATCAATGTCACGAAGCATCGGGACGGCAGGCGCACGTAAAGCTTCGTCGTGCGAATAGATCGACCCTTCGACATAAGAAAGCGGAATAATTTCAGCAAGCACGTCGTGCGTCAAACGGTTCACCGCTTCGGGCTCATCATTCATGCGATCAGCTAAAACGCGCGACAGCCATTCAAGACGATCGATCACCATGGATAGATCGAGCAAGTCACCGACTTTCGTTTGACGCTCTTTAATGAAGGCCGTGAGTTCATCGACTTCAGCCTTAGCGTCTAACGGAAGACGTTCATCCATCACAGCATGGCAAAGTGCCACCGCAAAGACGCGAACGTCGCGAGCTAGAAGCACAGGATCTAATTTATCAGGCGTATCTTCAATCGAATGCCACCAATAGCCGAAGCCTCCGCTACGACCACTTCCAAACATCTTCTTGAAGGCCTCCGCAGCGACCCCTTCAAAGGGCGCCTGTTCAGAGACCTGCGAAAAGACGGACGGGACACCAGGCCCCCAAAAGCTTTGGTCGCAAGAGCGTGAATAGCGGCATCCAACCCAATCTGTGACCCCTGCGGCTTCACGCAACGCGAGTTTTGCTAATTCAGCTGTTGAAGCCATGGCAGGCGACTCTGTCATGACTGAAGCACAGCACCCACCCAAGCAGTCCGCATTAATGTTGAGCACACAGTGTTCGTGAAGCTCTTCAAAGTGCGCGTCACAATAAGCGGTTGAACCAGCATAACGCCCATGCGAGTGTCCAGACCACGTGACAAAGCGAACCCCACGCTTTAATTTCGATGCATGGGGCGCCAAGATGCGTGCGAGTTCAACGGCGCATGCGTTACCAGATGCATTATCCATGGCTCCCAAATGCCAACTGTCTAAATGCCCTGTCACCATCACAAAGTCTTTATGAGGTGTCGGGATTTCTGCGACTAAACACGGGATCTCGACCCAGCGACTCCACACCGTCGTAGCAAGCTTAGCCTCTAACGCACCTTGCGAGGCATAGCGCGCCTTGATCGCTTTGCCGTCCCCCAACGAAATACTCGCGACCGGGATACCCACGTAGTTGTGGAGGGTCTCTGGCGTAGGTGACCCCCAAACGCGCGACACAATCATATTGTGAATGTATTCGCCCGTAATAAAGACCACACCTAACGCACCCTTGGCTTCAAGCGTACGAACGATAGGCTCCATGGCTAGTCCATCGGTGAGGACTAACTTACCTAAAACCACTTCAGACGCAACAGTCCTTACGTCTTCGATGGGGACATAAACTAAAGGCGCCTGGAGACCTTCGACACTAGGGGTCATCGGGTGAGTGACCGCAGCATAGGTGTTTCCAGCCACCACAAAAGCGGCGCCTTCAGGGGTACTCACAAACCCCGGATGGCGCTCTACCGTCACACGACACCCGGCTTCTTCATAAAAGCGCGTGAGTGTCTCTATAGCTGCTTCTTCAGCGGTGTTTGATAAACGTTCACCAGTACAGATTGCTCGAACGGTACTCATTAAACGTTCGGCATTGACAGCCGATGCGATATCCCCGTAGTGCATAAGGTCTCCTTCTTCGTCGTAAGCGTTTTAGTCAGCCCACTTTTTGGCAGGTAACGGAATACGGCGGAATTCTTCCAAATAGCGAACCATCCAATCGGAGACACCGTTCATCATTTCAGTGCCCCACTCGATCGTCGCAAACTTGGCTTCAAGGCCACCCAAACCACCCGTATTCACCGTATCGCGAATTTCTCGAATGATCTTAACGGGTGCCCCCTCAAAGGTCACGGTATTGATGTGCGCTTGAGGCAAAGCGTCAGAAGGCGGCGTCACCACGTTGTCGACGAGGTATTCAGTCTTAATCAATTCAGGGCGGAAAGCCATTACCGCAGCAACCTCTTGCGCGTCACCGTGCCCCGTCGGCCATTCGGGATTGAGTTTAGGTGCAATGCCCCACCAGTCGATCAAGGTCACCTGAGCGCCCTTACGGTAAAGGTCAAGCGCGGCCTTTTCGATTGCGGGATCGTTACCCCCGTGACCATTCACAACCGCAAAGCGACGAGCGCCATGGCGATAGAGGGACTCAAAAATTTGCTTCATGACTGCTGTCATGGCTTCAAGCCCTAAGTCGATCGTACCTGGGAAATTGATGTGATGCGTTGCCACGCCAAAAGGCAAGACTGGGGCAATCACGATCTTTTGCATTTGGTCATTCAAACGACGGCAGAATTCTTCAGGGATCAACCAGTCCGTGCCCAAAGGACCCACGCAACCGTGCTGCTCCGTAGAGCCCACAGGAATCACAACGAGCGTCTCAGGATCAGCGAACACTTTGGCAGCTTCCTGCCAATTGAGATGAGCTAGATACATAGTCAAGTCACTATAAAGAAGAATGGCAAAACCGCCGACCATGTATGTCACACGATCGGCGGCACTGGATAAAGAGCGATTAAGCCTTCACGGGCTGATCAAGATCGTCGAAGTGGCGACGGATGGTAGCATCCGACACAGGCTTCGTTAAGAGACTCGTCACAATGAGGATGACCATCGTCACGGACCAAGCCACGATCAACGGGTTAAAGCCAAAGGAGAGTTCCTTAAACTGCGTGAGAAGCAAGAAGTAGAAGATTTCGCCGAGAATCACGGACACAAACACGGCCGTGGTCGTCGTACGCTTCCAGTACATACCGCAGATGATCGGCGCAGCCCAGATACCGAGACCACCGAAGGCAAAAAGAATGATCGTAAAGATCGAACCTGGCTTCAAGATACCGATACCAATAGCGATGATACCTAGCACCACGGTCACGACGCGAGCCATCTTGAGCGTGTCTTCGTCGGTTGCATCGCGCTTTAAGATACGCTGATAAAGGTCGCGAGAAACAGCAGAGGTCGAGGTAAGCAGCAACGAACTAATCGTCGACATACCGGCCGAGAAGATACCAGCCACCATCAAAGCGGAGACGACTGGATGGAGACCTTCCTGAAGGATCAACGGCACGATGAAGTCACTTTCTTTACCTGGGATACCAGGGAAGCTAGCAGCACCCGTTACACCGCACCATTCGATGAAGGAAGCGGAGAACCACATACCGAGTGTACCGAGCAACACGGCTTTAAACATCGTGGAGTAGTTCTTCATTGTGAAGAACTTCGTAAAGAGATGCGGCTGACCAATACAGAAGAAGGACCACATCACGATCATCGAAGCGTAGTTCTGCCACGGATAGCTATTATTGTGACCAGGGAACTTCAAGTAGTTGGGGTCAACAGCTGCGAGCTTCTGGTTGATGACTTCAAGGCCACCGCCCAACTGCAACGACACGACAAAGGTCGTCACTGCGGTCATGACCATCAAGACCCCCTGAATGACGTCCGTCATCATGACTGAACGGATACCACCGGCCATACAGTAAAGAATCACGGTCACACCCATGACCACGATACCCACCCACTGCGGCGCGCCTGTGTAGGTCGTGAAAATCACACCCGCACCGATCGTTTGGGCACCCATCATCGGGACCAAGAAGATCAACATCAGCACAGCCAACAAACCACGAATAGCGGTCGATTCATAGCGGTCAGCCAAATAGTCAGCCATCGTCAACATCTGATAGCGATGACCTAACTTAATCAAGCGACGGCCAACGAGCAAGGCAGGAATCACCATCGAGAAGGCGATCCCTGGCACGGAGACGCTCATCCCAGCGTAACCCACGTGATAGATGGATCCCGGCACACCCATGAAGGTCGACATCGAATACTGCGTCGAGAAGTAAGCCAAGCCTGACAGAATGGCGCCCGCAGAACCCGACATCGTGAAGAAGTCTTGCAGGTTGCGATTTTGGCGATTACCCCACCAACCGATGAAGCCAAGAATGAAAAGATAAATAATCGTAACGGCCAAAAATGGACCCGTTGATGTTTCAACCTGATATGGCATGGCGCGTTACTCCTCGTATTCCTGATATTCGGGACGCTGCATGCAAGCACGCCACCAAAGGGCAATCGTTCCAATCACCAGTAAGCCATAAGCCAACCAGCAATAAATAAAACGAGGCACACCAAACAGCCATGGCGTGTAGTTGATGTCATAGAAGAAGGGGAACGGCATCATGATGAAGAAAAATTCTGCAAGAAAGATGAGCGTCCACTTCGTTTCGAAAGCATTGTCAAATGCATTCATAGCGGGATCTCCAGGATTTTTTATAGAGGTCTTTGAATGGTTTTTTTAACCATTGCGATCATTATCCCTGAGCGAGCGACAAAACGCTTCCGACTAAACCCTGTATCTTTAAGACGAATCAACCAAAATACATAAAATACCTTAGTAACGAAAACCCTTGGGTGAGAGCAACATTTTGTATCTCACGGACACGCCTCCAAAAAACGCGACATCCACCTGGTCAGTGTCTTTCGAATCACAAACTTCAATCCTGAATTACCCGTATTTACAACCATTTAAATGGACAAAAGCCTCAACGCCTTGAATAATGAATAAATCGTTGTTGCTTCATTAAGTGCGGCCATGAAAACGCTTTTATTAAAAGACAATACGTTACGTGTTTCGGTGATGAGCTTTCATCACGAAATCGTTTATAGCGTGATGCGCGCTTATTTTGAAGCGTTGATTAGTCAAGTACTCATTTGGGATGAGCGCTCCTACGGCTTACTTTGGAACACAGTCATGGTCGATGACATCACGAGTAAGCTCCATGAGCTTGAGCGCAACAAGCAGTACCGCCTCTATGCGGTGCTCTTTGGTGTTATTAATCTGCGTCGAGAACTCCATATCGTGCCATTTCGTCAAGCGCTTGAAGAGCATATGACGACTGGACTCACGGTCTCAGCAGTGGCCGTGATGGACTTACACCACATCGAAGATACCTTTCAAACGCGCAACGTGCCTGACGACATTCTTGAAGACTTCGTCAACAAATATAACGCTTGGCATAATTCGTTCGACTGGTTCGTGCGTCTCTTTGAAAACGGGCGCCTCAAAGCAGAAAACCGCGTTGGTCGCACCATGGACGACGTGATTATGTGGCTTAAACACCAGCCCGAGCTCGTCAATGTCCGTATTACGCCCAAGCAGTTTGCGGATGCCCGCACAGACGTTGAAACGGACTTTGGGATTTTGGTCAAGAAGACCTTTGCACTTGATGGCTTTAATAACATCTCGCGTGTGCAGTTCCGTGAAGCCGCCATGGCGCTTCGCGCGGCTTTTGACGATTTGACACACATTCATTCGTCCCTTCATGATCCAGAGTCAATCGGGAGCGTCTTTTGGAGTGCCGATAGTGTCGTTGCCCTACTCTCCAATGGGATTGGCTTTAGCATTAAGCGCGGCGCCCTTGGCTTTGTGCGTATTCAGGTGCCCGTAGGTACACCGCTTCATATTGTTCAAGGCTTACGCAATATGCTCGACGCCTTTGCGAGCGCAGTGCCCGATGTACTCACAGTCACCGAAACCGAAGACATCGCGATTGAGCCCTTTATTACCGGTGAAGGCTACGTGCCTACGCTCAGTGAATGTAATCGTCACTATTGCGAAGCCATTGCGCAGATTCGTTAACGACAAACGCCGCCAGAGTCTCACCTCAAGCGGCGTTATCTTTAACTTCTCGTCAATCACCGATTAAAGAAGGCTTGCGAAAAGTCTTTTTGCGTGATGCCATCCCAAGCGGAACGACGGCGCTTATTGCGCGCGGTCATCTTAACGATTGGCCGTCCCATCAAGAAAGCTTCGGTCCCCTGAGGTTCATCAAAGGTCACAGCATTGGCCGTGCAGATATCGGCACAAAGCCCGCACCCAGTACAACACGCTTCAATCGCAGCAATCGTAAAGACGTCACCTTCGGTTTTGGCTGATAGCGCTTTATTGGGACACATGGCAGCGCAGAGCCCACAAGCCGTACAGCTTTCTTCGTCAAACCTAGGCACCAAGACATGCGACAAAGCGTCTTTAGTTGCAGTCTCCTGGTTGGGCGCTTGCGGCAATAAACCTCTTAAGAGCGTAATCAACTGTCGACGGCGTTTCGTGAGATGAAATGGCGCCTTCGGATTCATGGGCGCCGTGTCCTCTACTGTCTCGAGGGGCTTTGGTGCCGTGGCCTTACGCGCGACCATCCCCAATAAGTGACGACGACCGCCGTCCACGTCTTTAGGTACTTCAGTACGGCGCGCAATCGTCACACCCTTGCCTAAAATCTCCTGCCAAGCTTTAAAGCGTTGCTCTAAGGCATCTGTCGGGATTTTGCTTGGTTGATTGGGGCACCCTTCACACCCAGCCGTCACCAATGTGATGTGTTTGACACCTTGCGCCAAAGCGTCGAGCAACATTTCTTCAGAGAGTGCGTGTTGGCAACCGATCGCTTGACCGTCGCCCGACATGGCGCGAGAACACCGAAGTTGGCACGAGCCATCGGGCATCACGTTGAGGCGTTCTGGCACCCCATCGAGTTCAAGGGCATCCATCGGACACACCGACACACAGGCACCACATGCCGTACACGCGGGTTCAATCAGGCTCAAACGACCGCTTTCAACTTGTAGTGCCCCCATAGGACACGCTTTGATGCACGCATCACACTGTGACGATATATGGCGAGATCGAGCACAACGTCGACCAATGCATTTAGGCGTTGTCATCGTGTTCCTTCTTTTTAAACGTGAGACGTGGGCTCAATTGGCGTGGTCTCAGACTTTACTGAGCCCCCTGCCTTATCCGTTGGCTTGTCGGTCGGCTTATCGTGCTTTTCGCCCTTTTTCTTTTCGTTGTGACGGTGTTCAGGGCGATACATCAAGACCTGGTCAATATGGAAGCCATCCATATTGGTCACTTCAAAACGATAGCCCGCGTAGTCCACATGGTCACCGCGCTTTGGCACACGACGAAGCATGTACATAATGAAACCCGCGACCGTTTCGTAGGTTTCTTCGTCAGGCAAACTTTCGATACCGAATTCGCGTTCAATGTCGTCAACGGGCGTGGAGCCATCCACAAGCCAGGAGCCATCTGAGCGCTGCACAAGCATCTGATCGTCAGCCCAAACGTCGTAGTTACCCATCACTGGCCACAAAATGTCCTTCAACGTGATGATCCCGACCGTGAGGCCATATTCGTTAATCACCACAGCAAAGTCTTGGCTATCTTGCTTAAAAAGGTCAAGCGTTTCGGTCAGCGTTAAAGAGTCTGGAATCGTGATGACAGGCTGCACCAAACCCGACTGACTGAGATCAAGCGGCTCGTTATCGGCGTAGATTTTAAGGAGTTGCTTACCGTCGACAAGGCCCATGACGTGGTCGATGTCACTGTTACAAACCAAGAATTTGTTATGGGGTGTCTGGCTAATTTTTTCGCGGATGCTTTCTTCAGGCTCATCCAACGTAAAGTAAACGATATTGTCACGGTTCGTCATAGCGCTCGGCACCAGATGGTCTTCGAGCTCCATCATGTTCTTAATAGCCGTATGTTCTAAAGGTGCCACCACACCAGCTTTAGCCCCGGCTTCCACGGTCGCGATCACGTCTTCGTTGGTAATACGATCTTCGTTATGTAGCGGCAGGCTCATCATGCGCATGATGCCGTTGGCCATAGCAGTCAACAACCACACCAAAGGTTTGAGCACCATGATGAGGACAATCATCGGACGGATACAACGCACTGCCACGGCTTCAGGACAACTCATAGCAACGCGCTTCGGGATCAAGTCCGCAAACATCACAAAGAGGATCGTCACAAAAAGGAACGAGCAAAAGAAGGCAACGCCGTTCACTAATTCAGCTGGCAACACATAAGCAAGTAACGTTGCAAAAAAGCCCGTAAACGCTTCTTCACCGACGACACCGCCCAAAATCGCTACAGCATTGATCCCCACCTGAACGACCGAGAAGAAGTAGCCTGGATTTTCTTTGAGGTTGATCACCAACTGGGCACGCGAATCGCCGTCTTCGGCCATGCGGGTTAAACGGACAGGACGCGCCCCTGCCAAAGCGATTTCCGACATAGCGAAGTACGCTGCTGCAATGATGAGTAGCGTAATAATGGCAACTTGCGTAAACATGGAGTCTGTATACCTCGTGAATTAAAACAGGTTATTTTACTGCAACGAATTCCTTCGCGCCTTAGCGCCATTGAGCATAACAAGCAGTTGGTGCTATATATCTTGAAAACTGAGCTCAAGCGACCACAAAACCCAAACCACCGCCTCGATCTCCATCCTTATTGACAAACTATCCTAAAAAGAAGGCATCATGGCAACATTAAAGATTAGCCTCGACCAAGATTTACGTGACGAAGCCGATAAGGTCTTTGCCGCCATTGGTCTAACGACAGAAGACGCAGTACGAATGTTCCTTCGACAGGCAGTTCTCGAACAACGATTGCCTTTGGATACATCGGTGTCTCGCGAACTCCCGACAACGATGGTGCTCACGCGAGCAGAAACCATCGCATTACAAAAAGCGCTTAATGCCCCGAACGCACCCAATTCGTCTCTGAGTGCTGCGTTGCAAAACATTTCAGCTATTTCATCAAACGTTCGTGGTCTCTAGAAGTACACGACTGTCCTTATTCAAACGCCAACGCCTGGATCAGAAATTCTATCCGTGCCTCACGTCAGCGTTGTTTCAAAACACTCAGGCTACCAAACCTCCAAGGAAGTTCATGTTATAGAGCAGGTCACCGCCGTTCATGGTTATAGAGCAGGCAAACCAGCATTGAGGTGCGAACAAAGTAAAAAGCCAGCCTTCCTCTCACGAAGACTGGCTCTTGATTGAAATGTGACCGTAAGTTTTTAGACCAAGGCTTTCAAGCGCGTAACGGCCATATTGGCCACGACACTCACGGCAACGGGCAACACGTCGTCGTTAAAGTCCATCTTTTGGTGATGTAAGGAGACCTGATGTTCATCATCACGAATGCCCACGCGAATAATGGAACCAGGTACCTTATTGAGATAGCATGAGAAGTCTTCACTTGACATGAAGGGACGAATAACCTTGACGCGATCTTCACCCAGAAGGTCTCGCGTCGCAGCCATAGCAGCTTCGGTCTGTTCTTCAGAATTGATCACAGAACCAATCAAACGGTCGTAGACGAGTTCCGCTTCGCAACCATTGGCTGCAGCAATACCATTAACCATCGCCGTGATATTGGCTTCAGCCAAGTCGCGGATTTCAGGTAAGAACGTACGCACCGTACCACTCATCGTGAGTTCACTCTGAACAACGTTCACGGCCTGGAAGTTACCAGCATTAATCGAACACACAGACACAACAGCCGACTCGATCGGATCAACCTTACGGGAGACAATCGTCTGCAAAGCCAAAATGATCTGCGCAGCAACAGGCATCGGGTCGATACCCAAATGCGGACGGCCTCCATGCGTTCCCTTACCCTTCAAAGTGACATAGAAGCTGTCGCTTGCAGCCTGCAAGGGGCCTGGTTTAAAGCCGATCGTACCCTTAGGCAAATTGGGTTCGGTATGACCGCCATACATTTCTTCGATGCCATACTTTTCAAAGAGCCCAGCTTCAATTAACGCCTTGGCACCGAGTCCTGGTTCTTCAGCGGCCTGAAAAACCAAAACCACGCGCCCCGGGAAGTCACGGTGAGTCGCCAACCAACGCGCAACCCCTAAAAGCCACGTCGTATGACCATCATGACCACAGCAGTGACCACGACCATCTACCACACTCGCATAGGACTTGCCGCAACCGTCCTTCATCGGGAGGGCGTCCATGTCTGAACGAACACCAATCGTGTGACCAGGTTGATTGCCTTCAACCACAGCGACCACACATCCCTTCACAAGCTCAGTGTCAATCGTATCGACGTGGCTTGCTTGGAGATATTCAACGATCTTGCCAACCGTACGCTCTGTCTCAAAACCCAGCTCTGGATGCTGATGGATATCGTGACGAATCTCAACAAGCTCTGGCACCAATTCGGCTACGCCTGGCAATAAACGATCTTCGAGCAAAAGCGTCATGGAACATCTCCAAAAATAAAGAAACGATTTTTTAATTCTACGCCTGATGGTTGTTGGTCGTCGGACGTGCTTGAAGAGACTTACGTTTGAGCGATTTCGTCTTAGTCACCGTTGCTTGTTTTTGCATCAATGCATCGCGTAATGAAGGGGCTGTAGTGTCATCCCTTCCAAGACGTCAGGCTGTCGACAGGGCTTGCCGCCCGCCGTAAGGGGCAAGGTCTTTACCCACGCAAATCGACGAGGGGACTTCCAGCGAGCTAAACGAGGACGTAAAAAGCCTACGATCTCGTTGTCTGAAGGCAATGTCTTACCTGTTTCTGGTACCAACAAAGCCGTCACCAAAGCACCCCACTTTTCGTCGGGTTGACCTAAGACTAAGGCCGCCTTGACCCCCGGAATACTTTCGAGTACTTCTTCAACCTCACGGGGTGCCACGTTTTCACCACCCGTAATAATAAGTTCCGCGTGACGCGCGCTCACACGAATACGATTGTCTTCGGTGAGGCTTCCGATATCGCCTGTCAGATACCATCCGTTTTGTAAGGTGCTACCGCGCCCCCAATAGTCGATTGAGACCATTGGACCACGCAACGTAATGATGTCGTTAACGAGCTTTACGTCCAACCCTTCAAGCACGCGACCCGCATAAATTTGAGGCGTAAAACGTTCTTCGTAGGGCGTCACTGCGACAGTACTTCCGGCTTCTGTCATGCCGTAGGTGGTCACAATCGGAATGCTGGCATCCGCCGCACGTTGGCGTAATCCCATTGAGGCGGCAGCGCCTCCGACCATCAAAGTTCTGAGCGTTTTTGGCACCGATAAATCGGGCGTCTTATCTATGATTTCGGAGAGCATGGCAGGCACGACCGACGCCAAGGTTACGCCGTCTCGTGCCAAATTAGCCATAAAGGTTTCGGCCTTAAATTGCCCCGCAAGCGACATGGTGCTACGCATCACCAAAGAGCGCATTACAATCCCTAAGCCACCCACACGTGCGGGCGACAAAGACAACTGAAAGACGTCGTCGTGCGTCATATGAAGCGCTTCAGCCACGCGCCGCGCACTCTCATAAAGCCCATGGCGCGTGAGAACCACGGGCTTAGGACTTCCCGTGGTACCAGAAGTAAAAATCACCACAGCGGCATCATGAGGTAACGGCACCTCAATGGCATCAGCCATACGAATCACCGCCTCACGCTCTGGTTGCGTCAGTTTGGGCGAAATTAAGAGTAACGGGATCTTCGCTTCAAAAGCCGCTAAGAGTGTAATCAAACGCTCAACGTCCGCTTCAGCAACGAAGGGCATGGGGCGCCCTGGCGCTGGACACACCATCGTCTCAAGGCGTTCAATCACCTTTTGCGCCACATCCGCCCAGGTGTAGGTCTCGTTACCTGACCGAATGGCTAAACCTTGAGGGCGCTCTTTAGCTGCGGTAACAACCGAGAGCGCGCCATCTATCGTATCGATCCCGTTACACATGGATGGCCTCGACTTACGGCAAGCGACGGAATTTCGAGAAGTCAGGACGACGCTTTTCAAGGAAGGCATTCTTACCTTCACGACCTTCTTCGGTCATGTAATAGAGCAGCGTGGCATTACCAGCGAGCTCTTGTAAGCCAGCCTGACCGTCACAGTCAGCATTCAAAGCAGCCTTCAAGCAACGAAGCGCAAGCGGCGAATTCGCCAACATTTCGCGGCACCACTGAACCGTTTCGGCTTCAAGGCGTTCAAGCGGCACCACCGTATTCACGAGGCCCATATCGAGGGCTTCCTGGGCGCTATAGAAGCGGCAAAGGAACCAAATTTCGCGAGCCTTCTTCTGACCCACGATGCGAGCCATATAAGAAGCGCCCCAACCGCCGTCAAAGGAGCCAACGCGAGGACCCGTCTGACCAAATCGTGCATTCTCAGCTGCGATCGTGAGGTCACAAACCATATGAAGCACATGGCCACCACCTACGCACCAACCAGCCACCATGGCCACCACGGGCTTCGGGCAGGTACGAATTTCACGCTGAAGGTCAAGCACATTCAAACGAGGCACACCGTCGTCACCCACGTAGCCACCAGTACCACGCACCTTCTGGTCGCCACCCGAGCAGAAAGCCAAGTCGCCTTCACCCGTGAGAATGATGACACCAATACCGTCATCAGAGCGAGCATCCGCCAGAGCACGGCTCATTTCAGCGACCGTCTGAGGACGGAAAGCATTACGTACTTCAGGACGGTTAATAGTGATCTTAGCAATCCCTTCTTCGCACTTTTCGTACTTAATATCGGTGAATTCACCGCATGCCTTCCATTCAGGGATCGCAGGCAGATTCGACGTATCGAGCATCGGTTGCATGATGAGGTTTCCTTAAAACTGATTCAAAAAATAAAAACTTATTGGGCGCCACGAACGGTCTTGACGAGTGCTTCCCAACGTGGAGCTTCGTCTTTGACAAAGGCGGCAAACTGTTCGGGCGTATCTTGAATGGTGATGGCACCACGGCTCTTGAAGCGTTGCGCAACGGCGGGCTCAGCCAAGGCTTGATTCAAGGCCTGGCTAAAGCGTTCAATCGCGGCAACTGGTGTCCCCTTGGGTGCCACAAAGCCGTCCCAAGCAAAGAGCGTGCAGTCTTTGACACCAAGTTCAGCAAAGACGGGCACCACGGGCAATAAGGGACTGCGTTCTGGCGTCGTCACGGCCAGTGCCTTCAAAGACCCGGCCTGAATATGCGGCATGACGTTTGGCATCACGTCGATCATGAAGGGGATGCGACCAGCCAAGACTTCGGTAATGGCAGCAGCGCCACCCGCGTGCGGAATATGTTGGAATTCAATGTCGGTGCGTTCACTCAAGAGAGCACCCGCCATATGGCTCGTTGTACCGACACCCGCCGACGCAAAGGGCACGGTGCCTGGTGCCTGACGAGCCTTCTCTAATAATGACGCAAAGTCGGTGACGCCTGCTATGGCCTTCGGATTTAAGACCATCACGAGACTAATGACAGAGAGCTGACCCACGGGCATCAAGTCCGTCATCGGATCAAAGGTCTTCGTGCCATAGAGATGGGGATTCACACAATAAATCCCATTAGTGACATAACCAAAGGTGTGACCATCGGCCGCAGCACGCACGACTTGACTCGTACCGATATTGCCGCCCGCGCCCGGTCTATTGACGACCACAACCTTTTCACCTAAGACCTTGGCGACCGGTTCAAGCGCAGCACGCGCCAACGAGTCACCACCACCGCCCGGTGGAAACGGCACCACAACCGTCATCGGTGTCGATGAAGCCAAAGCCGATACGCTTTGCCATCCCATCGTTGCCATTGCGCCCATAAGCGCTAGCCACTCTCTTCTTTGCATCGCCATTTCACCACCTCGTGCGTCACATTGGCTGTGTTTATGTTTTTTGAGTGAAATACACCGAAGACAAACAATATTGTACGGTACATTCTAATCGTACCGTATCGTACAGTATGCGCTTAAGTTTCGCAACTCTCGCTCAGAGCGTGTACAGTTAACTGTGGACTTCAACCAACCATCAAGACACCATGACCGACTACTTGCCTCCGACTGAACGTGGCCGACAACGCGCTAATGATCTTTTGAACTGTGCGATTGACACATTTATTGAGTTCGGCTATACGCGAACTTCACTAGATCGCATCATTTCTAAGGTCGGTGGCTCTCGAACCACGATTTATCAGGTGTATGGCAACAAGCAGGGGCTCTTTAAATCCGCGCTTCAAAATCTCGCTGATGAGATCTACCAGTCTTATATGAAGGACTATCGTCATGGGCGATCCCTTGAAGCGGAGTTTGAAGTTTTTGGTCGAATTTATTTAAAAGGCATGCTCTCAGAACGCGCCATCGGTGCGACGCGCCTCATCATTGCTGAAACACCTCAGATGCCAGAGATTGGCGTGTGGTTCTACCGTGAAGGAATTGCCAAGACCTACGAAGGCTTTGCCAAGGTGCTTGAAAACCATCTCGATGCTCCGTTGCCTGAATTAGAAGATGCAGCTGCCCACTATATTGAAATGTTGCGCGGCCCCCTCTTTATGAAGGCACTCTGTCAATTGGACTTCAAGCCCACTGACGAAGACATCGAATCAGAATCAAAGCGCGTTGCCGACATTATGTGTACCTGGCTCAAAACCAAGTGGCCGATGCATCAACCCGAATGATTCCCGTCGCCTATTTAGGCGCTCCGTTAAATTAACTACGGCACGTTCAGCCTCGAACGTGCCTATTTTTTCGTCGATTTGTAACAAGCTTGTTACAAATCGCATTTAAAGGATAAGCACGGAGTGAGAGAAGTTGCGTACTTATACTTAGTCTTTTATAAACTTAGTCATAAATACTGAAGTTTTGAATGCGCTCGTCTTGTACGCCATACGGTCACTTCTTGCAAATCAAGCTGTAACAAGCTTTTTACAATTCCGATGTAAAAAGGTCACAGAAACCCTTTCGAAATACCCTCTCTTTCTTCGTTTACATCGAAAAGCTCGCGCCACTTTTCAAACCCGTAAGGGTTCTCCCGACCTCCTTTTTTAAATCATTTAACACCCCTCTCAAAAAACCGCCCTTTAAACTCTCACACAATCGTTTTCATACTTACTATAGGGAACCCCATCCGCAAAAACCCACCATGGGGTTTTCCCTGCAACCCCCTCAAAACCCATGAGCAATATCCCTAAGTAAAGTTGACTAAAAATCATGTCTCCTTTATGGTGCAGACATAAAACTTTTATTTACAAGGGCTTACACTCTTTTGAGCGAGAGCCTAATTTTGTGACCAAAGGAGTTCCCGTTATGGTATGGGTACATTTCGCACTGCTCTTCGCGTGCATTATTTATGCTGCTAAGCTCGGCGGCATTGGCGTCGGTATGGCCGGCGGTCTCGGTATGGCTATTGCCGTCTTCGGTTTCGGCATGAAGCCTGGTTTTATCCCGGTCGACGTGATCCTCATCATCATGACCGTGATCTTCGCTTGCTCCGTGATGCACATCGCTGGTGGTATGGACTACCTCGTTCGTGTTTCCGGTAGCTTGCTTCGCCGCAATCCGAAATACATCAACGTGCTTGCTCCGCTCGTCACGTTCGTGTTGACCGTTCTCTCCGGCACTGGCTACACCGCCATGTCCGTTCTTAACGTTATCCAGGAAGTTGCTAAGCAGAACGGCGTTCGTCCGTCCCAGCCGTTGACCGGTGCTGTGATCGCTTCCCAGATCGCTATTACGGCTTCCCCGATTTCCGCTGCTACGGCCGCCATGTGGGTTGTCGTTGAAACGATGGGCGTTTCCTTTGGCCAGGCTCTTATGGTCATCATGCCTGCCGCTTTCTTCGGCTCTGCTATTGCAGCCTTGATTTCCTCCTTCCAGGGTGTTGAACTCGCTAAGGATCCGATCTTCCAGGAACGCATGGCTCAGGGTCTCGTTAAGATGTCTTCCGATGAAGATAAGGAAAAGCCGCTTCCGGCTGGTGCTAAGACCTCTGTGATCATCTTCCTTCTCTCCGTGGTCTTCATCGTTCTCATGCTTCTCTTCAAGCCGCAGATCGGCCATACGCTCGGTTCCCGTGACATCATCGTTATCACGATGCTCATGGCTGGCTTGATCATGGTTTGGTGCTGTAAGGTTCCGCTCACGAAGATCAAGGACTCCTCCATCTTCGCTGGTGGTTATGAATCCCTCATCGTGATTCTTGGTATCGTGTGGCTTTCCTCCACGATCATCATGCCGTACATCCCCGAAATTAAGACCCAGGCTACCGAAATGCTCGGTCAGTATCCGTGGCTCCTCGCTGGTGCGTTCTTCGCTGTGTCCGCCCTCCTCTTCTCCCAGGGTTCGACCTCCGCTCTGCTCGTCCCGGTTGCTGCTTCCCTCGGTTGCGACGCTGCTACGATCCTTGCTTCCTTCGTGGCTTGCTCCGCTCTTTACATCACGAACGTTTACCCGACCTCTGCTTTCGCTATCTCTTGCGACGACACGGGTTCCTACATGGGTAAGTGGTCTGGCTCCTTCGTCATTAACCACCCGTTCTTTATCCCGGGTCTCGTTGGCCTTCTCGCTGCCGTTCCGTTCGGCTTCATGATGGCTGGCATCGTCCTCTAATGTTGATACTTTGACCAAGTTCAACTTTAAGTGACCTGAAAGGGCGTCTTCAAAAAGAAGGCGCCCTTTTTCATGTCTCGTATTGACAACCATCTGTACTCACCTGTATAAATGTGTCTTGATCTTCAGGGCGGGGTGTAACTCCCCACCGGCGGTATAGCCCGCGAGCGTTGCCTAGTCACTTAGCCAACGCATGATTCGGTGAAATTCCGAGGCCGACGGTATAGTCCGGATGAAAGAAGATTTGAATTTGGCGCATGAGTTTGACGTGCCACAGATGGCTTCGTCTCTTTTGTGTGACCTCAATATGCCCTGAACTTTCGGTTTGACCCGGGTTTAGGGCGTTTTTATATGCGCGCTGGCCCCCAATAACGCTCGACAAAAATCGAGCGGGAGACGTTCATGATCCCAAAGTTCGACACCATTGACCAAGCGCTTGCTGACCTTCGTGACGGCAAAATCATTTTGGTTACCGATGACCCTGATCGCGAAAACGAAGGGGACTTTATTTGTGCTGCGCAGTTTGCTACGCCAGCCAATATCAACTTCATGGCGACCTACGGCAAAGGCCTCATCTGTATGCCCATGACGGGTGAAATGTGCGATCGCTTTGACCTTGCGCCGATGGTTGCAAAGAACACCGATAACCACGAAACGGCCTTTACGGTCTCGATTGACCATGTCGACACCACAACTGGCATTTCGGCCTTTGAGCGGTCCGTGACGGCCTTGGCTGCCATTCGTCCTGAAACGCGACCTGAAGACTTCCGTCGTCCGGGCCACATGTTCCCTTTACGCGCCAAAGCAGGTGGCGTCTTAGAGCGTAACGGCCACACAGAAGCCACCGTTGATCTTTGCCGTTTGGCGGGTCTCGCTCCTTGTGGGCTTTGCTGCGAAATCATGGCTGACGATGGCACCATGATGCGTACTCCAGAACTCATGGCTTTTGCCCAAAAGCACAACATGACATTCATCACGATCAGCGACCTTCAGGCCTGGATTCGCGAAAAAGAATCCCGTTAAAACGACTGACCATCATCACAATCCGACAGTCTACGATCGCCCGTCTAATACATAATACTTAGGCGGGCATTTTTTATGTCGCTTTGCTTTCTATTTCAGACTTCAGCGCGTAAACTCAATAGATCACGTCTATAAAAAGGTGATTTCAATCGAACTCACCAAGACTCATAGCACTGATTCAATATAAAGAGAGCGGCATGAAACCTATTAAAAAATCGAAGAAATTAGACAATGTGCTTTATGACATTCGCGGCCCGATCGTAGATCGCGCCAAAGAAATGGAAGCACAGGGGCAGCAACTCATCAAATTGAATATTGGTAACACAGCCCCCTTCGGTTTTGATGTCCCTGAAGAAGTTCAGCGCGACATGATTTTGAATCTCCCGAATTCTGCTGGCTACTCTGATAGTAAAGGCATCTTCGCAGCCCGTAAGGCTGTCATGCACTACACGCAGCAATTGGGCATCAAGGGTGTCACACTCGACGATATTTATTTAGGTAATGGGGCTTCAGACCTCATTGCTTTAGCGACGAACGCACTCTTAGATGAAGGCGATGAACTCCTCATTCCGATGCCCGACTATCCACTTTGGACGGCAACCACGAGCCTCTCTGGCGGTAAGCCTGTGCACTACCTTTGCGACGAATCTAACGGTTGGCAGCCCGACCTCGATGACATTCGTAGCAAGATTAACGAGCATACCCGTGGCATTGTCATCATCAACCCCAATAACCCGACGGGTGCCGTCTACCCCAAAGAAACGCTCCTCAAGATCATTCAGATTGCTCGCGAGCATGACCTCATCATCTTCTCTGACGAGGTCTACGACAAGATTATTTACGATGACATCAAGCATACGGCCATCGCTAGTCTTTCGACCGACGTCCTCACGATCACGTTTAATTCTCTCTCGAAGGCCTACCGTGCCTGTGGCTATCGTGCTGGCTGGATGATCATCTCGGGCAACAAGCTGCTTGCCAAGGACTACATTGCAGGTCTCAATATGCTGGCCAACATGAAGCTCTGCGCCAACGTGCCGGGGCAGTGGGCCATTCAAACAGCCTTGGGTGGCTATCAGTCCATTAATGACTTAGTAGCCGAAGGCGGGCGCTTGCGCGTACAGCGTGACCTCGCTTGGAAACTTCTCACGCAGATCCCTGGTGTCACCTGTGTGAAGCCGCAGGGGTCACTCTATATGTTCCCGCGTCTTGATCCGAAGATGTACCCCATTGAGGATGACCGTGAGTTCTTTAAGCAGCTCTTAGAAGCAACACGCGTCTTGTTAGTGCAAGGGACTGGTTTTAACTGGCCGCATCCAGACCACTTCCGCGTGGTCTTCTTGCCGCATGAAACCCAGTTGCGTGAAGCCATCGCTCGTATTGCAGACTTCTTAGCAACCTATCGCGCGACGCATTCGATTGAAGATGTCACCGAAGTCAAGACTGAAGATAAGGCCGTGAAGAAAGCCAAATAAACTTGACGACCATAGAGACCCTAACGCCCGTAGGCATCAACACTTACGGGCGTATTTTTTGTCTTGTGCCTTGTTACTTGAGCAACTCGTCCATCCCAACCAGATGCAGGTAAGGATCGCGTTCGGCGAGCGCTTTGAGCGCATCATCAAAACCACTACGAGAGAATAGCCAGTAATCGAAAACGGTTTCATCTCGAACTGGGAGGTGAGCACATTTTGCCTGTAACGAACGCAAAACTTTCAGTGTGACTTTCTCATTTCGATACTTGCACTCACCTACCAAACAGTGACGGCGTTCATGGTCAGCACCGACGATATCAATCTCTACATTCTTTGCCCACCAGCGCCCCATTTCAGTCGGCCTAAAATGGAGTTGCCCTGCATATCGTAGGCGAACCAGGTATTGCTGGCAAACTTCCTCGAATGCCCCAGAAGCAAACTCTGCAAAAAAAGGTTCGACCAATGCATGCCATTCAGATAACGCTTCGGCACGCGTCATGATGGGCACAGGGTTCTTCGACAGGAAGCGGAACCAAAACTTCAGGTAGTGATCCGAGATGCGGTAAAGTCCTCTTGAGGCATTACTCAAGTCTCCAGCACCGGAAAAAACAGAAAATTCTCTTTCTATTAAATCCATGTCTTCAAGCACTGTGAGGTACTTCGACAGGTTCCGAGTATCGGCCAAGCTCTTTTGGGCGATTTCATGTCGCGAAGTTGCACCAAAAGCGATGGCTTGGAGAATAGCGTTATAGGTCGAAGGATCTCGAAACTCCTGCCTTAAAACGGATTGCGCCTCATCATTAAGAAAGCCACTTTCTCTTAGGAGATTGGATGCTAGGTTTTCGGTGAGAGAACGTTGAGGATTTATATCTTGCCAAAAATACGGAATACCTCCTAAAACAGCATAACCGCGGAAAACATCATCGGCTTTGCATTGTGGGACGAATTGAGCCGTAATCTGGAAAGGAAGCGGGCGAACTTTCATGATCGTTCTAGCCCGTCCATACAACGGATTCTTCTCTCCTAAGACTTCCTTTGCAATAAAGGACACTGCGCTGCCGCAAAGGATGAGAAAAATGTTTTTGCGAGAGAGTTCTTCATCCCAAAGGACCTGAAGTTCCGAAAGCACGCTCGGACGCTCTTTCGCTATGTATTGAAACTCATCAATAACGATGACTAGACGAGAGTCGCAAGGTAGACTAGTTAGCGCTCGTAATGCTGCAGGCCAGTCAAGGAAACGTTGCTGAGCATTGTGGTTGAATGTGCCGACAGCCTCTGAAAACGCTTCGAGTTGAAAAGCATCCTTCCAGGCTCTTGCCGTGTAGAAAAACACGGGCTTTCCTTCGCAAAATTTCTGGATCAGCGCTGTTTTTCCGATGCGTCGGCGGCCGTAAATAATTGCCATTTCAGCCCTCGGACTCTCGTACGCATCTTGGAGAGTTTCTAGTTCGCCAGTTCGTCCAAAGAAATCGATGTTACTCATGTTCTTCTGTCCGCATTGTTGATTGAATTCATGCGTATTATAATCCGCGTTCTTACAATACGCCGTATTACAATACGCCGTATTATAATCCGCGGCGTTAAGCGTAGTGACGTTTAGAAGCAACCTATCGCGTGCAGCAAGTGATTAAAGAAGTCGTCGAAGTCAGGCACCCATATTGAGGTCATAGAGACAACAAACGCCCGTAGACATCATTGCTTACAGGCGTTTTTATCGGAGTAAATACTCTCGCATTACGAAGCGAGTAACACCTCTAATCGCGGCAACAGGGATCGACGGTAGTAGTCGGTCTGCTCGTCGCCGCCTGGTAAACGTAAGAAAATTGCACCCGCCTCTAAGGTATAACGAAAGTTCTTGATAGCCTCATCACCGCCGCGCTCGCCATTCACGATAGCACTCTTGACGGTTGAGACCACACCACGCGTAAAGCGATCGGCCGCTGCCCTAAAGAGCGTTAAATCACGATCGCCCTCTTCGACGTCAAAGGTCTCATCAGAGAGTGCCGTCTGGTACGACGCACGCAGGCGCTCTGCAAAGCGCTCTTTCATCAAAATAAAGTCTGCGCTCGACGCTGTGCCATAAGCGTCACTCAAAGCTTGCGCATTCTCTCTAAACTGAAGCGCAATCTCGTGACGAACTGAGGGCGACAGATGCATCCACACCGAGGTTATTTCGCGTAAAGCGCCCACCAATTGATAGCTCGCGACAATCTGAGCAGCAAAAATCACGTCATCGACCTGAAAGGTGCGTGCGATTGTGCCGATGCCACCATCAAGAAAGGCCTTCCATCGACGAAAGAAAAGACGTTCTTCTTCGTCATTTTCAAAGACTTCACCCACTAATGCCAAAGGACTTGCAGCGTGCGCCTCAATGCGGCGATGCACAGCCTGAGAAAAGCGTTCAAAGCTTGCCACCAATGTTTTGGCGTTACCCGTTTGCAATTCTTTCTCAAAGCGCTCCAACCAGAGCGTTTGTTCTTGCGTCAGCATCTCCATGAGTGGTCGACAACCACTCGGTAAAAATGTTCTTGCTTGCTGCCAATCATTAAAGAGGCTCGTAGCGGCCTGTGTGATGCTATCCAAAGCTTCGTGGATGTCTTCCACTGTTTTTACATCGTGTGCGGGGATGTTCATTTTTTTTTCGACGATTTGCTTGTGAGGCGGACAACGAACATAAAACGCATCAGCGCGATCCTTTTTTGTCGTTGAGAGGATTAAGCGTAGCTCGCTCTCTACACTCAACCCAGTCCGCGATGATTATTATTGTCGATAGTTTACGCCGATCACCCTAATCCGTAAAGCCAAGGGAAACTATTAACCTGATAGACAACCCCTCGTTAAACCTTAGAGGCGCTATCTTGACATAGCAACGACTTTGATGATCATTTTTTTAGCACAAAATTTTTCATGATCACAATTCGATGAATAATAACGTTATTCAGTCACCTTCCAACTAAAAATCAAATCTTCCGTATATCTACGTACTCCAATTTCTTAAATATTCATAAAATTGGCTCACTTGTAATCTTTTATAGTCAAAATCTCTCGGGCTAAGGACTTCCCCTATCTGCTATCGCGTATTTTCCACAAGTTTGTTAGCATGAAGACGTTCAAAAAAGTCGCGCTCTCGCACGTCTTTTTTGGCCCGCTGGGAACATGACAAATTCCCGGCAGCCCCTCAACCAACCAATTGAAGGGTGAGCACGAGCGACGCCTTTCCTTTCACAACAGTCGTTCGTTCCGGGTCGTGTTCGGGTGAAAGACGAACACATAAATAGTCAACAACCTCACATGTTTATAGGCGTCTTGCTAGGCATTGCTGCGGGTGCTCTTTGGGGGCTCATTTATATTGCGCCCCTCCTTCTACCGCAGTACAACCCCGTGTTAGTTGCACTGGGCCGTTTTATCGCTTTCGGGCTGGTTTCTTTGCCCTTCATGTACGTACTACGTGAAGAACTGAAACAATTCAAAAAACCCGACATCATTGAGTCCTTCCGTTTACCGTTTTTCGGTAACGTCATCTTCTATAGTTTGATCACAGTTTGCATTCGTATGGCCGGTGCGCCATTAGCTGGGATGTTCATGGCTGTGATTCCCGTGCTTGTCGCCATTGTGGCGAACATTCGCTATCAGCGAGAAGGACGCGGCCTGCCTTGGGGCGCCATTACTCCCCCACTCTTCATTATTTTCTTTGGCCTTGTGATGGCCAACTGGACTGAATTCCAATACATCACGTCTTCGGGCTCAAGTGGGCTTGAATTCTGGATTGGTGTGGGCTTTGGGATTGCCGCCGTGATTTCTTGGACTTGGTTCTCGATCATGAATGGCGAATGGCTCCTGGCACACCCCAAACATAGTTCTGCTGCATGGACTGCCCTTCAAGGGGTCACAGTCTTGCCGGTCGTCCTTGTCGCCTTTGCCATCCTCGCTTGGGGCTTTGGCTGGATGGATACTTCGGTGAGTCTACTCGGCGAAACACCCGTCCGCTTCCTTTTAGTTGCTCTCATGATTGGGGTTTTGTGTAGCTGGGTCGCGATGCTTTTCTGGAACCAGATGAGCCAGCGTTTGCCTTCGGGTTTAGGTGGACAGCTGATCGTCTTTGAAAGTATTTCAGCGGTGATCTATGCCTTAATTTGGCGCGGTGAATATCCGACCACCTCGATGGTGATTGGCTTTAGCATCCTGCTCGTAGGTGTGAGTTGCTCCCTCTACGTCTTTGGTAATTCGCCCGCAGAACGCGCCAAGAAGCTCGGTAGCAAAACCTTGCCACCCAAAAAGCCTTCTCAGCGCCAGTTGCGTGCTGCGAAAAAAGCCCAACAAAAAGCTCAACAAAAGGCCGCCCAACAGGCCGTCGAACAAAATCAAAATGCTTGATCGGCTAACGAAGATCAAAGCAAATTTGAGAGTTTTCGGCGTTTAATCGGTAAATTCGATATTCCACAGGCTGATGTCCGTAGGCCATGGAAATACGCGCAAATCTTAAAACGGGCATTGGATCGGGGACGTGTAGCATTGCTGCGAGCGTCCCCGTGACGCATTCATAGCGGACAGCGCAGTGTTGGCTCGTAATCACGACGCCTAATTCTCGCGCATAGAACTTATAGATCGAATCTTCAGTTCGGCAGCATTGGTTGTAGCGCTCTGCAGTAAATTCTGCAAAGACACTAGGCAACAAAAAGAGTTCATCAGAGGCCGCAATCTTGTCTCCGTCGGGCGTCTTTTTCATCATATGCCTCACGACATGGATAATCTCTTGCCCTTCATGAATCCCTAAGCCCGCAGCCGCTTCTTCGGGGGCCGGCTCACGCGTCACCGAAATGAGGCGACGATAATCAAAACGAGTACTCCCATCTAACGATTCAAAGGGTTGAAAGCGATTACCTTCGGCCGTGTTTTTGAGCGTGGCCGCATAAGTACCTGACCCCTGATGACGAATCAAGGCACCTTCTTCAACGAGTAACTCCACAGCACGACGTAAGGTGCCCAAAGAAACCCCTGTTTCTTCAGCCAATTCCGTTTCGGTAGGTAAGCGGTCGCCCGGCTTCCATTCACCTTCACGGAGGCGTTCAACCAAGATATCTCTTACTTGTATATATAAAGGACTGCGCGTCGCTGTGCGAATAGCGGCTTCATGGAGCGTTGTCATTTTCTTGTTCTCGGTGTTAAGGCGCAAAGTGGACCAAATTCATTCAAATTCTAAATGAATTTTATCTGTAGGCATCAGGCCTTTTGTTATGTGAGGCTTTTTTGTCTCGTTTCTGACACAGTGAGCGTGAGCTAGAAGATTGTTACGAGCTCGCCACTCATGTCAGGATTCGTTACAGCGGAGCGACTCACTCTACGATTTCGCCTACAATACGCGCAAAGTTTTTGAGGATTCACTATGCGTCACCGCCTACTTTCTACTTTAATTCCTGCGTGCCTTTGTGCTTATGTTGGCAACGTCGCGGCCATTGAAGCCATTCCTGAATCGTGTTTAAAGTGCCGTCAAGCCAAAAATGATGCGAGCTTCGTGACGTGTCTCTACGACTGCCTCAGTGACCTTGACCGTATTGAATCTGATCCGCCTGCCATTGGTTTAAAACCCATGAAGCCCAACCAACCAGGCGCCACGAAACCTGGCCAAATCCCTACGATTGAAGGCTGGCAGCTTAAAGAGCGCCCTGACGCCCCCGAAGGCAAAGCCATTCGTACGGCTGAACTCAAAAGTACCACAGTTATCAACACCTTTTTTCATGAGCGCATCCAACCACAATTAGTACTTGCCAAAGAGCGCGGTGAATCCATTCGTCTCTTTGTTGACGTGAATCCTGGCACGATCGAAGGGTTTAGCGATCGTGTTTTGATTCAATTTGATGACCATCCGGCCAAGGCGTTACCACTACGCACCGTTTGGAATGGTCATGCCGTCTACTTGGATAACAAAGACCTCTGGAAAGCCGCTCGCGACGCCAAGAAATTCTATATTCGTCTCCCGATCTTTGGCCTATTCGAGCAAACTTTCGAGTTTGACCTCAAGGGTATCAAGAAAGCCACTCGTTGGTTGAATCACGCCGACGACGAGCGCGCATAAAGACGATTGACGCCACATTGCGTCAGCCCAAGCCGAGGACCACCTTGTCTTCGGCGTTTTTTTTCCGGTTTCTGAGGTGTTTTGTGCGCTTTTGTCGTTTTGTTGGATCTCGCCATCACATCGTTACGGGTTTTTTCTTATATCAATAGTGGCACTCGATTGTTAATTTCTACCCCAAACGTGCTATTGGTCAAAGATTAATCACTCATTCGACCTAATTCCTTTTGAGAGGTCTAGACTGGTTTTGTGAACGCAGGACCAATCGTTCATACAAAAGACCAGAAAAAAGGATCAGCGTTATGTTTGGATTTTTCGAAAGTAAGCCAGTAGAACCACAAGTCACCCATAGCGACGACATGCCAACGTTGACCGGTTGGCGTCCCTTCAAAGTCATGCATCGTCAAGAAGCTTGTGCCAACACCATTCTTTTAACATTGATGCCAGCCGACGATCTTCCTTTGCCATCATTTCGTCCTGGTCAAAGTGTTGCCTTGCGTTTGCCAGGCCTGGACCCGCGTGCTTATACCCTTTGTAGCACGCATGAAGAAGGCTTTTATCGGCTTTGCATCAAGATGTTCGAGGGCGATCGCGGTGAATTGTCGTCACTTATCTGCCGTACGCTTCATGTTGGCGAACATATTGATATCTCTGAACCCTTTGGTGGTTTCCTTTTAAAGGACGCCGAAACGCCTGTCGTCATGATTGCTGAAGGCATTGGCATTACGCCCATGGTAGCCATGTTAAGTAGTATTGCTACGGATCATCCGCTTCGTCGCGTTCACATGATCTACGTCACAAAAAATGGCGACACATTCCCGCTTCGTGATGAAACCAAGCAATTGATGCACTTGATTCCAGATAGCGGTTTAGCAGTTGGTTACACCAATCCTCGTCCTGACGATCATTTAGGACAAGACTATCAATTCACAGGTAAATTGATGCCCGCGACGCTTCGCACGGCCTGTCTAGATCCAACTGCTGACGTTTATCTTTGTGGCTCTCAATCCTTTGTTGAAGATGTTCAATCAATGATTCTGCAGTACCGCACAGTCCCCGCTGACCATATTCACAGCCAAATCTTTGTGCGCAATCATTAAACGATTGCCCATTTGAATCTGTTCTCTCCTGGGAAAAACACCTGACGTTCGACATGTTCGGCGTGAGGTGTTTTTTCCTTTTGCGCTACGAGAAACGCCTTTTTTGAGAATTTGTATGCTCGTCAGCCACCTTGTCTACCTACAAACAGCTCTCAACCACGGCCTTTGTTGCGCGGCTTCTCGGGCGGCGTTACCGTCAAGCTTTTAATCACATGCTTTGCCGTCAAAATCGGATGCGAGAGCATAAGGCGCGGCCCAGCCCAGCGCATCACTTCCTTCGCCAAGGCTTTTTCATGCGCACGATAACAGTGAATCTTACACTTGGCACACACAGGTTTATCAGCGCCATAGGGACAGCAAGCTAATCGCTTTAAGGCGTAACGCAAAAAGTCAGCGCACTTAGGACACAACACATCTTGTGTCCCGTGATGATGTTGGCAATACGCGGACACCATAGCGGTCAACGTATCAGCTTCTTCTTTAAGCTGAGGATCAGTCGTGAGGCGCGCCAGGCGCGGATCGGTCTCGTTTGTCACGATAGGCTTCCAAGTTGCGTCAGTGACACTCAAAAAATCGGCAATCCTGACGGTTTTTGATCGACTTCGTACTCATGACGAAGGAGACGTAACTTCAAATCTTTACCGCCAGCAAAGCCTCCTAAATCCCCTTTACTAATCACTCGATGGCAAGGAATGATGACGTGAAGCGGATTGGCACCACAAGCGCCAGCCACCGCACGCAAAGCATTGCGCCGACCAATACGCACACTCAAAACGGTGTACGTGAGCATCTCCGCATAATTGATCTTTTGTAAGCCTGTCCAAACCTCTTTTTGAAAGTCGGTCCCATGAATATAGAGCGGCAAATCGAACGTTCGACTCTCACCCGCACACCACATTTCTAATTGATCAATGGCACGCATGATTACAGGTGACATCCCTTCGCGCACCTGCGCATGACATTCCGCGACCATTCTTGAGAGCGGACGATTAGGCTTAGCGCCGGTGAGCCACGTCGCTAAACACAAATCATCACCCAGACTTCCGAGGCGCATCGGACCAAAGGGCAGTGTGATTTCATGAATGACGATCTCATTAGACATGGCAAAAGGCTTTTTATTGAAAGGAACTCTTATTGTATAGCCTTTTTGATAAGAAGTTAATTTTTTGCAACTTTAAATCATCAGTCTACAAACCAAAAAACCGACCCTTCCCAAATTTAGGAGAGGATCGGCCTTTCGGGCGACGTGTTCACAGGCTCACGTCGCATTTGCCTGAAGTCGTCAGTGACTGTGCGCCTTACTTCACATCACCGAACCACTTCGTCAACAACTTGTCGTATTCGCCGTTAGCTTTGAGGGTCTTCAAAGCTTCATTCAATTCAGCGGCGAGCTCTGGACGGTTCTTGGCAACCACCATTGCGAAGTCGTCAGCCGTCAACATTTCAGGAAGGTGAACCGTCTGCTTAGCCAACTTCGGCTGCTGCGTCAAGATGTAGGCCGTCACCGGCTTATCATTGATCACTGCATCCACACCACCCATACCGAGTTCAAGGATGGCTTCGCCAGCATTATTAAAGGTCTTTACCTGAGCGCCTTCGATGGTCTTGGCCTTCGTGGCAGCGGTGGTACCAATCTGGACAGCAAGCTTCTTACCCTTCAAGTCGGCAAAGCCCTTGATCGTCTCTTCAGAACCCTTATTCACAAGAATTGTGAGACCGGACTTGTAGAACGGATCCGTAAAGAGGACGCGTTTCTTGCGTTCTTCACTCACTGAGAAGCCCGAAGCACCCACGTCCACAGAACCAGACAGAATGGCTGGGATAATACCGTCAAAGCCCATATTCACAATCTTGACATCGTAACCAGCCACCTTACCCATGGCGCGGATCAGATCCATTTCAAAGCCAGTGATTTCCTTCGTTTGGGAGTTAACGAATTCAAAGGGCGGGAAGGTCGTGTTACTAGCAACACGGAGATCCTTTGCCTGAGCGACGCCGCCAATCATCATGGCGCCAAGAACGACAGCAGCAAGGGCTTTCTTCATCATTTTGATAGTCTCCGAGGTAAGGCGAACGAGTAATAAAGTGTTCGGGTTAATGTGAGTTAGACGTCCACACCGTGTTGTGTGCATTTCGTCTTAAGGTGGATTCATTCTATCAGCGCTTTTTCGACGGTCGGGGTAGGTAACGACCTACCCAATCTGATTCAGATCAAACGAAAAATTGGTTTGTATATTGTCGGCAATTAGCCTTCTTAGAGAGGCAAATAGAGACTTTTCCCTAGTTTTCACTTCTCAAATCAATTCGTCTAGCCAACAAAAAACCGGTCACGAACGTCTGTTCGTACCGGCTTTTTGTCGCGTCACAATATGTCGCTATTAGAATGGCCACCAGGCCCCGATTTCGCGCATGACTTTGTCAGTGGCTGAGATCGTTTGTTCTGCTTTGTGGTTGGCAACAGCTTTACGCACTTCGTCACTCGCTTCAAAGCGAAGGATCTGACCTTCCCAACCGAGGTACGGAATTCCCTGCTCGTCAAAGCCATAAAAGCCTGCCCAACGACCTGTTGCAAGCGCCAACGCCTGTTGACGCTCAGCTGTCAAGAATGGCTTTCCTTCGGGCGTATTTGAAAAGAGCGCGATATTACGGATACGCCAAGCGGGTGGCGTCTTGTCGTCAAGCCAACGGGGCACGGGTTCAAAGCCTGTGGCGTCAGGATGCTTACCTTTATTGATGTCCTGGCTACGGATAGCCACGCGAACCACGCAACCCTTAGCGGCGCCAGGCTGCAGGGTTTCAATATTCTCTGGAATCTTGCAAGTGGTGCCGTCTTTTTCGAAGAAGACGTCCTGGGTCACCGAATACCCCAAACTCATTTGCTGAGACTTTGGGCGCGTCCAGGCAAAGCGCCAACCTTCAGCCTTCATCACACGAGCGACCTTTTCGACCGCCAAGGCGGCACTACGACGCACAACAGCGTGTTCATCCAAAGCCAAGTCGACGGGCAAATAGCCAAAATAGTGAACGGTCTTTAGAGGGTCTTGCGCCAACACACTGGCATCAAGCACACGACTGACGCTAGGCATCCCCCAACCTTCTTTAGTGAGATCTTTACCGAAGGGATTGTCTTCAGTGATCTCGTCCGTGGTCACAGCGTGGCCACGCCCTTGAGCTTCACGGTCATAAACATTGAAGTCAAACGCCTTCATCAGGTTTTTCGCGCGACTTGCGCTACTATCTGGCGCCTGCAGACGGTCAAGGGCTTCACCAGTTGGCGGCGTGGTCGAACACCCAGATGCCACAAAAGCAGTGACCATCATTAAAGGTAGAAGTCGGGAAGGCAACATCTCGATGCATCCATAAAAATCTAGTTTAAACACTATACCGTAAAGTTCAGCACTTTTGCCTCAGTCGAATGTCTGATCTCAAATATATGCTCGTTGCCAGAGAATCCTTTGCTTTTTTGAAAATCGTCCAAACATTTGACTGAGCGCTCTAAAGCGCGTGAACTCATGGCGACGTGTTCGCACTGATTTTCTACGATGGTTGGCTTCATTGGCGGCCGGCCATAAGTCAAAGAGAAAAAATTTCGGTAGAATTCATCGAAAAAGAAAATTTTTCGACAAAATTCAGGAAAAAAGAGAAATTTTCGACAAAAGAGAAAAAAAATCGACTGAGATTGGTGTTTGAGAAAAAATTTATGAAGATTGGCTACGCTTTCCTTGCAGACCACTGTGGTCCCGGTGTCATGACACCTAACCTCTTTGCTGAAACTGCGCCTGTCAAACGCAAGATCCAAAAAGACAACCGTCTTTTAGTGCCACTGAGTTCTTTTCATGAAACCGAGAATCTTCTTGAGCATGTCGCGTTTGCCCTTGCTCACGAAGGCGTCAACATGCAAATCCTTGCGCAGATTCTTCCGCGCATCGCATCAGGAGATATGTTGTCGTTCGTATCAGCCAAACCAACCAGTTTGGTCTGTCGCCGTGCGGGTTGGCTTTGGGAGCTTTTCAATCAAGCTGCTTTAGACTTTCATACCACCGCTAGCAGCTACGAACCATTGTTTGATCCTAAGCGCTATCTCACTCGAGAACATGGAGAACGTAACACCAAATGGAAACTCGTCTTCAATGGCTTAGGCACTACAGAATGGTGTGTGACCGTTGAAAGAACACCTGAAATCGGCGCCTATATCGCTAGCGCACTTTTTAAGCGCGTAGCTGATTGGTTCTCAAACATTGGTCATCTCAATGCTGAGCGAGCGTTAGGTTGGGCTTACTTAAATGAAACCAAAGGAACCTACGAGCTCGAGAATGAATCTGTCAGCGCTAGCAAAGCTGAACGTTTTGCTCGACTCTTAAGACACGCACCTGAAGCTCGACAACTCACCGAAACGTATTTATGTGAGCTACAAAACGAAATCGTGAGCAATCCTTTCGTCGAAGCTTATTCTTACCGAACCGAACAAAACTGGTTGGCTAATGGTCTTGGCGCTAGCGCCGTAACGTACGTGCCACCATCACCCGATGACATTGATCGCTTAATGTGCGCCTGGCAGGCGGCGGCTGAAAGACTTCCAAAAGAAACGGATCCGATTGCCGCAGCAGCGATTGTCTCTTTTGGCTTTGTTTATCTGCATCCGTTCATGGACGGCAACGGTCGTCTGAGTCGATTTTTGATTCATCAACAGCTTGCTGCTTCTGGTCAGCTTGGTAAAGACCAAATCCTGCCGGTCTCTGTTGCCATGAAAAAGCACGAGTTGGAATATTTGCGAACGCTTGAGACTTTCTCAAAACCTGTCCGTCAAGCCTGGCAAGTCATTTGGACTGGAGGCACACCGCCTTGCGAATGCACTTTCAATGGCCATGAATCACTCTATCGCTACTGGGATGCTACTCGCCAGGTGGAATTCCTCTACAAAATGGCCTCAGAGGCGCTTGACGTTCACTTGCAGGAAGAGGTTAACTTTCTCGTTCGCTTTGACAAGCTAGAACGAGCTGTAAATGATGTTTTCGATCTACCGCAAGCTTTACGTTTCCAAATGATTCAGGTCTACCTGGAACAAGGACGACTATCGAAAAACTTTCGGAAAAAGTTTGCCCTAAAAATTCCTCAAGAAGCGATGGACTGGCTCGAAATTAATGGCATGGCTTTGCTTAACGAAGACCAACTTGAGACTGAAGAAGACGATTAGCCTCCTATGGCAACTCAGTCGTCGGATGCGTTCTGTTGATTTAAAGACCGCTCGCCTTGAAATTTTGCCATTCGTCTCCATATAAGGTTCTATCGGGTCCAATGCGTGACCTACACTCGGAGAAAAATTAGAAATGGCACAGGAAGTCCATGGTTTTCAGACTGAAGTGACGAAGCTCCTCAGTCTTCTCGCCAAATCCCTTTATTCAAACAAGGAAGTTTTCCTTCGTGAACTCGTTTCCAACGCTTCTGACGCGGTGGACAAGTTGCGCTTTCTTTCGCTTACGAACTCTGAATTGACGGCTGACGATCCTATCTTCAGCATTCGTGTTCGTGCGGACGAAGAAGCCGGTACCCTCACCGTGATCGATAACGGTATTGGCATGACGCTCGCCGAAGCCAACGAACATCTCGGCACGATCGCCAAGTCCGGCACCGAAGCCTTTATGGCTAGCCTCACGGGCGAAGAAAAGAAGGACTCTCAGTTAATCGGCCAGTTCGGCGTGGGCTTTTACTCCGCCTTTATCGTGGCTGACCGCGTCACGGTGATCTCTCGTAAGGCTGGTGCTACGCCTGAAGAAGCCGTTCAGTGGGAATCTGAAGGCAACGGCACGTTCACCTCGGGTAACGTTACCCGCGAAGCTCGCGGTACCGAAATCATTCTTCACCTCAAGCCTGAAGAAAAGGAATTCTTGGGTCAGTGGCGCTTGCGTGATGCCATCACGAAGTATTCTGACCATATCTCGACGCCTGTTTTCCTTTGGGAAAAGAAGCCCGCCGAGGACGAAAAGGCAGAACCGACCTTTGCTTGGGAACAGGTTAACGATGCTCGCGCCCTTTGGACCCTTCCACCGAAGGACGTGACTGAAGACCAGTACAAGGCTTTCTATCGTCATTTGACGCACGACTATAGCGACCCAGCCACGTGGGCACACAACCGCGTGGAAGGCGAACTCGAATATACGTCCCTTCTCTACGTACCGAGTGAAGCCCCGTGGGATCTCTATACCCGTGAAAAGCAACATGGTCTGAAGCTTTTCGTCCAGCGTGTGTTCATCATGGATGACGCCGAACAGTTCCTCCCGAACTATCTCCGCTTTATCCGTGGTCTCGTTGACACGGCCGATTTGCCGCTCAACGTTTCCCGTGAACTCTTGCAGGAAAGCCGAGTCACCCAGAAGTTAAAGCGTGCCTTGACGAAGCGTGCCTTGGATATGATTGCCAAGCTCGCTGACGATCAAGAAAAGTATGCCGCTTTCTGGAAGAATTTCGGTGCTGTCCTCAAGGAAGGCCCCGTTGAAGACTTCTCGAACCGTGAAGCTGTCTTGAAGCTCCTTCGCTTTGCTTCAACGAAGACGGGTACGCCTGAAGAAAACGTGAGCCTCACGGACTACGTTGCTCGCATGCCTGAAAAGCAGAAGCACATCTACTACCTCACCGCCGGCAACTTCGAAACGGCCATCAATTCGCCGTACCTCGAAACCTTCCGTCGTAAGGGTGTTGAAGTCCTTCTCATGACGCAGCGTATCGACGAATGGTTGATGCAGGGCATTAACGAATTCGACGGTCGTGAATTTATCCCAGTCACGGCTTCTGACTTGAAGCTTGGCGACCTTGCTGACAGCGAAGAAGAAAAGAAGCACGAAGAAACCGTTCGTGAATCCACGGGTCTTGTTGACCGTATCAAGAAGGCCTTGGGTGAACGCGTTGAAGGTGTTCGAGTCTCTTCACGCTTGGTCGATAGCCCGAGCTGCGTGGTCTGCGACAACGATAAGCGCTTGACGCCTCAGATGCGCCGTATGCTCGAAGCGGCCGGTCAGGAAGTCCCTGAAGACCGCGTCACGCTCGAAATCAATCCGTCTCACCCGTTACTCGTCAAGGCTGCGGCTGAAAAGGACGATGCTCGCTTTGGCAAGTGGTGCGACCTTATGTTAGGTCAGGCTTCGCTCGCAGACCAGGGTTCCGTGAAGGATCCCGCTGCCTTTGTGAAGCTCATGAATGAATTGCTCTTGAAGTAATTTCATTCGTTGACCACTCATAGGTCAGAGACAACAAACGGTGTTGAGTCACTTTTACTCAGCACCGTTTTTCTTTTACTTTCTAGCCAAAAAGCCACCCTTTAAACTGTAACGATAAAATTAGGGACGCTAGATTTTACCCTTAAAGTGATCTTT
>Glacier_p2__coassemble_950_pt1 | contig 57683 bp, 50 predicted proteins | sample Glacier_p2__metabat2_high_PE_005 | metagenome-assembled genome bin Glacier_p2
ATACCTAAATCGTCTTATTTTGTAGCTTTATCCTTCGACCCGTTGCTTAAATAGCGCTCGTTGCTTTAAGGCGCATTGGGTGCCGACACAAACGTCATCTTCGTAATACCTGCGGCTTGTAATAGCCGCATGACGTGGAGTAAGCGTCCATAGGGTAGGGAGGTATCAGCCATGATTCGTACGCCAGAGAACGTAGACTCAGCCCCTTTAGCCGTCATCAAGCTCACAAAATCATCTTCAGACATTTTAATGCCATCCACAAAAAGCGCTCCATCAGCTGTGATCGACAAAGTCATCATCGAGGCATCTGATTGGGTGGCTTCAAGCGCTTCTTTAGGTAAATCTAAGGGCTGATAGCGAAACATCAAAGGGGCTGTGATCATAAAAATCACAAGAAGCACCAACATCACATCGACCATCGGAGTCACATTCATGTCAGTGATCAAACCATTGGAGCCACTCGTTTGACTAGGGTGAATCGGTTTCATACACGATCCTCTGATGTCTTTGTGAATCTTGCTCGCTCGGAATCTTCTACCATCCACCGATTCACGCGGATGGCAAGTTGTGCGACTAATCGCTGACGCCATTTTTCTAAGAAGTTGTAGCCTATAACCGCAGGAATCGCGACTGCCAACCCCAAAGCCGTCATAATAAGCGTTTCACCTACCGGACCCGCAACATCAGCGATTGTCAAAAGGCACTCTTGGCTGCCGAGCTTGACCATAGTCAAGTAAATACCCCAAACGGTTCCTAAAAGACCAACAAACGGCGCCGTCGAACCAACGACCGCTGGAATCACTAAGCCACCCCCCAACCGTAAACCTTCTTCATCCACAGCGGTTTGAAGTGCGAGGTGCCGTTGCTCAGCATTTCCTTGAAACGCTTGTGCACGTTGAATGCTCACGGGCATAGGGCTTTGGGGACTCAAATACTGACGAGAAAAACGCCCATAATGCCAAGCACGTCCTAAGATCACAGTCCAAGCCAACACCGACATCACAAAAAGGAGAAGGGCACAGCCGCGAATCACTCCGTCAGCGTTTTGCCAAAGTTCGATGATACTTTCAAAAACCATTTTATTCTTTGAGTTTAAAGTGAATAGGGAGTTCGTATTCGGCGTCGACTGGTTGCCCAGAGCGCCGTGCTGGTCTAAAGCGCCACCTCTTGACCGCTTCTAATGCCGCTTTATCTAGCCGAGCATACCCGCTCGTTTCTTTGACTCGAACGTCCTTTGCGAAGCCCTCAGCTGTCACTGTAAGTGTCAACCAAACGGTTCCGACCTCTTTACGTCTGAGACTCAGCTTGGGGTACTTAGGATATGGGTTATTGAGATAGTCCGCAGATGCCGAAGGTCCAACAAAAGTATTGGCACGAGCACCTACAGACGCTGCCCCTGTCTTCTCACCACGCCCCGTCTCAACACCAGACGAGGTCTTGAGATTCGTAGATTGAGGCGGTGCTGTGTTCGTCTTAGCTGGCTTAGACGGTGCGGGCTTCGTCACCTGAGTTTGTGATCGTAGCTCTCGCTTCGTTACGGCTTTAGGTTCAGCCTTTGTAGGCTTAACAGCTTTATCTTCAGTCGCTTTATAGACTGTGGCTTGACTACTTGGCAGTGGATCAGCCAACGTGGGTTCAATCAACTTTGGATCGTTTAACGTTGGTTCGGCTGACGCCTCCACTTGGTCGTTAAGGGAGTCTCGAAGCTGACTGTCTTCTTCAACACTCACTATCGCGGTGATGATGTTCGTCTCACCAAGCATCGTAGCAGGCGACTCGGGCACGATACTTTTTAGAACCGCAAAAGCGCCCAAATGTCCCACAAGCACCAAGCTGCCAAGCATCAGCCAACGAGGAGCGTCTTTCGTCATGCTTCACCCATTAAGACTGACGAAACGAATGACGTTTTGGCGAGATGGCATAAGCCACCATCAAAAGCACCGTGGCACTTAAGACAATCGCCACACCCGTGGGGATTGCCCAAGCAGTTGAAGCGACCAATCCGATCACAACCGACAATGCCCCAAAGCCCGCCGCAGACCAAAAGGTCGCCTTGAGGCTCGAACACAACTGTAGCGCGGTGACGGCAGGCGTTACCATCAAGGCATAGATTAATAACCCGCCAATGGATTGCAACGAAAACGCTACGATTAAACTCAAAAGCGTGAGACTTCCGTAATAAATGGCTTTGACGGGTAAACCCATCGCTTCAGCGGCTTCACGCTGCGTCAAGGTCGCTTGAATTTCTTTAAAGAAAAGCCACAGAAAACCCACAAGCACCAAGGTAATACCGCCCATCACGCCAATATCAGACCATTGAGCTGTTAATAAATTCCCCCAAAGGAACGTAAGACCATCCGTTTGGCTCGCAGGCAACATACCTAACGCCAAAATCGCCAAACTCAACATGACAGAAAAAATAATGCTTACAGCCGCGTCAGGCGTAAAAGTCGCTTTACGTGTCAAAGGGCCCGCGACGCTCGCTGCGCCCACGCTCCCAATCAAGGCACCGGGAAGCGCAGGCAATCCACCCCAAAGAGCCAACAAAGCTCCCGCAAAGGCAGCATGCGAAATACAAATCCCAATAAACCCAATCCGCCACAAAACAATAAAGACACCAAGCACCCCACAGGTCGCACCAGACAAGAGCCCCATAGCAAGGGCTCGCTGCATGAATTCATATTGAAGCCAATCCATACAGTCAGTCCCTTAAAAGAGCACCACCGGGCGACCATTGACATGACTCACGTCGATGGGTACTCGATAAAGCGTCGATAAGCGCTCTGCCGTCATCACAGATTGACTTTCTCCGACGGCCAACATACGACCATCTTGCAAAAGAATCGCTCGATCACAGAGTTGTAACACCGCATTTAAGTCATGTGTCGCCATCACCACCGCAAAGCCATAGGTCTTTTGTAAGTCAGCAATTAAATGCAAAATGGCGCGCTGAGCTTCCCAATCCAAAGCTGACGTCGGTTCATCAAGCAAAAGGAGTTTAGGGCGTTGGGCTAATGCGCGAGCAATCGCGACACGCTGCAATTGGCCACCCGACAAGGCAACCAAAGGCCGATCGGCCAAATCAGGAAGACCAACAGCCTCAAGGCACTTTAGAGCAAGTCTTCGTTCTTGGTTACCCGGTCGTCTAAAAAGCCCTAAGCGACCAAAGGTACCCGAGAGCACCGTTTCAAAGACCGTCACGGGCATTTGTTTGTCAACAGGGATTGACTGAAACACATACCCAATATCAAGTCGAAACCGACGTTGTGTAAACGGCGTCAAAGCCGAGCCTTCAAATAGCACATGGCCGTTGGACGCCTTAGTGAGTCCATTAAAAAGCCCGAGGAGGGTTGATTTGCCAGCTCCGTTAGGACCAATCAACCCCATGAAGGCGCCTGACTGGATTGAAAGCGATACGTCAGACAAAATGGTTTGATGCCGAGCTCGCACGGTCACGTGTTGAAGTTCGGCTAAGGGTTTTGCAGACGGCATCATGGGTGTTGAGCCACCTTCGAGGTAGCCGCCGACAAGCGATCAACGTTGGCCTTTAAGAGCGTAAAGAAGGTCGACTCGTGGCTATTAGGGACTGGGAAATTCGAAAGTGTCACATGCGGAATCTTTAATTCAGACGCTAAAGCGCCCCCCAAATCTGCGCCCGATTGTTGGTTATCAATAACAGCCACAATCCCTTTATCACGCCCTAAACGAATCAATTGAATGAGCGCCATCGGACTCAAGTCTTGTGCTGTCATATAGGTCGCCTCGACCTTAAAACCAGCCCAGGCCAAAAAGTCCGCTTGACGTCCAGAAGCGATCACTCGACGGCCACGGATCGGCGCTAACTCTGTTTCGAGTTCCAAGCTTAACGCATCAATTTTAATTAGACGTTGGGCGAGATTCGCCTCAACCATCGCCGTGAGCGCGGGAAACGCCTTGACTAAACATTGAGCGATCATTTGTGAGGCGGCTTTTTGAACGGGTGGCGTCATCCAATTACCAACTAACTGGAGGGTTTCTAACCTTAATCCAGGATGCGCCGCGGCTCTTAAGACGCCATGGATTGCTGGAATCTTTTTCTGAAAGTCATGAATCAAAATCATGTCGGCTTCAGAGGCAGCAAAGGCATCTTGCGACTTCATATCGCCATGTATTGGACAGCTTGACCCTTGCGAAAGGGTCAAGATCTTAGCCTCAGGCAAAAGGTCAGACAAAATATCGGCAATAAGCGACGTCCCAACCACAAATCGCGTAGGCGTCTCGTTTGTTACATTCGAATAAGCCTTTTGCGCAAACACGCTCTGAGACCATAGCCCCAACGAAGCACCTAACGACGAATACGCACAGGCACTCAATAAACCTTTTAATAAAGCACGACGATCCATAAATCCCTCGCTTTAAGGCTTACGCGCTACAAGACGATAAAGCCCAGGAGCCTCTTCAATCGTGACATCACGCCAACCAGCGGCTTCAAAGAGCGTACGCATCGTTAGGTCATCAGGCAAGACGTCATGCTCAACCTGAAAGTGTTGTGCATGATGCTGTCGAAGTTCTTCGCGGCTTAATAGATGAGCTACGACCGCATAGCCCCCAGCCTTGGTGACTCTGAACATTTCTTGAACTGCACGTTTGGCATCTTCAAAATGCGGGAAACACGCAAAGGCAATCACCGTATCGATAGATTCCGAAAGTAGGGGAATCGATTCCACCGCGGCTTTTAATAACCAGGGTCGTCCATGATCCTTTTTGGCTGCCCCTCGGAGCATAACCTCAGAAGGATCAAGTTCGATCAGACGACCGGACTCACCTACATGCTCACGCAAGTAGGGCACCAACACCCCTTCGCCGCAACCCACATCTAGGACGGTGTCACCGTCTTTGAGAGGGAAAGACGCCACCAATGGCACAAGACGCGCGCGTACTTCAGGGGGATAGTTTCGTTCTTCCCACCCTTGAGCATGTTCATCAAAAAAATGCGCTTTAGCGTTCGTTTGTGCCATGGTTGTCCTTAAGATTGTTTATTCAAAACGAAGGGTTGTCCCGACCATCCAGGTCATGCCTGGCATCGGATAGCCATCTTGGTAGCAATATTGATGGTCTAACAGGTTATCAACGGCAATAAAGACTTCCGAATCCTTGAGAGACCAAGACGAATCATCAAATGTTCGGCTTAAACGCGCATTAAGGAGCGTAATATCTTTGAGTTTTGTGCCATCTTTCATGACAAACGGGTCGGGACCACCACGAACTGTGGTACCCGCATAAACGTCTCGCATATGCTGAATATCGGCATAAAGTCGAGTACGGGGCATAAACGTCCAATCAAGCCCAGCCTTCATCATGAGTTTGGGCGTATAGGGTAGATGCGTCGCTGTTTTGTGATCCGCTCCCGTGGCACTTACCTTCATCCAGGTCGCCGACCCGAAGACTGATAGGGACTCCACGGGCTTTAGGGTACCCGCGACTTCAACGCCCGTAATCTTATAGTGACCAATGGGATCGTTCATCTGATTAAGCCAAGCTTGGTTCCCGCCCATAAAGGCACGGAAGCGATCGCGGCCACGGTCTTCAAAGACAGCAACACTCGTTGAGGCAACCTGAGCCCAATCGTGCGACAAGCGAATTTCATAATGGTCAACGATTTCGGGCTTAACGCTAGCCCATTTGCCAGAGTGCAATGCCCCTTGCAAAACCACGGGTGAGGGATAGTTGACGCCACGGGCATAATCAAACGATAACGACGTTTCGGCGTACCCAATGGTCAAGCCCGCCTGCGGTGCCGTCTGATTACCGAAGAGATTATTGTGGAACCACCTGAGACCAGCGCTAGGCTTAACCCACCACGATGCTTCGTCGCCCACCAAGTGGCTCACCGCAGCGTAGGGCGAAAAGACGGTCACGTCTGGAAAATCCCAGACAGATGTTTGGCCAGTTGTTTTCTGGCGTTGCGAATTCTGAAGGACCTGTCGATCAAGATCGAACCCGAACATCACTTCGGTTGCGTCGGTCGGAAGGAGGGTTTCTCGAGCACGAAGCCCATAAAGTCGAATCTTTTGTTCTGAATCGGCTTGACCAAAATTTTCGTTCTTGATGTCAAAGGTCGTGTCGTTCCAATAGAGCTTGACGTAGCCTTCGGCACGGTCATACTGATGGTTAAGTGACACCGTCGTAAAGGTGGTATCGGTGTCATAACGGGGCAACGACGCGTCTTGATGCGTAGGATCGCGATCTAGCGTACTTAATGGCTCTTGCGTCTGACCATAGACTTGATTGACTAAGAGGCGCGCTTCCCAATGGTCATTCAGTGCGAGCCCCATATTAACGTAGTAGTTTTGTTGATTGGCACGCGAATGATCTCGATGCCCGTCGGTTGACAACCAACTTTGTGTGGCATAGAAGTCAAAAGCACCTTCTTTGACACCTGCGGTCAAAGACTCTCTAAAGCTCTGGTGTGAACCACCAGAAAGCGTGATTTCGCCAAAGCGCCCGTCCTGATCCATGTAGGCAGGCTTCACATTCACCAGCGCATAACCTGAACCAAAATATACAGGCTCAGGGCTCGTAAAGACCTCTACATCACGAATCGTATTGACGGCAATGCCGTCCCCCATGGTCTGACCATAAAGCGCGCCCATACGCGGCACACCATCAAACTGCACAAGCAAATCGGGACTAGGATGGCTTGCCCCGCGCCCACGAATAAATAAAGAAGCCCCTGTCTGACCACCTAACATCGTGGTCGAGGCCGTCATCACGCCAGGAACGTTCTTCAACGTGTCATTAAAGTCGATGGCGTTTTGATTTTGGAGTGCCTGTGCCGTCACGACGTTTTTCGTGACACCAAAGCCAGCTTCAACTGGGGTGCTTTGGGATTCGGGCACTATACCAACCACTATGACGGCGGGAAGTTGTTGAGCAGAGAGAGAAATAGTGAATAACGAGGCGAGCGCGCAAGCCACGGCTTGCGTGAGGCGATGTGGTCGCATGAGGGGTTCCAGAGATGAGGGGTTTATACCGTATGAAAGTAAGAAAAAGGGTCCGTGACTTCATACGCTTTTTAGAGTTGTCATATTATACCTTGCCCCTCTCTGAGAAGCCTTAGTAGTTACCTTGAAACGCGCGACCATAAACGTTTTAAGCCCCGACTTTAATAGAGAAAGGACCTTGTGCGATCAACACAAAGTAAGCCCGCGCAATAAAGAAAAAGGGCGTCAACATTGGCTCCGATTGAACCTTGATGACACCCTTGATCAACTATTTGGCCTTCTGATACTCAGTTTCAGGCAATGGATTTTTGCGAGGTCGCCCACGCGGCCGCTTTGGCTTTACGTTCGCAGGCTGCTTAGGCTGAAAGATTGGCACGCCTTCGTGATCCGTTTCTTGAAGGAGGTCCGCAATCGTCACGCTTTCTAAATACTGGCCGACGGCATCTGAGAGCCCTTGCCAAAAGCGAGTCGTTGGGCAACGCGCTTGGCGATCACATTCGCCCGGCGAATCGACACACGTTATGCTCGAAAGCGCCATCTCTGTCGAGCGAAGCACATCGGCTACCGTAATCTTGTTTGCGGGTCTCGCTAGGCGATAGCCGCCAGCCGGTCCTCTTACGCTTTCGAGGATCTTGTCGTTAATCAAGGCTGGCGCGACCTGTTCAAGATAACGCCACGAGATGTCCTGACGATTAGCTGCTTCTCGAATCGAAATAAAGATGCGGCCACGGTGTTCCAACTGACCTCGCACAATGTCTTGCGAGGCCACTTCGACAACAAAGCGTAGGGCATATCGACTGCGTGTCGAAATCTTGAGCCAACTCATTGACGAGGCGTCCTAATGATGTGAGAAGGCGCTTCCAAGTCCGTCGAACGGAAGGGACTAATGTCAATCCCGCCACGACGAGTGAAGCACGCAAAGACCGATAAGCTTTCAGGAGCCAAACGATTCATGATGTCGACAAAGATCTGTTCGGCACACTGCTCATGAAAGCCCTGATGACGACGGTACGAAACGATATAAGCCAACATTGCGCGGCGATCGATCTTACGACCACGATATTGAATAATTAAAGACGCGTGGTCAGGTTGCCCCGTCACCGGGCAACGAGAGCGTAAAAGATTAGACGACAACGTTTCTTCAACAACTTCGTCACCCTCAGCCAATGCTAAGAGACTCGCATCGGGTTCATAGGTCGAGCACGTTAAATCTGTCACTGCCTCTTCTAAGAGAAGACCAGGCACCTTTTCAACGGGATGTGCCCAAACGGAGAGCGGCGCAATGTGGACTGCCACTTCGGCACCGACACACTTCGAGACGTCACGCTGAATCAAAGTGGCAGCTTCTTCAACCGAATTAATAACCGTCTGCGTCAAACTACCGATATAGAGTTTGAGGGACTTCGATTCGACGATAAAGGGACTCATCGCTGGCACATGAATTTCGCCAGCTGCCACAACAGGCATGCCGTGAGCATTAATCCATGTGATTTCATAGAGGCGCCAAATGTCAACCCCTTTAAAGGTATGAACGCCCACCACGTCACGACCAAGCGAACGCGGAATCGGCGTCAATAACTGAGGACTATAAGTATCGATATATTCCGTGCTCTTACCGAGCATCGTATTGGATGGTGCACAAGCAGACATCCGAGCCTCCATGCAATAAAACTACTGATCTGAGCATTATAGAGGAGTAGAGTGGTCGGCTCACGGGCGATGCGTTCGGTTTCGAGTCAGGCTTAGCCAATACCACTGCTCACGACATCAAGCGTCGTTCCCACGGCTAGGATGAGGCATATCAAAGGCAAGTAGCCCAAATCTCGCAATGATAAAAGGATCATCACCATGCCCCGCCATCTTCACAGTAAGAAACGAGCCACAGCGTTAGCTAAAGCCTCAGGCTTTGATAAGGCTCTTTCACAAAACAAGTTTTATGAAGGCCACGACGTGTTTCTAGCTGCCAACGAGTCAGACGATGTTTTTGCGATGATCAGAGGTTGGCCAGAGTACATCTTGGTAGATGAAACAACGGTTCGATGGGCCACGCATGACGAAATAGTAGCCATCATGGACATGCCAAATACACGACAAGATAAAGCGAAGAGGGAGTAACAAGAAAAACGAGTAAAACAAAGGGCGCCCTCACCGAAGAGAAGCGCCCTTAGCGGGAAGGGTCGTGCAAATCAGGCACTCAACCCTCCGACGGTCAAAGCCCAATTACTTGGCGTTGAGCTTTTCCTTGAAATTGCGGGAAGCCGTGAAGCGAGCACCACGGGAAGCCGGGATTTCAAGGGCAGCGCCAGTGTGCGGGTTGCGACCCGTACGGGCAGCACGTTCAGAGACGCTGAACGTACCAAAGCCGATGAGACGGACGTCGTCACCCTTTTCGAGGGCTTCCATGACAACTTCGCTGTAGGCGTCAACGAGCTTGACCACGTCAGCCTTCTTAAGTTCCGTCTTAGCCATAAGGGCATTGACAAATTCTGTTTTGTGCATTTTTTATTCTCCGAGAAAGATCGTTGTCGATCTCATGAAGGTGGCCGTCGGCGGCTCCTTTAAAAAGTAAAGGTTCTCCTCACGCCAGCCAGAATAATGTCAACCTAACACCGTCGACTCTTCGTCAGGCTTAGCCATTATCAGCAATGCCGTGAGCGAGAGGAAATAACAGTGCGGTCAACGAAATATACGGCAGAAGTTGATTTTATCTCCATAAGGCAAATACCCTACCTACTTAGAGGTATTTTTAAAGCGATCATAGCTGATTTCTATTAGCTTGCGCCTTTGATAGCTCTCACTTAAATTGATCACGCGATATTTGTGAAAAACGCCTTGCCTCAGAGGGTTTCTCGCGTTGCCAGCAAACTTTGGACACAAATCAATGCAAGTTTATAAAAAACGTCTTCCCAGAGGTAAAACAAAGAATTTGCCTCCTCATTGATGTCAATCAATAAAAAAGCAAAAAATTTTGTATTGACCAAGCCACACGAAGTCCCGAAAGCTCAAAACAGACAGTCTCAGCCACTCACAAAGTGACGTCACATAAAGCAAAATCAAGCGCTTATCACGATTTTGGTCGCATGAAATGTTTCGGATTAAAATGGTTAGATTAGGAGATAAATTTATGGCAACACCCAATAAAAATTCGCGTAATCAAAAGCCCAGTCGTCGAGGCCGTGGTGGGGAATCTAATGCCCCGAAGGGGCTAGCGCATCCAGGCTTAACTTTGGCGCAAGTCCTTGAAGACACACCGCTTGAAGTCGGTGCGAAATGGTTTCAGATGTCCCCGGATGCCTTAGAGGCTGTCTTAACTGGCAAAGCCCCTATGACTAAAGAAATGGCTGACATTGCCGGATCTGTCTTTGGCACAGGCGCCGCCCCTTGGCTCATGATGATTGAAGCCTGTCAATAACCCCTGCCTAAAGGCAGAGGCTTGCAAAAGCCTTTATTGACTAGCCTCAGTGATCCTTCTTCGGAAGGTGAACTACGTTGGTTTGGAATGTATAGGCACCGTGGGATGTACATCCTAGTCCCACGCTCTGCGGTCTGTGATTAAAAGCTCTGAGAGGTAGGAGCGGTGTTGCAGGCTAGAAACCCATTCCAACATTGGCGAAGGATGTTGACAAGGCCATTTGGCCTAGACAACGGAACCTGCGGGTATCCGTTAAGGAGATTACTTTGAAAGTGAAATTAAAAGTCTATGTCTTAAATATGCGCGGTCAGCCTTTGATGCCGTGTTCTCCTGCGAAAGCGAGACACTTGCTCAAGGCTAACAAAGCGAAGGTTAAGCACAGAACACCTTTCACGATCCAGTTGAGTATCGCCACCGGCGAAACGAAGCAGGACGTGACCTTGGGTGTGGACGCGGGATCGAAACATATCGGTCTTTCCGCGACTACAAAAAAAGCCGAAGTGTACGCGTCTGAAGTTGAACTTCGCCAAGATGTTTCTGGGCTTCAGGCCGACCGTGCGACTTTTCGTCGTGGTCGTCGCCATCGCAAGACGCGCTACCGTGCGCCTCGCTTCGATAACCGCAAGGCTTCTAAGCGCCAAGGCTGGCTTGCGCCAAGCGTAGAGAACCGCACTCAGGCGCATGAGTCACGTATTGATGTGGTGTGTAAGATTTTGCCGGTCACCAAGATTGTGATTGAGACAGCATCCTTTGACATTCAGAAGATTAAGAATCCTAACATTCAAGGCAAAGGCTATCAGCAGGGTGATCAGCTCGGCTTTTGGAACGTGCGTGAGTATGTTCTTTGGCGAGATGGTCATGTATGTCAGCACTGTCGAGGCCGTTCGAAGGATCAGGTTCTTAATGTTCACCATCTCGAAAGCCGAAAGACAGGCGGTGATGCGCCGAACAACTTGATCACACTTTGCGAGACCTGTCACAAGGCCCTTCATGCGGGAAAGATTAAGTTGAAAGTCAACCGTGGAAAGCCCTTTAAGGCGGAAGCCTTCATGGGCATCATGCGCCGGACATTGCTTGACAGAGTGCGTCAAGCGCATCCACAACTGGCTGTTGAGAACACGTTTGGCTATTTCACGAAGTATAAGCGCATCGCTTTGGGCTTACCTAAGACCCATTGTGCTGATACTTTCTGTATCGCAGGAAACCTCAAGGCCCAGCGATCAGGTGTCTACTTCTATCAAAAGCAGACACGTAAACACAATCGCCAAATTCACAAGTGTTCGATTTTGAAAGGCGGCATTCGCAAGCGCAATCAAGCGCCACACCTTGTGCATGGCTTCCGACTTTTTGACAAGGTGAGGTGTCTTGATCAAGAAGGATTCATTTTTGGGCGACGTGCTTCGGGCTATTTTGACGTGAGAACGTTGAGTGGCAAGAAGTTGTCACCCGCTATCCATGCCAAGAAACTGACGCTTCTCGAAAAGAGAAAGACTTTTTTAACCGAATTGAGAAAGGAGAATGGCGCTTCCTCCCCTGTCTGAAGACAGAGGTTTCCGCGCCTAATTTTCTATGAAGCTGAAGTGGCGCGTCTCGAAGCAAAAGCCCAAGAAAAAGCTGCCGCAAAACTAAAGATTGCTGAATAAACAGCCATTAACAATGATTCAACAAAAAGAGATCATATCTTCTAACGACGTCTAGCATTAGAACGTCTTTCTTAAGAACGGCAAGACTCTAAAACCCTAACTGTCATCAATCAACTATTAAAAAAGACCGAAAGCCAACAAGTGCCATCGGTCTTTTTATTTATACGTAAAGCCCAGCTTTAATTCGTGGTCTTTTCATTAGAGGCAGCCTCAGCCTTCGCTTCAGCCTTGGGTGCCTTCCAGTCTTCACCCTTAAAGAGTCGAATCACCTTCCAGTTCACAACGAACATAAGCGTGATCACAGCTAACGCTTGACCAGTAAGCCCCACATAATAGGCCGTCGTACGCGCTTCAGGCTTGCCGTAATAAGCGTTAAAGAATTCCTGAAGGCTTAACCCTAACGTGTTGGCGTGGGCAATAAAACCAAAGAGCGCCACGGCATAAAACATGATCGCCACAGAGACCAGAAGACGCTGAATGCGCCACTGATAACCCACGATACGACCGATCAAAAGAACGATCACAGGGATCAAGAAGGGGAAGGCAATTACAGAGGTACCAATCAGCCAATCGAGCATAGTGACAAAAGAAAAGCAAGGATCAAAAGTGCATGGATCTTAGCACGATTGTTCCTTGCTTCAGAGTGGCAGGGCGAAGGTTTTTCGCTTTAAGGCGAATTAACGCACCAAAAAGAGCGGCGTTTCGCAAAGGGTTTCAACGCTCAAAGCGGTCGAACCCACTAAAGAAGCCACCAACATGCTGTAGCCATGGCTACCCATCAAGATCATGTCAATGGGACGCTGCTCACAATAGGTGGCAATGCTTTCACCCGGTTCACCATAAACCGTCACCGTTGTAGTTTTCATCCCAGCGTGTTGCAAAGTGCTTTCTAACAAGGCACCCACGGTACCCGCGACAAAGGGACTGGTTTCAACCGTGCCTTCAGGCTTGTCGGCCGTCGCCTTTTCAACGTGAATCAAATCAAACTGAGCCCCCGTCTTGAAGTGATCCATGTTCGCCTGCATGAAGGCCAACACACGACGGCTCTGATCAGAGTCGTCAACGGCAATGGCCAAATAATCCATCGGTAAGATGGACGGCACTTCTTCACGAATCAAGAGAATAGGGCGGTGGGACTCATGGACAACTTCTTGAGAAACTGAGCCTAATAAGAGACCGTCAAAACTTCCTTTACCCGTCGTCCCCATAATCACGAAGTCAGCCTTATAGGCGTCAGCAGCCTTGACGATCGTTTCAGCAATGGGACCCACACCATAGGTCACCGTGACTTTGTCAGAACGATTCGGGAAAATATCGTCCACCAAACGGAAGACGCCCGCTGCTTCTTCGCGATAGAACTCATCTTCGGTTTGCGGATTAAAGGCCGTCATAATGCGCGCTGAAGCTGCTTCAAGCGCAACAAAAAGACAAATCTCAGGGTCGTCCCCCAAGAAAGCAGGCTGAGCAGCCACATAGCGTACAGCATTGAGGCTACGTTCAGAGCCATCAATCGGAATGAAAATTCTCATGGTATTGGTCCTTTTTATTCTGCCTTGGCCTGAGGCTTTTTCTCATACATCTAATTTAATGATATGAATAACACGGCCACTCGTTGCGAGCTAGATGCAAAAGTTGGTTGAAGCGCTTGACGCCTATCAAAAAACTCGCAAAAGCCTGACAAGAAGCGACTTCGCGCGCAGTGCCACCCGAGCACCCACTAAGCGTATCATTCAATACAATGGCATAAAACCATTATATAGTCACTCGTTCGAAATCGACCGAAGGACACAAAGGTTTACGGATTAACCTTAATATTGACGCATTAGTGCACGAAACCTTGAGTCGTCAAGTTAGCATGACGAAGGCGAACAGAGAGAGGCACATAAGGATCAAGCCCAAAAAGCGCCAAACGAACGATTTCAGTGATTCGTCCATCACAATGGTCGTTGCCAGTGCGCTTCAGGTAACGAATAGCCGCATTTAAGGCCTGTTGCCCTGCGCCTTCGGGCGCTAATAACCATTCGGTCGGTGTCACTACGGCATGGAAGCGTCGTAACCCTTCTTCGGTGCTTCTAAAGCCTGTGGCGTGGGTTAATAGACCACGCGCTGATTGCGTCATTGAAATCGCAACCGACTGATCCTTGTCGAAGTGAGCATAGATGCGATAGGGCTTAGCGAGCCCCTCGATGTCATCTACGTCATAACGTCCTAAACGTAAGAGCAAAGCACCCGTTTCAAGAAGTCTTGAAACCAATATCGACACCACCGTAATGCCATCTCGCTCTACCATCTGACGAATCAACGGATGACGAATCTGACGCGGCAGTGCCCCAGTGAACGCAGACGAGCGATGCCACACGGGTGCCATATCGAAACCTGGTTCATTCTTCAAGCGATGAAGCATTTCGTCGGCAAAGACCAAAAAGTCGTCATCATCAACATCAGGCAAGGTTGGACAATCAATTTGCCCAAAGCCTGCTTCTAAGGCATCGTAACGAGCCTTTAAAGCAGCGACAGAATTATTTTTGTGACTCGATACCCACTCATCAAACAATTCAGGCGTCGTGAGGGTTTTTAAATAGTCTTCTGGAGCCTGACAAAAAAGGTACTCTGTTAAAAGGTGATTGAGTGTCGCCCACATCTGATCGATCGTGGTGTGTCCCGCTTCAATCCAGGCTTCATCCACGGGATGGTTCACCATTTTGAAGCTACCTAAGGTATGTAAAACCTCGGCAAATCGGGCGCGCAAGGCCGCGTAATCAGTGAGCGCCTGTGAGCTCACTTCAAGTCCTAAAAGACGTGCAGCATCTATCAATAGTAGGCGAATGTTTTCTAAGAGGGATTCGAGCATTAAAGCGCGTTCGGCAAACTCACGGTCAACTGCTCGACGATCGTCCTCAGAAATACCTGCCGCCGCACGTTCCGTTGCATCTAAAGTGACTAAATGCGCTGCCGGGCAAACGCTATAGAGCATCGGCACCGTTTTACGTAAATCAACGCCTGGCGTCAAGGCCAAGCGTTCAATGACACCAGGCACACGTTCATTTGAAATCGACGCACGACGAATGCGTCGGTTGTTATCACACTGTACATCGACAAGAATTTCGCCTGTTTCTCTCATACCTGACGCTCCCCCGTCGATTAACCCTAATCACATCAATAATCAACCATCCGACGAAGAGGCTTCCTTAAGGATCACCCATACAACATATCTACGGATGGTTCGCACAACGCACCAAAAGCGTCTTGAAGACCTCGCGTTGCGTGGATACACTCTTTACGAATAAGGAAAGTGATTTAAAGAAGACGCAACAGCACGGTCCAACATCTCATAGAAATGCCTTTGGCTTTTGTTTTTAGTATAGAGAGACGACAGTAATTTTTAATCCCTCTAAAGGAGAGGTTAGAACTACACCAAACGCATAGGATTGATTACGAGAATAGCGACAAAGAACGAGTTGTAATAGATTTACGACAGATCTTTGCGGTTTGTTTCTAGAATAAGCCTTGCGGTCAAAATGAGGGCTGGGAGCGTCACGTCTTCGCCGTCAGCATCAAAGTACGCGGTATGTAATCCATGTCGACCTCGGGCACCATAATGAAAGCACCCAGCAATGCCGCCTTCTTGCACGACGGCGTTCATCCACAAGGTTGAGTCGTCTGACCCGCGCGTTCGGTTATCGGTTACCGTCACATTCGGAATCGTTTTAGCGACGCGTTCAATCATGTCATAGGCAACCGGGCAAGGGATCAATGCTTCAGCACGCCCAGCGAGCGTCACTTCTGACGTAACGCCAACCATGTCGGCACAACTTTTTGCAGCGCGACGCACACCTTCTTCCATATAGTTGGCCACGTTTTGGGTTGCGCCTCGCACCTCGGTTTGCATCGTGGCGTACGAACCTTTGGCGTTTAAGGTCCCAACACAAATGCGGCTTGCGCCTTCAGGGTGTCGTGGCAAAGCTAGCATCTGCAATGCTGCATTGGCCGCTGCCGTCACCGCGTCACCATAGAGCGTTGATCCTTTGAATGTCACATCTAACTTAGCGGTCGCTAAAAACCCGCTACGACTCGCAAAGATCTCGTTTTCTTTGATGCTCGTTGTGATGTGCTGCGTCCACAAATAATCAGCCTGCTGTGCCCAGCCTTTGGCAACCATAGCGCGTGCGCCACGAACGCCTTCTTCAGCGGGTTGAAATACAAAACGAATCGTGCCCTTGAGTTGATCACGATGCGCCATACACCACCGAGCGATGGTGAGCCCCGTCGCCGTATGAATATCATGACCACACGAATGCATGAGTCCCGGACAGGTACTAGCAAAACCTTCGTCAAAAGGACGATGACCAACTTCGTGCGACTCTTCAACCACCACGCAATCGATTTCGAAGCGCAAAACCGTTAAGGGTCCGGGGCGCTTTGTATTCAAGTCCGCCACCACACCCGTCCAACCTGCGCACCGATCCAAAAAGGCTTGAGGAACACCTTACGACAAGGCTCGCTGTTGGGCCTTGTCGACCAATTTAGGGTTGCGGCCCATTGCCGCGTCAGGCTCTACCACTTCGATCCCGACTTTGGTTCGGTAGCCCATCTCGCTCAACATCTCATGAATAAACCACGTCGTCTCGAATTCAGTCCAACCTTCTTCGGGACGTCGATGAATGTGACGTCGACAGTCTGTTAAGAAGGGCAGGAGCGACGAGAGGTCATCAGTGAGCGAAGTGGCGGACATAGTAGGGCGGTACGAAAAAGAGGGCAGAAGCAAAACGGCGCCCGTTCATAGGAGCGCCGTTCTTAATTTTATGCCTTTAAAGAGGCCAAAAGTTCTTCAACATGGGTTTTGGCTTTGACGCCATAAAGCGCCACCTTAATCACGCCGTTTTCGTCGATCACAAAGGTCGAGCGTTCAATCCCTCGGCACTTTTTGCCGTACATCATTTTTTCTTTCATGACGCCATAGGCATTGCAAGCCACTTCTTCTTTATCAGCCAAAAGTAAGAAATTCAATCCCTGACGGTCTCTAAATCCACAATGGCTCTTCACGCTATCGCGAGAGACACCGACCACCTGATAGCCCAAGGCTTCAAAGTCGGCCAAGTGATCTCGAAAGCCCAGCGCTTCGGTCGTACAACCCGCGGTATTGTCTTTTGGATAGAAGTAAAGAATGAGGCCACGGCCTTTGAAGTCATCTAGCGTTACGGGCTTCTCATCGTAGCCAGGTAACGAAAAAGCAGGGGCAGGTTGACCAGCCACCAATTGAACACGATCAGTCATCATGACTCCTACAAAATAATTACGAAAACAATAGCACGAACTCAGCCATTTGTTTTACCTAAAACACGTGGAGTGCAATTACTCAAAAAGCACTAGGTCAAAATGAGGTTAAAATGCCTCCATTACACTCCTTATTTTTTTCAAACTATGGCTCAACTCGATTTCGTCAATGACTACATGGAGGGCTGCGCGCCAGAAATTTTGGCTCGCTTAGCCGAAACGAATTACGAAAAGACAACGGGCTACGGCACGGATCCTTATACCGCGGCAGCCGCTGATCGTATTCGTAAGGCCGCTAACGCCCCCGACGCCGAAGTCTTTTTGCTTTCTGGTGGCACACAGACCAATCGCACCGTAATTGGCGCCATGCTTAAACCATGGGAAGGGGTCATCGCAACCGTCACCGGGCACATCAGCACGCATGAAGCTGGCGCGATCGAAAGTTTAGGTCACAAGGTGTTTGAGTTGCCAGAAGTGAATGGCAAACTGCAGTCCGATGACGTAGAACGTGCTTTCGTTAAGTGGGAGCAAGACGGCAATCGTGAGCATATGCCAAACCCTGGGCTCGTTTATATTTCGCACCCCACTGAAACTGGAACGCTCTACACCAAAGCAGAGCTCGAATCACTCTCAGACATCGCCCACCGTCATGGGGCACGTCTTTATTTAGATGGTGCCCGTTTAGGATATGGTTTAGGCGCAACAGACACTGACGTCACACTCGCCGACATTGCGCGCACGTGTGACGCTTTTTATATTGGCGGCACAAAAGTCGGTGCACTTTTTGGCGAAGCGGTTGTGTTTTCCAAACCCAATACGGCACCACACTTTTTTACGTACATGAAGCAGCAGGGCGCTTTGCTCGCGAAAGGCCGCATCTTAGGCATTCAATTTGAGACGCTCTTTACCGATGACCTTTATATCCGCTTAGGTCGTCATGCCGTCAAGCTCGCAGACAAAATTCGAGACGCTTTGATTGCCAAGGGCTACGACGTCGTCTTTGGTTCAACCACGAATCAGACCTTTGTTCGACTCACGGACTCGCAGTATCAAGCGCTATCTGCACGCATTGGCATTTCGTTTTGGGATAAACCTGACGAGGCGCACACGATCGTTCGTATCGCCACGTCTTGGGCCACCCGAGAAGAAGACGTGGATGCCATGATCGCCGCGCTTTAAGACCTGTTTTTAACACCTCTTTTTGTTTGTTTTAAGAAGGAGACTTCAAAATGGACACCGGATCAGGCGTCAATGCACTGACGATCGTTTTCGCATCGCTATGCATTTTCGCTATTGCTTACCGCTTCTATGGTCTTTTCATCGCTAGCAAAGTGCTGCGACTTGATGAGGCTCGTCAAACCCCAGCCGTCAAATATGCTGATGGACAGGACTACGTCCCGACCAACAAGTATGTGCTCTTTGGTCACCACTTTGCGGCCATTGCTGCAGCGGGTCCTTTGCTCGGGCCCGTGCTCGCTGCGCAGTTTGGTTATATGCCCGGGCTTCTTTGGATCCTGATTGGCTGCGTGCTCGCGGGCGGTGTGCACGATATGGTCGTGCTCTTTTGCTCGGTGCGTCACCGCGGTCGTTCTTTGGCCTACATTGCAACACAAGAAATTGACAAGACCACGGGCTTTGTCGCTTCTTGGGCAGTGCTCGCCATTTTGATTTTGACGCTCGCTGGTCTTTCGATCGCGGTCGTTAACGCCATGCATAATTCGCTCTGGTCCACCTACACGGTGGCCGCGACGATTCCCATTGCTATTTTGATGGGTCTTTATATGCAAATTTGGCGTAAAGGTGACGTTAAAGGCGCAACCGCGATCGGTATTGTGTTGCTTTTCCTTTGCATCTTGTCGGGTCCTTGGGTTGCAGCACATCCTGAATACTTTGGTTGGCTCGACATTGATCGCGACACGATGAGTATTCTCATCCCGATCTATGGCTTCTTTGCTTCGGTATTACCCGTCTGGCTTTTGCTTTTGCCACGTGACTATCTCTCGACCTTCTTGAAGATCGGTACGATCGGTGCGCTCGCCATTGGTATTGCCTTTGTGATGCCCAACTTCCAAATGCCAGCCTTTACGGACTTTGTCCATGGCGGTGGCCCGATCGTGGGTGGCCCAGTCATTCCGTTCATCTTCATCACGATTGCTTGCGGTGCACTTTCGGGCTTTCATGCGACGATCGGGACAGGTACCACGCCTAAGATGATCAACAACGAACGCGACGTCCTCTTTGTGGGTTACGGTGCGATGTTAATGGAAGGCTTTGTGGCCATCATGGCGCTTGTAGCTGCTTGCGTTTTGGTGCCCGCAGACTACTTCGCCATCAATGCGCCCGCTGAAAAATTCCAAGCACTTGGCATGGCCGTTCAAGAACTTCCACGCCTTGAAGCTGAAGTTCAAGAAAGCCTCATGGCGCGTCCTGGCGGTAGCGTTTCTTTGGCTGTTGGTATGGCCCACATCTTCAGTCAAATTCCGTTCATGGAAAACCTGATGGCCTACTGGTACCACTTCGCCATCATGTTTGAAGCGGTCTTCATCTTGACGGCTGTTGACGCTGGCACTCGTGTCGGTCGCTTCTTCTTGCAAGAAATGTTCGGCAAGGTGGTTCCGAAGTTTGCTGACAAGGAATGGGTGCCGGGCATCATCATTACCTCTGTCCTCTTTACGAGCTCCTGGGGTTATCTCGTCTATTCGGGCGACATTGGTTCCATTTGGCCGCTCTTTGGTATCTGCAACCAATTGCTCGCCAGTGTGACGTTATTGATCGGTACCACAGTGCTCCTTCGTATGAACAAAGCCAAGTACGCTTGGATTACTGGGGTGCCTGGCATTTTCATGACGATCATCACTTTCTGGGCAGGGCTCTGGTTGATCATCAATCAGTATCTACCGCAGGGTAAGACCCTTTTGGTCACACTCTCTGTGTTGGTCATGCTCTTGATGCTCTTCGTGATCTTTGGCACGATTCGTCGCTGGATCCAATTGCTTGCGATCCACACGACCACGAAGGATCAATACGGTAACGATGTGAAGGTTGTGGTTCAAGAATAAAGCGCCACGGCTTCGTCAATCGTTCTGAAGATAGGGCCGCCTCAAGGGGCGGCCTTTCTTATTTGAGCGTATAAATCGGGAGATAGTTTTTAATAGGGAGGTCGAAAGCGTAGGGCAGGGCATTCAAACAACGTGGCTATCTTATCGAAGAAGTCATCCTTAAAAGTGTAGGTTACTCATAAAAGTCCCTTGGAAAAATGGCAGGTCGCTACAATAGATCGTATATCAAAAACGACAAATCTCACTTAACACGACATCGGGTCGCGACGAAATCATGCACCTCAAACGCAAAATCGAGCAACGCTTCATTGAATGGCATCAAGCTCCTAAACGCTTACCGTTACTCGTGACAGGTCTTCGTCAATGCGGTAAGACGTACTCGGCACTGAGTTTTGCCAACTCGCATTACAAGTCGGTCGTCCACTTGGATTTGATAGAGCACCATGAATATCGCAAACTTTTGCACGGTGACCTCTCGGCTGAGCGTTTGGCCTTTAGGCTGTCTACACTCATTGATCAACCTGTCAAATTAATCCCCGGCCAAACCGTCATCATCCTTGATGGGATTGAAGCGCTACCACAAGGACTTCATACATTGACAACGTTCAAACACGATGGTCGATTCGATGTCATAGCGATTAGCGCAAGGCTCGATCATCAAGTGACTGCCGTGAGCACCGATCCATACTCCCATCAGGACATCGTCACACTGAGAATGACGCCTCTAGATTTCGAAGAATTTCTTTGGGCCAAACATCTCTCTGACGAGGTCATCTGTTGTCTCAGGCATTGTTTAGCTACTGAGACGCTGGTGCCTGATGCCTTACACCACAAAATGACGGCACTTTTGCGTGAGTACACCGTGGTTGGCGGCATGCCCACGGTCGTTACTGACTTCTTATTACATCACAATGTCTCGACAGTCCGTGATAAGCAGCAGGCTCTCTTGGCGCTTTTTCGCACTGATCTCAGTCAACACGCTTCAAAGCCAAATGCACAAAGCATGGTCGAATGCTTCGACGCGATCCCAAAGCAACTCGCTAAGGCCAACAAGAAATTCCAATACGTCCTCGTCAAACCAGGTGGCCGATCTAGCCAATATCGTGATGCCCTCCGTAGGCTCCAAGAGGCGGACTTGGTGACGCTATGCCACAACGTGACGCAATCTAAGATGCCTCTTGAGCATGTTGCGAAACCAGCTGTGTTTAAGGTCTATTTGACTGATATAGGACTTTTGATGGGCACGTTGCCCAAAGCCACCGCAGCAAGCGTCTTACTCGGTGAATTAGCCTGTGACGATAGTGCGATCTTCGAAAGTCTTGCCGTCGACATTATGAGCAAAATGGCACGACCCTTCTTTTATTTTCAGAAGCACTCTGGCCTTTCGATAGACTTTCTGATCACTTACCGTGGGCAAGTCGTACCACTTGAAGTCACACCACGAACGGGTAACGCTAAAAGCCTTAGGACGATTTTGCAAAACTTTGACCAATACCACATCAAATCAGCGATTAGAGTGGGACACGACAATCTCAGCCGTCATGATCAGATATTGACCCTGCCGTTTTATTTGTTGTTCTTACTGACAGATATTTGACACTCTAAAAAGAGGCTATAAAAAAGCCCTCAAAGCTTGACACCTTAAGGGCTTCAATCAGACGAAAAGTCTAATGATTACTTGCGGAAGGCGGCTTCAAGGGCCGGCACAACCTGCTTCTTTCGGCTCATAACACCGTCGAGCCAGAGGTTCTTACCTTCTTCATAGGTCTTGCCAAAGCCTTCAGCGATACGAGCAGGATCGTCAGAAACCATGAGAAGTTCAGAGCCTTCCTTCATGATGTCCGTGAGGAGAAGGAGGGCAGAATGACGGCCTTCTTCACCCTTAACAGCAGCGAGTTCAGCTTCGAGCTGAGCCTTAACGTCGGCCACGAGGTCAAGCGAAACGAGTTCGAGCTGACCAACGCCAACCTTGCAACCATTCATGTTGAAGTCCTTGAAGTCACGGAAGATCAAAGAGCGCGGCGTGCAGCCAGCCACAGCGGACTTGGCCGTGAAGAGTTCCATGCCGAGGGCATTGATGTCTTCAATACCAGCGATCTTGGCGAGTTCTTCGGCCACACGACGGTCCGTATCGGTCGTCGTCGGGGACTTGAAGATCACCGTGTCAGAGAGGATGGCACAGAGCATGGCACCAGCGATATTGGCCGGGATCTGGAAACCCATGTAGTCGTACATCAACTTGAGGATGGTGTTCGTGCAACCCACCGTCCAGATGATGCATTCAAGCGGAGACGTAGAGGTGACGTCGCCCAACTTGTGGTGGTCAACAATACCCTTCAAATTGCACTGATCGATATCAGCCGGAGCCTGACCCTTGTCGGAGTAGTCAACGAGGTAAACATCACGACCAGCCACGCTCGTCACAACTTCCGGGGCTTCGAGACCGAAGCGTTCAAGAATGAAAGCCGTTTCCGGAGCGGGCGTACCCTGAGCAGCCGGCACCACATCGAGACCGCGAAGCGTGTAGAGATGTGCGCAAGCAATGGCGGAAATGATGCTGTCGGAGTCGGGGTTCTTATGACCAAGAATGAGTGCGGACACTTGTTAGCCCTTTAAATTTAAGTTAAAGAAAAAGTTCGTCTATTGTACCGAAGTTTGACGAGGCGAGTCACTCGAGTCGCGCTTCGAACGCCATTAAAAAGCCAATCTTTAGCGATATTCGACGAGCTCGACCAAGAGCCTCACCTGTCATCAAAACCACACTTAAACGTCATTTTGATGACACAACCGAGCGCCATAATTCGCCTCGATGAGTTGATCCTCATCAGTGTTGTTTGTTGAAATTAGGAAAAATTATGAAACGTCGTCTCTTTTTGCAGACTGTCCTTGGTTCTTTTGCCCTTCCGATCGCAGGTCAATCGTTGGCTGCGACCGTGACCTCTGAAACGATTAAGTTACCTCCTGCGTCAGACATTATTTCGAAGTTTGGTTTTGTCACAGACGTTCACTATTGCGTGAAGCCTATCACCCGAATTCCGCATGAAGATAGCGTTCGCGTCTATCGTGATGCGCTCGCAAAACTTCGTCAGGCGACTGACCTCTTTAACGTGAGCGACCTTGATTTTGCGATTGAACTTGGTGACTTTAAGGACTGTAATGACGATGGCGACCGCTTAGGAACGTTGCGCTACCTTCAAACGGTAGAACGCGAATTCGGTCGCTTTAATGGACCGCGCTACCACGTCGCAGGCAACCATGACTTTGACAAGATTACTTACGAAGACTTTGTCTCCAACATCACCAACCATGGTGACGCCAACGGTAAGCTCTACTATGCGTTTGTCAAAGGTGGCGTAAAGTACATCGTCCTTGATGCTTGCTACAACAACCTTGAAGGCGAACATTATTCTGAAGGCAACCTCGACTGGCAGGTCGCTTATATTCCGACTGAAGAACTAAAGTGGCTGGAAAAAGAACTCGCCACCGGCAGTGAACCCGTCATTGTCTTTACGCACCAGTTGCTCAATAGCTGGGACGAAAATCCCATCCCGAAGGCCTTCTTCATCAAGAATTGCGACACGGTGGTCGCGATGCTCGAAAAGAGTAAGCGCGTTTTAGCTGTGCTATCGGGCCACTACCACAAGGGCTTCTATTCTGAGCGTAACGGCATTCACTACGTCGTTAATCAGGGTATGGTTGAACAGCCCATTCCGCACAACGTCTTTGGGATTGTCTCTGTCGACAAGCACCATAATGTCTACGTGCAAGGCATCTACAACGAACGCTCTCACGTGTGTAAACGCGCTTAATAAGAACCCTTTAGGGTTCCATTAGACAAACGCCCAAGCTTATAACTTGGGCGTTATGCTTTTGGTCATTTCGATCATATCCACCACGGCTCAAATGCAGGAAAGTCGGACGGTACTTCAAAGTGAACGGGTACGCCAGTGCGTGGGTGAGGCAGCGTTAATTCGGCTGCATGCAAGCAAAGTCGAATGCCTGGGACTTCTGCCAGAATGCCCATCGGTCCATAGAACGAATCACCATCAATCGCAAGGCCAATCCCTTGACGATGTGCACAATGCACACGCAATTGATGAGTACGCCCGGTTTCAGGCCAAAGGCTCACAATCGCTTTTTCATGCCCCTTCGCATCCTTTTCGATACGTAAGAGTTCCCAATCTGTGGCAGAAGGCTTACCCGTTTCACTTTCTAAAAGCACACACTGACGCGGTCGGTCTAAACGGTTTAAGGCTAAGGGTAGGGAGATATGACCGCTCGTTGTGTTGGGTACCCCAGTGAGGCGTGCCTCATAGCGCTTCATTGCAAGCCCAGACCTAAAAACTTCATGAAGCGCACGTTCAGCGTCGAGGTTACGCGCGAAAAGGAGTACGCCTGACGTATCCATATCTAACCGATGAACAATACGCAAAGGTCCGTACGTCTTTTCAAGAATCGACAAGGTCGACACGGTTTCACGGACCCCTGGGACAGACGCTAAGCGTGACGGCTTATTGACCACCACAATATCATCGTCCACATAAAGAACGGGTACCTCGGGCACCGCATCTTCACCCACATGAGGTTCAACACCTAAATAAGGAATACCTTCGACCAAAGCTTCAAATAGAAGCTTTGCAGCGGCTCTCGGTGAATAGACGGCACCATCATGACGAATTTCGTGCGCAGAGCTTCGACCCACCCACCATTCCATGACCCCCACAGGCATTGAGCCATCTTGCCGGCGATTATGATCAAGCAACAGCGAAACAGCTGGATCTGTCAACGCATCTAAAAAAGCCGATCGCCATTGTGCGCGACGAATCGCTAATTCACGTCCCCCTTGATGGTGAGGTCGATCGGGGTACATCGAAAAGACGGACGTTAAAAAGTCCTTGAACGTAAAACTTTCTCCACGGCCATTGACTAACTCAATGTCTGGCACATCATCGGCTTCAAGCAATGGCCAAAGACCGTCCGCGGTCAGATCCTCATAACGATCAGCCAAACCACATGTCAAAGGTTCAAAGGCCGTATAGGTCTTACGAACCCCATCTTTTTCGGTGACCAAGAGGCCAGCATAACCCGCAAACCCATCGGGCACGACAACATTACGACGTGCTTCAAGAAGGTCAGGGTGGGGCACACGACCAAAGGGCGTAGGAAAAAGGTGTGAAGTCATGATGACGAACAGGTTCTGTTAAATAGTGTTGGCTCAAAGAGCTTTTGGACGAGTAGGCATTGTACCGAAAGTGCGTCAAGGCTCGTAAGGCATCGATCTAAAGAAAGCATCGGTGCCCTATCTTCAGTAGACTGATAAGAGAGAGGCTTCTTGTTCAGTTGAGTGAACAGAGTTTTGACGCTTCTTATTTTGTTCTAATCAACCTACTGTCATGTTTGACCTCGCAGACCTCAAAGCCATCCTTCTTGATCATCGCCAGGTGGCTCAACACATTAAGCCTTTGAAGCGCTCAGTCGTGGCGCCCGAATTCCCGAACGTCCTTTTGGTCGGAGTGCGTGGGAGCGGTAAGACGCATTTGATGATTAACCGAATACATGCGTTGCTCGAAGCAGGGTACGATTGGCAAAGTATGCTCTATATTAACTTCGAAGACGAGCGTTTACTGGGTTTCACAACGGAGGACTTTCGACGGCTACTTAACGCCTACAAGGCACTTCATCCAAACCACAAAAAGCCGCACATTTTCTTGGATGAACCTCAATCGGTCGAGGGGTGGGCCACCTTTGCGCGTCGATTGGCCGATCAAAAGTACCCTGTCATGGTGAATTGCAGTGACGATAGAGCGCTTAATCAAGCCGCTACGACCACCTTAGGTGGCCGGTATCTCGTGCGAACAGTATTCCCCTTGAGTTTTGCCGAAACCCTCAAAGCCTTCGGGCTTGAAACGAGCAACCTGGACTTCTCCTCGCCAACGACCCGATCCAACATTCGAACTCAGTTTGATGCTTACGTCCGCTTTGGTGGGTTTCCCGGTCTCCTTGGTCAGGCTGATACGTTAAAACGTTACCACCTCAACAATCACTACCAGCAAATGTATTTGGTTGATGTCGCTGCTCGTCACAACATCAGCCATCTCTTGGCGTTACGCCTCATCATGAAAACATTAGCTGAGCATGTCGGTGAGCCGCTTTCATTTTCGAAATGGACGCGACTTGTCTTTGAGCACGGCGTCAAGCTTTCAAAAAACACCCTGATCAACCATGTTGGCTTTGTCAAAGACGCCTTTTTGATTTTCTCGATTCATAACTTCTACGGCAAGCTCAACGACCGTGAAACAAATCCAAAATATTTCTTTGCCGACAATGGCCTTATTGAACTTTTAAATCGGGATCCACTTTCAGCTCAATTAGAAAATGTGGTCGCTATCGAACTCATACGGCGGTTCGGCCTAGACGACCGAGTGTTTTATTTTGCGCACAATGCCGAAATCGACTTTTATGTGCCTGAATGGGACCTAGGGATTCAAGTCACGCGTGACTTAAATCATAACGAGACGATGAAGCGCGAAGTCGGTGCGTTTAAAAAAACGAATGACTTTCTCTCTTTGAAGCGCCGTCTCATTCTGACATTAGACGACGAGCGAACCCTAGAAACGTCTGCCGGTTCCATTGAAGTCATGCCCATTTGGAAATGGTTACTGACTAGCGAAAAGGATCGTTAATCATTTGAGTGTCATAGCCATTGATTCGTCGAAACGCTGAGGCGACAACGAAAAAAATCTGTTGCTAAAAACACAAGTTTGCACCGATTAGGCTGTCAATAAGCTAAAATCCTTAAATTTTGCGGTTTAAATCCTTCACACCGCTAACTTAGACATAAAAAATAAGGAGAACTCAGCATGCCTAAGCGCCTCAGCCGCGTATTTCGCGTTGCTATGCCGATCCTCCAGGCGTCGCTCATCCGTCAAATCCTCGTAGGTTTGGTTTTGGGTGCAGCGCTTGCCTATTTGTGGCCTGAAGCCGCAAAAGAGGTTGGTTTGCTCGGTAATATCTTTGTGACCGCCTTAAAGGGCGTCGCACCGATCCTGGTTTTTGTGCTTGTGACAAGCGCAATTGCTAACCAGTCTGTGTCGACTGAAATGCATATTCGTCCTGTGATTGGGCTTTATTTGTTGTCGACCTTTGGCTCGGCACTCGCTGCGGTCATAGCAAGCTTTGCTTTCCCAACGACAATAACGTTTATGAGCGCCCCTGATGTCGCAGCTGCCCCAGGCCAGATTTCTCAAGTGCTCACACAATTGGTGATGAACGTCGTAGACAATCCCGTCCACGCAATCGCTAACGCCAACTACATTGGCATCCTTGCTTGGGCTGTCGCGGTCGGTCTGATTCTTCGTAAGAGCCGTGAAGAAACCCGTATTGTGTTGGGCGATGCCGCAAGCGCCGTAAGCTCTATCGTTCAGATCGTGATTCGCTTTGCCCCGATCGGGATTTTTGGTCTCGTCGCGAAGACTTTGGCAACTGAAGGCTTCTCCGTCATGCTTGAATACGCACAGCTTTTGACGGTTCTTTTGGGTGTGATGGCTTTCGTCGCTCTCGTTCTGAATCCCTTCTTGGTTTGGCTCGCTACCCGTGAAAATCCATTCCCCGTCACATTCATGTGTTTACGTGAGTCTGGCGTGAGCGCCTTCTTTACGCGTAGTTCTGCGGCCAATATTCCGGTCAACATGGACATCTGCCGCCGTATGAAGCTCCCCGAATCCACGTATGCCGTGTCGATTCCTGTCGGTTCTACCATCAATATGGCTGGTGCCGCCGTGACGATTACGGTGATGGCTTTGGCTGCTGCCCATTCCTTAGGCATCGAAGTATCTTTTGGTAGCGCGATCTTCTTGTCGATCGTTGCCTCTGTTTGTGCTGCTGGCACCTCGGGTGTCCCAGGCGGCTCCTTGATGCTTATTCCACTTGCTTGTGGTCTTTTTGGTATTGACCAAGATATCGCTATGCAGGTTGTAGCCGTCGGCTTTATTATTTCTGTACTTCAGGACTCGACCGAAACTGGCCTTAACTCTTCGAGTGACGTGCTCTTTACGATCGCTGCCTGTCGCCGCGCTGAACGTCTCGCCAAGAAATAATTAACGATAAACGTTCAAACGAGGGAAGGGCGACCCACAGGACGCTCTTCCCAAACCCCCATTAACATTCACCGCCTTACGCCTTACATTTATGACAGATAACCACAAAGGGGAGATCGTCCGCGAGGACTTGCAACCCAATTTCGAAAGAACCATGAAGGCCCGACACCTGATTATGCTTAGCTTAGGCGGCGTGATCGGGACGGGTCTTTTTTTCAATACGGGCTTTGTGATCGGCGAAACGGGTGCCTTTGGTACCGTCGTTGCCTACCTGATTGGTGCACTTGTTGTGTACCTCGTCATGCTTTCTTTAGGTGAACTCTGTGTCGCCATGCCGCACACGGGTAGCTTTCATCTTTACACCACTACCTTTATTGGCCCGCGCACCGGGTTTACTGTCGCGTGGCTCTATTGGCTTACCTGTACAGTGAGTGTCGGGACGTCACTCACGGGCGCTGGTTTGGCCATGCAATATTGGTTCCCACAAATTGATGTGTGGATTTGGTGCTTGATCTTCTGTCTTTTGATTCTCGGCATGAACGTCTTTACGACAAAGTTCTTTGCCGAAGGCGAATTCATTTTCTCCTTAATCAAAGTCGTCACGATTCAAATCTTCATTATTGCGGGTGGTTTGGCTGTCTTTGGCATTATTCCACTCGCTGACGGTTCGCCCGCCCCATACTTCTCGAACCTTACTGAAGGCGGTTTATTCCCGAAGGGCTTTTTGCCGATTCTCACCACGATGATTGCAGTGAACTTTGCGTTCTCTGGCACTGAATTAATTGGTGTTGCAGCTGGCGAAACGCAGAATCCCGAAAAAGTGATTCCGATGGCCATTCGCACGACAGTGTTTCGTTTGGTGATCTTCTTCATTGGCACGATCATCATTTTGGCCGCCTTGTTGCCGCTTAACGAAGCCTCTATTTTGAAGAGCCCGTTCGTCACCGTCTTTGAACGTATTGGTATTCCGTACGCTGCAGACCTCTTCAATTTCGTCATTTTAACGGCCGTGATTTCTGCCGCGAACTCCAACCTTTATGCCGCTGGCCGCATGATCTGGGCTTTGGCGCATGACGGTATGCTCCCGGCCTGGGCCTCTAAACGCACTCGTCGCGGTCTCCCGGTCAATGCCATCATGCTCTCGATGTTGGGTGGCTGGTTAGCGCTCTTTACGTCCGTCTTTGCTGCCGACACGGTGTTTGTGGTCTTGACCGCTATCGTGGGCTTTTCGGTCGTGGCCGTTTGGGTGGCCATCAGTGTCGCTCATATCGGGTTCCGTCGTCACCTCAAAGAAACGGGCAAGAAGGTTTCTGACCTTGCTTGGCATTCGCCTCTCTTCCCGATCGTACCGATCGTTGCGATCACGCTTTGCTTGGTGGCTTTCGTTGGGCTTCTCTTTGACCCAGAACAGCGTCTCGCACTTTACTTCGGTGTGCCGTTTGCTGCCATCTGCTTCATCGCTTATCCGATGATCGCTAAGCGTCGCGAAAGTCGCTTAGTCGCTGTCGCTAAAGAAGAAGCAAAGCACTAAAAAACGCTCTGTCACCTAAAAACCAACGCCCGAGGGCTGATCGCTCTTGGGCGTTGGTTTATTTCGGTTGTCTATTTACCTTTGATATGTCAGAAACTCTGATGGCTGTGTGATCAGAATTCAGACGTCAAGGCCGTCTAACGATCAGTAGGCGGCCTTTATAGGCTTATCCCTCAGCAGAGATTAATCACCCTTAAATTCCCACTTCAAAAACGCTATGTTCTTCGGGTTCATCTGCCATAGCGCTTCAATCTCATCGGCATAATCTTTCGTCTCAAACTTTTGTGACACCACCAATAAAATTCCCGCCAAGGGATCAAAGTTCACCTTTTCAGATTTGACTAGCCATTGATCAGGCTGATTTTTGTATTTGATCACATAATCCACGGCCTTTTTGAGTGACGTATGATTGATCGTAAAGCGCCAAACATCAATATTGTCAAACTGATCACCATAGCGCGCTAAGCCCACCAAGCCTTCAAGATCAAAGAGACTGTAGTGTAGGGGCCGCGTACGTTCTAACTCATGAAAATTCTGCCCTTTAGAACCAATATGGGCACCCAATCGAACGTACTGCGCACGCTTCAAGGCGCTGACTGCTGCGACCCGATCGTTTAAATAGAGGTGCAACGCAACGACCTGATAGTCGTAATAAGTGCCATGGTTATTAGGTCGCAAGCTTTCTTCATAACCAAAGTCACTCGTCAGTAACCACGTCTGATAGTCGCCGAGCCAAGCTTTAAAGCCCTTTAAGACTACTGGCTCGATAAGACCACTAGGTTCTAAAAGCGTCAAGCTATCCATCACACGCACAAGATGGCGGCCTTCAAGAATTCCCAATGACCGTCCCTCGCTTTTACCAGGTATCCCTTGTGCAAACTTGAGATGCGGATTCATCCTAGTCGCATTGTCAATGAACCAACCTTTAGTGAGCTTAAGCGCATGTTTGGCATACTTTGTGTCACCCGTGTAGTAGTAGGCAAGCGAGAGGCTCTCGACCAATCGTGCCAACGTCGCTAAACGCGTCGCATCACTATCGACGCGTGCCTTTGGATTCACTTCGCCATCTCGACGAATGGCCTTACCTCCATGGGCTGACGCTTGCCAAAAGTAGGGGGCTAGACTCAAATAGTCATGCTTATCACCACTCGGCGGCACCGTAACCTTATCAACAACGGTAAGTCGGTTAACTTTTAAGGCTTTATTCGCATCCACGACGAGCGCCTGAAACGCAGGTGTCACAAACGGATCTTTCGCTTCAACCTTGGTCTTGATCGAGGCGAGTTGTTCGCTATCCAAAAGAAGTAAGGGTGTAGCAAAGCTCACTTGCCAAGCCAATAAGCCACCCGTCACCAAAAGCCAAAGTCGTCCTTTCATGATTGATTAGCTCAAACCATAAAAAAGGCGAAGCCTTTAAAAAACTTCGCCTCAGTGTTCATTGATCAGAAACGATTAAACGCATCAAGCATCGCATCAACCGTCGGTGTCTCCAAAGACGCCAACACAACTTGCGCAAGCACTCGTGCCTTCGCAGGATTTAATGAGCCTGACGGCACAAAACCCGCTGACTGCCATTCATCTAAGCCTTCAACGGTCATGCCGCTTGGCGTCCGAGACGCACGAATCACCATCACTCCTGCTTTCGCAGCAGCATAAAGATGCTTCTCCGTGCCTTCATGAATCGACCCGTTCCCAGTACCCGCATGAACAATCGCTTTGGCGCCAGCGGCGACTGATGCGTTCACAAAAACACCATCATCGTCCACATGAGAGTAGAGGATATCAACGCGCGGCAGTGCGCCATGGTCTTTAGCATAACGTTCAAGCGTTTCAAGGTGCCATGGTGTATCGAGCGTATGCGACTTGTCGCTCTTAGCAAGCCATTCAATGCGTGGACCAGCGATCATGCCGACCATGCCTAAATCAGGTCCGCGGAAGGTAGCGACATTAGTAGGGTGCATCTTTGTAGTATCACGCGCTGTGCCAATCGTATCATTAAGCGCAATCAAAACACCACGACCCACAGCGTCAGGATCAGCCGCGACACGAACAGCATTTAAAAGGTTCAAAGGGCCTTCAGCAGATAGAGCGGTTGCGGGTCGCATTGCCCCCGTCAGTACCACAGGCTTATGAGTCTTCAAGACGAGCGTCAAAAAGTAAGCCGTTTCTTCCATGGTGTCTGTGCCGTGCGTCACGACAATACCGGTGACATCAGGGCGCGTCGCAGCGTCTTCAATCGCACGGGCGAGCGTCAACCAGACAGCACTTGTCATCGAACTCGAATCAATATTAGCGACCTGATGCGCTTCAACGTCAGCCACGTCAGTGAGCATAGGTACCGCGCCCAACAAGTCCTCAACCTTGAGTCCCTGGATGCTATAACCCGTCATTTGCGTTGCACTTGCCCCGGAACTCACGATCGTACCGCCAGTGGCAAAAATCACTACCTTGGGCTTAGCCATGAAAAGCACTCCTAACCTATCAAAATGAACGATGAGGTTAAGCATACACGACGATATGACTTCTTTGGCATGTCGGTAGGCGTTCTCCTACTCATTAATCGTCTTTTACACTGTCGGCCAACCCAATCTTAATGCTCATTCGAGCAAATCATACGGATCTTCAGAATCCGATAATACGAATTAGGCATAATGTGACCATCGTCACAAGGCGTGGGTTCAGTTCTAAAGAACGATATCCCCCCGACCCTCAACAAAACCTGTGACTCATTAACCATACGGAAGTAATTGAAGATGTCTATTTTGCGTTACGGTGCTGCGCTCATCATGGGTGCACTGACCCTCACTACGTCCATGACAGCCATGGCCACTGAAGTCTCTGACCTCGAAGGTCGTTGGCGTGGTCGCATTTGCACGGCAGAAGGCATCCCCACGAAGACGAATCTCAGCATCGATAAGTATGGTTGCTATGTGATTTTCCAGACAGATCTGAATGGCGCTGCCCAAGCCACTGGTACGGTGGGTGTTGAAGGCAAGAAGGTTACGTTCTACGATAACCACAAGGTTCCTTATATGATTCTTCAGCTGTCTGATGAAGGCCAACTCGTTCAGGACGTGCGCGGCAAGATTCCTGAAAACTGTTGCTTCTTAAAAAAGCGTTAATCGCTTTGAGCCTCCAGTCCTAATATCAAAGCTCCCAGTACGACAAACCGCTGGGAGCTTTTTTGTGTTACACCAACACACAAACCGACACAAGCCCGAGCGCAGATCACACAAAACACCCCTACACGAACCGTGCTTCTTCGGGCATAATTGAAGACTCACTAGGAGTAAACCCTAAATGACCATCGAGAAAACCCGTGCAGTGCTTGCCAAGTCCGAATTTTCGGATGAAGACATCGTTCATCTCTTAAGCCTTCAGAATCCAGACGAATGCCGTCTGTTGCAAGAAAAGGCCTATGCCCGTACAACGGAGCTGATGGGCAACTACGTCTACTATCGTGGTCTCATCGAACTCTCGAACATTTGTACCGCGAGCTGCCGCTATTGTGGGATTCGTCGTGAAAATCATGACGTTAAGCGCTACACCATGAATCTTGACGAAGTCGTCGAAGCCGCCGTTTGGGCTGCCAACAATGGCTACGGTTCGATTTGCTTACAGGCGGGCGAGCGCCGAGACGAAAAATTCATTGCCTACGTTGAAGAAGCGTTGGTGCGTATTCATGCGGCGACCGTGAGTCCCGAACGTCCCGAAGGGGTTGGCGTCACGTTGAGTTTAGGTCAGCAGACGCTTGAAACCTATCGTCGTTGGGCAAAGGCTGCGGGGTGCCCGTCACAACTTCGTTATTTAGGTCGCTTTGAAACCTCCAACCCTCAGCTCTTCAAAGTCCTTCATGGCGCACGTGGTGACCACGAAAAAGAACTCGAAAACCGGTTCCAGATGTTGCGTGACTTGCGTACCGCGGGTTACCAAGTCGGTACCGGTGTCATGATCGGGATTCCTGGTCAAAGCCTTGAAGACCTCTGCCGCGATATTCGTACATTCCAAAAGTTCGATATCGACATGATCGGTATGGGGCCTTATCTCTTGAGTGAGGGTGGGGAACTCCAAAACTTTGGCCAAATGGCTCCTGAACCCTTGTTGCAGCTTGCACTCAACATGATTGCTGTCACGCGTCTTGTGTTGGGTCCGATCAATATCGCCGCTGCTACGGCCTTACAAGCCATTAAAGATAACGGCCGTGAACTGGGCGTGGCCTATGGTGCTAATGTCGTGATGCCAAACCTCTCACCCTTGCAATATCGCACGGGTTATCAGCTCTATGACGGTAAGCCCAACCTTAACGACACGCCTGAACAATGTGCGCGTTCGCTTGAGGCCCGTATTGAAAGCATCGGTCGTCAGATTGGGTGGAATATGTCAGGGAGCTCTCGTCGTTGGTTACGCCGCCAAGGTCGCCCGAACGAAGAAGCCCCTGCCCAGAAGGCCTAAAGCCCCCGAAGGTCGTAAGAAAGCCCGAAACTCAGAACGCGTAAGGCATATTCACGCTGTGGCGTAGAAACAACAAAATCTTCACAATTATTTATTCTGAGAATAGTTCTCAGGACGCGCAGTCAAAAGCCTTGATTGCGCGTCTTTTTTTATGGGAAGCGCTGAAAAACCCCTTTTTATGTGAAATCAAAGATCACTATAAAGGCAAATGAACGATCACTAAAGGGATTCATACGATTCACTATTAGGACTTTTGTCTAGACAAAATGGACTAATCCTATACAATGACTGATTCGTTTTAAAGAGGTCCTATGTCCAACGATCTTCGTGTAATAGTGCGCGGTTTCCTTCAGTTTCTGATCGGTGCACTTGTCAGTTTTGGCGCCTTTAAGCTTTATGTCTGGAGTGCGATGCACCCCATTTCGCCTGAAGCCTGGGTTGAAGTGGTTCAAGAAGCCATTTTGCTTTTTGCGTCCATTGCCTTTATGGTGGCTGCCGTACGCGTGCGTGAAGCGTCCGGCGGCTTGTGGCTTATTGCTGGCTTTTTAATGTCGCTCTTTATTCGTGAGTTGGACTGCTGGTTTGACTATATTCGTCACGGCGCTTGGAAGTACGTGTTCATCATTTGGTTAGTGATTCTCACCTGGATCATTGCAACGCGCGCTCGCGATACGATTTTCTCAGGGCTCGCACACTTCATTCGTAGCCGTGCCTGGTACTTGATGCTCGCTGGCGTCGTGATCGTGCTCGTTTATTCGCGTCTTTATGGCATGAAGGGGCTTTGGGAACTTTATGCCATGGGAAGCTGCAGTTCGTGGCCTGGCATCAAGAGTTTCTCCGAAGAATCGATGGAACTCGTCGGCTACACCTTGATCTTCTTCTCGGCCATTCTCTATATGATCGACGACGCTGAGATGAAGTGCGATCAAATCGAAGACCAGTCCAAATAATTCGTCGACACACAGACCTTAATAAAATACCCAGAAAGCCCGGTGCCTTCTGGGTATTTTTTGTCTTCAGAACCTGTCCCTTATTTGACGGTCGGCTGATCGTTCGACCTATCATCCTTGTGACTGTCCTTGATGCCGTCCTTTTGAGCATCCTTCTTGACGGGCTTCATCGGATGACAATGGCAATCTGGGCGATACATCAAAACCTGATCCACGCGATATCGATCCACATTGGTAACTTCAAAACGATAGCCCGCAAAGTCAACATGGTCACCGCGCTTTGGCATACGACGAAGCATATACATCATGAAGCCTGCCACCGTCTCATAGGTCTCTTCGTCAGGCATGCTTTCGATATGGAACTGACGTTCAATGTCGTCAATTGGCGTCGCGCCGTCCACCAACCAAGAGCCGTCAGAGCGCTTCACCAAGAGCTGCTCATCTGGCCACACTTCATATTTACCCATCACAGGCCACAAGATGTCTTTGAGGGTAATAATCCCGACAGTGAGGCCATATTCGTTAATCACAACGGCAAAGTCGTTACCGCCATTTTTAAAGAGATCTAGTGTTTCAGTGAGCGTCAACGAATCCGGAATCGTTACGACCGGGGTCACGAGCCCAGGCTCACGCAAGTTAGGCGTCTCGCCATCGGCGTAGATCTTCAAAAGTTGTTTACCATCAACAAGCCCCGCGACATGGTCAATATCGCCATCGACCACCAAGAATTTGTTGTGCGGGGTTTGGCTCACTTTTTCGCGAATGCTTTCGCTATCTTCATCAAACGAAAAGAAGATCACGCTATCGCGCGTCGTCATGGCACTAGGCACCAGATGGTTATCGAGTCCCATCATATTCGTAATAGCCGTGTGCGGAAGTGGGGCAATGACACCAGCCTTTGCGCCCGCTTCAACGGTGGCCATCACGTCTTCGTTGGTGATTTCGTCTTCGGTGTGTAAGGGGACCTGTAAGACGCGCATGATACCGTTAACCACGGTCGTCAAAATCCACACCAAGGGTTTGAGCATCATGATGAGAAGCATCATCGGACGAATGCATCGCACGGCGACCGCTTCAGGGCAACTCATCGCCACACGCTTAGGCAACAAGTCCGCGAACATCACAAAGAGCGCGGTAATAAATAAAAACGAACAAATAAAGGCGACCGGATCAATAAATTCGGCCGGCAAGACATAAGCAAGTAGCGAAGCAAAAAAGCCCTTAAAGACCGATTCACCGACCACACCGCCTAAAATCGCGACGGCATTACTACCCACTTGAACAACTGAAAAGAAGTAACCAGGATTGTCTTTGAGGTTGAGGACAAGCTGTGCGCGAGCATCGCCATCCTCAGCCATGCGTGTCAATCTCAAGCGTCGCGACCCTGCTAAAGCAATTTCAGACATAGCAAAGTAAGCCGCGCCAATAATCAGCAACGCGATGATGGCAACCTGAAGAACCATAAAATCTATTTTTTCCCGAACGATTCCCGTTCTATAACAAAAACGTCTTTATTTTACAACAAGTCATTTCGTATAGCCCTAGAACGCAAGGGATTTTCGAGCTTCATACCTTCAACAAAAAGCGCTTCTGCGTCTTATTAGGCTTATCCAACAATACCGATAAACAAAAAAACCGCTTCTGTTGATCAGAAAGCGGTTTTTTCAGCATCAAATGATGTCTTTGATGAAACTCAGCCTAAAATCTTGAGTGTTTGCGCCGTCAGCACGTCCACACCCATTTGGAGATGCTGTGGATTAAAGGTCATGTTGCGTGCATGGAGGCCAGGCGTACAGCCCGCACCCACGCCAAAATAAGCTGCACGAATCGATGGACGCAATTTTTTAAAGAAATGGAAGTCTTCACCGCCGCCACCACAATCGTGTGCGAGCTTATCGTCGCCCAAGGTTTCGCGAATCGTCTGAGCAACGTCTGCTACAAAATCTTCGTCATAGACCGCGGCCGGAATCACGATGCCTGGCACCACTACCTTGGCCTTAGCGCCCATCGAAGCGGCCGTGTTTTCAACGGCACGACGAAGTTTTTCAAGCAACTCATCCATGATTTCGTTCGTTTGTGCACGAAGGTCTAACTTCAGGACCGCACGATCAGGAATGATGTTATAGACCGAGCCACCAGCCTGAATGCCCGTAACGGTACAGGACCAGCTCTTGAGTGGATTACAACGAATGCCACAGATGGCTTGGGTTACCAAGGCTGCGGCTTCAGCGGCGTTCGCACCCAAGTGTGGGCGCGACGCGTGAGCGGCTTGACCCTCAATATGTACTTCAGCAAACGTACACGACGTATGTCGCACGGCCGCTGCACAAGTGCCAGCCGGAATATCTTGAATAGGGCGCACATGGCAACCTAAGGCGATGTCAACGTCGTCGACTAGACCCGTTTCAATCACCGACGTTGCGCCATGAAGCGTTTCTTCACCAGGCTGAAAAAGGATCTTGAGCGTACCTTTTTGGACATTTCCAACGAGTTGTGAAGCGGCAGAGAGCACCATCGCGCAATGAGCATCATGACCACAAGCGTGAACTGCCACAACCTCACCGTCCTCATTCTTAAAGGGGAGGGCATCCATATCAGCACGAAGCATTAAGACAGGACCAGGCGCCTCACCACGAATCACACCGATCACGCCTGTTTGCCCAACACCCGTCGTGACTTCATACCCTAACGTCCTTAAGGCGTTGGCTAAATAAGTTGACGTTTGCACTTCTTGAAAGCCAAGTTCTGGCGTTTGATGTAAATCTTTCCAAACGTCAACGACATTGAGGGCGGTCATGTGGTTTTCTCCTACAAAATTTCGATCGCGCTTAGGTCAAAGCGCGTTTGTTTATCTTACAAGAAAAAATCGTTTTTTCGGGCCCTATAAGGTATTGAACCTAGGTAGCGCTATGCCACTTGTCCACTCGTTTACTAAAACTCGACGCACCATCGCTCAAATAGCCCCTATGACAGAATTCAGACAAGAAAAAACCCAGGCGAGAACACCTGGGCTTTTTGTCGCGTCAAATACGTGTCGTTGACACAGTTTTATCGCATTGTAACGAGCACCTTACCAGTCATTTCGTCAGGGATCGGAAGTCCCATCAACGTCAATACCGTCGGAGCGACGTCTGCTAAAACACCGTCTTCAACCTTGGCCACACGGTCAGAGACGACCAAAAACGGAACCGGATTCAAAGAATGGGCAGTATTAGGTGTACCGTCGGCGTTCACTGCATTGTCGGCATTACCATGGTCAGCAATCTGAACGACTTCGTAGCCATGCGCCAAGGCGGCGTCAATCACTTCGCCAGCGCATGCGTCCACCGTTACAACAGCCTTTTCGATAGCTTCATAAATGCCGGTGTGCCCCACCATGTCACCATTGGCGAAATTCAAGCAAATAAAGTCATACTTTTCGCTTTCGATGGCGTCCACCAACTGCTTAGCGACTTCAGGCGCGCTCATTTCGGGCTGAAGGTCATAGGTTGCGACCGAGGGGCTAGGCACCAAAATACGGTCTTCACCTTCATAAGGCGCTTCACGGCCGCCGTTTAAGAAGAAGGTCACATGGGCATACTTTTCGGTTTCGGCAATGCGAAGCTGCTTCAACCCTAAAGAGGCCACCCATTCACCGATCGTATTGACAACGTTTTCTTTGGGGAAGAGCACATGCAGACCCTGATAAGTCGGGTCATAAGGCGTCATCGTGCAGAAGTAAAGCGGCAAGGGTGCCATTTCAAAGTCTGGCAACGCGGCCTGCGTCAAGACGTAGGTAAGTTCTTTGGCACGGTCATTGCGGAAATTCACAAAGACGACGGCATCGTTAGGCTGAATGCGACCCACGGGACGACCATGTTCGTCTGCCAAGTATTGTGGCTCTAAGAATTCGTCGGTAATGCTCTGACGATAAGACACACGAATCGCATCGGCCATGTCGGTGACGGGGTTACCAATGCCATTCACTAACATGTCGTACGCACGGCGCACACGTTCCCAGCGCTTATCGCGGTCCATCGCCCAATAGCGACCCACGATACTTACGAGCTGGCCCGTACATTCGGGCTTTGCCATTTCGGCGAGCATCTCATCAACGAAGCCTTCACCGCTCTTGGGGTCCGTATCACGACCGTCCATAAAGCCATGCACATAGACCTTGGAGAGCCCAGCGGTCTTTGCAAGACGTAAGAACGCGTACATATGACGATTAAGGCTATGCACACCCCCGTCAGACAAAAGCCCCATGATATGAAGCGCAGCACCCGTCGTCTGGCAATGATTGATCAAAGCCTTGACTTCAGGATTTTCAGCAATGGAGCCATCGGCAACGGCACGGTTAATCTTCACGAGATCCTGATAGAGCACGCGGCCAGCCCCAATATTTAAGTGACCGACTTCGCTATTGCCCATTTGGCCGTCAGGCAAACCCACGTTTTCACCATCGGTACGCAACTGGGCGTGCGGATAGGCTTTCATGAATTCACCTAAACGCTGAGGTGCGACCGACCCGATCACGTCAGCGCGATTACCCGCACCGATGCCCCAGCCGTCCAAAATCATCAAGAGGACCTTTTTACGTGCCTGTGCCGTCATTGCCGTAACTCCTTATTCTTCGTCCTGAGGATCAACCATCTTGACAGGGGTTTCATGCAAAGCCGTATCGACCTCACGATCAAGCACAGACTCCACAAATTCACTCACGGACTGACCACGATTCGCGGCGGCCTGAATAATGTGGTCATAGAGGGTTTCGTCAATGGCGACTTCAAGGGTGACGTAATTGTTATCTTCTGCCATATTCATTCTCAGTTAAATCATGTCGCAAGATACCCGCGACAAACCATACACAATCTTTTGATTATCAGGGATCACAGCCACAGCGTCAATATTTAACCGACTTAGAGCCAGGGCCGACGCACGACGGTAGTCACTTTTCGGCAGAAAACAGCTGAGCCATTGTCGTAATCAATGCTTCCGGATTGGAGAATCTGGCTTTGAGCATCGGCTTGCTTGGAGCCTGTTTACCGGTTCGTTCCACTTCGAGGTTTTGCATTTTGGACAGCAGATTGAAAGCCATCTTGTTGAGAATCGTTCGTCCCTTGATGTAATCGGCATTCGAGCACTGTGTGCGATCTTGATTGAAGGTCACATCAAGGCACCAATGCAGAGAGTTCTCGATCCCCCAATGGCTGCGAATGCAGCGCATCACTCGTTGCGCGATGTACTGAGCGTCAAAGGCGAGCGAGGTGATGAAATAGCGCGTCTCTTCACTGGTTTCCCCGGTCGAAGTCACCGTGCGCTGCGTTGTCGTTTTAACGAAGCAGCCATCTTCAAGCCCCGGCCACTGCTCAACGAGCTTGCGATTGAGCACGCAGATGCTGGCGGGCAGAACACTGACGGTGCGTTCTTCGTAACGACCGTGTCCTTTATCGATGCGAGCGGCCGTCTTGGCCATATCAGACGCTTTGCTCGTATTGAACCATCCGCTGACTTCATCGTGCAGATAGGCGTGGTTGCGCTTGAGAGCCATGCAATAGTCAGCGCCCTTTTCGAGAAGTTTTGCACAGAGCTTTTTCTGCGTGTTGAGCGCGTCGCAGGTCAGCACCGCACCTTTGAGGTCAAGCTGTTCGATAGCCTCAACGGCGCGCGTGATTTCGTTTTCTTTTTCTTCAACCCACACTTGATTGACGCACAGGCCCAGGTCCGAATTGTAGACATTGAGAGAGTAGCGAGCCTGCTCTCCTGCCTTAGCCGCCGCGCGCACAGCCTGCCCGTCGATACTGATGATCTTCTGCGACAACTCCTGAACGAGCGGCTCAGTAAAGCGGCGCAACAGCTTTGAAGCATCCTGCGAACCGAGCAGCTTGATGAGACGCCGCACGGTGTCGTGAGAGATGTCCGCCTTTGGGAAGTCATTGATCAGTCGCTCGAAAGTGCTCCTGTGCGCCGTCCAAAACTCGGCAATGGCGTAGTTCGAAGTAAAGCCGCAGACAGCGGCCAGGACAACCACCAACAAAACAACGTCGAGCGGGTACGTCACACGCTCAGATCGGCGAGTATCGGTAAGCCCGTCAAGAGGCTGAACGACATCGGTGGCGGCCTTTTTCTTGTTTCGGGAATAGAACTTGTCGGTCTCGACCATCTGAGACAAATCGGTCTGACCAGGCTCGAGCTTGCCGATGAGACGGCTCGAAAGAACTTTCATCTGCCGGCGGTCGGGATCGAAGACGGTTGTACGTTCGAGCACATGGTAACCGCCGTTCTTGAGTTTTTGCTTGACGATGTATTTCTTGGGCTGCGGATTGGGATTTCGAGGGCGAGGCATAGATGGCTCCAATATCTGTATTGTCAATTATAGACTATACTGATAAATAAATCAAGAAAAAAGCCACGAGTTTCAACGAAATTCGTGGCCCAAATTCAATTTACCGATGCGTCAGCCCTGGACTTAGAGCCGTTCAAACAAACAAAAAGCGGCGCTTGAAGACTTAACCTCAAACGCCGCTCCAAGGGTTGACCTGTTTTGTAGCCCCCTAATCAAAACAACCCTTTAAGCTGGAAGCATGTTTCGCAGATTCTTGGCATAAAGGATCGCAACATACGTAATCACAATCGTGGCCACAATCAATTCAAAGTTAGCCAGGTAGCGTAACTGCAGGGCGTATTCAACCCCAGCATCAAAGGAGCCAGCCAAATTCGACAATTTATAGAGTGCCGTTGCACCAATCGCCATCGGGAAGGTAAAGGCCGCGTAACCAGGGCTAAACTGCAATCGAAGCAAATGCCAAAACGCAAAGTAGATCACCACCGTCATTAAAATCGCGATACCAAATAAAAGACCGCAGAGTAACAACGAAGGCTGCGAATAAACCGTCAAATAGCCAGCCAACAAAAGGCTCGCTGGTGCAGCCAAAATCGCAAACGTAGGCTTAGCCCCATTAGGCACTTCAGGCAAGAAGAAAAGGCGGTAGATCATGAGGGGCAACAAAATCGCGTAGGCGATGGCACCCATCCAAAAGAAGCCTTGCGCCAAGGGTAAGAAGGCTGGGATGCCAGGGAACGTCACATCAGCGACCACAATCCCAATCGGTGGCACAAACCAACTCGGCACCATGTGTTCGAGCTTGGGATCACGCAAGCGCCAAACCATAAAGACAATCAACGCCAAAATGTGGAGTACGACGGCTATCAACCAAACAGCCACACCCGCCATCGGCGCCCAATGACCCACAGTCTGAGAAATCACCATTAAGGACATGGCAAAGGTAGGCACAATGCTACCTACAACGGGGTGCTTCAAATCCGCCCACAATGTGTCAGCGTGACCCAAAAAGCGAAGGATTAAAAAACCAATACACACACAAGCAATCAGTGCGCCAATGGTCTGACCCCAGCCATGCAGGGGAAGTGCGTTTTCCATACACCAGCCTAAACTCGCAATACCGAGTGCAAGGCCAGCCAAAGGCGTGGGCAAACCACGAACCTTGTAGTGAATCTTTTTGATCATAACGTTATTTTTACAATCTGAGAAACGTGTCGAGAGACTTGGGGATATCCCTCGGCATGAACAAGCCACGGCAATTGTGGCAGATTTTTTTAAAACGTGTGTTTAAATTTTTTGAACATGGCGTTCGGTTTTTTCGAACAGTGAAACCTTAGTCGTTAAGGCATTTCGATCAAAATAGTGAATTCTCCTCATAGAGAGAGCGTTTTTATTTAACAGACATCCGTAGTTGTATCGTGCATAATGTGTGTTACACGAATGTTTTAAGGAGTTATTTGCGTCATGCAAATCACACTTCGACAAATGAGAGTTTTTTTGGCGATCGCTAAGGCAGGAAATTTATCGGTCGCTTCCCAAGAATTGTCTTTGAGTAAAAGTGCCGTCAGCCAAGCGCTCATGGATCTTGAAGATAAATTGGGTGTTTCACTTTTCGAGCGCGTCAAAGGGCGTCTTTTATTAAGTTCAGAAGGTCGTCGCCTAAAGCCTCAGGCTGACGAACTCATGGATCGCTCTCACGACATTGAAAATCTCTTTACCGGGCGCGCAAAAGGGCAACTGCGTCTTGACTGCACCTTTACGATCGGGAGCTTTTTGCTTGCCGACATGATGCGTGACTTCCGAGCCAATGCTGGTTGGATGCCTTCAACCCGTATTGCCAACACAGCCGACGTATCTGACTCGCTCCTTAACTTCACTACAGACCTCGCCATCATTGAGGGGCCTGTCACCAATCCGAACCTCATGACCGAACCTTGGATCATCGACGAAATGGTAGTGGTTGCCCCCAAAGGACATCGTCTCGCAGAAGAACCTGCAACCTGGGAGAAGCTCTCTAAAGAGCATTGGGTTTTGCGTGAAGAAGGCTCTAGTACGCGCGTTCTCTTTGACGCTTTATTAGGTAAGCACCTCGAACAACGTCACATTGTGGCCAACATCAATAGCTTTGAAACCATCGTCGGGATGCTCATTAACGGGATGGGGATCACGTTTATTTCGGAACGTATTCTTCATGATCCCTTCTTTGGACCACATCTAGCCAAGGTACACTGCCCAGAAGTTTTCACGCGAGAATTGTCCTTCTGTCTCCATCGCGAAAAGTATCGCTCGACCGACATGCAAAACTTCATGGCCTTCTGCCATCGCTGGGGCGCTGACCGTCTTGCTCGCGAACACGAACGTGATGCCAAACGCGAGCGTGGCGCTGAGCTTTTTGAGCCGAAACCTTAAAGAAAGCTTGACCGATTTAAGTCTTTATGATCTCCATCGAGATAGTGGTCTTGATGGAGATTTTTTTCGCTCGATAGCTGGTAGAGCAGGGTAGGATTTAACCCGTGCGAGGTTCAATCCGTTACGACATTGAGCTGTATTGAATATGCGTTCCTAGGGATTGTCTTTATAAGAAAAAACAGTCACTACAAAAGGACCGTTCGACGCTTTGAGTACAATAGCCGCTCGATTTTTTTGGATACCCTCACGCCTTATGACCTCAACGACTGTTGCGCTCGTATGCGGCACGATCACCGCACTCATGGCCGCTTACGGCCTTGGCCGCCATATGCGCCTCACCCATTTACCCTTGATCGTCAAATGTGCCATTCCAGCTGTCTTTGCCGTTTTGGGCTTCATGCACTTTGTGCTCTTACATGTTGACGCGGGCTTTTCGCGTGCGTTTGTCATTGACACGATCCCGATCACAGCGCTCTTTGTGAGCATGATCTATTGGTTCTTCAACTTGACAATCCTCTCGGACGTCGTGCTGTTTATACGTTGGGGTATCGCTAAAGCACAAGGCCAAACCCTACCCACACGAAGCGTCTTTATGATCATTCTCTCGAGTATTGTGGGTGTCATGTCTTTTGTTTTCGGCCTGACATCCGCTTGGAGTGCTTTATCAGAACCCGAACAGGAAGTCATTACTGTTGAAGTTAAAGATCTCCCAAAAGCGCTTGAAAACCTGAAGGTCGTTCAACTCTCTGACCTTCATGCGTCGAACCTTTTTCCAGCATCACGCACCGAAAGCGTGGTTGCAGCGGTTAACGCACTGCAACCTGACCTTGTACTCATCACTGGTGACTTTGCTGACGGAACGATCGATACACCTCGCGGCTACACAAGTCGAGAAAAAGACCTTGCGCCCTTAAAAGACCTCAAGGCCACTTATGGCGTTTATGGTGTGTCGGGTAACCACGAATATATTGGTGGCGCTTATCAAAAACTCAAGACGCTGATTCAAAACCAAGGCGTGACCCTCCTTGAAAACGCACATCAGCGTCTCACGATTAACGGCCAAACGGTTCATCTTGTAGGTGTCACAGATCTTGCCGCTTCTCGTTCTGGCGAGACGCCTCATAACCTTGAAGCTGCATTAGCCAACATTGGTTCAGACGATCTTCGCATTTTGATGGATCATCAGCCGCGTGCTGCCAACATTGCTGCTGACCCGAAGTATGGCATTGACCTACAGCTCTCAGGCCACACGCATGGCGGTCATACCGGTATCGTAGGGATGTTAGCGAGCCGAGCTAATAATGGCTTTTTAAAGGGACTTTACGAAATAGGGGATATGACGCTTTACGTCAATCAAGGCACCGGTTTTTGGGCTGGATTTCCGGTGCGTAGTGGCACCTGGAATGAAATCACGGTGATTCAGTTCAAAGGGAAATAGAACTAATAAAACACAATGAATGACGCACAAGCGTCAGTTTGCTAAAAAGCGATCGCACGAAAAGGCGGTCGCTTTTTTTTGACAAAAATTGAAATGATTCAATAAATCATTCAGGATCGAGGGACTGTAATAGAACGTTGCTATTGAGCAACGAATTCAATTCGATCAATTAGCTTTTTTTATCAGGTGAGCAGAAAATGCTAACCAACAAAAATGGATTAATGTTTTTTTGTATTTTCTCTCAACCATGAGAAACAAGACATTAAGCCTTCTCATTACAAACAGGAGTAACAGTTAATGGCTAAATCAGCTAAGGCCTGTCTGACCCACGAAGGTCGCGCCTTGAACACCAAACGTTCCCTAATTAGCATCGCCACCATGGCTGCCCTTGGCATCGTCGCATCGACAAGTGGCGCCGCTAGCCTGCAGTATGACGGGCTTGGTATTAAGCCTGGATTCGAGAATTTTGCCAAAAAGCATAGTCACATTATGGTTGGCGGTAATTTCACCAATTACGGCCCTTACCTTAATAACCAACCGATTTATACGAGTGATCGTTACGGCAATCACGAGGCTTGGTCTTCTCAAAACGTTTTTCAGTATTGCACGTATGGTGACGTCAAGCTCAACTACACACAAAAGACGTTTGATAACGCAATCAAACAGAATGTTGCCACGCCACGCGGTTTTCAAATTTACGCTGGCGGTTTAGTCTTTGGATCCACTGGCGGTAGCAACGATCCTCGCCCTGACGTCGGAGGTAACCGTACTAATGTGTACGGTAGCACCTATACAAAATTACACAATGTCGGTAGCCCAGATACCTTCTTTAAATTTGATCTTTACGGCGGTGGCGGGATCCACAGTAATCTTGGTGAAGCCATCATTGAAGGTAATGTCAATATTGATCTGCAACAAGTCTATAGCCAAGATGGTTATGTCATTGGCGGCGCTCAAATCAATGGCTGGAACCCAGATCCGCTTCGCCCAGGTAGCAATGCTAACGCAGACGTGATGGGCGACGTTAACATCAGCGTCAAGCACAGTACGCTTTCAAATGTCCATGGCGGCGGCGAAATCACTGGTGACGGTAAGACCAACAATATTCACGCTAACATTGGCGGCAATGTGAACATCGACCTGTTTGATTCTCACTTGATCGGCGAAGACAAAGAAAGTTTTGGTGCGCTCATAGGTGGATCCTCGGCCGTTCAACTTGGCATTGCCAATGTTGGCAAAAACGTCAACATCACAGCCAATAAGTCCACGATGGACATTTTAATTGGCGGTGGCGACACACCCGACGAGCTTTATGGTGACGAAGGCGAAGGCTACGTCAGTCAAGCTGGTAAAGAAGCTGTTGTCAAGGGTGATATCAACATTACGCTCGACGGTTCATCCGTTAAACATACCCTCGTCGCTGGTGGCTTCACTGACGTTGATTTCTACCATAATCAAGAATACAACCCCAAAGATGGTCGTTATGGCGACGCAAGCGTATATGGAAACACGACCGTTACCTTGCTCGGCAACTCACAAGTCAAAGATGTCTACATGGCTGGCTATGGCAAAGGGACAGACGTCAAGGGTCATGCCAAACTGATCATTGCTGACAAAGATGTAACGGTTATTGAGGGTGGCGTCCTTCATGGTCAAGGCCAGGTCAAGAACGGTAAGTACACCAGTACCGCACAGACGTCCTCTTTGATTTTCGGCACCGATAAGAAGGGCTTTGAGGGCAAATTCGAAGGAAAATTCCAAGACTTCGACTTCCTTGTCGCAACCAAAAAGTCTGAAGTTGAGTTCGATGTTCTCGACGACAGCATGCATGGTCGCGTCAATGCCAATGGTAAGGGTAGCCTCCTTACGATCAAGGGTGCTGGTGAATTCGAAGTCACAGAAGTCAACTTATCTAACCAGAATAACCTCGTCATCCTTGGCGATTTAGAAACCGAGAAATTGAACCTCGATAACGCCACCATTACCGTGGGCAAGGGCGGTGAGTTTGAAGTTGATGACTTTTCGTCCATCACGAATGGCGGGAAGGTTATTGTTCAAAAGGGGGCTACGTTAGCGACGTTATCTGACAAGATCTTTGATAAGGGCACAAGCACGGGTACAAAGCAGACCCCAAGCTGGACCGTAAGCAATAACCATATTGACTTCAACCAGGGTAGCTCGCTAACGCTCAGTGATCTGACATACAAACTTTCTGATGCCGATAGCGCCCATGACGCGTTTGGATCTCAAACGAACAAGCCCACGCTTAACTTCACGGGTAAATTGGTCGGTGACGATGGCCAAACTCTTACTGAAGTCAGCTTGACTGAGCTCAACCACGGTGTTCATGAAAGCGTTGACATCACCGCAACCAATGATGCCTCGATTGCTAACAAGGTCATCGGTGGTAAGACGTTGCAAGTGACCAACGGCAATGCTGTGAAGGTTGAACAGCAAGGGAATCTCACGCTTGTTGGCACAAACGATGCCAACCAAGAGTTGATCACTTTCGAAGGCCAAACTGCTGACAAGACAGTTAACGCCAACGGTGCTGGCGCTGGTCTAGTGCTCGGCAGTTCCACCCAAGCCTCTGCCGGTAAGATCTCTGCCAAAGTGACGATTTCTGACAGCGCCAACCTCACCACCCAAAACGGTGACTTTGCGTTGAATGATGTGACCTTGTCTGAAAAGGGTCAAATCAATGTTGGTAACGGTAACCTCAACATTGAAAAGTTGACGGTTCAGGGCGACGCTACGATTGCCAACACGGAAACCGGCACAACAACCGTCAAGGAATTCAGCGTTGCCGGTAACGGCACGACCACAATTACTGGTGAAATCACCACCGATAAGTTGCAGGTTCTTGACCGTGCAAACGGCGGCGCAACGATCAACGTCGGTCGTAACGAAGCACGTGGCGACTTGACGATCAAAGACGACTCGAGTATTGCTGGTTTGACCTTCTTCCTTGATCCGACTTGGGTTGAGGGTAAAGAAGTCACTGAAGCTTCTCGTTTGGTTTTGCCGAAGTCCAATCTCGACGCCAATGTGATCGTCGGTCACAATAGTTACGTCGTGTTGGGTAGCAATTCCGATGACGCTTTCTTACAACTCTTCAAGGATCGTGTCCTGACTTGGGGTAACGATGCTAAGAAGGGTCAGGTGCTTGCCGCTGCTTATATCGCCAAGCCTTTGACCGTAACGAGCGGTTCTTTGATGGTTGACGCCTCGAAGACGGGCATGACGCAACCGACGGCCGGTGCCGCTGGTTCTGTTACGTTCGGTGCTAACTCCGTGATGGTCGGTGACATCAGCGGTCTCACGTCTGAAAACGTATTGATTACTGCTAACAGCTTCAACGTTGACAAGACCTCTAAGGCCGTGATCATTGGCGACCTGAAGAAGGATCAAGTCTATAAGCTCACGAACGCTCAAAACGTTAACTTCTGGAACACCAAGGACACGTTGATCTCTGGTAACCAACTTTGGGAATTGACGATCAATCAGGACGGCACGTTCAGCACGAAGTTGAATGACGCTTACAAAGTCTTCGGTAACGCCATGCAGGGTCATGATCTTGCTAACGCCGGTGTACAGTCCACGGTTGAAGCCGAACGTAAATACACGAACGCACTCTTGACCGATGCCACGGCTTCGCTCTCAAAGGCTGCTATCGCCGCACGCTTTGACGCTGCGATGAACGTCGCCGGCGCTGCAGCCACCTTCACGACGGCCTATGACCGTGCTTCTGAATTCCGTGACGCTGTTCGTGGTGAAGCGATTGCCGGTGAAGGTAACCGTCTCTGGGCTCAGGTCACGGGCGGTAAGACCAAGTTGAAGGGTATCTCGACGGGTGCTCAAGGTCTCCACGTTGATACCGACGCTTATGGTCTCGTCATCGGTGGTGACACGGTCTTGAATGGCTACACCGTTGGCGCTGCCTTTACGGCTGGTAAGGGTGACTCCGAAAACAAGGCAGTTGGTGTCAAGGACGACTTCGACTTCTACGGTCTCTCCGTTTACGGTAAGACGGCCGTTGGTGGTGTTGACCTCGTAGCTGACGCTTCGATGACCTTCTTGAAGTCTGACCTCACGATGGGTGGTGTGGCTGATGTCAATACCGACACCGACACGACTATCTACTCGATGGGTGTTCAGGCTCAGAAGAGCTTTGATCTCGGTGTTGATGTCACGCCTTATGTTGGGTTGGACCTCTATCACCTCCGCGCCGATGGCTACAGCAATGGCCATGGTGCTGACGTTGAAGATGCCAACGCAACGGCTCTTGAAATCCCAGTAGGTGCCACGGTCTCCAAGGCCTTTGATACGGCCGCTGGTTTCAAATTGAAGCCAGTCTTCCACTTCGCTATTGTCCCGACTGTGGGTGATCGTGATATCGACAGCAAGGTTCGCTTTGCTGGCGCTCAGAGCACCTACAACTTCACGTTCGCTGACGATGTGAAGGTTCGTACGGGTCTCGGCCTTGCAGCTGAAAAGGATAACTTCCGCTTCGGCTTCAACGCTGGCTACGATTGGGGTAACGAAGAACGTGCTGCAACGAAGCTTATGCTTAACGCTCAGTATCTCTTCTAATCCATAGGTCTCGAGCCTCTCTTTGAGGGGCTCTAAAACCGAAAAAAGCGCACTCAGATCAAACAGGGTGCGCTTTTTGTTGCTTATTATCTGCGAGGCAGGGTAGAGAAGGGGAATAAAAAAATAGGGACGGCGTTCAAATTGACACACCGTCCGTGCTTTGCTTCTTAAAGCTTATCGGTTACCACATATAACGCATACCAATGTTCCATTGATAAGGCGTTTTTACTGGCGAACCAAAAGCCGTTTGGAATTCACCGTACGCAGCAATCGACTTGTTGAGTCGGACCGTGCCACCCAAAGCAACTTCACCCCAGGTGCCGCCAATGTCTTGCTCAAGCGTGACACTGTTGATAGAACGCATAGAAGCGCTACTTTCGCCTTCGAATTCATGGGCAACGGAAGCCTTTGCGTAGACCGTGTTAGCATCCTTTGTGTAACCAAGCGCTAAACCAAGACGGCCAACCAAGGAGTCCATGCCCTTTTGGTGAGCATTGACACCAGCAGAGGTGGTATAGTCAACGCCTTCGAGATGACCATAGGTAACTTCAGCCTGCGGTTCAAGCCAGAAGAGCATCTTTTCGCATTCAAGACGCCAACCGTATTCCATAGCAAGCGATGTACCCCATGTTTGGAAGTCACCCTTCGATTCAATACCGGAGTTGTATCTCAAATCAAAGTCGGTATCCATACGCGTACGCTTCAAGATTACATCGATGAACTGACCGTCGTCGGCCATCCAACCACCATAGATACCAAAGCCAAAGGCCTTGTTTTCGGTGCTACCGTTCACGAGGTCACCATCACCTTCGCTATAGTGAGCCGTCAAACCAACGTAACCATTACCAGCGACGCGACGGTCGGTACCGACCTGGATCGTCGTGCTCTTATTGTCCATGTTGCGGTCACCGTATTTAGAACGGCTACCAAACATGCGAACCCAACCACCAGATTCCGTGTCATAAGTACGAAGGTCACCCATACGCTTGCTGACGTCATTAATCTGAGCACGCCAAGCTAGCATCTGGTTAGAGGCAATATCGTTGAGCGAGAGGAGTACATCGCTAATCTTCGTTTTAGTAACTGTGATTTGATTATTTGAAAGATCCTGAGTGAACTCACTATCTCCAGTTGCGTTTTCGAAATGAATGTTGACTCCCTTAGAGCCTGAATACATATCGGTTTGGAATATTTCTTTGAGATCTTCGGGATTACCGTCAGAATTATGATCAGTAACTTTCAGAAGCCATTGCCCATCACCGCTACCCTCACCAGCACGAATCCTTGAGTTTACATCTGTAACCAAGAAGATCGTTCCACCTTTATCACTATGAATCTTGGAGATCATGAGCGTAGAATTGTCGCTAACTTAGATCACGCCGCCGTCAGCATCAATGTTCATAATGCTCGAGTCACCAGTTGCGTTCAACGAAGCGCCATTTCGAATAGCGATATTCGTACCCTTAAGGGTGTTATTTGCATCCTTTCGTGCAAAGAGAGCAATCGTAGAGGGGCTGTTATCTACAATAGAGGTATTAATCTTGCCGGTGAAAGAAGAGTCGGCGCCTTCAAGGATGATGTTGACAGCCTGAGCGTTTTCTTTGGTTGTTTTGAGATCAATGTCGCCGTTGATGATCACCGTACCAACGTGATCTTTATCGCCTGCGCTGATATTTATGTAGCCTTGCTTACCAATACCTTTAGTCGTATCAACCTTGATATCCCCGTTGATGACAAGCTTGTCGTAAGCGTAGACATCCACGACGGAATCGTCGCTTTCATATTTATCACCTGTCGTTTGGACGGAAATAGCCGTGCCCTTGTCGGCATTGATGGTAACGATATTCGCGCCAATCGACAATAAGCCACCGTTATCGAATTCAAGCGCAGCCTTACCACCCTTAGCAGTTACCGTGACTTTATCGAGAATCTCAGCGTCTTCTTCAGCATCATTAAAACCGTCTTCCCATTGGCTCGGGAATCTATCCTTATCACGGAAGCCGAGATCAACCCAAGCATTCTTGCTGACATGAATACCACCGTCGAGGTGAACTTCCTCATTACGAACGGTCAACGATGCACCTTTACTGGCTTCGATACTGTAGTTCTTACCAGAAAGCATGAGCGTCTGATAAGTATCTTTAATATCGGAAATTTCAACGTCAGGATGCGTTTCGAACTTATTGACATTTGAATTCCACTTACCTTCAATATGTATCGCGGAGTCATTAGTCGAGACAAGTTTGGTATTTTTTGCAAGAATACTAACGCTACCCCTACCATTCGGATCATCGATATAGTCTTCATCATCAAAATCTGGGGTACCTACGGCCCAATCACCCGTCTTAACGTAAATTGCGTTACCGCTACCAGCGGTGATCGTGACATTGTTCAGAGGATCTTCTTCCCCATTAATACCCTGACGGCCAACATGAACGCCCGTTAAGGTCGAATCGAGATAAATACCGTTATGAGTTGCTTCGAGCGTCAAATCGCTCATCTTCACGAAGTTGAATGTCTTCTCTACCTTATTAGAAGCATTAACCGTGACAATATCTTTGCCTTTGATGACAACTGCGTTTTTATTGCCAATAGCATTGAGCGAAGTGGACGGATTGATGGCTGTTTTGTTACCAACATCGATAGAGATATTTTCAGACTTTGTGCTGTCAAGTCCAAGGCTAGTTAAACACTTTGCTCAGTAATGATATCTTCATACTTGGATTCTTCTGCCGCTGTAGCTACACCACTCATCAACGTGAGCGCTGACAAAACGGCTGTGCAAAGGATTTGTTTTTTCAGAACCTCACATTGCGAGGGACAAGGGGTCGTATGTTGCATCACTATCACACCTTTATAGTCGTCTGATACAAATTAAAAGCACTTGAGTGATCTTATAAATTTGGTCTCAAGTTTCTTTAAAAAAACTTGAAAAGTGTATCTTGCCGAGACGATTTTGTCCAACATTGCGCAATTTGACTGTTGCTACAAACTCACAAGCCCAACTTTCGAAAACCCCTTTCTTCGTGTCAATTCCCAATTCCAACCATACCCATTCCTCTCACAGCTCGACTAACTACCCCCTCAAAAACCCTTCAATCTTCATGCGTATATCAACCGGACATAGCGCCAAAGCCTGATCAGCCAAACATTGCGGCACTCCACCATAAAAAGCTTCAGCGATACCGCCTGTCATAGACCCTTGCGTATCAGTGTCGCCTCCCAAACACACCGCAATGCGTACCGCTTCTTCAAACGAATCTGTCTCTAAGAAAGCGCGAATACTGCGTGGTACCGAGTAGCGAGCACTGCGCGTCTTACGCGAACTCAGAACGCTTAAAGCCTCAGGATTCACCAAAACATCCCAATCGGTCGCATCGGCACTCAAGTCATAGCCTTTGTTTTTTTCAGCGTAATAACATAAATCGTCTTTATCATGACCACGAGATGCTAGCCAAATGAGTCCTGCAATTGTTTGAGCACCAAGAATAGCCTCAGGATGGTTATGCGTGACCTGAGCGGTGATACGCGCATAGGCTTCGACGTCTTCTAAAGAGTCATACGCCCAAGCAACAGAAGCCACACGCATGGCTGCACCATTTGCCCAACTACCGTAAGGCGACAGATCTGAACAAAGCGCCCAACGCAAAAACTTGGCACCGTAGCCACCATTTGGCCACGTCTCGACAGCTTCGACCAACTTCTTTCGAACGCACGTTTGCGTACGTACTGGGTCACCAAGTCCCTCAAGCACAGCGTCAGCCACCATCAACGTCAAAATCGTATCGTCCGTTGGCTTTGACTGAGGTGTGAGGAGGGCAAAATCAAAATGGGCGGGCGGTGCAACTTCATAAGGGCTTCCAGCCATATCACCAATCACAATACCCATTAACGGTCGGCCAATCATCTCTTACTCCCAAATAAAAACGGAACAGCTTTCATGATAAAAACTGTTCCGTCGATTCATGTCTAAAGAAGATCCTTAGAAGGTACTATGGTCAAAAATGGCCTTTTGCTGCGTGAATTCTAATAAACCAGCCACGCCGCCTTCACGACCTAAACCACTTTCTTTGTACCCACCAAAAGGCGCGGTCACATCGCGTGGTGCGTCATTGATATAGACGTTACCCGCATGAATCTTACGAGCCATCGCGATAGCCTTAGGCTTCGGACCAAAGACACAAGCAGATAAACCATAAGGGGTATCGTTTGCAATCTGAAGGGCTTCTTCTTCGGTGTCATAAGGAATGACGCAAAGAACTGGACCAAAGATTTCTTCGCGCGCAATACGCATTTGGTTATTAACATCTGAAAAGACGACAGGTTTCACGTAGTAGCCATGCGTCATGTCTGACGGCACTTCACCTACGATCATACGAGCGCCTTCTTTGAGCCCGAGCTTAATATAATCACGCACCTTTTCAAACTGTGATGCTGACGATAACGGGCCAAGATCCATCGTAGCGTCCATCGGATCGCCCACTTTGAGTGCCTTGACGGCCTCTACCAGCAGACTTTCGACGGTTGGCAAATCTTCACGGGGCACCAAAAGACGAGATAGTGACGTACAGGTCTGCCCAGCATTAAAGAAGATCGAACTAATCAGTTTAGGAAGAGCAGGGCGATAGTCGTCAGACTTCAACCAAATGCAAGGGGACTTTCCGCCTAACTCTAGGCTTACGTGCTTGACCGTCTGCAAAGCCTTCTGAGCAATCGCAGTACCTACACGGGTTGAGCCTGTAAAACTGACCATGTCAACTAAGGGATGCGTAGCCAAACGGTCACCCAAGGCTGCCCCACGACCACTGACTAAATTAAAGACGCCAGCCGGGAACCCTGCACGGTCAAAGGCATCCGCTAACAAGAAGGCCGTCAATGGCGTATGTTGACTTGGCTTCAAAACGACCGTGCACCCCATCAAAATCGCGGGCACGACTTTGTGAATGATTTGTCCCAAGGGGTAATTCCACGGTGTCACACAAGCGACAACGCCAACAGGCTCACGATAGACCGTTGACAAGGCATAGGGCTCTTCTAAAACCAAGGTCTTTGCGGCATCGATATAAGAGCGAATGCGAACAAACTGATAGTCACAATGCGTGGCCGTCGTGAAGGTGACTGGGGCGCCTAGTTCTTTAATTTCTAAATCAATAATCTCGTCACGCATTGTCTGAAAATGCGTGAGCATGGTCGTCATCATCGCAATACGCTTAGCTAAAGGGACCTCACGCCAAGCGTCTAAGGCGTCATGTGCTGCCTCTACAGCACGATCCACATCGGCGATGGTGCCATCGGGGACATGCGCAAAATGTTCGAGCGTCGCTGGATTTTCTACTTCAATCATTGCATCACAATCTGATGCAACCCATTTCCCATTTATGTAATGTTTTTCGAAATCGTAGGACATGTGTCCGGCTCTCCAATGATTTTGACGCGTAATCTGTTGCGCTTAGCGCTTCACGCTAAGCCTCGTAACGATACTGTAGCGCAAAGTGCAACCGTTTGCGTTGAATCTTTGATGAAGTGTCAGACTAGGTAAATGAAGCCTTTGAGCCCATTGAACGACATCTCCTTTGAGCCTGAGAGCAATTTATAGAAGAACGCACGTTGTCGCCTTAAAATTACTTTCGCCTTTAGAGACAATTGCATCGTCTTTACACAGTCAGACACGCTTTGTTGCTTTCTTTGGCGAGAACCTAAGGCAAACTTGAGTCATCGGGCAAGACAAAAAGCCTGACAAATTAAGGTTTCGACCTAACAGTTTCAAAAAAAGGTTTCACCATATCAAGGACGACGCCGCGAACCGAAAGCGGCGAACGACAAAAACTATGCAAAACATCAAGCTTATCGCCGTTGCTTCTGCTCTTATTGCTTCGCTCGCCTTGACGGGTTGTGAAAAAGCTCAAGAACCTCAAGCTGAACCTACAGCTCAAACGCAAGAAGCCCCTGCAACTGCTAATGCACCAGCGCCTGTCGCTGTTGAAGTACCAGCTGCAACGGATGCTTCTCAAACCAAGCCTGAAGCCGCCGCTCCGGCCGCTGAAGACGGTAAGACTGCTGATCAACTCGCAGCACACCCGGCTCAGCCCGAACAGCCAGCTGATGCTACCAAAACAAAATAATCAATAGATATTGATGGAGGTGCGCGCTCGAAACGCTTCAAATGAAGCGGGGACAGCGCGCTATATGTTATGAAGACAATGCGTACACTCATGGCAACAGCCGTTGCCGCCGCAGCACTCGCACTTGCGGGTTGCAATGCACACACAAGTGACGATGTCGCCAAGGCTGATACGACCAATACCGCTCAGGCCTCGACCACAACGCCAGCAAATCTTACGACTGCTCAACAAAATGCTGGGGTTTACTCTGGCGTTCTGCCAGCAGCTGACTGTGAAGGTATTCGTACGACGCTCTATATTCGTCCAGACGGTACCTACACGCGTATCTCTGAATATATTGGCGCAGACACTTTTGAAGAAGGCGGCACTTGGAAGACCGACGACAAGGGTGTCACGCATATGAAGCCAGCGAATAATAAAGATCCTGAATGGCTCATGGACTTTGAAGAAACCGAAGTCATTCTTTTGGATCCCGAAGGCAACCCCGTCAAGGGACCTCTCGCTGACCACTACAAATTGAAGAAGAATTAATACAATTCGTTCTCTTTCGATTGAAAACTGAACGCTTGTTCAGTAGAATGGAGGTATGATCGTTTATTCAAGATCACACCTCCATTTTTATTTGTGAGAGAGAACAAATGCTAACGAGACGCAAACTTTTAGTGGCGATCGGTGTCAGTGCTGCATTGCCCGCAATGCCGGCCATAGCCCGAGACGATGCCCTTTTGGCAGATATTCTTCATGGAGTCTCTGATGCATTGATTCGCGACTATATTCGCGACCATTATGAAGAGGGACGATGGGACGGCCGCCACTGGTATCTTCACGGTCATCGCTACTCGCCACGTGAGTATCGCGTGTATCTCGTTGAAGAATACCATCGTCACCCAGGCTGGAAGCCTAAGCACTGGAAGCGTAAACACAAGGATTGGGACGACGATTGGGACGATGATGACCATCCGCGTCACCACAGACCACGCCGTCGTCGCAAAGACGAAGATGACGATGATTGATCGGTTAAAAACATAAAAAGGCATGACTCTCTAAGTGGAAGTCATGCCTTTTGCGCAAAATTATTACTTATTTGAAGAATTCAGGGGTTTATTGTCGGATTTTCAAATCGCCCAATACGTACACCGTATTTTTTCCTTTGCCGATAGGGCGAATCAGACCTGCCTTCATCATGGCTAAAAGCTTATAGGAGACTGTCGATCTTGGCATACTCAATTCGGATTCGATTTGACGGCGAGAGACCTGTCCATTGACACCTACGAAATCTTGTATTCTGTTCGTTAATGGATCTTCAATGGGCTTAAAATCCAAACGACGATTTTTCGACTGATCCCTAGCCTGAATTTTGCACAAGGTTATCTTCAAAAGAAAAAATTAGTATTTACTG
>Glacier_p2__coassemble_983_pt1 | contig 48341 bp, 37 predicted proteins | sample Glacier_p2__metabat2_high_PE_005 | metagenome-assembled genome bin Glacier_p2
CTGATTTACTAATTTTTTAGAGAAGATGTGTACCCGTTTGAGAGAAATTCACGTTTATGGTGTGTTAATTGCAGCCCCTTCTTGTGCTAGTTCTAACATGTGTTCAACAAGTTCGTAAACACTAGTTTGAGCATCGTGGTTGTTACGAGTGCGAAGACGAGCATTGTTAATCGCAACGGTGACATTCTCTAAGGTAAAGAGGTTTGCTGAAAGATGTTTGTTGTACTGCGGAAGATAGCTCTTTAATTTCTGATCTACCTCTTTGGCTGTGACGACTCCGTTTGCTTTGTCAAAGTGTAAAAGAATCCATAATTCAAATTTTGGAATGCTTTGAAGCACTTTATAGATAGAAACGCTTTGTTTGACGTTTTTCCCTTCTTGCAATATGAGAACATCGTCTTCGGGCCACAGATCTTGGTCTATAAGACACCAAACTTCATTTGAGTCCTTATTTTGAAAAGATTTTTTCGTTTTCTTTATGGAGTCTAGAATATTTTTTGGGGATGATTTTCCTTTAGATGATATTATTTTAATCTGAAATTTTCCACGACATGAAAATTTATTATCTAGTAGGTTAAATAATGCATTAATGTACTCCTTCTCAGTGAATTCTCCTTCAGTGAAGATATGTAGACTTCTGACGAAAGAGCGATTTGGATTTGGTCTTTTATAACGGGTGTTTAGCGGAACATGCCTGGCCATTTAAATATCCTTTTTTATTAGATAATTACAGGGACTGCGCCTAACAGGCCGTTTAGATAGGTTTTTCTAATGTCCTTATCTCGTCTGATATTTTTAAAATCTCGGAATGAATAAAGGGTTGAGGAACCGTCAGAGTTTTTGTCGACGCCCCATAATTCATCTCGCCTAAAAATATCTTGAGTTAAGATGTTGACATCATGTGTGGTGAAAATAAGTTGCCCTCTAGTTGTCGTATTGCAAGTGTCGAGAAAGTATTTGAGTAACCATTCCAGTAATTGAGTATGGAAGCTACGATCAAGTTCATCGATAACAAAAACGACATCTCGCCCTTTTTTTAAACTTGCAAAGGCGGGTATTAGATCGAGTATTCGCCTAGTGCCATCAGATTCTTCGTTTAATAAAAATACTATATCTTCGCCATTACGATTTTTATGGACCGCTAATAGTTTTTCAAAGATAAGTTCATCGTTCTCTTTTCTGACAATAAGGTCATTGACTCGTAGGACGTCATTGGAGTGACGTATTCCTTGTTTAACGACATCAAGCCATTCTTTAGGAACGGTTGAACTAAAGTCTTGATTTGACTCAGACTGCTTTTTGGTGACGAAATGATCGATTCCCGTGCCAAGCATACGCATGAGTTGCGTTGATTCTTCACTTAAAACATCATTTGGGTCGGCATAACGCTGAATAAAGATGAATTCGCTATTTGGTGTGATAACCGTCAGCTTTGTTTCGAACCATTCGTAAAGTGGGCGTAAATCCTCCATGTTCAACTGAACAGCATTGGTCAAGAACAATTGGTTGCTTCGAGTTGCTTTAGCAATGAAGTTGAGAAAATCGATTTGTTCTTTCTTGAAATAGTCTTCGTCATATTCAAATGGTTGTCCGTCTACGCGTGTGAAAACGTCATAAGCGGTGTTCGAATTCTGGACGGTCAGGCGTTCTTCCAAGATCTTTTCAGGGAGAAGGCTAACTTCGTATGTGTAAATCAAGCCTTCGATTAAGACATCAATAGAGAATTTGCTTGGTTTATTGAGATAGTCCGACTCTAGCTTGAAACGCTGAAGAGGGATTTTTTGTGACTGATTTTTTGTGCCATTGAGAACTAGATTTTGGAAAAAAGCTAAGGCTTCAATAAATTTGGTTTTTCCTGACCCGTTAGCGCCATATAGGGCAGCTGTAGGAAGCACTTTAAGTCGGTACTTGTCGATAATGGGCAGACGTTCCGAATGCTGTTTTTCAGCTGTCGCTGTCATGTTTAGAGTAACTTTTTCACGAAAGGAACGCCAATTTTCGACGGAAAACATAAGAATCATGATAGCTTTCCTTATAGCTCAACCAATACTTGGTTATTTTACAGCTTTCTAGGTGAAAAAATCTCCTATCTTGAAAAGAGTTTGTTGTCAGTAAGCATAACGAAACACCTCGCCGTTGTTGCCTTAGTCTGCGTAAAGACTAGAGGTTGGCGAGGTGTTGAGTGTGCTGATGATAGGGCGCAGAGGTTAATGCTGACGCCAGGTGCCTCGACGCCAGTAGAGCCACAAGACAATACCGGTGATGATGTAGTAGACGTAGTCGGCAAACCAAACGATATGCACTTCTTGCGTCATGTGAGTAATACCAAACGTGAAGACCAAATAGAAGACCGCAGCAAGCATGGTGGCCACGGAACTTTCTTTGGTCTGTCCCATACCGCCCATCACGAATAGGGTGTACATCGACGGGATGGCGATTAACAAAGAACCCATCATTACGAAGAACGTCGGCAACGATGCTGCAATCACATCATCAAAGCTCGTAAAGATCGATAGCGTGAATTCTGGGAATAGGCAAACGAAAGCCATAAACGGCAGCATGCAAAGCGTGCAAATGACGACACCGCGTCGGCAAAGTGCTGGCACTTCTTCTTCACGTCCTTCGCCAATGAGATTGGAAGCAATGGCGCCGCAGGTCGACCCGAAGGCATGAATAAAGAGGAAGAAAGTGGAGCAAAGTTGACGAACGATATTAGAAATCGCCAAAGGCAGTTCACCTAAGTGTTCGACAGCTAAGAAAAAGATGAGCCAAGCAAAGAAAGCAAAGGCTTCTTGAATCATGAGCCAACGACCAAGCTTAAAAAGCTTGATCTGGAGCGGCCACTCCCAACGGAAGTGCCCAAAGAGCGCATAACGCTGATGGTTGACGCGACGAAGTGCATACCAGGCAAAAAAGGCTAAACAAACAACTTCAGAGACGGTCGAAGCAATAGCCGCACCAGCAATACCCATGGCTGGAATCGGACCGCAACCAAAAATCAACATGTAGTTGAGAATAAAGTTGGTGCCGACCATCACAAGGGAGCTAGCGGTCAGAATGTTGGGGCGTAACGTTGCAATAAAAAAAGCACGAAAAACGGCACTAGCAAAGGCAAAGGGTAAGCCCCACACGCGCCAAAAGAGATACGTGTCGGATGCTTCGGCAACAGCGGCGGATTCGCAGGCTGCGTCAAAGAAGGGACGCGACAAAAGGTTAGAGGCAAAAATCAGTAAAAGCGAGAGTCCAAAGAGGAAGATGATGCCAGATTGGAAGGCACTCCCGATTTCGGAGAATTTCTTTTCACCGTTACGGCGACTCATATAGGCTTGAAGCCCAAAGCTATAGCCTAAGCCAAGCATCAAAAGTGTCAAGAAGTAGACGCCAGCCAGTGCGGCAGCACCTAATTCAACTTCACCGACGCGTCCGAGGAAGGCGACGTCAGTCATACCAATCAATTGCTCAAGGAGAAAACTCAGCATGAGCGGGATGGCCATACGGAAGATGTAGCTACTGTTATAACGCTGTTGCGGTTGGACGACCACGGACATAGAGACACTCAGGACTGCAAAAAAGTGAAGTGTTATGTAAACCAGCTTTTTGGTGAATTAAGCATGGTTATATCTAATTATGGGAATGCTATTGTAATGATTTTACCTGACTATGGGAAAACCCTGAGGGTGTCTGTGAAAATTGGATTGGATGAGCTTTTTTGATCGAAGGTAGAAAACTAGAGCGCCACCAGATTTCTCTGATGGCGCTCAATGTACTAGATCGTCATGAAGACTCAGTTAAGCCTTCGAAAAACCGATTAGTAGAGGTCGAAGTACTTCTGGATTTCCTTCCAGTCGCTGGTCTTCGTCAGAGCGAGCTGGAGAAGGACACGAGCCTTCTGCGGGTTGAGTTCACCAGAGGAGACCCAATGCTGAGCCTTGTCGTCCACTTCAGCATCCTTCGTGGTGGCGCCTGTCGGTACGCGGGAAGAGCGAACAACGACAGCACCATTCTTCGTAGCCTGTTCGAGTATCGGCCAGATGGACTTATGGATGTTACCGTTACCGACACCAGCGTTCACGATACCCTTGTAGCCAGCCTTGACGAGGGCTTCAGCCTGGAGGCCTTCAACGCCAGCGTGGTTGTAGACGATACCGACCTTGGGCAACTGGTCGATCTTGGAGACGTCAAACGGGGTCTTCGTGGTGTGAGCACGAAGCGGCATGGATTCGTACGTGACCTTGTTGTTAAAGATCGTGCCGACCTTACCGAAGTTAGCGGCCTGGAAGGTTTCAGGCTGAACCGTGTTGGTCTTGATCACGTCACGAGCGCCAACCACAACGTTGTCCATGGCAACGACGACACCCTGCTTAGCAGTATCAGGGGTAGCAGCCGTCAACACGGCGTTGTAGAGGTTACGCGGACCGTCAGCGCCGAGACCCGTGGAGGGGAGCATGGCACCAACCATCACGACCGGCTTGTCGCACTTCAACGTGAGGTTTAAGAAGTAGGCGGTTTCTTCCATCGTGTCGGTACCGTGAGTGATCACGAAGCCGTCATACTTACCGCAATCGGCGTTGATCGTCTTGGCAAGCTTGAGCCAAACTTCGTCGGACATGTCCTGGCTACCAATCTGGGCAACCTGCTGCGGCGTCACGTTAGCGATCTTGGCGAGTTCAGGCACAGCGGCGACGAGGTGGTTAACGCTCACCTTACCAGCAGAGTAAGCCGTACCCGTCGAAGAAGCACCAGCACCAGCGATCGTACCACCCGTCGCGAGAACAGCGACGTTCGGAAGCGCCATGGCAGCGCCAGAAGCAGCGATAAGACCGAGACCGATCAAAGTCTTCTTTGTAAACATGATGTATCACTCCTCATTCAATGAAACGCTTGAGTCGCGCGTTTCATCAACTATTGATGACGTTGCATAGAAACTATGCGTGTTCAGTCGGATGCCTTTGTTGTCCCTACACACCGTGGTCCTGATGACGTAGGCGAGTCCTCGTGTCCCTTGAAGACCAGGCACCCGATACTGTCGAAAGTGTATCTGTTGTATGAAGAAAAGACACAAAATAAACATAAGGTGTTTGACCTAGAACTAGTTTTCTTCAAAAATAGGAAAACCCCAATGGAAAATAAGATCAATTCGTGCGAGTAATGTGACTCGTTTTTTCTGAGTACACTTTGTTACAGGCGTTTATCGTTAACCCGAAGAACGATTTTTTACCTCAAAAGTATTGGTCGCCAATGCGATGAGGTTCGCCGTCTAATTTGTCGTAAATGTCGACCATTTGTTCAGAAGATTTGTTTACTCTAGGTAATATGTCCCAAGCTATTTGAGGACTCTTCAAAAAGGTTCAAATAGCCTCAGTTTGAGACCACTTTTTTTCTGAAGAGAGGGGATAATGCTCCGACACAGGCCCCAGGTTGCTGGGTAAACAACAACACAATCTCTACAGAATTTACACACTATGTCTCAAACGATTCTCCAAAGCGTTCCCGTCGGCCAGAAAGTTGGTATTGCCTTTTCCGGTGGTCTTGATACGAGCGCAGCACTTCGCTGGATGAAGAATAAGGGCGCCCTCCCGTACGCCTATACGGCCCATCTTGGTCAGCCCGATGAAAATGATTACGAAGCGATTCCTCGTCGTGCCATGGAGTACGGTGCTGAAAATGCCCGTTTGATCGACTGCCGTGAACAGTTGGTGAATGAAGGCTTTGCCGCAATTCAGGCTGGTGCCTTCCACATCTCGACGGCTGGTCAGCTCTACTTCAATACGACGCCGTTGGGTCGCGCCGTGACGGGTACGATGCTCGTGGCCGCGATGCGTGAAGACGGGGTCAATATCTGGGGTGACGGTTCGACCTATAAGGGTAACGACATCGAACGCTTCTATCGTTATGGCTTGCTTGCCAATCCTAACCTTCAGATCTATAAGCCTTGGCTCGATACGCAGTTCATTTCTGAACTCGGTGGCCGTGCTGAAATGTCCGCGTTCTTGCAAAAGGAAGGTTTTAACTATCGTATGAGCGCCGAAAAGGCTTATTCGACCGACTCCAACATGCTCGGTGCGACGCACGAAGCCAAGGATCTTGAAAGCCTCGAATCTCACATGAAGATTGTCGAGCCGATCATGGGTGTTGCTTTCTGGCGTGATGATGTCAAGGTGGACGCAGAAACGGTGACGATCGAATTCCGTGAAGGTGTGCCAGTGGCCATCAATGGTCAGAAGTTTGCCAATCCGGTAGCTTTGATGGAAGAAGCGAACCGTATCGGTGGCCGCCATGGCTTCGGTATGTCTGACCAGATCGAAAACCGCATCATTGAAGCCAAGTCTCGTGGTATCTATGAAGCCCCGGGGATGGCACTCCTCTTTGTGGCCTACGAACGTCTCGTGACAGGTATCCACAATGAAGATACGATTGCTGAATATCGCATTAACGGTATCAAGTTGGGTCGCTACCTCTACCAGGGTCGCTGGTTCGATAGCCAGGCCTTGATGCTTCGCGAAAGCGCGATGCGTTGGGTGGCTCGTGCAGTGACGGGTGAAGTCACGCTCGAACTGCGCCGCGGTAACGACTACACGATCCTCTCGACGAAGAGCCCGAACCTCACGTATGAACCCGAACGCTTGACGATGGAAAAGGGTGATTCGATGTTCACGGCTGTGGATCGTATCGGTCAGTTGACGATGCGTAATCTTGATATTACGGATACGCGCGCTAAGTTGGGCATCTACGCTCAGGCAGGTCTTCTCGCTGGTGGCGGCTCGGTCTCCATGTTGACGGGCAAGTAAACAACGCGACGCCTTAAACGCAAAATGACTCCTGTGATGGTTTCTTACTGTCGCAGGAGTTATTTTTTTGGATGCTCGTCACGCGAATTTCAGGTAAGTTTGGCACAATGTCATCCGTAGTCAGCGTGTCTAGGTGATGCGCTCATAAAAGAGATAAAAACCATGTCTGAAGAAAAACATATGACGACGACCCCTGATGAAAGTTTTACGAGCCACGGCCGTGGTGATAGCCATTGGTTACATGCCGCTGAAAAAACCAAAACGAGTGTTTTGGGCTTTGCTGTCGCTTTGACGCTAGGCTTTTCGATTGTTGAATTAATTGGTGGTATTTGGGGCAATTCGCTCGCCTTGATTGGTGACGCTGGTCACATGGTGACGGATTCGGCAAGCCTTTTATTTGCGCTGATCGCGAATAAGCTCGCGCAAAAAGGGGCTGATAGTGACCATTCGTTTGGTCACGGCCGAATTGAAGTCTTGGCGGCTTTTATTAATGGCCTCATTATGCTGGGCGTCGTGATTTGGATTTTCTCTGAAGCCATCTCTCGCATCATGGAGCCGCAGCCCGTTTCAGGTCTTTCGGTGATGACTATTGCAAGTATTGGTTTGGTGATCAATATCTTGGTGGCATGGTCGCTTTCTCGAGACAAAAAGAACATGAATACGCGTGCGGCACTTTTGCACGTGATGGGCGACTTGTTAGGCTCTGTCGCGGCCATTATTGCCGGGATCATCATCTTCTTTGGTGGTCCGACGATTGCTGACCCGATTCTTTCGATGTTGGTGTGCGGTTTACTCTTACACGCTACGTGGGAATTGTTGCGAGACTCGACCCGTGTGTTGTTGGATGGCGTCCCAGAAGGAGTGAATTACTTTAGTGTGGGTCGTAGCATTGAAGCGATCCCTGGCGTCAATCGTGTCCATGACTTACATGTGTGGACGATGAGCCCGGGACACGGTGCGATTCAGTGCCACGTACATATTGAAAGTCCTGAATGCTGGCCGAAGATTTTGGACGTCCTTCGCAAGCAGCTTCATGATGAATTCCATATCGACCATGTGACTGTTCAGCCTGAGTGGGACTTTAGCGGCAATGAAGAGGATTGCGAAGTTTGCCGTCAGGGGATCTGTCACGAAGACTTTGACAATCCTAAGACTACGCCAACGGCGCCAGTGTTAGATCTCGATAAACTCGATTAATGCGAGTGAAACCGATAGGCGAAGCAGAAAAATCCTGTCTTCGCCTATGGTTTTCTCGTACAATTAAAAAAACAGCCTGAGAAAACGATATGAAAAGCGCGAGTTCGTCAGGACAATGCGTGCAATCGTTAGAGTTCAGGTATAATCTCGGCTTTAAATTTTTTTGTACACCTCCTTGCGTGGGGCTCTTCTTCATGACCAAGTACGTATTTGTGACCGGCGGCGTTGTCTCTTCTTTGGGTAAAGGCATCGCCGCCGCTTCGTTAGCGGCTATTCTGGAATCTCGTGGTCTGAAGGTGACCATGATCAAGCTCGATCCGTATATCAACGTCGACCCGGGCACGATGTCGCCTTTCCAACACGGTGAAGTTTTTGTGACGGAAGACGGGGCGGAAACCGACCTCGACCTCGGTCACTATGAACGTTTCATCTCTACGAAGATGCATAAGCCCAACAATTTCACGTCGGGTCAGATCTATGAAAGCGTGCTTCGTAAGGAACGTCGTGGCGAATACCTCGGTAAGACTGTTCAGGTGATTCCGCATATCACGAACGAAATCCAGGAATTCATTCAGCGCGGCGCTGCTTCCACGTTTGATGGTAAGCCTGATGTGGCCGTGGTTGAAATCGGCGGTACGGTGGGCGACATTGAATCCTTGCCGTTCGTTGAAGCTGTTCGTCAGATGTCCTTCCGTGTGGGTCGTAACAACACCTGCTTTATCCACTTGACGCTTTGCCCGTGGATTCCATCCGCTGGCGAACTCAAGACGAAGCCGACGCAGCACTCTGTGCAGAAGCTCCGTGAAGAAGGTGTTTATCCGGATATGTTGCTCTGCCGTGCTGAGCACATGATTCCTGAAGGCGAACGTGCCAAGATTTCTCTCTTCTCCAATGTGCCGATGGACTGCGTGATCAGCGTGGCTGACGCTTCCACGATTTACGAAGTGCCGTTGATGCTTCATGCTCAGCATCTTGATGACCTCGTTTGCAAGAAGCTTGGTCTCGAAACGAAACCTGCTGATCTTTCTGCTTGGGAAGATATCGTTCGTCGCATCAAGAATCCGAAGCGTGAAGTTACGGTGGCCATGGTTGGTAAGTATGTTGACTATGCCGACAGCTATAAGTCCCTCAACGAAGCCCTTAACCACGCTGGTATCCGTACGGAAACCCGTGTCAAGATTCGTTATGTTGACGCTAGCCAGGTCGAAGAAGAAGGCGCTGAAAAGATTCTCGCCGACGTTGACGCGATCCTCGTGCCAGGTGGCTTTGGTAAGCGCGGCACCGAAGGCATGATCAAGGCCATCGAATATGCTCGCTTGAATAAGATCCCGTTCCTCGGTATCTGTCTCGGTATGCAGATGGCTGTGATTGAATTCGCTCGCCACGTTTGTGGTTTGGGCGGCGCCAACTCCACCGAATTGGATCCGGATACGGCTCACCCAGTGGTTGCGCTCATCACGGAATGGAAGGATCGTTCTGGCGCCGTTCAGAAGCGTGACGAATCGTCCGACTTGGGCGGTACGATGCGCCTGGGCCGTCAGGAAGTGCCTGTGGCTACGGGTACGTTGGCTCACCGCATCTATGGCGACGTCGTGGCCGAACGCCATCGTCATCGCTATGAAGTGAACAACGCCTATGTGGCTCAGTTCGAAGAAAAGGGCATGGTGATTTCTGCCAAGACCCCGACCGAACACTTGCCTGAAATGATGGAATTGCCGGATCATCCGTTCTTCTTTGCGGTTCAGTTCCATCCGGAATTCACGTCGAGCCCGCGCTTTGGTCATCCGCTCTTCCAGGCTTACATCGAAGCCGCGATTGCTCAGGCAGACAAGAAGGCTCAGGCCTAAGTTGGGTCATACCTAACGCATAGATAAAGAAGGCAGCCAATCGAGCGCTTCAGTTCGGGGGTTGCCTTTTTTCGTATATTTGGAGGAAGTTTTTATGAAGCTCTGCGGTTTTGACATCGGCCTTGACCGCCCGTTCTTTCTGATCGCTGGTCCCTGCGTCCTTGAAAGTGAACAGATGGCCATCGATATCGCTTCCACGATGAAAGAAATCACCGATGAACTCGGGATTCCTTATCTCTTTAAGGCTAGCTACGACAAAGCAAACCGTACGTCTTCGCACTCTTTCCGTGGTCCTGGGATCGACGAAGGGTTGCGTATTTTGGCCTCGGTTCGTGAAAAGGTAGGGGTGCCAGTGTTGACGGACGTCCATACAGAGGCAGAGGTGCCTGTTGTGGCGAGTGTAGTGGATATGCTCCAGACGCCAGCATTTCTTTGCCGTCAGACGGACTTTATTCGTGCTTGCGCCGTGTCGGGTAAGCCTGTGAATATCAAAAAGGGTCAGTTCTTAGCACCAGGCGACATGGTGAATGTCGTTGAAAAGGCACGCGAAGCTGCGACCGAAGCAGGACTCGATCCAGACGTCTTTACAGTGTGTGAGCGCGGTGCTTCCTTTGGTTATGGCAACTTGGTCTCCGATATGCGCAGCTTGGCGATCATGCGCCAAACGAATGCGCCTGTGGTTTTTGACGCGACGCACTCCGTGCAGTTGCCGGGCGGCAATGGGACGTGTTCGGGCGGCCAACGTCAGTTTGTGCCAGTGTTATCTCGAGCGGCTGTGGCGACTGGGGTCGCCGGCCTCTTTATGGAAACGCATCCGACCCCAGCGACCGCTAAGAGTGACGGTCCGAATTTGGTGCCACTTGCCCATATGAAGGCTCTTTTGACGAGTCTCGTTGAAATTGATCGTCTCGTGAAGGCTCGTCCCTTCCTCGAAGACGTGATCTCGCAGTAAAATTAATAGATACGCCCGTCGCTCAGGGGAGTGATGGGCAGACCTTTCTTCTGAAAACAAAAGGATCAAAGATGAGCGCTATTATTGATGTGATCGGCCGTGAAGTTCTCGACAGCCGTGGCAACCCGACCGTTGAAGCCGAAGTTTGGCTCGAAAGCGGTGCGATGGGTCGTGCTGCTGTGCCTTCTGGTGCTTCCACCGGTGTGCGTGAAGCCCTCGAACTTCGCGACAAGGATCCGAAGCGTTATTGCGGCAAGGGTGTTCAGACCGCTGTCGCTAACGTGACTGGCGAAATCGCCGATGCGATTTTGGGTCTCGAAGCCTCTGATCAGGCTTACATCGACCGTACGATGATTGCTCTTGATGGTACGGAAAATAAGGGCCGTCTCGGTGCCAACGCGATTCTCGCTGTGTCTATGGCTGTGGCTCGTGCCGCTGCTGAAGAAGCTGGCATGCCGCTTTATCGCTACTTCGGCGGTATGGGCGCCCTTCAGATGCCTGTGCCGATGATGAACGTCATCAACGGTGGTGCTCACGCTAACAACAACCTCGACCTTCAGGAATTCATGATTATTCCGGCAGGTGCTCCGAGCTTCCGTGAAGCCCTTCGTTATGGTGCTGAAACCTTCCATGCCTTGAAGAAGATCATCAATGCGCGTGGCATGTCCACGGCTGTGGGTGACGAAGGTGGTTTTGCTCCGAAGTGCGAAAGCCACGAAGAAGCCATCGAATTGATCCTTGAAGCCATCAAGGCTGCTGGCTACGAACCGGGTAAGGACATCATGATCGGTCTTGACTGCGCTTCGAGCGAATTCTTCGATAACGGCAAGTACGTGATGAAGAAGTCTTCTGGCGCTTCGTTGACGGCCGAAGAATGGATCGATGTGTTGAAGGGTTGGTGCGACAAGTATCCGATTATCTCCATTGAAGACGGTATGGCTGAAGGTGACTGGGAAGGTTGGGCCAAGCTGACCGCCGCTTTGGGTAAGCGTGTCCAGTTGGTGGGTGACGACCTCTTTGTGACGAATCCGGCCATCCTCAAGGAAGGTATCGAAAAGGGTGTGGCTAACTCCATCCTCATCAAGGTGAACCAGATCGGTACGCTCACCGAAACGTTTGAAGCCATCGAAATGGCCAAGCGTGCTGGCTACACGGCTGTTGTGTCTCATCGCTCTGGTGAAACTGAAGACAGCACGATCGCCGACATCGCTGTTGGTCTCAATGCGGGTCAGATCAAGACGGGTTCGATGAGCCGTTCTGACCGTATGGCCAAGTACAACCAGTTGCTTCGTATTGAAGAACATCTCGACGAAGTGGCTGTGTATCCTGGCTTTGATGCTTTCTACTGCATCCGTAAGTAATCGGTGTGGAGTTAGGGCATGACGCGAATTTTCATGCTCTGTCTTATGGCAGGCATCGCGGTCGTGGGCTATCAGCTCTTTGGACCTAGCGGTGCCTGGTTCCGTGCAGCGGAACTTGAACAATCTCTACAGGTGCAAAACGAAGCGAACCGCGTACAGCGTGAACGTAATGAAGAGCTCAGTGCTGAACTTTATTCATTGGTTCATCAGCGTGACGCCATTGAAGAGCGCGCTCGTCGTGAGCTTTATATGGTGAAAAATGACGAAGTGTTGTTTCGTTTAGAAACGCCTGAAGAGTATGAAAAGCGTGCGCAAGAACTTGCGAGCATGCCGGACTATCGCTCGCCTGACATTAAGCCGGGTTCTCGTCCGACATTCTCCGCGAAAAAGGGTGACCTTTATCATGCGCCGAAGAATTTAAGAGCGCCACCTGCTCGTTATCGCCGATAAAAAAATGCACGGTCTCAAAAAGGCCGTGCATTTTTTATGAGTTCAACGCGAGCTTAGTTGATTGTCTTTGGCAAATCATCTGTGCCAGCAAAGAGGGCGGCTACGTCGGTCTTATCAAAGCGACGCGTGTGACCACAGAAGTGGCAGGTCACTTCAACAGCGCCAAGTTCATCCACGATGGCATTAGCCTCTTCTTCGCCAAGAGAGCGAATCATCTGCTTGACGCCTTCGTCAGAGCAACGACATTCAAAGCGCGGCGTGACTTCAAGCGTGACGTTGGGAGACTCTTCCCAGAAAAGACGACGATTGATTTCTTCAGGGTCGAGCGTTAAGAGTTCTTCGCTCTTTACTGTTTGAGCAAACACCTTGAGACGGTGCCAGCCTTCTTCGTCAAAGTCTTCAGGCAAAGTCTTGCCACCAAGTAACGGCATCTTCTGAAGCATCAGACCGCCCACGCCACTTTCGTCGCTTGCGAGCACAATCTTCGTTTCAACCTGTTCACTTGTTGCAAAGTAATTGGTCATGACTTCAGCAAACGTATCGCCGACGAGTGAGACCACACCCTGATAGGGTTGTATGTTGGGGTCGCGCCCCGTCTGATCTAAAATCAAGGCACAACGTCCCTGACCATGGGCATTGACGAGGTCTGTCATCGTGGCATTGGGATCAATGTCACCGGCATCGTCACGAAGGGTCACGCTCACACGGAAGACGAGACCAGGTCGCACTTCAGCAACGAGGAGCTTCAAAGGACCGTCGCCCGCAATCTGCAAAAGCACGGTACCGTCAAATTCGAGCGCGGCAGCTGCTAAAAGCGCCGAGGCGGTCACTTCACCCGCTAAGCGACGAACCGCTAACGGCAGGTGCTGATGTTCAACAGCACGATTGAAAGCGTCATGTAACGTCACGGTTTCACCGCGAACCGCGGCACGGGGAAAAAGCAGTTTCTGAAGAGCGTCCATAGTGGGACCGGATAGGAATTAGGCACCTATCTCGGTATCCTCCTTATTGTCGAAATAATGCGAATGATGCGCGATGATAAGACTGAGTGGCTAGATTGTGATCGGCTAAGAATGCCACCAACATCGCTACAAAAATTGAGATGGGCACATGATGCCGAGTTACGCTGTGCCTGTCAATGTTGATAAGGCATATATGGGGACGCAGGGTGAGATTTTCAAGTGATTGACGAAGCTAAAAAGCGTGTCACTTCGGCGTTCGATCGGGGCGTCGATCTATAATAAAAAGATTCACTTTTTTTCATCGCTAAGGGCCACGTATGATCATCGACTTGCATATGCACTCCAATATCTCCGACGGTAGTCTTTCGCCGAGTGAATTGGTTCATCTTGCGTATGACAACGGCGTTCAGTTAATGGCGCTCACGGACCATGATTCGATGGATGGTGTACATCAGGCGTCTGCGGTGGCCGAAGAACTCGGGATGGGCTTTATCCCTGGGGTTGAAGTGTCGACAGGCTGGGGCGGCCGAGTCATTCACATTGTGGGGCTCGGGCTTGATGCATCTGCGGCGGGTGTCGACGCTTTCTTTAGAGATGTTTGCACGAAGCGCGATCGTCGTGGGCAACTTATCGGAGAGCGCTTTGCGTCTTTTGGGATTCAAGGCGCTTATGAAGGTGCGCTGTCGCTAGCTGATAACAAGGACAACTTGTCGCGAACCCATTTTGCGCGTTGGCTTTTAAAAGCGGGTCATGTGTCGCAGTATCAAGAAGCCTTTGATAAGTATCTAAAGACAGGACGTCCCTGTTGCGTTGAAATTGATTGGCCAGGTTTAGACGAAGTCGTTGAGTTGATTCACTCGGCAGGTGGCATGGCCGTGATTGCGCACCCGGGGCGCTATGCCTTTAGTGAAGATTGGATGCTCGACGAACTCTTTAAAAAGTTTCAAGCCTTGGGCGGCGAAGCCATCGAAGTGTGCTCGGGCTCTCAAACGCGAGATGCCGACCAGAAGTTTGCCGAGGTCGCACGACAAATGGGCTTTTTAGCGAGCGCGGGTTCAGACTGGCATACCCACGGCGGCGCGCGTCCGTTGCCTGGGCATCAGTCGCCCATCCCTGAGGATTTGACCCCAGTCTGGCGTTTTTTGCGCCATCTGTAACAATTTGAGCGTTTTTCTTGAGTCTCGATACGCTTCAGGCGTCAATTGAGTCGAGAACTGTGGCAGACTTGCCTGATTCGATCTTCGTTTTATTCTTAGACTCAATATGCTTGGTTCTGCCATTCAAACGATTTGCGTTTACGCGATCCCTCTGATTTTTGCGATTACGATCCATGAAGCTGCCCACGGTTGGGCAGCAAAACAGTTGGGCGATAAAACGGCATGGATGCTCGGGCGCGTGACGCTTAATCCTGTGCCGCATATCGATCCCGTGGGGACGATTCTTGTACCTGCCGCGTTGGTGATCATGTCTGCCTTGACGGGAGGTGCTGGTTTTGTGTTGGGATGGGCAAAGCCCGTGCCGATCAACGTGCGTAACTTCCGACACATCAACCGTGACATGATGTTGACGGCTTTAGCCGGGCCAATGGCTAATCTCTTACAAGCCATCCTTTGGGCCTTGGTATTGAAGTTTGCGGTGATCATGGGCATCAATGAACGGTTCGTGATTAGCGTGGCTGTGGCTGGCGTCAGTGTGAATTTGATGCTCATGGCTTTTAACTTGATTCCGATTCCGCCGTTGGACGGTGGCCGTATTCTTCGTGGCCTCTTGCCAAATCCTGCAGGCAACCTCTTAGATCGCATCGAACCCTACGGTATGCTGATTTTGGTCATTTTGATGGCGGGTGGCGGCTTAAGTTTATTTGCGCGTCCCTTCTTAGAAATGGGTGAGTGGTTGGTGAATGTGGTGCTTTGATGGCTAAAAACGCATATGCTCAGTCTTTTCATCAACCGTCGCCTTGGGTGATGCGTTGGCGTCATCTCTTTAGCCGTCATGGTCAGATCTTGGATTTGGCTTGTGGTGGTGGACGCCATACGGCGATGTTGGCCTTAGAAGGACACGACGTTTTGGCAGTAGATATTAATGTGACCGAGGTTGAACCCTTGGTCGATATGCCGAACGTGACGATCGAGTGCCGTGACCTCGAAAATGAAGCCTGGCCATGGGACAAGGATCGCTTTGCTGGGATCGTGGTCACCAACTATTTGCATCGTCCGCACTTTCCGTTTTATTGGGAGAGTTTGGCGCCTGGTGGCCTCTTTGTAATGGAAACCTTTACACGAGCCAACACGATGATTTGGGCGCACCCGAAAAATCCTGCGCACTTTTTAGAAGAGGGCGAACTCTTACGTTTGATGCCTGAGGGCGCCCGATTGATCGCCTACGAAGAAGGAATGACGGCATTGGAGACGTGCGTCGCTCGTATCGTGTTTATGAAGCCTGGTGCTGTGGAAGCCTATGCTTTGCCACTCGAAAACTATCGTTAACACTCAAAGAGATGCTTTTTTTTGATGACTTTGGCCAATGAATATAGGTTGAAGTCGTGAGAGTTTGCTAAACTCCTCAAGATATGTTCGTCGAATTCTGGTTCGGCGCATTTCCGCGTGACGGGAATGATTGTTTTCGTTGATGTGTGCTTTGATCGACCGGTCAGGGTAAAAGTTGACGTTCTAGATTTTCTGATTGAAGGAATCCTCGATGATTAAGCGTTCATTGCGTGTAGCTACGCTTTGCCCGGCTCTGCTGGTTCTTGGTGGTTGCTCCGCTCTCGGTATTAACTTCTCTGATGATAAGGTTCAGTACGAAGCCTCTAACACCCGTGCTAACCTCGAAGTACCGCCTGATTTGGCCAACATTCCGAATGAAAACCGCTTTGAGGTGCCTTCTCGTCCGAGTATTGTGAGTGCTAATGCCGAACAGGCACGTGCGCAGCTCGCTGGTGAAGTCGTCGAAGAACGTGGTGCCATTGTTCAGCGTGTCGTGACGTCCAAGATTATGCGTGACGGCTCTGAACGTTGGTTGCGCGTGAATGCCGATGCTGAACAGCTCTGGACGGTGGTTCAGGACTTCTGGCCTTCCGTTGGCTTGGTCATCAAGAACCAGAACCCAAAGACGGGTTATATGGAAACCGAATGGGCTGAAAATAAGGCCAAGTTGCCGCAGGATATCATCCGTGGCACGATCGGTAAGGTTCTTGACTTTGCTTACTCGACGGGTGAACGTGACCAGTACCGTTGCCGTATCGAACGTAATCCCGATGGCTCTAGCGACATCTTCATTACGCACCGCTCGATGGTCGAAGTGGTGACGGGTTCTCAAAACGACTCCACTATGTGGCAGCCGGGTCCCGCTGACCCGACGATGGAAGCTGAAATGCTCCAGCGTTTGGCCCTTCGTATCGACGAAGAATTTAATCCTGAAGCTGAACCCATCAAGAAGGTTGAAGCCGCTACTGTGGTTGACGTGACGAAGCAAGAAGCTCGTAGCGACCTCGTCAAGGCTGAAGATGGCTCGGTGGAAGCCGTGATGCTCAAGGAACCGTTTGACCGCGCATGGCGCACGGTGGGGCTCTTGGTTGACCGTATGGGCTTTGAATTGGTGGATCGTGATCGTGCTGCTGGTAACTTCATGGTTCGCTACTTGGATCCTGAGTACGAAAAGCATGTCAAGTCTGAACGTGGCTTCTTTACGCGTGTCTTTGGCTCTGACAAGGCTGTGGAAGCGCCTGAATACCGCATCCACTTGTCGGACGAAGGTGCCTCGACCCGTATTCTTGTCTTAGGGGCCGATGGGGCCGAAGATAAGACCGGGGCTGCTAAGAACATCTTGACGCTCTTGGCAGAACAGCTCCGCTAAACATCGCGAGATGTTTTTTGTGGCATCCATGCGTCTCATGGATGCCTTTGCAAGCCTCGGTTCTTGCTTCATCGAAGCGCCGAGGCTTTTCTTGTCTAGGTGAGGATGTGATGTCGTTGGCTGTCAATGAAATTTTGTCCTTTTCGTTTAAAGGACGCGCGAGTCGTTCGGCTTATTGGCGCACTTTGATTGTGCTGAGTGTGTTGAGCTTTGTTGGTGTTTTCGTCTTTGCTGCGTTCAGTCCTTTCGAAATCACCTCAACGCCCGTTCGTATGGTGGTCTTAGGGCTGGCGTGGGCTTATTACCTCACACTCACGGCGTGCCTAGTTTCAGCCGTCGTTCGACGCTTACACGACATCAACTATAGTGGGATGGCTGCGCTCTTTTTGATTATTCCAGGGCTTCAATTCATTATGATTTTTGTCTTGGGATTTTGGGCGGGCAAAAAAGGCTTGAATCGTTTTGGTCCTGATCCATTGGCTGTGATGACGTTAGAAGACGCGGCGCCTGTGGTACGTGGCACATCATCTAAAGTACGTCCTGCTCCTCAACGTGTGGTTCGAGAAACGCCTGCGGTTGAGATCTTAGAGCCTCATGAACCTTTGCCGAAGACTGAAGCTGTCGAACGTATGGATGCCGATGCAGAAGATTGGGCGAAGGCACGTTTTGACGAAACCGTGGCGAAACTTAATGGATTGCCGCTTGAGGCACAAGAGGCGCGTGAAGCGCAAAAAAACGTGTTACGTCAGACGTATCAAACCGCTCAAAAAGAAGGTCGTTTAACGCCTGAAGCTTGTGCGCGTTGGTTTAAGCTCCTTGAGGCGCTTTAACGATGACGCGTCAGCTGAGCTTATGGCTCATTAGCTTTTGTCCTCAATTTCGATCAGGACGGCTTCACTATGCCAAAGAAACGCTTTTGGGTTTGCTTTGGGCATGGCTGATTTGGTTGTCGATTGATTGGGTCGCAGACGCGCCATTTTTGAGCGATGAGGATTTGGTGTGGATTGGACGCTTGGTGTATCCGCTCATCATCAATTTATTGCTTTTATTTATGACGGTAGCCTCAGCGCGCCGTCTACATGACATTGGTCACAGTGGGGCTTGGGGCTTTTTGATGTTAGTGCCTGGGTTCAATGTGGTCTTATTGATTTACCTATTGATTCGACCTGGGTGTGTGTTGCCAACGGGTTGGCGCCGCCTAGAAGATCTATAACTTGTTGGAGATTGACATGACGCTTTCTGTGAAGAAAGACATGCTTGTCACGTTGTCTGTGCGCATGGCGGACATGACGGGTAAAGTGCTTGAAGAGTCGGGAGACGAAGGGATTACGTACTTACATGGACACGGTGATATTTTTCCTAAGCTCGAAGCAGCCTTAGAAGGTCGCTTTGCTGGGGAAGGCTTCTTTATTAAGCTTGAACCCGAAGATGCTTTTGGTGAGTACGATTCTGATGCCTTGGTCATGGTGCCCGTTGAACGCTTGGGTAATCCTGAAACCGTTGTGCGTGGCTTGGCCTTTGAAGGGGTACCAGGCGAAGTGAATGATGGTCGTCGTTGGTTTGTGACCGAAGTCGCTGATGGTATGGCCGTCTTAGAAACCAATCATCCGTTAGCGGGTATTGCATTGCAGTTTGAAGTTAAGGTCTTGTCGGTCGTCGAACCCTCTGAAGATGAAACCGTGGGTGACGATGACGTGGTGGTGCCTAGCTTCTTGTCGATTGCCGACCGTTTGGTGAGCGAAGAGGACGAAGATCCTAGCGACGAAGAAATGGATCGCCTCTTGGCTGAGCGTGCGCAATCTGACGATTCGCCCATGGCACGTATGGCGACAGCGACGCCGCGCATCATTCGTTAAAGATCTCGATCGCTGGATAGCTCACAACGGTCCTTGAAGGTTCAACCCATCTCAAGGACCGTTTGCTTTTGTTCGAAAGGCTTTTTAAGCCTTGGTCTTGTGTTCTGCTTGGATACGTAGGACAGAGGCCACAATGCCAGCGATCGTCACGATCGCAATGCCTATGAGACTCAAGGTGTCGGGTGTCTCGCTAAAGAGTAGAACACCTAAGAGTAGAGCAAAAGGAATCCCCGAAAACTGAAAGACCGCATTGAGAATCGGGTGACCGGTCGACCAAGCTGCTGTGAGCGCTAATTGCGCAAAGGTGCCCGTCAAGGCAATGGCCGCTAAAAGCCAAAGACCTTCAGTTGTGTGAGAGGCAAAGCCTAGCCAAGCAGTTACAAGCCCACCGACGAGAGTCCCAGAAAGGGTGAAATAAAAGACGATACGCTCACGAGGTTCACGAAGTTGTGAGAGATGGCGAATCATAAAGTCAGCCGCCCCACCGGTGAGCCCAGTCAAGATGCCCATCGTCGCATCAAAGCCATTGGTAATGCCAAAGTCGGGGCGCAAAATGAGGAGCACGCCCCCAAAGCCAACGAGTACCGCACTCAAGAGTTTGAAGTCTAGTGGGCTACGTGAGAGCGATAAGCCAATCGATAAAAAGAGGCAGAACCACAAGGGTGACGTGTAAGTCAAGGTTTGAGCTGTCGCAATCGGCATTACGGCCAAAATGTAGACCCCTAACGTAATGCACGTGGTGCCAATCGCACAACGCAATAGATGTCGCCACGGGTAGGTGGTTTTGATGGTTTGTCCGCTACGCTTTAACAAAATAAAGCAAAGTGCCACGCCAAAAAGCGAACGATAAAAGATGATTTCAAAGATGCCGTAGTGGGTGGCAGCCGCTTTTGTGGCGGCTGCCATCAGCGTAAAAAGGAGCGTCGCAACGAGCATCCAAAGACTTCTAATGGCCATTGTTATTGTCCAAAGCGGGCTTGCCAAAGGGGTAGAGCGGTACGCCAGAAGGCGGTAATCGAATCTGCGCCCAAGGTTGGGAACCCTAAATGTGTCCAGGCGCGCTCGAGTTCGCCCCTCAGATCATCGGGGTTAAGTGGGGTTGCGCCTTGTTGTTTTGAGAGCTTTTGACCGTCGTGATTGAGCACCAAAGGCAAATGGCAATAACGGGGCACCGTGCCCCCTAACGCACGAATGAGTGCAATTTGTCGTGGCGTGTTGTCAAGAAGATCAGCACCACGCACCACATCGGTGATGCCTGCTTCAATGTCATCGGTGATGGCGGCGAGTTGGTAGGCCCATAAGCCGTCAGCGCGTTTAAGGACAAAGTCTCCTACTTCACGCTCAACGTTTTGCGTATAGACACCACATAAGCGATCAGTAAAGGTGATGGGGTCTGCGGTCGTTCTAAATCGAATGGCGCGTACGGGACGCCCGTGTGTACCTTCGCGGCAGGTACCTGGATATACCGAAGGAGCGAGCCCTAAAGCGACGGCGCGTGCCGAGGCTTCTTTACGTGAACAAGCACACCCATAGACCAAACCTTGAGTGTCTAAATGCGCTAAGGCCGCTTCATAAGCGTCATAGCGGTCATGTTGCCAAACCACGGGTTCGTCGGATGTGAGTCCTAAACGAAAGAGCGTATCAAGAATGGCTTCACCCGCACCCGGAATATCGCGTGGCGGATCGATATCTTCAATGCGAATAAGCCAAAGGCCGTCATGGGCACGTGCATCTAAAAAGCTTGCCATAGCAGCGACGAGGCTACCGGCATGAAGCGCTCCTGTGGGCGAAGGGGCAAAGCGTCCACGATAGGTTGAGGGAGTTGTATGAGACATGGGGTCAAAAACGAAACAAAACGGGCGCCGCTTTTTGGACGGCGCCCGTAAGGCCTTGCGATTAAGGTGCCGTCCCGTTAGGCACGGGTATGGACCTGAATGAGCGGCTCTTCAGCGATCGCGGCTGGTGCCGTGTAGGGGCGACCTGGATAGCGAACCGCTTCGTAGACGACAGGCTTACAGAGCTCAGGACGCGTATGCACCTGTTGAAGGGCAACCGCTTCGTCAGCGTCGGCACGCACAGGCGTTGGACGACCGCTATAGCGAACGACTTCGTAGCCCTTGAAGGTGACCAATTCAGGCTTGGTGTGAACCTGAACTAAGCCTGCGCGCTCAAGGTTTTCAGCGAGCCCTTCAGCTACGTCGTGATGAGCTGGTTGCGTTGCAACTGGCGTCACGACGTCGGTCGTTACCGGTTCGACTTCTACTGTGGGAGTAGTTTCAGTGACCGTTTCGACGGTGACTGTTGTATCTGCCACAACAGGTTGCGTCACTTCAACCGATTCAGCCGGTTCGACAGCAACGTCAGCCTGCGTTTCAGCCTGTTGAGCAGCCTTCTGAAGGCGCTTGACTTCCTGAGCGGCTAGCGTGGCCAAACGTTCGAGCGGCGTCGGTTCATAGACAATACCAGCAACGGCTTCTGCGATCGGCTTCATATGGGTCTTGACCGCAGAATCTCCCTTCTTGCCACGACGTGTACGGCGTGCACGACGTTCAGAGAGTTCAAGCTGCTCCGTAATATAAAGCGCGACATCGGCCATGCTCGGCGCGTCCTTTTTAGAGTCTTCTACTTCGGCGGGCTTTACGGCCTGCGTGGGCTTAGGCCCTTTACGCGTTTCGATCTGAACGAGAGGTTCGTTCGTCTGATCAGCTTCATAGTGAACAGGCTTACGACCACGAGGCGTATGGTCGGCGTAGTCCGACGGTTCAGCCTTCGTCTTCGTTTCGATCTGAACGAGCCCCGAGGACTCAATCGGAAGGATAAAGGTCATTTCAGACGGTTTAACCGCGTCTTGTGCCTTGGTTTCGACCTTGGCGTCATTCGCTTCAACCTTCTGTTCTTGAGCGACGACCGGGGCTTCGGTCTTTACTTCAGTCTCAACGTCAGCCTTCGCTTCCGGCTTGACTTCAGACACCGAGTCAGCTACGGGTTTCGTTTCGACCTCAGCAACCACTGGAGTAGCTTCGACCTGAGTCACCATTTCAGCAACGACTTCAGTGACTTCTGCCGTTTCAGCCTTGACGTCTTCTTTTTCAGTGACAGCGACCGCTTGGTCGTCAGTCGTCTGCGTGTCAGTAGCTGTGGCTTCAGCCGTCTGCTCGGCACCCGTCTTATTACGACGGCGACGACGCGTACGGCGGCGACGGGTTTCGCCCTGAGTTTCTTCAGCGACTTCTTCGCCTTCTGGACGTTGGGTGTCAACTAAGGTTTCTTCGGTCACCGGGGTGGCTGGTTCAACGTCAGCCTTAACGGGTTCAACCGAGGCTTGCACTTCTGGCGTGAGGGCAACCACTTCAGGCATCTGAGCGACATCAGTTGTCACAGGCGTTTCAGGCGCATTGGTTTTCGTTTCGTCCGTCGGACGGCGACGACGAGAGCGACGACGCGTCGTACGATCAGCGCCTTCGTCCTTCGGTGTAGAGGCTTCAACAACGGCTGGCGCTTCTACCGGACGACGAGCTGGACGTTCGCGACGCTTCTTTTCCTCAACACGCTCTTCAACCTTTTCAGTCTTTTCGACCTGTTCAGGGCGTTCATTGTTGACGCGACGCGTACGCGTAGCTTCGCGACGATTGTTGCGACGGCCGCGACGACGCTCTTCACGAGCGTGTCCCTTTTCTTTCTTTTCTTCAGGCTTCTTGACTTCTTCTTCCTTCTTGTCAGCAGGCTCTTCGTCCTTGCTACCAAAGAAGAAGCTGATGATGCGAGAGAAGAGACCCTTCTGCGGCGTGACAGGCTGAAGTTGAACGGCCTTGTTGGTATCGTCCTTTTCTTCCTTCGTCACGGTCGGATGGATAGGCGCTGGATCACGCGGCAACACATTCTTGATGACTGGCACTTGCTTCGGACGCTGCGGCTTATCTTCTTGGCTCTTGAGCGCATACGGATCGTCAGACACCGTCGTCACATCTTCGGCGCGGTTAAAGCTCGGCGTCGTATCTTCAAGGCGTTCGTCATCCTGACGGAGGCGTTCGATATGGTAGTGTGGCGTTTCAAGATGCGTATTCGGGATCAGTACGATCGGCACACGATGACGGGCTTCAAGCTTCGTGATGTCGTTACGTTTTTCGTTCAAGAGGAACGTGGCAACGTCCACTGGCACTTGAGCGTGCACGGCACCCGTGCCTTCCTTCATGGCTTCTTCTTGGAGGATACGAAGCACCTGCAAGGCGCAGCTTTCTGTGTCACGGATAACGCCAACACCATTACAGCGCGGGCAGGTGATGTGACTACCTTCAGAGAGGGCTGGACGCAGACGCTGACGAGAGAGTTCCATCAAGCCAAAGCGGCTGATTTTAGCCATCTGAACACGAGCGCGGTCATAGCGCAAAGCGTCCTTCAAACGCTGTTCAACGGCACGCTGATTCTTCGCATCAGCCATGTCGATAAAGTCGATGACAATCAGGCCACCTAAGTCACGCAAACGCATCTGACGAGCCACTTCGTCGGCGGCTTCGCAGTTCGTGCGGAAAGCAGTTTCTTCGATGTCAGCACCGCGCGTAGCACGGGCAGAATTCACGTCGACGGCGACGAGGGCTTCGGTGTGGTCGATCACGATGGCGCCACCTGAGGGCAACGGCACCGTACGGGAATAAGCGGTTTCGATCTGATGCTCGATCTGGAAGCGCGTAAAGAGCGGAATGTCTTCACGATAACGCTTCACGCGATTGACCATGTCAGGCATCACGTGCGCCATGAATTGGCGAGCTTGTTCGTAGATTTCGTCCGTATCAACGAGCACTTCACCGATATCAGGCTGGAAGTAGTCGCGAATGGCGCGAACCACAAGGTTCGATTCTTCAACGATCAAGAAGGGCGGCGGATTGACGCGACGCAATGGACGACCGTCAGCAACAGCGGTTTTGACCAAGGTTGTCGTGCGGTGGCCATTTTCTTCACGTGTTAATTCGTACTGTGGGGTTGCGGCCTCCGAGATGGCTTCCCAGAGCTTCAAAAGGTAGTTCAAGTCCCACTGCAACTCTTCGGTCGTGCGACCGATGCCAGCCGTACGAGCAATGGTCGACATGCCGTGCGGCAAGTCGAGTTTTTCCATGGCTTCACGAAGTTCCTGACGTTCTTCGCCTTCGATACGGCGAGAGACGCCACCGCCACGTGGGTTATTGGGCATCAAAACGAGATAGCGACCTGCCAAGCTGATAAACGTGGTGAGGGCAGCCCCCTTGTTGCCACGTTCTTCTTTTTCAACCTGAACGATGAGTTCTTGACCTTCGGTGATGGCATCACGAATCGAGCACGAACGCACATCAAGGCCTTCTTTGAAGTAGGCGCGAGAGATTTCTTTGAAGGGAAGGAAGCCGTGACGTTCTTCGCCATAGTTAACGAAGCAGGCTTCAAGGCTGGGTTCAATACGGGTAACAACACCCTTGTAGATATTGGATTTGCGGGCTTCGCGACCGACTGTTTCAATATCAATGTCGATCAGCTTCTGACCGTCAACAATGCCAACACGCGTTTCTTCTGCGTGCGTGGCATTAAAAAGCATGCGCTTCATGGGAATAGCACTCCTGCCGCCACTAACGCGGGCGGACTTTGGGCGTGCCTTGAAAGCGTAGATTAGCCTGTCCAAAGTGAGACTTCGGGCAACGGCAAAGGCGAAAAGAGGTCATGAAGACGTCCATCGATGGAGTCGTAGCCCAAGACAAGGGCAGACTCATCTACGTTGATGTCCTCTCTCCGTTAATGGCATCAAAAGAATCCCGAAAGGGAACAATCTCAGCGAGACCTCTTTTGAGCCAGCCGTCCTGGTTGCTGTCGGGAGCGTCACGGCGCTGTGTCTACCCCAAACCAATAGGGTAACTGGGGAGAGTCAACGCTATACGCATTACGAACGATAGCTGCTCAATCCCTCACAGCATCCGAGCCTTTTTCTTTTGTGAAATCAAGAAAAAGTCCGTCGGTGCATTCGCTGATAAGTCTCATCAGAGCATTTTTCAGACCACGCAGATGATCCAACGTCAACCGATTGTTTGGTGCGCTCTAACCGTTGGTTCTGTGAACAACGGGAGCTGCGGTTCAAACATGGCGTTGTCGGGAAAAGGGCTTCATCCCCTTCATAATTCCCGATCAGGGGTCCGCTCTAATGAGGCTGACAGCCCAAAGCGGCAGACAAGTTAATCTTTCTATTCTTGGCAACGAGGTCGAAAACATTTCGACCGTCGCTTGTGGATTGATGCAACGCGTTAACGAACGCTGGCGTGATGTCGAAGCATTTATTCTGGAAACATCGAACGGCGAACACGGTCAAACCAAATGAAGGGAAGGGCTACGCTTTCTGACCGCATCTGGCGGTAACAGCGCTCAAGCATCTGTCCACATCGGGCTTTCATAAAAGCACTTCGCGACGTGCGTTGCGAGCTTAGTAGCAAGCTTCATTCATCGATGTGACGTTTCGGCGTCGAGTCCATTTGGATGACGACAAACGCAACCAAGCCGTTCGGTACGTGTTGTACCAGACCACTTGTTGAAAAAAACGTTAATCTCACCGCTCCCGTCAGAGAGCCGCGAGTACAAAAAACAGTGAAAACGTGAGAAAATGCGCATCACGATGTAGTGTCACTGCTACATCAGCGCCTGACGGGGCGCGACCTCGTCACGTTTTGTCAAATGGATCAAAAAGAGACAATTAAAAGGTCTTTTATTTGATCATAACTAGCAAGTATAAACGATGACAGAGCAAAACAAAGCAGAAATTACAATCTACCCGTCATCTCGCGTGAATACGATGAATACCGAGAAGGTCAATTGGATTCGAATTGGTCCCGATGCTGATGGTCAGCGTGTCGATAATTATTTGATGAAAGTTGCCCGTGGGGTGCCTAAAAGCCATATTTATCGTATCGTTCGAGGTGGCGAAGTGCGTGTCAATAAGAGCCGCGTCAAAGCTGAGACCAAGTTGGTCGAAGGGGATTTGTTGCGCGTGCCGCCTATTCGCATCTCTCAAAAAGCCCAACATAAGCCGGCAGCTGTGCCTTTAGCTGAGGGTGTGTTGCCGGTACTATATGAGGATCGCCATCTCTTAATTGTCAATAAACCCTCAGGCATTGCAGCGCATGGCGGTTCTGGGATTTCTCATGGCCTTATTGAACGCTTGCGTGCGACGCGCCCTGACGAACCTTTTTTAGAGTTGGCTCACCGATTAGACCGTGAGACGTCTGGCGCCATCATTGTGTGCCGTAGCCGTAAGGCGTTGGTGCGCTTACACGACATGATGAAAGATGGTGGTGGCATCGAAAAGCACTATCGACTTTTAGTGAAGGGCGATTGGGTGAACGATCGTCAGCACGTCAAAAAGCCCTTGGCTCGCTACTTGTTGCCGTCGGGTGAACGCCGTGTGCGAGTAGATCCTGTTGAAGGGCAGACCGCACATACGATCTTTACGCTATTAAAGCGTTATGGCGATGTGAGTTTTTTAGACGCTGAACTCAAAACAGGACGCACGCACCAGATTCGTGTTCATGCCCTTTCGCAAGGGTACCCTCTAGTGGGTGACGATAAGTACGGGGATTTCGAATTTAATAAGGCGGTGTCGCATGGCGTACTCGGTGCCCCTTTGAAGCGTATGTTCCTTCATGCGGCTGAACTAAAGTTCGTGCACCCTGTGACGGGAGAACCTTTGCGTATTCAAGCCCCGATGCCGGATGACTGTATGGCTCTTTTGAAGGCCTTAGATGGGAGACAAACAAAATGACCGGTTTTGCACCTAAATACGATCTTTTTGTGTTCGACTGGGATGGCACCGTCATGGATACCACGGCGCTGATTGCTAAAGGTATTCAACATGCCGCCAGAGAAATGGGCTATGCCGTGCCGACCTTTGAAGACGCGTGTGGCGTCATTGGCTTAGATTGGCGTAGCGCTATTTTGAAAGTGGTGCCTGAGTGCCCAGAACATGAACACGATCGCTTTGGTGAGATTTATCGCGCTTGGTATATTCCGCATGAAGCCGATGTGATTTTGTTTCCTGGCATGCGTGAACTCATTACGGGTCTTCAAGCGCGAGGCCTTCATACAGCGATTGCGACTGGCAAAAGCCGTGAAGGCTTGCGTCGCGTCTTTTCCCGTACAGGGCTTGAACCCTATTTTGAAACGACGCAGACGGCTTCTGAGTGTTTGCCTAAGCCCAATAGCGAAATGCTCGAAAAAATCGAGATTGAATTAGGCGTGCCACCAGAACGTACGGTCATGATTGGCGACACGACGCATGACGTGATCATGGCTAAGCGCTTTGGTTGCGACGTGGCTGCGATGACGTATGGTGCGTCAACGTTAGACGACTTAGTGGTCTCTGAACCCACGGTCTTATGTGATGATGTGAAGGCTTTGGCCGCCTTCTTAGGGGTTTCTGACTTGGTGAAGGACGTCGACTTTACGCGTTAAGCATTGTCTAGCAGACGCCAAACAACATCAGCGTGCACCGTTGTGGTAGCACGCTGATATTTTATGGTTTAAGCGTATGTTGTTAATTCGCTTCGAGTTTACGAACGCCTGGTCCCGACAAGACGCTGCGACCGCTGCCAGGTCGCCCTGTCACAACGATTTGCGCGTCGATACGATCACGAATGCTCTTGACGTGCGAAATGAGACCAATGAGTTTGCCGCTCGACTTTTGTAGGGTCTCTAACGCATAGAGTGCCTTATCAAGGGTTTGCTCGTCCAAGGTCCCAAAGCCTTCGTCTAAGAACAGCGTGTCCACGCGTAAGTGTTCGCCACCCATTCGTGAGAGTCCCAAGGCTAATGACAAACTCACCATAAAGGTTTCGCCACCCGAGAGGTTTTGCGAGGTTCGCACAATCGCACCCATGTCTTTATCGAGCACGTTCAGCGCTAAGCCAGACGTGCCGCCCGTCAACAATTGGTAGCGAGAGGTCATGGTCTTCATGGCATCGTTGGCGAGTTTTAACAAAACTCGGAACGTGACTTTTTGGGCGGCAGTACGGAATTTCTTGCCGTCGTGGCTCCCGATCATCTCGTTGAGGATGCTCCACTGATTGACAATGGCCTTTTGTGCTTCAATTTCGCGTTGTGCACCAGCGACCTGTTGCCGGCGTTGATCGTCCGCTTGCAATTGACTGTTGGTTTCAATTTCAAGTCGTTGCGCTTTGGCGTGCGCGTCACTGGCCGCTTCCCATTCGACTTTTAAGGCTTCAGTTGTGAGGGCGGAGAGTGCTTTGCTGGCCTCTTGGGCATGTTCACGTTGGGTGGTTTCTAACCCACCTTTTGCGGTGGCGTGCGCAAGACGCAAGTGTTCAGCCTTCTTTTCTATCGCCTCTATTTGCGTGTCAGGCAAATGGGCGGCTAAGACGCTTGTCCAATCGTCAAAGCCTGAAGCCGCGAGCGACGCCTTGAAGGTTTCTTCTTGCTTTGTCGCCTCTTCGGTCAAGACGGTCAAACTTTGGGTTGTCGACGCAATCGTGGCTTTGAGGCTTGCCATCTGCGTATCTGCTTTTTGTAAGGCTGCTTGCGCCTTTGTCAACGCTTGATGCTCGGCTTGGATGGCCGTTTCGAGCAACTGGCGCTTTTCGTCAGGCTTGGTCTCACCAAAGCGACGAAGACGTTCGTTTTTGACGTCAGCTTCTACCTTACTTTGTGCGTTCGTGGCATCTGTCGCTTGAGTGACTTGCGCCTTAGCGTTTTCAAGTGCCGTTTCGCACTGCGCTAAAGTGGCTTTGAGTGTCGATAAGGTACGCTCTTGTTGTTCGAGTTTGGCGATGAGTTCACGACGGACTTTGACGCGATTGGCAAGATGCTGACAGAGGGTCGGGAGGTCAAGATCCGGGCACGACGGGATTTGGGCGCGCGCGGCTTTTTCGTCAGCCTTTTCTTTGGTCGATGCGGCAATGCAGTCCTTTAATCGCTCTGCACGCGCCAACAGTTGCGCATTTTCTTTTTCTAAGGCAATCGCTTTGTCGTGGGCTGCGGTTTGTTGGGCTTCGAGGGCGAGTTTGGCCTTACGCTCAGCGTCTTGGGCGCGGCGTAACGCAGCCTGTGCCTCAGCATAAGTATTGGTCCACGTGGCCAACGACGCTTGCGTCTCGGTGAGCTTCGCTAAATGCTTAACGGCATCCGTACGCATCAAGACCGTGAGTCCTGGGTACTTGGCTTCAACGGCCGCAATCGCGCTGGCAATTTGTGTCTTGAGGGTTTGAACGTTAGGGTGTCCTGTGGTTTGCCACCAAGTAGCGACTGTGGGATCCGTGGCTGTATCCGTTAAACGCACTTCGGTGTCAATCACCGTTGCCTCTAGCGCTAGATAGTTGTTGAGGTGACGTGCCTGAGCGATTTCGTCACTGAGCGTACGCATGCGTTCTAGCGTCGAGGCATAGCTATTCCCAGCACTCAAGGCGTTAAGTGTGTTGTCCGCTTCAAGTGTCGCGTGCTGACACGTGGCATAGGTGGTCTTTGCGGCTTCAACCTGTTGGTTGAAGGTTTCGACATCCTTTTTTAAGCGTGCCACTACTTCTTCACTTTGGGTTTTGGCTTTGGCGTGCTCGCGGTATTGTTGACGAAGATGCTCTAGGTTTTCTCGAGCGCGATTTAAAAGCGCCAAAGGCCCTTCGAGAAGTTCGTCTCCGGTCGTCTTTTGGGCGTCGACCTGAAGTTGTGCCACCGTGGCTTCAAGCGTTTTGTATTTGGCCTGGGTTTGCGTATGGGTGGCTGACGCAGCCTGAAGCTGGGCTTTTGCGAGCGCTTCGCTTTCTTTTAAACCTTTGAGCGTATTGGCGAGTGTGGCTAGGCGTGCGTCAAGCGTTAGCATGGCTTGATAGTCAGGCTCAAACGCTTCACGCACCGCTTTAGCACGTTGATGGTTTTCTGAGGCTGCTGAGAGCGCTCCTTGAAACTGTGGATAGTATTCGGTGAGGGTTGCGAGCTGTTGGTTGAGTTGGGCTAAGTGCGCTTGAGTGCTTTGCGCTTTTTGTAAGGTAGCGTCTAAAACCTGATGGTCTTGATATGGACGCATCGCTTGGCGCCCCGAGGTCGCACGTTGACGCTGGGGTTCAAAGGCGGTGATTTGCGCTTCCGTTGCACGCACTTCGGCTTCTTTTTGCGCGACGGCACGTGTCAAGGCATCCAAACGCTCACGCCAACGGTAGGCTGTTTCGAGTGTTTTGGCTTGAGTTTTTAATCCTGGCAACTGCTTTTGGAGGTCGGCGAGCGTGGCGCTCAATGAATCGCGTACTGATTCGTCCAAGAGTTGCATTCCTTCAAGACGAGTTTGCAACGCTTTAAGGTGTTCGTTTTCGGCTTTATAGCGATTGAAGATCCCGATACTGATCTCGGTATAGATGTCCGTTCCAGTGATTTTTTCGAGTAAGTTCGCGCGTTCGTCTTCGTTGGCCTTTAAAAAGTTGGCAAAAGCGCCTTGAGCGAGCAAAACCGAGCGCGTGAAAATCTCAAAGGTCATGTGCGTGACCTCTTGCACTTTCTTGACCCACTCGTTCTTTTTGGTCGCAATGACTTCGCCTTCTTCGTCGTCAGGGCGTGCGTAACGAATAAGTTCGACTTCGTCGTCAGAGAGTTTGCCCGTACGCTTCGTGCGGCGTGACCAACGAGAGAGATATTCGATGCCGTCAGACTCAAAGCGAACGCGTGCTTCGGTCATTTTTTCGCCTTTAGTCAGCACAGGACATGCGTCATCACCTTCGAGTTTGCTTGTTGCATCGCGTAGTCGTGGGGTTGTGGCATAAAGCGCTAGAGAAACAGCGTCCAAAATGGTACTTTTACCGGCACCCGTCGGTCCAATAATGGCAAAGAGGGGGCTACGCTTAAAGTCGGCGTGGGTAAAGTCAATTTCCCAAGTGCCGGCAAGCGAATTGATATTCGTAAAACGGAGTTTCAAGAGTCGCATCGCTTAGAGGTCCTTCTGGGGTTCGTTGTGTTTGGCTGTCGTCGTTTCGTCGGTCGGATGACGCTTGATGTGCACCTCGTCGACGATCTCATGGAATAAGTTGGCGAGGAGGTCAAAGCGCGCCTCGGCCGTCGTGTCATCTTCGCTGTGTTCACGCAAGTAAGCCTTAAACACCGCATCGGGCGTGAGGTCTGAAAGGTCTGGCGCTTCTTCGTTGGCTTGCGCGTAACGTGCGGCTAAGGTCTCGTTACGAACGGCCGTGACAATGACCCCATGGGCTTCGCCATACAGGGTGAGTTCGTTAGAGAGGTCAGGGAGGCATTCGTTAGACGTGAGCGTGGCTTCGACAAAGGGCATGGCATAGGTTTGCCCCGCCTGGTCGATCCCTGCTTTGAGGTCTTCAAACGTGCCTTTAATCTGTACAAACTGACGAGGTTGTTTGACAGGCAAGGTTTCAATCGACATGGTGCCCTTCTCATCAAACGTCACTTCGACAATGTGATGGTAATAAGCCATGTGTGAGTAGGAGAGGGCAACGGGCGAGCCGCTATAGCGCATGGGTACATTGGATTTGACGACCTGACCGTGGTGAATGTGACCTAAGGCTACATAATCCCAACCTTCGCCAAAGGCATCGGCGGTGACATTACGCAAAGTGCCAACATAGACGCTTCCGTCATGTTCAACAGGATCACTATTGGGTTTTAGTTTGGAACCCGTGACAAAGAGGTGTCCCATAGCGATCATGGGGACGCGAGTCCCTTGGAGTTCATTCATGAGGAGGCTATGCACTGCGTCGTAGTGTGTACGTACGCCAGACGCAAAGCGTTGAGCGCGATCCGCATCCGTGTCATCCATGGTGCCACGACGAACATCTCCTTCTCTCAAATAGGGAACTGCAGCCACAGCCAAATAAGGGGTGCCGTCTCCATCGCGCAAAACAAAGTTTTGAGTTTCGGCCGTGTCGCCAGCGACATAACAACGTAAGGTTTCAAGGAGCGCACGAGGGGCTTCTAAAAAGCGTTGAGAGTCATGGTTGCCTGCCGTCACGATCGTGGCGCGCACTGATGTACCTTCAAGCGAACGCATAAAGTCGTAATAGAGGCGCTGAGCACTATTAGCGGGCATGGACGTATCAAAAACGTCACCCGCAATCAACAAAACGTCTGGTTTGCGATCGGCAATCATCGCTAATAGATCGCTGAAGAACTGACGAAAGTCTTCAGTGCGATCAATGTTGCCGAGTCCTTTGCCGATATGCCAGTCGGCCGAATGAAAGATGCGTAATGGTTTCAAAATGATCTCTCCAAACGAGTGGTTGAGATCATTATGACAAAGGCCGCGACAATCGGTGTCGCGGCCAAATAGTCGAGATCTAGTTCGCGCTAGTTTAAGGCGTCGTGGTTTGTGTCAATCGCGCTTTAGCGGGCGTATTGAAGGTGGGCTTAGACTTATTGCTCGAAGGCTTGGCATGGGCTTTGGCCCATTGTGCTGCTTCACGACCAGCCACGCGGCCAAACACCAAGGCGGTTGTGAGTCCAGTACCCTCAAGTCGGCTTTGTCCTAAGATGCCGCCCGTGACTTCGCCTGCTGCATAAAGACCAGGAATAGCGCCTTGCTTCGTGAGGACACGCGTATCCGTATCAACTTTGATGCCACCTAAAGAGGTATGAATCCCAGGACGGACGCTTACGGCATAAAGGGGCGAATGATTCAAGCGGCTCGTCATTAAGCTGCGCTTGAAGTCCCCGTCTTTATCTAATTCGACAAAGTTACGGTAGCGCTGCATCGTGTCACGAAGTTTTTCGGCCGGCACGCGAATGCCGCGAGCGAGTTCAACTTCGGTGTTGCCACGAATGAAGTATCCCGAACGTGCGTAGCTCGCTAAGACGGGCATGCTATCCAAAAGGGTTTGGTCAAAAATGAGCCAGGCACGACCGTGATTCTTGGTTTGAATTTGGTTTGCGAGGTCTGGCGAGAGTTCGTCGGCGAAACGCTCCCCTTGATCATTGACGAGGATGGCACCGTTGACGCGAGCCTGACGAGGAATGACAAGGCCCGAGAAGGGTAACGTCGTCGGATGAATCGTGACAGCATTCATATTGACGGTTTCTGCCCCCAGGGTTTCAGCCATGCGAATACCGTCACCCGTGGCCGCTGGCGAATTGGTGCTTTGAAGCCCTTCGGAATTTTCGATATAGGTGGTAACCATGCTCTCGTTGGCACAAAAACCACCCGTTGCAATAATGACGGCCGGGGCTTTGAGGTGACGACGTTGACCAGCGGCGTTTTCAATCACCACACCATCGACTTGGCCATTTTCGTTGAGGGCAATGCTCTGAACAGATGAATGGGTCTGGATCGGAATATGATGGCTGTCGACCCCATGTAATAGGGCTTTGATGACTTCTTCACCGATATAGCCGCCGTTAGCTGGCTGAATGCCGCGACGCGAAATCGAGCCGTCGTCCTCTTCTGCTCGGCAGCTCGCTTTCAAGTTTTGGTCACGCGTCATACAGAATGATTGCAAATTGGCGCCAAACGAACGCAACCATTCCACCGTGTCGCCAGATTCAGTGACAACCTTTTTCATAAGGTTCGCATCAAGCGTACGACCACCCTCGCGAATCATGTCGGATTCAAGACGTTCAGCTTCAAGACGGTTGTCTTTAGGAATACCAAGCATAAAGCTCGCCGCTAAGACCGTATTGCCACCAATAAAGGGCATTTTTTCGACCACGATCACTTTGGCACCATTTTCAGCGGCAGAGACGGCTGAACTTAAACCTGCGCCCCCAGCTCCAATCACAATGACGTCAAAGTTGGTGGCGTCATGAGCTTGAGTAGCATCGGTCGAGGTGGCAAAAGCGGTAGTGCTCACGAAGCACGCAAGACCAAGACCCGCAACAAGCCCAACGGCTTGACGACTGACGTGCGTCATTCTTTGCGCGAAATGGGAACGAAACGATGTTTGACCAAATCGAGGGAGATGCATAGTGAGGGCTTGTGGGTGGAAGATAAAAAGGGTGAGAATGGTGGTTTACGAGAGGGTCTCTCGGGTTTTCCCGTACTGAAAGGATAGCAAACTTTAAGGCTTCAGATGAGGTTTATTTACAACAAATGTGAGAAGAAAGAAAAGAGTTGAGTGGAATCCCATAAATATGGGATGGGGGAGTTCTCTAAAAAAAAGAGGCCGTTATTCATTAGATGAATAACGAAGAAGGTCGAAAATTGTGGGAAGTGTTGTGCTTTAGCTACAACGGTGTACCTCTTTGGGGATAGAAGGTTTAGGCACGAAGGTTGATAAATAGGTCTTTACCTTAATGCGTAAGAAGGGTTGTCAGGTGTTTTCAAGAAAGGCACACTCACCTTGCGACGACAGAGCCTCCTGTCGAAACAAGATACCCGTCGAGCTCGTTGACCGTTCAGATGTTAGGTCCCCAATCGACGGCACAACAACAACTTTCAATGAAGGATCCCCCCATGGAAGTATCTCGCAGAAGTTTTCTCAAGCGCGGTCTGCTTCTCGGCGGCGGTGCGGCCTCCGGTTTGATCGGAACAGCCCATGCGGCTCGACTTGGCGGTTCGGTATCGCCTTATAAGCTGACGAGCGTGACCGAAACGACGAATATCTGCTGCTATTGCTCTGGTGGTTGTGGCACGATTTGCTCGACCCGCAATGGTGAACTTATTAATCTTGAAGGTGACCCAGATCATCCGGTCAATCTTGGTGGTCTTTGCCCGAAGGGCGCTGCCATGTGGGGCCTTCGCAATATCGTGACGAAGGATCGTCGTGCTCAGCTCCATCCGGATCGTGTGCTGTATCCGATGGTTCGTCGCCCGGGCAGCAAGGAATGGGAACGCCTTTCTTGGGAACAGGCAGCCGCTGAAATTGCTCGCCATGTCAAGAAGACCCGTGACGCTTCCTTCGTAGAAAAAGAAGGTAATGTGACGGTTAACCGTTGCGATGGTATTGCTAGCTTGGGCGCTGCTCAGCTCAATAACGAAGAAGCCTGGCTTGTTCAGAAGTTTGCTCGTAGCTTGGGTGTTGCCGCGATCGACAACCAGACGCGTGTTTGCCACTCCTCGACTGTTTCAGGGCTTGCGCCGACCTTTGGCCGTGGCTCTATGACGAGTCACTGGTGCGACTTTGCGAACTCCGACGTCATCATGTCGATTGGTTCCAATAACGTCGAAAACCATCCGCTTTCTTCTCGTTGGGTTGAACGTGCTCAGGATAAGGGGGCTACGTGGATTGTGGTTGACCCGCGTTATTCCCGTTCTGCTGCCCGTGCAGACATCTACGCACGCATTCGTCCTGGTTCCGACTTGGCCTTCTACGGCGGTCTTATCAACTACATTCTCCAGAACGAGCTCTATCAGAAGGAATACGTCCTTCACTATACGAATGCGGCTTGTCTGATCCGTCCAGATTACAAGTTTGACGTGAAGAATGGTCTCTTCTCTGGTTGGAATCCCGAAACGAAGCGCTACGACAACGAAACCTGGGGTTACGACGTCGATAAGAAGGCTGTTTGGGATACTTCCGAAGGGTCTGCTTTTGCTTGGGTGAATCGCCCGGGGACGCCGAAATTCCGCACGCCTGACCTCAAGGTTTTGAAGCGCGACATGACGCTCCAGGATCCGAATTGCGTTCTTAATGTGATGAAGCGTCACTATGCTCGTTACACGCCAGAACTCGTGACCCAGGTGACGGGTATGGATCCAGATGTGATGAAGAAGGTTTGGGAAGTCTTTGCCTCGACCGGTGCTCGCGATAAGGCAGGTTCCATCCTCTACGCTTTGGGTCAGACGCAGCATACGTATGGCTCTCAGAACTGCCGCGCCATGTGCGTGATCCAGTTGTTGCTCGGTAACATCGGTATTGCCGGTGGTGGTATTAACGCCCTTCGTGGTGAACCGAACGTTCAGGGTTCGACCGACGTTGGCGCGAGCTCCCACCAGGCCCCGGCCTATCTTGCTTGGCCGACCGGTAAGAAGCATCCGACCTTGGCTGACTATCTCACGACCGAAACCTATGCTGCTGGCTACTATGCCAACAAGCCGAAGTTCTGGATTTCTGCTCTTCGTGAATGGTTCGGCAAGAACGCCACGGTCGAAAACGACTACTGCTATGACTTGCTCCCGAAGATCAGTCCGAAGCTTGACTACGGTGACTACTCCACGATCATGTCTTTCAATAACATGCGTGATGATGTCATCAAGGGGTATTTCTGCTGGGGTATGAACCCGGCCCACTCCACGCCAAACGCTAAACATGCTCGTAATAGCATGGCTAAGCTTGATTGGCTCGTTGTGGCTGACTGGTTCGAAACTGAAACGGCATGCTTCTGGCGTGCGCCTGACATGAAGCCTGAAGAAATTCAGACCGAAGTCTACTTCTTGCCAGCTGCCTTGATCTACGAAAAGATTGGTTCTATCAATAATTCTGGTCGTTGGATCCAGTGGCGTGAAAAGGCCATTGAACCGCCGGGAGAATGTAAGTCTGACTTTGACATGATGATGCTTCTTTGGAAGCACATCCGCGCCCTCTATGAAAAGGAAGGCGGTGCATGTCCTGACCAGATTTTGAAGTCCAACTGGGATTACACGATCGATGGTAAGCCTGATCTTCGTGCACTTTGCTGGGCTTTGAATGGTTACAGCACGAAGGACAACACGCTCTTGAAGGGGTATGCTCAGTTGCAGGCTGACGGTTCGACGGCTTGCGGTATGTGGGTCTTCTCTGGCTACTACAACAACGAAGCAACGAAGCTCGATCCGATGAAGCAGCCGATGACGAATCGTAGCAAGGATGACCCAACGGGGCTCGGTCTCTTCCCAGGTTGGTCCTTCGCTTGGCCAGCTAACCGTCGTATTCTTTACAACCGTTGCTCCGCTGACCCGCAGGGTAAACCTTGGGATCCGAAGCGCGTCTTAGTTGAATGGAACGGTCAGAAGTGGCTCCAAAATGACGTGGGTGACTTCGTGACGGCAAAGGCGCCAGACGATAATGCCTTCTTCATGACGTGGGAACAGAATGCTCGTCTCTTCTCCTACCCGATGGCTGATGGTCCGTTGCCTGAACACTTTGAACCGCATGAAGCTCCGTGCGAAAACTTGTTGAACGGTGCTGGTGGCAACCCGTGCGCTCGCTTTACGGACGACCCGTCTGTGCAGCGTGGCGACATCAAGGACTATCCGTATGTGGTGACCACGTATTCGGTCGTTGAACACTGGCAGTCTGGTACGCAGACCCGTAACATCCCGTGGCTTAACGAACTCATCCCAAGCAACTTCATCGAAATTTCCGAAGAGCTTGCGAAGGAAAAGGGCATTCGTCCGGGTGACAAGGTACGCGTTTGGAATAACCGTGGATCTGTCGTCGTCGATGCGATGATCACGATTCGCATGAAGCCCATGATGATTAATGGCAAGTTGACGCACGTCGTTGGTATGCCGCATCACTTCTCTTGGGCAACCAAGCTTGCGACGGGTGACAACGTTAACGACTTGCCGCCGAACGTGGGTGATCCAAACTCGTACATTCCTGAATACAAGGCATTCCTTGTCAACCTTGAAAAGGCAGCCTAACGGCATGCCAATGGAGATGAATGATGGCTAATACTAAAGAAGTCGCCATGCTGTTCGACTCTTCGCATTGCACTGGCTGCAAAGGTTGCCAGGTGGCTTGCAAGCAGTGGAATATGCTCCCGTCGGCGTTAGGCCTCAATGAAAACAAGTTCTCGGGTTCTTATCAGAATCCGCCTGATCTGAATGGGGATACCCGTTTGGTGATGACGTTCGATGAAAAGGAATCTGGTAACAAGTATCAGCCGATTAACTTTGCGATCGGTCGTCGCTCTTGCTTCCACTGCACGGATGCGGCTTGTGTTGCGATCTGTTCTTCAGGCGCACTCTATAAGAACGAAAACGGTGTTGTGTCTTATGACACCGAAAAGTGCAATGGCTGCACTTATTGCCAGTCTGCTTGCCCGTTCGATGTGCCTCGCTTCCGTCCGGGCGACGGTTTGATCGACAAGTGCACACTTTGCATTGACCGTCTTGAAGAGGGTGGTGTGCCAGCGTGCGTGAAGACCTGCCAGCCTGAAGCGCTGAAGTTTGGTCCGCGTGACGAAATGATCGCTTTGGGGCAGAAGCGTGTTGAATTCCTGAAGAAGAAGGGATTCGATAAGGCTGAACTTTACGGTGTCAATGAAATGGGCGGTTTGCACGTGTTGCAGGTTTGCCAGTTTGGTCACGAGGCGTATGGCCTTCCGACCGATCCGAAGCCTAACAAGATGGTGGGCATGGTTGATACGATGCGTAAGGTCACTGGCGTGGGTACCGCTGCGGTGCTCGCAGGTTTGGCTGTTTCCTTCATCGCTGCCACGGGTTATCGCCGTGAAAAGGTGACGATTGAAGAAGCTAAGAAGTCCTGGACGCCTGAACAGCGTGCTTTGGCCGATCGTGAAGTCAAGGAGCTTCTTGAAAAAGAAGCCTCCGGTAAATAACAACGAAGGAGACACAGAATGACCAAGTACATTCAGCGTCACTCTCTGCTCACTCGTGTCACCCATGGGGTAGTGGCCATCAGCTGTATCCTGTTGGCGGTGACCGGTGTGTTCGTGTTCGTCCCGAGCCTCGGTGGTGGCATCATGGGTGGTGAATTCACGCAGACGATGCGTATGCTTCACCGCGTGTTCGCGATTCCCTTTATCTTGGTGCCGCTCTTTGCGGTGCTGAAGTCCCCGAAGGGCTTCGTGCACCTCTTCAAAGAAGACATCTTTGGTAAGTGGGACCGTGATGACTTTGCCTGGGCGATGAAGTTCCCGTTCTACCTCTTCGCGCCCGGCAAGGTGCATATGCCGCCGCAACACCATGTGAAGTCCGCTCAGCGTTTGGCTGACGGTGCCCTCGTGTTCTTCTGCATCGGTCTGGCGCTCTCCGGTATGGTCCTTTGGCTCAACACGGGGCTCTTGCCTGATGGTGGCATGAAGGTGGCTTTCAGCCCTGATACCTTGCTTCTTGCTCACTTGGCGCACGATGTCTTCTTCTTCTTGACGGTCTTTGTGGGTATTGCTCACATCTACCTTGGCGCTGGTATCTTCCAGCCGTACCGTGGTACCGCTCGCATCATGTTCGGTGACGGTAAGGTGAGCGAATCCGACGCGGCTTACCACTGGGGTTACTGGGCTAACCAGGAAATCGCGCTCGGTAAGAACGTGACCGAAGAAAAGGATGACAAGAACGCTAAGTAACGTTTAACTCCTCCAGAGTAAGGTTAGGTTGTTGGGCCTAACCCCCAAGGCGGGCCTCAGTGAAACGAGGCCCGTCTGGAAAGAGAACTGGGTCGTTTTCTTTCCAGACGCCCAAAACAATTGGGCGCAATACAACAAAATCAACACCTGGCGCTGTGGCTTCATTGAAAGCACATATCGCCATCAAAAAAAGGACAATCATCATGTTGAACCGTAAGTCGATGGAACGTTCGCTCGCTCGTGCCACGGGTCATAAAGACGAAAGCGTGACTGCACGCTTGGCTTTTTTTGCCCCGGCACTTTTGAAGGCTGCTGATCTTCGCAAGGCGATGACACTTGACCTTCCCGAATGGTCTGACGAGATGGTTGAAGCTGCGCGTGATGGCAAGGCTACCTTGCTCGCACAAGCCCCGATGATGATCGATAAAGAACGCTTTTTGGGTGTTGTGAACGAAATCACGCAAGCCTTGCTTGCCAATGAAACGATCGAAGGTGACTTGTTAGCGCGTTGCCAGGCTGTAGATTGGACGCGCTTTGCCTCTGAAGACCTTCTCGCAACAGCGGGTCGCGATCCGATGGCTTACTTGGCCGACATTGAAGCGTTGGCTTCTGACGATGATTTGCTCGACTACTACTTGTTGCCCGTCCTTGGACTCTCGCTTCGCGTCTTCTTAGATGAAGCCGCTGAAGAAGGTAGCCGCTTGATTGCAAAGACGGCGACCGATACGACCCACCATAATCGTCCGTTGGCTTGTCCGGTGTGTGGCGCTGAGGCCGCGATTGCGTCAGTAACCGATACGCCGCTCAACGGTCATGTGAAGCAGTTGTGGTGTACGTGTTGCGGTGGTCACTGGGTCTTTGAACGCATTCGCTGTGCTCACTGTGGCGACCAGGCCGTATCTGATTTGTCATACGTCCATGACGAAGCAGACGAAGCGCATCGCCTCCACGTCTGCACGGGTTGCCATACGGCCTTCCCGACGGTCTTTGCGGGCGAAGAAATGAATTTCTGTGCCGATATTGAACAGATTGTGATGACGGGTCTTGAACTCTTTTATGAGAATGCCGTCAAGGGTGAAGCCTCGGCATAATTGTTGCCGTGTCGCATTGCTAGGAGTTTGCCATGGCCCTTTATCAGCAACCTCACACCGTGGTTTATGACACGCCTTCTGGGTTAGATCAAGTCTCTAGTTTGACGCCTACCCCGGGTACCGCTCGTCTGGGTGCCCATGAAGTCACCGTACACCGCTTAAACGATCCAGTGTCTAGCGTGGATTGGGTCGCAGAAGAAGTACCTGTAGCGCTCGTATATAACGGGATTTCGCACGCGGTGATGATGGCATCTCCTTCAATGCTCGAAGAATTCGCTTTGGGCTTTTCGCTTGCCGAAGGCATCATCCCTGATGCTTCCCACCTTTACGCTTGTGATGTCCATGAGGCTTGCCGTGGTCTAGAAGTCAATATGACGATTTCGTCTGAGTGCTTTTGGAAACTTAAAGACCGTCGCCGTTCTATGACGGGGCGTACGGGTTGCGGCATCTGTGGCGTCGAGAGCCTTTCTGAAGCCGTGCGTGAAAAGCGCGTGGTGCCCCATGAACAAACCTTCTCGATGAGCGCTTATCCGCAAGCGTTGAGTTACCTCGAAGAGGTTGAACAATTAGGGCGTCTTACGGGTTGTACGCACGCTGCGGTCTGGGTGCACCCCGATGGTCGCTTTGCGGGTGGTGCTGAAGACGTGGGTCGTCACGTTGCGCTCGATAAATTGTTAGGCCTTCGCGCTAAAAAGGGTTGGAAAGACGGGGCGCTTGTGATTAGTTCACGCGCTTCGTATGAAATGGTTCAAAAGGCTGCGATGTGCGGCATTGAAATTATCTTTGCAGTGTCTGCACCCACGGCCTTGGCTGTGGATTTAGCAAAAGAGTGTGGCGTAACGTTGGCAGCATTCTGTCGTCGCGGACGTGCCAACGTTTACTCACATCCTGAGCGCCTGATAGGCCTCTAGGTCAAATACTTCTATAGGGATTGCTTTCGGTTTGCCTTTTTTTCCGAAAGTTTTTAGTAGCGGAAGGTCTTTGATGGACTTTCCGCTCTTTTTTGCCGCGTTTTTTACGATAGGGTGTTTGTTGTAGCCGTCGAAAATCCCTCTTGTAGAGTTTAGGTAAGTGTGATCATGCGTCTCTACCGTAAATATGGGATGTTTCTTTAATCCCGAGTAATTCGGTCGGGTATAAACTGCCAAATAGACCACAATGCAATGTGGCATTTCTTTCACACAAAAATCCAACAAAAGGAATCCTGCCATGACTCAGTCCCCCGCAGATGTGAAGCCTACGTCAGGTGTCAAAGGTACGAGCCCCGCGATGGTCGCCGCTTACGCGATTGCTATTGCGTTAGGTGTTTGCAGTGGCCTTTGGGGCGGCGAGATGATTCACGCGTTCGCAGACTTTGTGAGCTCGATTTTTATTCGCCTCTTTAAATTTATTAGTATCCCGATTATTGCGGTTTCGATTATTGCGACCTTGGCCAGCATCTCTCGCTCGAGTGAATCGGGTCGAATTTTCCGTCACACGATCTTTTATACGTTGCTGACGACCATCTTGGCTGCTGCTTTGGCTGCCGTTCTTTACGTCATCTTCTCGCCGGCTAACGTGGCTGTCACGTCCGCGGTCGTGCCTCAGGTGACCGAACACTCTTACCTTGAATACATTCAGTCGGTGATTCCTGACAATTTCTTGGCGCCCTTCTTGTCGGCCAATGTGTTGTCGGTCTTGCTTGTCTCGGCCGCGATTGGGATTGCAATTTCTCGCTTGCCGCGCAATAGCCGCTCTCAAGAAGTCTTGTTGGCGTTCTTTACGGGCGCTCAGGAAGTCCTCTTCATTCTCGTTAAGTGGTTGATCTTCGTGTTGCCGATTGGGATCTTTGGCTTTATTTCTGGCCTCGTGGTCGAAATGTCAAAGGGTGTGGCAATCGGTGGTTTGGGCACCTATTTTGTGGTGATTTTGGCTGCGAACTTTATCCAGATGTTGGTGGTTTTGCCACTACTCATGCTCGCTCGTGGTCTTAACCCGATCAAGGTGGCTCGTGGTATGGCACCGGCCTTGGCGGTGGCCTTCTTCTCGAAGTCGTCTGCGGGTACGCTCCCAGTCACCATGGCCTGCTCCGAAAATAACGTGGGTGTGAGCCGTTCCGTCTCTCGCTTCGTGCTTCCGATTTGCACGACGATCAACATGAATGGTTGCGCGGCCTTTATTCTTGTCACTGTGGTTTACCTCATGCAAAATGCAGGTGCTGAAATCACGCCGCTCATGCTTGCCGCTTGGGTTTTGATTTCGACCTTGGCTGCTGTGGGTAACGCTGGTGTGCCGATGGGTTGCTTCTTCTTGTCGGCTAGCTTGCTCGCAAGCATGAATGTGCCCATTATGCTCATGGGTGTCATTCTTCCTTTCTACGCCGTCATTGACATGATTGAAACGACGTTGAATGTTTGGTCGGATAGTACCGTTGCTGCGATGGTCAATCATGACCTTGAAAAGGACGAAGACGTTCACGAAGTCAAGGTTGCTGCATAAAGCAAAAGACGCTTCTTGATTGTTAGATCGAACGCAAAGGCCGCTCATGATTGGGCGGCCTTTTGCATGAGAGGATCTGACCATCGAGCGATTACAGCAGCCCTTGCAGTGGAGATCGAGAGCTAGCCTTGGAGCCACTCTACGGAACATTTGATCAATGAAGTGGATAAGGTTGACAAGAAGTGCTTGAGGAGGAGAGACGAGGGCTAAACAGGGTATGCCAAAGAGTAGGGGAGTCCGATAAAGAAAAAGCCCAAGCAACGTTTGCCTGGGCTTTTGAGATGATGTGCGATAGCGCACTTTGAAGGTGAAGAGAGGTGCCTCTTAATGGCGCTTAGCTTCACCAATCAAATGCGTACTGTCGTATTCCTTCTGATTGCGATGATGCTTCAGAATAACGAGGAGCATCGAAGAGGAAACGAAAATACCAAAGACCATCATGGTGGCAGGCACCGATAGATCCAACTTGATGAGAAGGGCATAGACGCCAAGCATCACAAGAATCGAGGAGTTTTCGTTAAAGTTTTGAACCGCAATCGAACGACCGGCACTCATCAACACATGGCCACGATGTTGCAAAAGGGCGTTCATTGGCACCACGAAGAAACCAGCGCAGATACCCACGAGAATCATGATGACGCCGGCAATCATGACTGCCCAAGAGAGTTCAAAACCCATGAGGTTGATGCCACCAGCGGGTGCTACGTCACGCGTAAAGTAAGAAGCGCCAATGACAAGAATCCCCATGCAGACACCCATCGGGAGTACGTTGAGCGACTTCTTCAAAGGAATCTTGGCGGCGGCTAAGACGGCACCTACGGCGATGCCAAGGCTCACGACAGCCTGCATGATGGCACCCTGAGAGAGGTCCATCCCTAAGGCATGGTCACACCACTTTAAGACGAGGAACTGAAGGACGGCACCAGCGCCCCAAAAGAGCGTGGTGACAGAAAGCGAAATCTGACCCAAACGGTCGCTCCAAAGGAGACGGCAACTCTGAATAAAACCACGAATGGAGTCGGCAGGATCAAATTTTTGCGGCGGATAACGAACGCCCGTATCAGGAATAGCGAGGTTCACTGCGGACGCTGCTAAATAAACAAAGGCAATCGCAAAGATGGCAGCTTCAGCAAAGCTATGAAGCCCTAAGAGATCGAGGTGGCAAAGATCCAAAATCGGTTGAGCAATTTCAGGCTTAATCAAAACGCCACCAAGCACCACACCAAGAATAATGGAGCCAACTGTTAGACCTTCGATCCAACCATTGGCAATGACCAATTTTTGAGGGGGTAAGAGTTCTGTGAGGATGCCATACTTCGCGGGGGAATAGGCAGCAGCCCCGACACCGACCACCGCATAGGCCAATAAGGGATGGCCCCCAAAGAGCATTAATAAGCAACCGACCGCTTTCACGAAGTTCGTGAGGAACATCACACGCCCTTTGGGCATGGAGTCTGCGAAGATACCAACCCAGGCGGCTAAGCACACATAGCTCACCACAAAGAAGAGTTTTAGAAGCGGGGTCATCCATTCGGGCGCTTGAATGCTTGTCAAGAGGGCAATGGCAGCGATGAGCAGTGCATTGTCGGCCAAAGACGACAAAAACTGCGCACACATAATGGTGTAAAAACCGCGATTCATGGTCTAAATTTAAAAAAAGTCGGTCGATTAATAATGTTGAATCTTCTAAGTTTATCCCGTCTGAGTCGCTTCGTGGTAGGGGAGAAGGGTTCATTTCGTCCGCAGAATTGTGCCAAACGATGATTTCTCCTCCGAAAGCCCGTCGAGGCGAGTAAGATTAAAAGGTTTTTTCCAAGAGGCAATTGTTCTAACAATTGTCCAAACCGCAACGAAATAGAGTTTTTCGAGTGCCTCGTCCCATATACGCTGAAATTGATATTCAGGCGCTAAAGCATAATCTTGCGCGCCTGCGTCAGAGTGTCGGTGACCGTACCCTTTGGGCGGTCGTGAAAGCGAATGCCTATGGCCATGGTTTAGAAAATGCCGTAGAAGCTTTTGCCGATGCTGATGGTTTTGCCACGATTGATCTTTGCGACGCTGAACGCGCGCGTCGTGCAGGTTGGCATAAGCGCGTGCTGTTGCTTGAAGGTTTTTTTGACGCTACGGATATTGAGCCTTTACAGGATCTCGATGTTGAAACGGTGATCCATTCGCTTTGGCAGATTGATATCTTAAAAAATCATCCTTTGCGTGAAGTCAAGGTTCACATCAAAGTGAATTCGGGCATGAATCGCTTAGGATTTTTGCCGGTTGAAGTCGGCACGATCTACGATCAGTTGATGGCGATCCCTGGGGTCAAGGTGATGGGCGTTGTGACCCATTTTGCTAATGCCGAACCGAGTTATTTAGGCACGGCGCCCGCCTCCGTGAGCCGTCAGCTTACGCGCATGGGTAAGCTCGCGCATTCTGCAACGGCAGCTTGCATGGCTAATTCTGCGGCCATTCTTTGGCACCCTGAAGTGGGTGGCGACGGTGTGCGCGCTGGCGTGGCGCTCTATGGCGTGAGCCCAGACGCTCATATTTCGTCCGAAGAGTTGGGACTTAAGCCCGCTATGACGCTTTCGGCCAAGATCATCGCCGTTCAAGAGATCGCCCCTGGTGAAGCTGTGGGCTACGGCTCTCGTTGGATTGCTGAGCGTCCGACGCGTATTGGTGTGGTGGCTTGTGGTTATGCTGACGGCTATCCGCGTACGATGCCTGACGGTGCACCGACTTGGGTCGAAGGACAGATTGCACCGCTCGTCGGGGCTGTCTCCATGGACATGCTCGAAATCGATATTACGGATATCCCCGCGGCAGGGTTAGGTAGCCGTGTCGAATTGTGGGGACGTAATCTGCCAGTTAATCGTGTCGCGAGCGCGGCCGGTACGATCGGTTATGAACTCATTTGTGCTCTCGCTCGTCGCGTCCCTCTTCGCATTAAACATTAATTGACTCTAGATGGCCCCACGATCTCCTAAGACCAAAACTGAATTTGTATGTACGGAATGCGGCGGTACAACGCCAAAGTGGCAAGGACAATGTCCACATTGCCGTGCTTGGAATACGCTTCAAGAATTTAAAGTTAGCCAAGGCGTCTCTGCGCGCTATGGCTCTTCAGCACCTCGTCCTGTTGGGGGCTTCGTCGATACGTCGGGGTCGCTTCAAGACTTGGCCGATGTCACGATCGAGGAAATTCCTCGTACTGTCACGGGATTGGGTGAATTTGACCGTGTGATGGGGGGCGGCCTTGTTAAAGGATGTGTTGCCCTGATCGGTGGTGACCCAGGTATCGGCAAGTCGACCTTGTTGCTTCAAGTGATGGCTCGATTGGTGGGGCTAGGGCATTCGGCCCTTTATGTGTCTGGTGAAGAAAGTCCGACGCAAATCGCGTTACGTGCGCAACGCCTTCAGCTTGAACCCCGTGGTTTGACGCTGATGAGCGAAATTGAACTCGAACATATTGAAAATGTGATTTCAAATCGTAAACCTGAATTTGTCGTGATTGACTCGATTCAGACGATTTTTTCGAGTGCGCTCGATAGTGCGCCAGGCTCAGTTTCTCAGGTTCGAGAGTGTGCAGCACGCCTCACGCGTATGGCCAAAACGTGCGGCACGACCCTCATTTTTGTAGGGCACGTCACGAAAGATGGGGCGCTCGCTGGGCCCCGTATTTTGGAACACATTGTCGACACGGTGCTCTATTTTGAAGGCGATCAGCATTCGAATTTCCGTTTGGTGCGTGCCTTTAAAAACCGTTTTGGTGCCGTCAACGAGTTAGGGGTGTTTGCGATGACCGACCACGGTCTTCGTGGTGTGACGAACCCATCAGCTATCTTCTTATCTGAATATAAGTCCAATATTCCTGGCTCTACGGTTTTGGTGACGCAGGAAGGTACGCGCCCCTTATTGGTTGAAATTCAGGCATTGGTGGATACGTCACACTTGCCAACGCCGCGCCGTTTGGCTTTGGGGGTTGATTCGCAACGCCTAGCGATGCTCTTAGCAGTCTTACACCGTCATGCTGGCGTCGGTTGCTTTGACCAAGACGTTTTTGTGAATGCCGTGGGTGGTGTGAAGATTTCTGAACCCGCCGCAGACTTGGCGCTTTTGTGCGCCATTTATTCGAGTATTCGCAACCGACCGCTTCAACACGGTGTGGTCGTTTTTGGTGAGGTCGGCTTGGCTGGTGAAATTCGTCCTGCGCCACGCGGTCAAGAACGTCTTCGTGAAGCCGCTAAACTTGGGTTTGCTAAAGCCGTGATCCCGAGGGCTAATGCACCACGTACGCCGATCGAGGGTCTTGAGATTATTGCGGTGGATCGACTTTCTGATGCTTTAGCAGAAGCGGTACCTTAATCACAAAGAACTAAAGCAGAACGACTCTCATTTGCGTAGAATACACAGTACTTACGACGCGCAGATGCCGGTGACTTTTTCACTTGCCGCCGTCTTTATTAGGATTTAATCAAATGACGACCTTTACCAAGCTCCTGCCGCCTGAAGCGGCACCTGCCCAGCCCCTTCTCGAACGCGCCAAGCAGCTCGTGATCACGTCTGAAGAACGTATGACCTGGGGTGATGCTTTTGAAACGGCTGAAGGCACGATTGCTGTTGCTGTTGAAGAAAAGCGTCCGTTGATGGTTAATGACGTCTTCGTTGATGACGAAGGCCAGTTCTGGGTTGTTCGTCCGGCCGTTGAAAAGGTTCTTCATGTCAAGGGTGACCTTCGCACCATGCAGGAAGCTGTGGGTGCTTTGATCAACCGTGGTGTTGAAGTGGCTGAAGCGCCGGAAGGTTTTGCTGTGCTTCCGCTTCCGAATATCGCCAAGATGCTCGGTATGATCGGTCTTGAAGTGACCGAAGTGGAAGAAGCCTTTGAACCGGTTCGTATCCAGCGTCATGCTGGTGGCTGTGGTTGTGGCTGTGGTTGCGGTTGCGGCGACCACCATCACGAAGACGAAGGTTCCTGTGGTTGCGGTTGTGGCTGTGGTGACGACCATCATCACCATGATGAAGGTTCTTGCGGCTGCGGTTGCGGCTGTGGCGACGATCATCATCATCACCACCATCATCATGAAGAAAGCTGCGGTTGTGGTTGCGGTGCTGAAGAGCATCATCACCATCACCACGAAGAATCTTCTTGTGGTTGTGGCTGCAAGCACTAAGCGACGTTTGTCGTTCGCTCATTGAGCGTAAGCGCTGAATTAAGGTCGGGAATCAGTTGGTTCTCGGCCTTTTTCTTTTCAAAAGGGTAAATTTTTATGGCTCTTCGTGCATAGTTGTGGGTGAAGAGCCATTTCGTCAAATTAAATCATTG
>Glacier_p2__coassemble_1087_pt1 | contig 35876 bp, 17 predicted proteins | sample Glacier_p2__metabat2_high_PE_005 | metagenome-assembled genome bin Glacier_p2
AAAGCGCATTAAGGCCCAGATCTTTATAATTAGTGAATTACGTTTAATTCAACCCGAGATCTTGATTTTTGGCTCATGAAAGCCTCAACCTCATACCCTAATTTCCAATCGTTGCGAGCGCAACCTTTATGGAAATTGTTGGCGGCCGATAATGCGCCCGCCATCCTTTCGCTCTTAGCTGAACATCTTGCCGATGAAGACCACGGTTTACGAGCGTCCGAATTTTTTGCCCGTCTTGACCATAGCCTTGAAGAACTTCGTGCCACGAATGTGGATTTACCCAAGTCGGCGCGCGAATATGTCGCCCAGTGGTTAAGCCAAGGCTATCTTGAGCGTACGTTGCCTTATGGTAGCGATGAAGACGTCTATGCCCTAACGTCAGCTTCAGCTGAAGCCATCCGCATCGTGAGTGGTATGGCAAAGCCTCGTTCTGAAGCCACCGAGTCGCGTTTGGCATTGGTGATTGATGCGTTAGATACGCTCGAAGAAGATACCGATCGAGATGTGGAGCGCCGCCGTTCTCGCCTCATGAAAGAAATGAGCCGTTTGCGTTGTGAACTTGATGCGGTCGATCGTGGTGAAATTCATGTCTTAGATAAAGACACGGCTTTAGAGCGTGCCCGCGAAATTCTCACCTTGTTTTCAGGGTTGGTCGGGGACTTCCATCGCGTGAAAGATCGCTTTGAAACGTTGAATAGCGATTTGCGACGCAAGATTATGGAAGGTACGGGCTCTCGCGGGGATGTCTTGGACGATGTCTTTGCGGGGCTTGATTTGATTCGCATGAGTGCGGCGGGACGCACCTTCTTTGCTTTTTGGCGTTTGTTAAATGATCCAGTAGCATCCTCACGGTTAGAGGAGTCAATTGACGCCGTGTTGAGTCGTGATTTTGCGCAAGCGTTGACGCTAGAAGAGCGTCGTATTTTGCGTTATATGCGTCGAAGCCTATTAGAAAAGGGTGGAGACGTTCACGAAACGACACGTCGATTGGCGCATGGATTGCGTCATTTTGTTGAAAGCCGTCAGTATCTTGAAGAGCATCGTTTGAATCGTTTGTTAACTGAAACGATGAGTGCCGGGATGGAAGCGGCTAAAACCACCAATGCTGTGCGTCAGACGGGTATTTTGATTAGTCATACAGGCTTTACGCCTCATTCAGTCTCGCAAATGACCTTGTGGGATCCAGTGACACGCGCACGCCCCCAACCGATTGAAGATGGGATCGTGGCGCAGATTGATATGGCCGAAGTGGGCGAACGTATTAAACGCTCCGAAATTAATTTGCGTGAATTGAAAGCCAATGTGGTCGACGTCTTAAGTCGCAAGGATCAGGCGAGTGTGGCCGAAGTGTTGGCTGCCTATCCGGCAAAGCAAGGCTTGGGTAGTGTGGTCGGCTTGATCGAACTTGCTCTTCGCGCCGGGATCCCTGGCACTGGGACCGAAACCCTCACTTGGCAGGGGCTTGATGGACAAACACGCTCTGCGACGGTTGCAGCACTTTATTTTGTAAAGGATAAATTAGATGACCTCACTCGAACCTACGAATGATCAAGGCGCTCGACAGACGGCGGGTCTCTGGCGTGACGATACGGGTGAGCTGAGTATAGATGCTCGTCGTGCCCTTGTGCAGTTACTCAAGGGACCTGTGCTCGATGGTACGCGTATGCCGGTGATTTGGCGTGCGTTGGAAGCAACAGAACGTGAAATTCGTAGCCGCTTGCATGACCTCTTTTTGGATCTCATTATCGACCGTGATCAGATGATTGCGTTTACGCGTCAGGCTGAAACTGGGATCGTGAAGGCACCGATTTTATTAAAGCGTAAGCCGCTTACCTATATCGAGACCTATCTCTTTTTGTTATTACGCCAACGCTTGTCGGCTGCTGAAGGTCGCGGTGAGCGCGCAGTGATTTATCTCAACGAAATCCGCGAATATTTGTCTGTGATTGGCAATGAAACCACAGACCGTGTGGGTTTTGAAAAGCATTTGACGGGCGCCGTCAAAAAGGCTGAGCGCTTTGGCGTACTGCGCCACTTACGTAATGCCGAAGAAAGCTACGAAATTTCGCCTGTGCTCAAGATGATTATGACGGCAGACGTGGTTGAAGAAGTGAAGGCCTATTACGAAGGCAAGGTCACAACGCCTGTGACTGTGACCCAACCTGGTGTTGCCCCTGAAGACGAGACAGGACTAGAAGAAGACGTCGACTTAGTCGATGATGAAGACGAAGAAGAGGATGATGAAGCATGACGGAATTTGCGCTCTTTCCTGAATTGATGCCGGAAGACCAATTCCGTGCGGTGCGTTTGCAGGTCAATAATTGGGGGACTTTTAACGGTTACTACGATATTCCGATCGCCGAAGAAGGGTTTCTTTTTGTCGGGGCGTCGGGCTCGGGTAAGTCAACCTTATTGGATGCCTTTTCGCAGCTCTTGATTCCACCAAGATGGGTAGACTTTAATGCGGCCGCGCATGAAGCAGGTGGCAAGAGTCGCAGTGACCGTTCGATTGTGAGCTATGTGCGCGGGGCCTGGTCTGAATTGCAGACGGCCTCGGGCGTCACGACGCAATATTTGCGTAAGGGCACAACGGTCTCGGTGTTGGCCTTAACCTTTGCGAATGCCCGTAAGCGCGTGACCCTTTTGCAGCTATTTTGGTTGCGTGGCGTTGAAAATACCGTTTCTGACGTCAAGCGCCGCTATGTGGTGCTTGAGCGCGATATCGACATCAAAACCGAACTCAATGACTTTATTGAGGGTGACCTTGATCAGCATCAGTTGAAGGCTGTGTTGGGTGCGGATGCCAAGATTTCGGAATTATTCCCGCCTTATGAAGCAGCCTTTACGGGACTTTTAGGGATTAAGAGTTCGCTGGCTTTGAAGTTACTTCATAAGACGCAGTCAGCCAAAAACCTTGGTGACTTGAATGACTTCTTGCGTAGCTTCATGCTTGATGAACCGAAGACCTACGGGATCGCGACGCGCTTAGTTGAAGAATTCACCGAACTCGATGCCTCACACCGTGCGGTGATGAGCGCAATGCAGCAGATCAAGATTTTGAATCCTGCGCTCACGGCCTTTGAGGCCATGCAAAAGGCAGAAGTCAAAAAGGCACACTTGGATATTCTCTATGCCAACCTTGATGCCTATCGTGAGTCGCATCGTGAAACGATGTTGATGGCGGATGCCACCTTGGCTGAAGGGGCTTGTCGTCGTCATGAAGAGGCCTGTAACGCATTAAAAACACAGTTAGCCAATGAAAAGGCTAATTTGGCCGACTTGGAGCTTCGTCAGCGCCAAAGTGGTGGTGATCAGATTGCTGGTTGGGAAGCAGAAAAATCGCGTCGTGAAGCCGATCGCGATCGTGCCATGCGAGAGCGCGGCAAGGTTGAAGCGGCGACCGATGCTTTAGGCGAAACGCTCCCAACGTCTGCTGAAACGTTTGCAGTGTTGATGGATCGTGTGAGCGCAGAAGTCGCTGGTGCAGACGCAGCTCGTGAAGCGCGCATGTCTAAGATTGGTGACTTGTCGGGTGAAGTCAAAAAGACAGAGACTGAATTAAAGAGTCTAGTTGAAGAAATCGAATCGTTAGAGTCGCAGCGTTCTGGGATCCCGGTTGCCCTTTTAAAAGTGCGTGATCAGATTGCGAAGGCTGCTGGGCTTAAAACGAGTCAATTGGTTTTTGCTGGTGAATCGATTGAGGTGTTGCCTGGCGACATTGCTTGGCGAGGCGCCATTGAACGTGCTTTACGTCCGTTGGCCCTATCGCTCTTAGTGACGCCTGAAGATTATCCGATCGTTTCCAAAGCGATTGGTGACAATCATTGGGGTCAGCATGTGCGCCTTTGTCGTACGGGTGGCGCCTGGGTTGAGGATAATCAGCCCTTGGACGACGATTCGATTTTAAAGAAGATCCGTGTGACAGATAGCGAGCATGCCGCCTGGATTGAAGCCACCTTGCGCCGAGACTACAACTATCGTTGTGTGGCTTCGGCCGATGAATGGGCGACTGCACGTCAAGCCGTTACGCAATCGGGCTTTATCAAAGAAACGCATACGCGCTACGACAAGAACGACCGGCTAGATATCAACGACGCGCGTGCTTGGGTGCTGGGTATGGATAACCGTGCCAAGTTAGCCGCTTTGCGTGCAGAAGAAGAAACGAAGCGTATCGCGATTCAAAATGTCAAGGCTGAACTCGCTCGTTTAGACGAAGAAGATAAGCTCGCCAATAGCCGTTTGGGTCATTGCCAGACGATTGCGGCCACGACGTGGACCGATATGGATCCTGCTCCCATTTTGGCTGATATTGCGCGTCTTGAAAAACAGATTCAAGTAGTGCGTGAAGGGAATGAAGCCCTGAAGGCGTTGGCTGAAGCCATTGTCGATTTGCGCGGTCGCATTGGCGTGACCGAAGACAAACTCACGGATGCTAAGGCTGAATTGAAGGCTGCTGAAAACCGTTTGGCTGCTATTGATGCGCGATTGGGTAAGTTGCGCTTACAGTGGGGTGAAGCCATTGAAAGCCTGACTGATGAGGTGCGCCAAGGGATTGGTGACTTCTTTGGGACGGATTTGGGTGGTCTCACGATGGATACGCTCGATACCATCACAAATGCTGTGGCTAAGCGCATGAACGATGTGATTGGTGAAGCAGATAAGGCGGTGTTGGTTGAACGTCAAAAGGTTGAAACCGCGTTTGCGACCTTTAGAGAAAAGTTCCCGGCTGAGTCGGCAGACTTGGGGGCTGGGCTTGACTTTGCAGGAAGCTACTTCAAGTTGCTTGAGTCGCTTGAGAACGATCGTTTGCCGGACTTTGAAGCCAAATTCCGAGAACTCCTTCGTCAGCAGAGTATGCAAAACCTCTCGCAGCTGCAGCAGTATTTGACAGAAGAACGTCGTGATATCTTGCAGCGCCTAGAGACCGTTAACAATAGCCTTCGTGTGGTGCCATTTAACGTGTCGCGTGGCGGCAAAAAGACCTTCTTACGCATCTTGTCTCAAGATCGCGTTTTGCCGATCGTGGTTGAATTCCGTCAGCAGTTGCGTCAGGCCTTAGAGGGTGCTTGGGATATTAAGAGTAACGAAGACGAAGCTGAAAAGCGCTTTGACATTCTCGCAAAACTCGTGGGTCATCTGAAGGATACGCCAGAAAATCGTACCTACCGCGATACGGTGTTGGACGTTCGTCGTCACGTTGAATTTATCGGTCAAGAAGTGGACGAAGAAGGTCGCGAAGTGGAAGTCTATCGTAGTGGTGCCGGTAAGTCGGGCGGTCAGCGTCAGAAGTTGACGACCACGTGTTTGGCCGCTGCCTTACGCTATCAGCTCTGTGGCGACAGTGTGACGGTGCCAACCTATGCGCCTGTGGTGCTTGACGAAGCATTCGATAAGGCGGATAGCGACTTTACGACGTTGGCGATGAATATCTTCCGTCAGTTTGGGTTCCAGATGATTGTGGCGACGCCAGACAAGGCTGTGACGACGCTTGAGCCCTTTATTGGCGGCGCTTGTATCGTGCATATCACGGATCGTAAGCTTTCTAGCGTCCTGTCAATTCCTTATGACGGTGCTAAGCAACGCTTAGTTTGGAAGGCTGAGTAAGCGCATGAAATCGCCCGCTGATGTCCGAGCGCTCGCTCTTAAACGTTTTCAACGAGAGCGCTTTAATGCCTTACGCGAAGCGCTTGGGCTCGCGACGCCTCTCACGTGGCCGTGGGTTGTGCCATTAGGTCGACCCACGGAACGAGACGTATTGGCGAAGCTCGACGAGGTACTGGCTTGGCGTGATGCTTGGATTGAAGCTAAGGCTTCAGGCGACTTTGAGGTCGAACTTGATACCGTTGCCTGGCGTTCGATTGGTACGCAAACAGTGCCTGTACGGGTGGTGTTTCATAGTACCAAAGCGGTCGCTAAGGTAGCGGGCGTGAGCCAGCAAAGGGCGCAAGTGGTGACGCGCGCTCGACGTTTCGTGTTCCAGTGGCCTCAGTTGGCTGAAACTTTGGTGCACGAATGGACGATGCTTGCCGAGTGGGCCGATGAGGCCGTTGAGGCATTACACCGAGTGCTTGTTTGGTTTGTCGCGAATCCTGCAAGCGGGCTTTATTTACGCCAACTTCCGATCGAAGGTGTTGATACCAAGTGGTTCACTGAACCGCGAAAGAAAGTCGTACAACGACTGTTGACAGCCATTCGGTCAGCGAATGATGAGGTTGATGGTGCTGATGCCACCAATGAGGTGTCCTTTGAAGTGGTTTGTGGCTTGAAGCCATTACCTAAACTCATTCGTGGGCGGCTTTTAGATGACGATGACCAAGCAACGTTGCACGGGTTATCCGATCTAACTTTGCCAGTCGAAGCTTGGGCCCAGTTGCCGCTTTGCCCTGAGATTGTCTTCATTTCAGAAAACCTTCAAACAGGGCTTGCCTTTGAAGCGCAACAAAAATCGGTTGTCTTCTTTGGTTTAGGCGCTGGCGTCACGCGGCTTGCTGAGATCCCGTGGGTGCGACGTGCGCGTATCATTTATTGGGGTGATATCGATACTTATGGCCTTGAGATCCTCGCGCATTTGCGGGCAGTGTTGCCGCAGGTCGAATCCGTCATGATGAATCGCGCGACGTTAGAACGTTATCGGGCGTTGACCGTACCTGAAAACCGTCAAGCATCGGGTACTGGTCTTGAACACTTGACACATGAAGAGCGTGACGTGTTTGAGGCGCTCAAGGCGGATGAGTTGGCCAATTTGCGTTTAGAACAAGAGCGGATTCCATGGCTTGATGCGCGCGAAGCGATGCTAACGCTCGTGCAACAAAGCGACCAATGAAAACCCGCGATCAAGCGTTTTAAAAAGGCGAACAGCTTATAATAACCCCGTTCGTTTTAAAGGCACAAACGCGCTCAGTCAGCGCGTTTTTTCGCGATTAATTTTTGATATTGAATCACTATGTTGCCCGATTTAACCACCTTGTTGATTGTTTGTCCGCTCGTCTTTCTTGGCGGATTGGTTGACTCCATTGCTGGAGGCGGTGGTTTAATCACCTTGCCTGGTTACTTGATCGCGGGTGTACCGCCACACATGGCGATTGGCACGAATAAGCTTTCGAGTGCCATGGGGATGTTCATTTCGACGATTCGGCTCTATCGTGGTGGCTTTATTGATATGCGGTTGGCCACGGTGCCTGTTGCCGCAGCCTTCGTTGGGAGTGTTGTTGGGGCGCGGATTGCTTTAATGCTGCCGGCTTCAGTGTTTCAGATCATCTTGATTATCTGTTTACCCTTGGCCGCGCTTTTGGTGATGCGTAAGCAAACCTTGTCGGCCGAAGGTGAAGAGATGGACATCAAGAAGCGTTGGATCCTGTTGGGTCTTTGCTCTTTTGTCTGTGGGGCTTATGACGGTTTCTATGGGCCGGGTGCTGGTACCTTCTTGTTGCTTGCGTTTGCTGCTTTTGCGAAGTTAGGTGTTCGTGATGCCGCAGGCCAAATGAAGATCGTGAACTTCTCGAGCGGTATAGCTGCGTTGGTCACGTTTGCAGTTGCTGGTCAAGTGGATTGGGTCTTGGGTGCTTTAGCGGGTTGCTTTGGGATTGCGGGTCACTACATTGGTTCAGGGCTTGTGATGAAAAATGGTAGCCGCATTGTGCGCCCGATCATCATCACGGTTTTGGCGATTCTCTTTGTGAAGACTGGTTGGGATTATTGGGCGTAAGCGTTCTGAGACAAAGTCATGGCACGCGTAGTTGCGATCGGTATTCAAGACTTTGCCGCTTTACGCCAAGATGATCTCTTTTATGTCGATAAGACCGAATTTTTGCGAACTTGGTGGCTTTCGCAAGATAAGGTAACCGTCCTCACGAGACCGCATCGGTTTGGCAAAACGTTAATGTTGAGCACCATCGAACGCTTTTTCTCGAGCCGGTTTACTGATCAAGCGGTGCTTTTTCAAGGTCTTCACGTTTGGCAAGAGACGTTGATCAGAGCGTTAGCGGGTAGCCTTCCGGTGATTTTTCTCAGTTTGGCGGACTTTAAGCCCGTCAATGAGGCTGAAGCGCTACTTACATTTAAAGCCAAACTCAAGTCTTTGCTCGACCGTTTTGCTTATCTTTATGAAAGTGTTCAGGTGGATGCGCATATTCGTCAGAAGTTAAAAGCTTTTAATTGTGCGTCAGACGATGAGGCAACGGCGACGATACTTGCGACACTTTGTCTCGCGCTTACTCAGCATCACGGCACCAGACCCGTGCTCTTAATCGACGAATACGATGCGCTTTATCAAGAGGCTTGTCGACATGGCTATTGGTCGAAGATCGTCAAACGCATTGAGACGTGGTCTCGAGCGACCTTTATCGAGAACCAAGCATTAGGCCGGGCATTATTGGTTGGCATTACGTCCGTTGAGGCACGGTTAAACCTCGAGCCGTCAACGGCGGTTGTGAATTTGCGAACGCCTCGGTATGAAAGAGCCTTTGGTTTCACGCTTGGTGAAGTTCGTGCGGCCTTGACTGAGTACGATTTAATGTCTCGTTTTGACGAGGTGCAAAACTGGTACGAAGGTTTTCGGTTTGGATTTGGCCAACAAGGTGAACTCTATAATCCGTGGTCAATCATTCACTTTTTAAGGTACCGAACGCGAGGTCTGCATTGGTTTCAGGCTGGCCCTGTTCACTATCTAGATCGCCTTTTGTCTCTATCGGATGCAAGCGTTAAGTCGAACTTTGAAGCGTTGATCCGTGGCGAACAGATTGTTGTGAGCTACGAGAAGGCGTCAATCTGGCAACTTCTGGTATCAACAGGCTATCTCAAAATTGTTAGTAAAGCGCCATCAGGAGCATATCAGCTTCAACTCACAAATTACGAAGTCCAACTAGGTTTCGAAAACATGATCCGCTGTTGGTTCGATACGGGGTCAGGTGCGTTGAGTGATTTTGTCATTGCTTTGTTAGCGTGTGACATTGATGCATTAAATGCTTGTATGACTCAAATGGTGAAAGAGCGTTTTAGCTTTTTTGATGCGACAGGACGAACACCTGAAAATTTTTATCATGGGTTTGTTTTGGGCATGTTGGTTCAGCTCAAAGATCGTTTTTTTATTTCCAGTAACCGAGAGAGTGGATATGGCCGATACGATGTCATGCTTGAGCCAAAAAATCCTCGTCATGACGATGCCTACATTTTGGAATTTAAGGTTCGACAGCCAGGAAGAGAAGCGACGCTCGAAGAAACGTTACATAACGCTAAACTACAAATTACCGCGAAGGCCTATGACCGAGAGTTGGTGAAGCGAGGTATCGAGAAGCGCCGCATTCATGCCTTAGGCATTGTGTTCGACCAAAAGAAAGTGCTGATTGGATGATGTCATTTCAGCGAGCTAAAACAAAACGACCGCACGTTGATGGAACGTAGCGGTCGTTTGTTTAGGAGGTCAGTGCTTGTTATTATTCGGCCAAAACTTTCTGAGTAGCGGGCTTCAAGTTCGAGTGTGGTGTTAACGAAGCTTCCATGCGATCAAAAAAGGATGCCTTTTCATCAGATTCACGCCAGTTTTGGAAGAGTGTGGCCAACATCGGACCCGTGACGTTATGCCATAACGCAGCAAGCGCAGAAGGTAGGGCGGTCATCGGACTAGCGGCAAAGTGAACGCTAGCCAAGGCGACACCGAGCCCAGAGTTTTGCATACCGACTTCAAAAGCCAGGCACTTACGCTTTGCAAGGTTCATACCAGTCCACTTGCCGACAAGGTAGCCAAAGAGCATTCCAAAAGCGTTATGAACGACGACAGCTGTAAAAACCAAGAGGCCCGTGTTCATCAACTGCGTACGAGAGGCGGCGGTCACAGCGGCAGCGATCAAAACGATGGCGCCAACAGAGACAAGCGGAAGGGCGGCTACGGCACCGTCGATACGATGACCGAGCAACTTATGGACAAAGACACCAGCAGCGATCGGCAAAAGGATGATTTGGACGATGGACATGAACATCGCGGCCGGGTCGATCGTAAGCCACTGGCTAGCAAAGAGGTACATCAAAGCGGGTGTCATCACCGGTGCCAACAAAGTCGTGCAAGAGGTGATCGTGACAGAGAGTGCCACGTCACCACGCGCCAAGAAGGTGACGACGTTCGAAGCTGTCCCACCCGGGCAGCAACCTAAGAGCATCAAGCCAACAGCCACTTCTGGTGGCAGGTTCATCGCATAGCAAAGCAAGAATGCGACACCAGGCATGATCGTAAATTGGGCGACGACACCAAGTGCGACATCACGCGGACGACGGAAGATGTCTCGAAAGTCAGCAGGCGAAAGGGTAAGCCCCATGCCGAACATGACGACACCAAGAAGAGGAGCGATCCACGGACCAATCTGCTTGAAAATCTCAGGAAAAGCAAAACCGGCAATACCGAAAATGACGACCCAAAGGGCGAAGGTCTTATTTACGAACTGGGAAACTTTCACTAAGGTTTTCATCATGGTTGTCTCCTGCGGCTCTTATTTAAATGAGCCGCTCCAAAATTTCAAGGTTAATGTCATGTTTAAGTCCGTCGCACTTAACATGTGACGGCTTCCGTGAAAAGGGACTCAAGGAAATTCAGTCCCGATGAAGATAATCTACAGAACGATAAAACGCCTGTGTTTAAGGAGGATGTCGTAGATCGAAGTGTGAAGTGAATAAGAGCTGATTTGACACAGGTGGTCTGGGAGAAGTCTCCTAAGGAAGATCTTGTATGGTATAAAGCGCGGTGCAAATAACAAAAATGCCGCCCAACCTTCAGGTCGAGCGGCACAATCAGTCACGTAGCGTTGCTTACGAATTAAGCCTTACGCGGCATCACAAGACTCAGGACTACACCAACGGCAAGACCGGCGATAGACGGCACCACCCAGTCGAGACCCTGAGAGGCAAGCGGCATCGAGGCAAAGAAATCAGCCAAGAAGGGTAGCTTGAAGCCAGCCTGAGAAACGCCAGCAGTAACGGCAGCCACGCCCGTAAAGAGCATCGTCACAGGATAGGCAAAACGCATGTTGCTGATGAACGGATGCAAGAAGGCGAGGATGATGAGCACCAAAGCAAGCGGATAGATACCGACGAGCACCGGGACGGAGAACTTCAAAATAGCCGTCAAACCAGCATTAGCGATCACGGTCGAGGTGAGCGCAAAAACGGTCAACCAACCACGGTAGCCGAGGATCGGGAACGTGTCACGGAAGTAGTTGGAGCAGCAAGAGAGAAGACCCACACAGGTATTCAAACAGGCGATAAAGAAGATCGCGCCCAAGATGAAGAGACCGGTATGACCGAACTGCTGAATCACAACACCCGTTAGGGTCTGAGCACCGTTTTCACCCGTGAGGCCAGCGCCACCAGCTTCAGCACCGATGTGAGCTAAGGCGAGGTAAACCGTGATCAACAAAAGACCAGCAATGAAGCCCGCTAAAATCGTTTCGCGCACGACGCCTGAGTCCGTCTTGACGCCCATGGCACGGATGTTCATCGCAATGATGAGACCGAAGTTCAGGGCGGCGAGGGTGTCCATCGTCTGATAGCCTTCAATAAAGCCGCGAACCACCGGCGCGGCATCGTACGGCGCACGAGCGGCGCCATAGTCGCCGAGCGGATAAATAATGGCCGAAATGAAGAGAATCGTAATGAGCGTAAGAAGGGTCGGCGACGTAATCTTGCCCAAACGCTGCGTCAGCTTTTCCGGATTGAGTGCAATCGTAAAGGCAAGGAGGAAGAAGGCGACCGAATAGACAGCCTGCGCAACCACACCGGCTTCAAAACCCATAAAGGTGCCGGTCATGGCGCCATCACCCGTGAAGAGCGGGGCAATGGCCATTTCGAACGAAGTGCCAGCCGTACGCGGAATAGCGAGGCAGGGACCGATCGAAAGATAGATCAAAAGCGTGAAAAGGAAGGCGAAGGCTGGATGAACGCGGCTTGCAAGGGTCGTCAAACCGCCAGAGCGAGCGACAGCGGCCACACCCAAAATGGGGAAAATGACAGCAGTCACAGCAAAGCCAGCCATGGCCAGGAATGTAGAATCACCCGCGAGGGCACCCAGGAACGGGGGGAAGATCAGATTACCCGCTCCAAAGAACATCGAAAAGAGTGTGAGACCGATCAGGGCACGCTCTTTTAAGGAAAAGCTTTTCATAAAAAAAAACGGTGGTAGTTATTTAAGTTGTTAGTAAAAATTGCGCGTTGTAAATAAACGCGCAAGTTAAAGCCTACCACAGCAATGAGGTTAAATGGGCGTGCTTAAAGCGCCCGTTACTCAATCAAATCGACTGTTGCAGGGGTAAGTACCTTTGATGGTCTTGCGAGAGAGGCAATGAGCTTTTGTCTAAGGTGATTGCAGTATTGGCCATTTTTTTCGCAAAAAAGTACGATCTCATCCGTCAAAATGGCCCCAAAAGGCAAAGATTGCGACCCATCAGAGTGCCGTGTCACGATGAAACCTCGGGTTTTAAGCTGCATTTTTTCTCGTGTTTCGACCGATGTTTGAGGCGTCAAATAGGTCCCTAATATCAACTGAGCGCTTTGAGCCGCTTCGTCAAAGGTTGGGACTTGAAGGCGCATGCTCGACGGTAAGTCCGGCAACAAGAGGGCATCGATGCCAGCTTTGGCTATCTTTTGCGTGAAGTGATCAAAGCCATAGACAACAGCGGGATTAAGGTACGTGACGAGTGCCAAGGGACATTTGAGTGCCACGGCTCGGATGCGAGCGATGAGTTCGAGTGCGCCTTCAATGGTGGCACCAGCACGTAAAGCGCGTTGCGAAGCACTGGCTTGAGCGACGGTATCGGCGCATGGATCAGAAAACGGTAATCCTAAGATGAGGCCAGGAGCGCCCGCTTCGATCAGGTCTCGAGCGATAGCGTAGCTAGATTCCTTGTCGGGATCAAAAAGGGTCACATAAGGAAGGTCTATAGAAGAGTGGTTATTTACGTTCAAGTAGCGGTCAAAGCGGTTCGTCATGATAAATGTCCTTGAGTGATCTTTGTTTATTGGTGTTGGTTATTACGCGTCAGTCCAAAGACGCCATGCGAAGAAGGATGTCTTTGGTTAGACGCCCATCGGTCATGAGACCTTCTTTTTCGAGACGCGCTGCAACCTGAAAGATGTCTTTGTCACCACGACCCGAGAGATTGACGATGAGCTTTTGTTCGCGATCAGGGTTTTGGCGGGCGAGCTTTAGGGCATAGGCCAAGGCGTGGCTACTTTCGAGGGCGGGAATAATGCCTTCGTGAACGGAGAGTTCCACAAACGCGCGAAGGGCTTCTTCGTCCGTGATGGAGACATAGGTCGCGCGGCCGATGTCTTTCAAGTGGGCGTGCTCAGGGCCCACGGACGGAAAGTCTAGCCCGGCTGAAATGGAGTAAGACTCTTCGATCTGACCGTCTGCTGTTTGCATGTTGTAAGAGCGAGCGCCAAAGAAGATGCCTGGCGTGCCGCAACCCAGGGTGGCACCGTGATAGGGCGTGTCAACTCCAAGACCAGCAGGTTCGACGCCGATGAGTTGAACGTCGTCAAAGGGCTTGAAGTCCGTGAAGAGGCCAATAGCGTTGGAGCCGCCGCCCACACAAGCAATGACGGCATCGGGTCGCCCACCTTTTTCAACGTCGGCAAATTGTTGGCGTGCTTCTTCGCCAATAATCTTTTGGAATTCACGTACGATCGTAGGGAAGGGATGCGGACCCGCCGCCGTGCCTAACATATAGTGTGTGGTTTCATAGTTATCGGCATAGTCTGCCAGCGCAGCATTGCAAGCCTCTTTGAGCGTACCGCTACCAACAGTCACCGGGATCACGGTTGCGCCCATCAGTTCCATACGAAAGACGTTCGGTTTTTGACGTTCAACGTCCTTGGCACCCATGTAGATGACACATTCAAGGTCAAAGAGTGAACAAGCGAGCGCGGTGGCGACACCATGTTGACCTGCACCTGTTTCGGCGATGATGCGCTTTTTTCCCATACGCTTTGCAAGCAACGCTTGGCCTAGCACTTGATTGGTCTTATGTGCGCCGCCATGGACGAGATCTTCTCGTTTTAAGTAGAGCGTCGTTTGAGTGCCTTGGGTGAGATTTCGCACACGAGTGAGCGGTGTTGGTCGACCGGCGTAGGTCGTTAAAAGGTCATTGAGTTCAGCGTGAAAGACGGGATCAGCCATGGCTTCAATGAACGCATTTTCGAGTTCATCTAAAGCAGGCAGAAGGTTTTCAGGAACAAATTGACCGCCGAATTGGCCAAAGAAGGGATTGAGCTGAGTCATGGTGGCATCTCCAAGTCGTTACTTTGCGGATGCCGCCAGAAAGGGATAAATGTGGTGCTAGAGTGACAAAAAACCCGCTGACGTGAAGCATCCGCGGGTTCTTTTCGTAAATGATAAGCGCACGAAACTAGGCACCCGCTTTAAGAGGGGCGCCACCACCAAGACTGGTTAAGTTTCGTGAGATTAGACATGTTGAATCCGTTTAAAATGGTTCAAATAAGAAGAAGTCTTTATGACTTTATCGGATTCGCATTGAGGCTGCAATAGGGCGAATGTCTTAGAAATGAGAAAGCCCTGCAAATTTTCATATGCAGGGCTTTAGAATCTGGGGTGGGAAATGGGACTCGAACCCACGACAACCGGAATCACAATCCGGGACTCTACCAACTGAGCTATTCCCACCATTTGGTGTCTCAGAGCGTTTCGCTCTTGAGGATTTGAATTTTACATGAGTTGCCAAATAATGCAAGAGAATTTCTTGAAAATACCGTAAATGCGGTATCTTTGTGATTTGAATTGCTTGATGGCTACTTATTCAGTCGTTTTCGGTGCGTCGCTTAAATAGTGTCTAAGGAATTCTGCATGAATCGCTCAGAAGTAAGGTTTCGTAAGCGTTTGTCGCCTCGGTTTTTGTCGATAAAGAGACGCCTTCAAGTACAATGCATGATTCAATTTTTATTCTCAACGTAGAGGAGTGGTGAGATGGCGAGAGGCCCGCATTTAAGTGAGTTGGCTAAAGAGTGGCAGGCGTTAGGCGCTAAGCCGCAACATGTCCGACGCATCTTTTTGGCCTGGGCTGGTTTGGCACCTTGGGAAGCGCGTAAAGGCGAAACATTTCCGAAAGCCATTGCCGAAGTACTCCCGGCTATACGAGCACGTTTAGAAAAGTTAACGCACGCTTTGCCTGTGCGTAGTGAAGAGGCCGAAACCGTCAAATTGATTCTCGGTTTAGAGGATGGCGAGTGTGTTGAATCGGTATTGTTGCCACGTCAGGGGCTTTGCGTCTCAACCCAGGTAGGGTGTGCCGTTGGCTGCGTCTTTTGCATGACGGGTAAGGGCGGCTTAGTGCGTCAACTTTCGAGCGCCGAAATTGTGGCGCAATTCTGTGAGGCTAAGCGCGTTCGTCAAGACATCAAGAAAATTGTGTTGATGGGGATGGGCGAGCCCAGTCACAATCTGAATGCGGTCTGTGAAGCGGTGGAGTTCTTTGGTAATGTCTGCGGGCTCGCACATAAAGATATTGTGGTTTCGACCGTGGGTGACCATCGTCTCTTTGATCGTTTGCCGACCCTATCCGTGCGTCCGGCTCTGGCTTTGAGTTTACATACCACCGATAACGTGTTGCGTCGTGAACTGCTCACGAATTCACCCGATATTCCTGTAGAAACCTTGCTTGAACGTACGCTCGATTATGCGGATGCCACGGGCTACCCAGCGCAAATTGAATGGACCTTGATGGCTGGCATCAATGATTTGCCAGCCCAAGTCGAACGCTTGGCAGATTTGATAGAAGGGCGCTATGCGATGGTGAATTTTATTGCCGTGAATCCGGTCGAAGGGTCGCCTTTTAAGCGTCCGACATCCGAACATATGCAAGACCTGATAACGATTTTGCGTCGCCGTGGCACCGTGGCCACGCTACGCGATAGCGCTGCACAAGATATTGAAGGGGGCTGCGGCCAACTTCGCGCCCGAGTGATCGGTATTTTGCCTCAAATGAACACACATTAATCTGCCATACATAGAAAGGAAGCTAAATGGCGAAGTTTAAATCCAAAGGATCTGCGCTTCTTGTTAACCATTTTGGTGAAAGTCAAGCCAAGGTATTGGAATCTTTGTTTGTCTCGTTGTTGTCTGACAAAGGTCAGATTAGTCGAGATGACTTTCTTAGAGTGATGTGCAGGGGCGGTCGAATGTCGACGAGAGAAGCTTCTGCATTGGTGTCGAAGTTGATCAAGGCTTCTTGGCTCGAATATAGTAGCGAGTGGAGTGACAACATCACCTTTGGCCCTTTGTTATGGTTGAACTTTGTCGAGCATCTGCCCGACAGCTCTGTGACGCAGCTAAGCGAAGTTCGTCTGGATGCCAGTCGTCACGGTAACTTTATACCTGACCGCGAGTACGCCGCATGGGTGGCGTTAACGCATGCTGTGCTCAATCAGTATGAGCCGAACCCAGCAGTGTTTGAGGCGTTCGGTGAACGGTTGGATAACTATTGGACGTCCAAAAGGTTGGTGAATACCTTGGGCGATCTGTTTGAGTGGCAGTTGAAGGACAACCGGCATGTCGACGTCATTAGACGACTGCCTCAGAAGCAGAGTAAGACGTTAGTGAGTCAACTTATAGCGACCAAGCCCGTGAGTGATTTCATGGATCATAAGCTTCCGGAGCGTCAATTAGCGCTTTATCGTGAGTTCGCTCCCGATGCGGTAGAGCTTCAGTGCTATGGTTTCTTCTATGAATTGTGGCACGAAGGGGTCGCTGTTGCGAAGTCGCATGCGGTGCCCTCTAATGTGTACTACGACTTGATTACAGCCGTCGAACTCATTCTTCGCAAAGAATATAAAGGCGCGCTTCAGTGTGCTCGTGAAGGGTTAAAGCGCGTTGAGTCCAAAGGCTCGTTTGATAACTTTTGGATGAACTGGGTCTACGGTTTGTGTCTTTACTACAACAAGGATAATGGTGTCGCTCGACGCACCATGACAAGCCTTGTGAAAAACCTGGACCATCGTGAGCTTCATACGGTAGGGCTTCTGCTTTGGTGCTCTTTGGCCTTGAGCGAAGATCTGTCGAACATCGAGGAGCAATGGAATTTTTCGTCATATGTTGGTGAACAACGTATGCCGTTGACCATGCTAGGCATGATGCTCAGAAAATATTCGAACCCTACTGCGATCTTAGGTCATTGGGTCGAAAGAGCGTTGAAGGATCCAACTTTTGACGGCGTTCTGAAGCTCGAAGCGCTGACGACCGTTAAAGGTGATGAAGCTGAGATCAAAGCGCTGAGTGACAAGTTAGGCATGACGTCAATCATGCCTCCTGCGACCGATATTGTGGAGCCGTGGGAGCGCTTACTTGACAAACTCCTCTTGGCCGAAGGTCAGACCAAGTCGACGGACTCTAAGGAACGCGTGATTTACTTAGTAGACACGAAGACTTGGGATGTCAGACCGCGTCTTTTGAAGTCTAAGGACGGTAAGACCTGGTCAAAAGGACGCGATATTGCACTGAAGACTTTTGCGCAAGGCGATGCCGAGGGCTTGAGCGCACAAGATAAAGCGGTTGCGCGCGCCGTCAAACAGTACCAGTACGGCCGCACGATCGAGTATTACATGGACAAGTCTGTGGCTTGGCAGGCACTCATTGGACACCCGTATGTCTACAACGATAATGATCCAACGCAGCGCATTGAAGTTCGCGAACGTCCGTTGACGCTTTCTGTTAAAGAAACGCCTCAAGGCTATGTGCTCTCGGACAATATCAAGGCTGGCGATAAACGTTTAGAGGATGCTGTCGTTTCTTATAACGGTACGGATGTGTTTGTATGCCCAATTAATGAGCGTAGTGGTGAAATTTTGTCGGATTTGCTCGGCCAAAAGACATTCCCGTTGGCGGCGAAAGAGAAACTGACGACATTGTTAGGTCGATTGGCTAATCGTATGACGGTGATGTCTGACTTAACGAGCGAAGCGGTTAAGACGATCAAGGCCAATGTGAATCCGTTCTTCCGATTCGATCAGTTAATGCCGGGTGAGTTTACGGTCACAATGGGTCTACATCCGATTCCAGGTAGCGCTTTAATCTGTGAACCTGGTGTAGGCCCCGAAAACCTGTCTGCTAATCAGAAGGGTAAGCGCGTGGCTGTGCAGCGTCAGTTGAAGGACGAACGTACGGTGATGAATCGTGTCCTTGAACATCTTCAGGCCTATAAGCTCGGGACGCCCGAGGATGGCACCTGGTCTTTGTCTATGAGTGGTTGTTTGGCGTTCTTGGAAGCGTTGCACGAAGTCAAAAATGACGTGGTGATCGAATGGTCTGACCATGTGGACTATCGTGTGAACCACTCGAAGATTCAAGCGCATCAGTGTTCGGTCAGCGTTCGTCGTTTGGGACAATGGTTTGAAGTCGAGGGCATGGTCGAGGTGTCGTCTACACTCAAGATGACGTTACGTGAAGTGCTTGAAAAACTTCTTGCTTCGAAGGTGCCTGGCTATATCGAACTCAGCGAAGGCGAATTTGTGGCGCTCACCGATCAATTGCGTCAGCAGTTGATGATGATGGAAGGCCTGTTGCAGCAGACGAAGAAGTCGCTTACGTTGCCTCGCTATGCCGTGAACGTTATTGATGACCTCACCGAAGTGGGTGTCAATGTGACTGCCGACGAAGCGACGAATGAGATGATTGAGCGCATTCGTAAGGTTTCGCTTTCGACGGAAGCATTGCCGACACAGCTCACGGCTGATTTGCGTGACTATCAGGTGGACGGCTTCCGCTGGATGAGTCGTTTGGCGCATTGGGGTGCGGGTGGCATTTTGGCGGACGACATGGGGCTCGGCAAAACCGTGCAAACCATTACGCTCCTTCTGTCGCGCGCGGCCGAAGGTCCCTCTTTGGTTGTGTTGCCGACCTCGGTGCTCCTAAATTGGCAGGCTGAGCTTCGTCGATTTGCCCCAAGCTTACGTGTCATTAACTACAACCTCGAAGGCCGTGAGTCAGCTTTAGAAGCGTTATCTGCGGGTGACGTCGTCCTTTCAACCTATGGTGTGATGTCTAATGACATCGAACACTTGCAAAAGATTGATTGGAATGTGGTGGTCTTAGACGAAGCTCATACTATCAAGTCAAAAGAAACGAAGACCTCTAAGGCTGCCATGATGCTCAATGCGCAGTGTCGTTTGCTCTTAACTGGGACGCCGTTGCAAAACCATCTTGGCGAACTATGGAACCTGTTGGAATTTGCTAATCCCGGTTATTTGGGTACGTACAACAGTTTTGTTGAGCGTTTCGTTATGCCGATCGAGCGTGACCATAATAAAGAGAAGCAGCGTCAACTTAAGCGCATGATTTCGCCCTTTATTTTGCGTCGCACGAAGACAGACGTCCTCGATGAGTTGCCCGAAAAGACAGATATCACGGTGCGTATTGAGCTCTCGGATGATGAGAAGGCTCTTTACGAACATATCCGTGAAAAGACCGTTGAAGAGCTTGAGTCTGGTGAAATTAATCCGATGCAGGCGCTCGCTGCGCTCACGCGTTTACGTCAGGCTGCTTGTCATCCGAAGCTTGTCAATCCACAGTTGACGTTTGATTCTTCTAAGACTCAGGCTTTCTTGAAGCTCGTCGAAGAACTGCATCACAATGGTCATCGCGCGTTGGTCTTTAGTCAGTTTACGTCTCACTTGGCCTTGGTGCGTGAAGCCCTGGATGCGCTCAACATTGAGTACCTCTACTTGGACGGTGCAGTCTCAGCTGCGCAACGCACGAAGCTCACAGAAACTTTCCGTCTTGGCAAGATGCCGCTTTTCTTGATTAGCTTGAAGGCTGGTGGTACAGGGCTTAATTTGACTGCGGCCGACTATGTGATCCATTTGGATCCATGGTGGAATCCAGCCATTGAAGACCAAGCTTCAGACCGTGCCTATCGTATTGGTCAGGAGCGTCCAGTGACGGTTTATCGCTTGGTGGCTGAAGGCACGATCGAAGAAAAGATCTTGCGTTTGCATGAGACCAAACGCTCGCTTGCGGATGCGCTCTTAGAGGGCGCCGATATGTCGAGTCGCTTGAGTAAGGATGCGTTGCTTGCGTTGTTGTCTTCTAAGGAAGGCATCTAGAAACAATTCGTGATAGAGGGTGACTCTCTCTATATGTCTTTTGCAAAAGCCCGCTTTTGTTGTGACTGAGTTTGACGATTAAAGCGGGTCAAAAGGGCCTGTTGAGGCTTAGAAGCTAGTGGAAAGTCGACAAATATGATGGCTATTATGCCGAGAATGGGGTCAAGCAATAATAGCGGTTAGGTATGACGCATGTCAGACTAGTTCATAAAATAGTATGACATGCCCATTTTTTTACTGTTAAGAAATATTGCGCTCTAAGGGACTTTGTTGTCCTGTCTGATATTGAAAAGGTATAAAACCAGAATAGTTGATCTATTAAAAAGATCTCGACAGTCTGGTGTTGTCTTTAATTGTTCTTCTGCATAACCTTATTTAGAGGGAAAGAGCGGCAGTCAGGGCGCGTTGATTTCTTTGTTGTACATCAAAAATCCTTTAAGCGGAAACTGATGGAAACGTTTGTCGAACAGGCAAATGGTCTTTTTTGTGATATGTAATTTTTGCCATGTACTATCTGTGCAAAGTCAAATGATGTGACTTTTTTACATTCATTAAGCCTCTCTCAAGATGAGACTTTGCACATGAAAAACAAATCACAATATCAATTAAATCCTCTTACGAAGGCGTTTGCTGCCGCACTTCCCGTTGTCATTATGGCGACATGCGTTCCTAGCGCACAAGCTAACACGCTCTTTATTCAGAACCACTGGGTTCGAGATTATCTCGACTTTGGTCAAAACAAGGGAGTTTTTAAACCTGGTGCCACGGGTATTAAGCTTCAAGGTAAGGACGGCTCGATTCTAAGTCTTCCAGATATTCCAATGCCCGACTTCTCAGCTGCTGAACAGCAGGGCGCTTCTGCTTCGCTCGGTGGTGGCTTTGGTCTGACTGTCGCACATAACAACCTCGTAGATGGTTCTGTTACGCGCCCACAATTTGGTCAATCGATTTATAAGAAGGTTGACCATTACAGTACGCCTAATCAAGACGTTGCTTATCTTCGTTATAACAAGTTTGTTGTTGAAACAACGGGCTTTGAAGGTGGGGCGGACTTTACCATGTCGTGGGAAGATGCCAAAAAGCGTTATGGCACCGCCATTGACGAAAAGGGCGAAGAGCAGATTCTCATTTATCGTGTCGGTAATGGCACGGTGAACTTGAATACAGGCAAAGATCAAACCAACCTCATGGGGGCTTACAACCGTAATTTCCAAACAGCTGCCATCTATAAGAAGATCAGGGGTTGGGATAATGGCTATATTGCCGACTTTTTTAATGGGTCCTCTGGTTTCACCAATAAAGCCACGCCAGGTGATAGCGGCTCCTTATGTATTGTCTACGACAAGATTCAAAAGAAATGGGTCGTGTTTGGGACAACAGCCTTTCTCGAAGGTAATGTTTACGCAGCTACGCTCTTTTATAACGACGAATATAAGAAATTTACGGACAAGTGGACACACAAGGTTGCACTCAATGGCGGTACGTTAGCCTTTAATGAGAAAGCGGATGCTTACAAGATCAATGGCAATGCTGAAGTAGCCTTCCGTGGCAACAATGACCAAACCAAAAATACGAACGACAAGGATTTAGTATTTACGGGCGGCGGTACATTGCGTGTAAATCGTGACCTGGATCTCGGTAGTGGTGGCCTGATCTTTGCCGACAATAAAAAATATACCGTCGATTCGTATGGTTTCGATCAGGAAGGTCCTTTCTCCGTGAGTAGTGCTGGCATCAACGCTGGCGCAGGCAGTGTTGTGGATTGGAATGTCTCTGGCGTTAAGGGCAATAACATGCACCAGATCGGCGCTGGGACCGTGAACTATAACCGCAAGCAGAACAATCAGCTACGTATTGGCAATGGTACGGCTGTACTCAATGCTGAAAGGACCTTTGATTTGGTGTATTTGGCTAATGGTCTTGGCACCGTCAAGCTCGGACACGAAAAAGCGCTCAATGAAGATGGAAATATGAATAACCTCTTCTTTTCTGAACGCGGTGGTACGCTTGACGTTAATGGGCATTCGCTTTCCTTTAAGCGTATTGCAGCATCCGACGATGGCGCCATCATTACCAATACGTCTGGCAACCGTGCCACCATTGCCATTAACAATACCGATGGTCGTTATGCCTATCATGGTCAGTTGAAAGGTAATCTTAATCTGACCCATAACTATGACATGGCTGTTGATGGCTCTCGCGTCACGCCAAAGTCTCATTTGATCTTGGACGGTGGTGTTGATATCAAGGGCAATATCGAAGTGACCAACGCTTCGATGACGATGCAGGGTTTGCCGACGACTCACGCGATTTATCATGATGATCGTTTAGGTGGGGGCGATCCGACAGATCGGATTAATCAAATCGAAGGTCGTCCGAGCAAGAATCAGCCTGCGACCTTTGAACAGTCTGACTGGGAAACGAAGACCTATAAGTTCGACACCTTAAAACTGAATAATGCCCAGGTTGATATTGGTCGTAATTCGCTTGTCTATGGGGATATTGATGCCAATACGTCGACAATGAATATTGGTGGTAATGCCAAGCTCTACATTGATCAGTACATCACCAATAACTTAACGACGAATAAAGACAATACTGAGTTCAAGTTTGACCAGAAGTTCCACGAAGGCACTTCTGTAGCGAACGATACGATCTATTACGAAGGCAATATCAAGGGCGTGAGCTCATTATTTAACGCTCATCTTCACAGCATGAAGGCGAGCATTAATTTGGATCGTTCGCACTTTAATGGTGCTGGCGTGAAGGTTACGCAGTTGCTCGATGATGGTATTAGGCTTCGTAACGGCTCTCAACTGAGTCTCGGCGATGTTGTAGCCCAAGGTAATCGCGGAGTCGTGCATATTTCGCAAGACGACAGCTCTTCGATTTCGTTAGGCAAGCTCTACGTCAAAGATTCCCTGGTTCGTGTAAGCCATGCCAATACCAAGATCAATAGCATCATGGCTGATGGCTCTGGCACGATTGAGATTGCCAAGTGGACGATGAATGAAAAGAACTCCGTGTTGAACTCGGGTTCGAGACTGGTTGCCAACGATTTGACCACGCAAGGCTTGACTCGTATGGGTGGTTCAATCAGGGTGATTAATTCGCTTGCTATGACATCTGTCGATCCGCGACATAGTGATACGGGTGCCGTGGTTGGTTTGGGCGTAAAGAAGTTGACCTTGGATGATACCGCCAAGGTGTCCGCTTCTTTCTCAGATGACTTCTTGGCAACGGGTAACTATTCCTACGATAAGAGTTATGCGCTCGTGGCAACCCAGGACGGTATTGAAGATTACCGTCGGGACAAGAGTATTTCCTTTAAGTTGGATGGTAAGCTGCCGACAGTTTCTTACAAGCAAGACTACAAGAACATCAACTTCGAGTTTAAGCGTAATCCGGCACGCGACATTTCGAATACTGTCCAGGGCATTATCGGTAATGCGTGGAAGCCGAAGTATTTCTCGCTCTTTGACGCCATTATTGAGCATAACGAACAAGGTGGAGAAGCGCTCCTTGAAGTCGCAATCGACAGTGGCCTTTCCCATGCCAACAAGGAAGAGGGTGTTGCAAGCCTAACCAATACCATTGCGAAGGCTGATCAGATGCTTCAAGAGTTTGCGAATAATAAGCCGATCAAGCCGATGATGTCGCCCGTTCGTCAAGCCATTGACAATCGCGTGATGTCACTTCGTCAGGTGGCTTATCGCACGTCTCCGGCTGATTATCAGTTGGCGAGCATGGGTGGAGACCTTTCAATGATTGGTCGCGCCATGGATGCGGATGCTGCTCATCAATCGCTCTTTGTGGATGTTGGCGGTAGTCTCGTTAAGGACGGTGCGTTGCACTTACGTACCGCGACATCAAGCCTTGGTTACGACACCATTCTTCGTGATACCGATGGTTCGAAGACAGTGCTCGGTGCCATGTTCACGTTGGGCGACATGTCTAACCGTAATGAGGTCAATAACGACAACGGTCGTATGTATGCCTTGACGGGTTATGCTAACAAGACTTTCAGCAACGACGTTGAATTCCAGACGATGTTGACGGCTGGTCTTACCAGTGCATCTCGTCAGTTCACGCCGACCACGATCCATATTGGTACGCAGAGCTTCCGTGACCGTACGTATTCTCTCGTTAGCTCGAATGCTTTGAAGGTCAATATCCCGATGACGGCCTTTGGCGACTATCAAGTCTCCTTTAAGCCCATGTTGTTGGCTGATTTGGCTGCGACCTACACTCGTGAAGGCCGTACTGCATTCATGAAGCGTGAAGCTACGAAGGATTACGCCTTCGATTTGGGTGTGGGTATGGAATGGGTTGCCCAGTCTGATAAGAGTGCTTGGGTTGCTCAAATGGCCGTTCGCCGCAATGTCTGGAATAACTATGACAGCATCGGTATTGGTCTAACGAATTCGTCGGGCTATCTGACTTACGACGTCGATCAGTCGCACACGACGGAATTCAACGCCCATCTGACGACGATTCAACGCGTCACTGACAACTTGAATGTCGAAGCAACGATCGGTGGTACGTCCAATACGGATGGTGCTAAGGGTATTAACGGTAACGTTCGAATCCGTTATCTCTTCTAAAAGCGTTACTATCTGATTCACGCTTTAGTATCAGCCCAGGGAAGTGAACATTCCCTGGGCTGAATTGATTTGTGAACTCTGTTGAGGTTATTGGCTTGTTCTGTGAAGAAAGCAATTGCCATGTCTTGAAGAAGCCAATAACTCCTCGGATGGAACAGCCGAAAAAAAGCCCAGAAAGAAGGTATCTTTCTGGGCTCAATGCTATTTGATCTGTTAAAGATCTATCGTTTTAGAACAACCAACGCAATCTAGCGTTGCCATTGATGCCGAGTGCGCCGTCCGTAGAGGCGGTTGCGCCCGTTGCAATGTCAAGCATCATGGTCTTCGACAGACGTTGACTGATCATGCCGTGTGCACCAAAGGTAGTGACCTTCTGATCGTCAAGGCCATAAGAGATAAAGCCTTGAGCGTTCTTGAGGTTCACGCCAACGGTGTCGGCAGAGCGCCAAACGTTGTGTCGAGCGGTCAACTGAAGCATCCAACTCGTAGAGTTGAATCCACCTTCAAGTTCAAGACCAACACCTAAGTCAACGGTTGCATCATTGAGGCTGTCTCGCTTCAAGTAGGTGGACTCACTGCCACTGGTATGGGTCCAACCAATGTCGGCCAAGAACATCGGCTTCACAGCAATATCGCCCACATTGAAGCGGTACTTCAAGTAGTTGCTGCTCATCACCATCCAGCTCTTTTCGTCAAACGTTTGACGGCCTAAATGAATTTCAGGAATAAAGCTACGATCGTTAGCAAGGTGTCCCGCCGTCAAATAGCTCTGGAAGCCAAAGCCTTCCTGACCCTCACGAGAGACATAACCCGTTAACGAGTACATACGTCCATCGTCGGCAGCTTCACCGTCCTGGTTATTGAGTTCGGTAACGCTAAACGCACCACCAACAACCATTACGTCACCATCCACACGGAAGACCTTGTCATAACCAAAGTTGGTGCTGACAATGCGATCGGTGCGGCTGCTGTCCTTCTGATAACCGCCACTGACGTCAACGAAGATGCTCTGATGTAAAGCATCGGCATCCATCGCACGACCAATGGCAGACAAGTCACCACTTGCAGAGGCCACTGGGTACTGAGACGCATTGGTTTGGATCATCGGCGTACGCAACGACGCCAAACGTGAATCAATTGCCATACGCACAGGCTGAATCATTCGCGTTTGCGTAATCGTACGAGCCGTCGATTGGAGCATATTGTCAGTACGTTCGGCAATGGCTACGAGCGCGTTAGCACCGTCTGTCACAGAGCCCATCGTTAAAGCGTCTTTAATAGCGACTTCTTGGTAAGCTAATCCACCATTCTTGTTATGTTCCAGAATCGCGTTATAGACGGCCCCTGCACGAGGATTGTCGGCGATGGTATAGAACATATTTTCAATATCTTCAGCCTCTGGATGAGGTTGAGGATTAGGCTTCGGCGGTTCAGGCTTAACAGGCGGCTGTGGCGGAACAGGATCCACGGGCGGCACTGGCGGCTTTGGATCCGGTTGAGGCTCAGGAGCAGGAGGTTGAGGCTTCTCTGGCTCCGGTTGAGGCGGCACAGGTGGCTGTGGTTCAGGCTCTGGCAACGGAGGCTCTGGTGGAGTGGGAGACTGACTGAACTCAAATTCGATTCTATTCTCATCCTTTGAGCTATTAACAAATACACCATTGCCTTGGAGCGTGAAGTCGATAGACTCATCCTTACGCTTGTCATCAAGCTTGATGGCTTCTATTAATGTGTACTTCGTGTCGAATGTAATGTTATTCAGTGACAAGAAGTTATTCGTAAACGAAGCTGAGACCTTCGCGTCAGACCCAAGAACGATATTGTTTGCAGCTAAGCCAACCCATGCAGATGCATCAGCGCCAAAAATAAACGGATTCATGTCCGACATTGTCAGACTTTTGTTAACCGTAAAATTAGCAGTAGCGATTTGAGAACCATTAATCGTTAGTTCATCGATATTGATGTGTCCGCTCTCTAACGAGCCAAGGTTACTGTTACGCAAAGTCCATTTGTCAACATTGATAACACCCTTATCGTGAGCTAATAGTGCGCCCTGTACATACTCACCCTTGAGGTCGACGGTAGCATTTTTAGCTTCGACATTTCGAATACTCAAGGTTGAATCATCATCCTTGCTGATTTTTGTAGGTGCCTTATTGTCCATGACAAGAATGTCACCTAACACTAGCGAAGATCCACCGGTAACAGAAATCCCTTTATCACGAATTCGGGTGAGGCTAGATTCAGCTTTGCTTTCAAACTTAGACTTATCCTTCAGGTCAAAACTAGCGCTGAAGAAGGGCATATAGCTTGTAAAGGTCGAGTTCGAAGCAGTGATGTCACCTTCGTAATAAATGGTTGCATCATTACGAGAATAACCTTTGTGAAGTTTCTGCTGGAAATCGAATCCTGTGACATTAATGCCAGAAAACTGATCTCGATATACAGCTACATCTCCACCGAAGTTCATCGTTGAGCCTTTGGCATCAATATTGCCGAAGATTTCAGTATTTCGGCCGACATTGACTGTGGAATTGTCAAGTTTGAGTGTTTTAAATTCGAATCGACGAGTTTCCCAATCAGGCTGTCCGAATGAGCTGACTTGATTATTATCTTTATATTGTGTACCTAATTGGGCATTGATCTGATTCTCATGAGCTGGAATCTTTTCTTCCCATTTTGTACCGCATAAAAACGGTGGCAGATCGCATAGTTTCTCTCTGAAAATCGCATGATTAGATGGCATGCCTTGGAAGGTTAACGGCGCATTCTTAACTTCAAAATCGCCGTCAATTTTCATGCTACCGTCAAGGACTAAATGACGCTTGGTCCATTGTTCAGAGTTAGCATCAACTGTAGTATCAAACGCATGCTTGACGTTTAAATTGCCCTGAAATTGGCCATGATAGGCATATTCCCAAGGTAAATTAAAACTTAAAGTTGCGGTCTTCTTAGCACTATTAGTGACAATAGTGCCAATATCAGCTGCAGCGATACGTTTAAAGGTTTGATCAAAGCCATTGATGTCGAGTCGTCCACCACCTTTCGTAAAGAATATACCATTGCGAGCATCGTTCAGATTTAAGGCATTAGCATGGCCAAGCTTGATCGTGCCAGCGCCGCTTGCAACATAAATGCTCTCAAACGATTTCTCTTTATTAAGAACGACAGTACCGTTGCCAATCTTGAGTTTATTGCCTTGCTGCTCGTTGACGACTAAAGTGCCAGCCCCGATTTTGTGAAGATTATCGTTTGAAGCTCCTTTGATATTCCATTGAACTTCGACATCTTTAGCAATGTCAACACCGGCTCCTTTATACGTCAAGTTAGTTCCATTAACCGTATAGTTCTTGCCCGACGCGAAAATCAAACCACCAATGCCTAAATCAAGGTTCTGGCTAAGTTCGATTGTTCCTCCTCCAGAGAAGATGAGATCTTTTTTTGCATCAAAGGTCGTCTTGGTGTTGTCGATCGTATAAGAGGTATTGTTGTCTAAACGAAGGGTTTTACCTTCAAGGTTAACCTCATGGCTGTATTTCTTTTTAAGTGCGTCAACTTTTGCTTGATGCCATTTACTATAAGACTGCACTTCGAGAGAACTGCCAGACCAAACGCCCCAAAGAGTGCCTAGTACGACCCATTTTTTGTTTTGGTTATCCCAAACTAATGCTGCAGAACCGCTATCACCCGATGTTGTTCTGTTATCGAATGATATGAAAGCTGTTGAATTGGCGCGATGATTAGTTTTACCGTATGGATCATTCCAGTTTGCAATTTTGTAAATGGACCCACCTAATAACTCAGGTATATATGCTACGTCTTTATATTCAGTTTTCCCATTTTGATCTCGTATATAGAGTACACCTGCACCAGCTCGATAAACCAAAATTTGTTTTTGTCCTTGGTACATTACACCATAGCGTTCGAGGGCCTGTTCGGGAGTTAGGTTTTGCTCAATACCATCTGTAAATCCTTGGGTTTCCACAACAAATTTATTTAGACGAGCAACAGCGAAATCATCGTTAGACATTGAGTCTTCTAAATGGTATCTCGTCTGCCCCCACACTGGATTACCGGCTTTATCATGCCAGTTTCCGTTTTTTTTATTATGTTGAGCAGTGATCATATACGCTCCACCAATCGAAGTAGCAGAGCCGTGGTTTGTAACGGGACTGAAATCAGGGAAAGGTACTTTAGGTAATTCCAATTTAGTCCCGTCTTTACGAACTAAAACCAAATCAGTAGCGCCAGGTTTAAAGATACCTTTGTTTTGGCCAAAATCTAAATAATCGCGAACCCAATGTTGACGTATGTCGAGACTTAACGCGTTCGCATCATGTATGGCACTCACAGCCAAAAGAGGCATACATAGAATCAAAGGTTTGATATTAAAACTTACCTTACCTTTATTCTTGTTCAGTAAGGAAGACGGAGGAAGCTGAACCATAGTAATTCCTAAAAGAGACAACGTGATGTTGATGTGACGATTTTATAAGACAACAAATTGCCCAGATTTATAAACTTTCTATGAACTTGATTTGTTAAAGCTATCGTTAGATGTCTGTTGCAAACGAACTGTCTGCTTGGTTAAACGTAAGGAAAGGCGCATTAGCGCCCTTTCTTATGAGTTAACGACTAGAACTTATGCGTCATACCAACGAAGGCTTGAGAGGTCTTTGTCTTGCTTTCGTAGTCATCAACAGAAGTGATCTTTTCTTCTGAGTAACCTGCACCAGAGTAGAGGGAGGTGCGCTTGGAGAGCGGGTATTCGTATTTAACTGTCAGGCCATAGTATTTGGCTGCATCTTGTTCTACGAAGGCATCCCATTCAATGTCAGAGTCGCGATAGTAGAGGGCAGATGTAAGGTCGCCGCCAGCCACATTCATGACCATGCCCAGACCAAGGGCATACCCCTTGGAATAGGAGACACCTTCATAGCCGCCAGGCTTGGCACCAGTCAGCACATCTTTACCCATAGAGATGCCCTTGAAATACTGAGCAGCTACAAAGGTCTTGGCAGCACCAAAGTCATAGTTGCCACCCAAGGAAATAAGTTGACCATCCTGAACGTCAGGATTATGAAGATTGGCACCATTATTGGAAGCCCAATTCATATATTCATAGGTCAAAACAGTGTTAAGAGGGCCAAAAGAGCCTGTCAAACCAAACGACGCATAGCGATCGGAAGAGGCAGAGCCTTCACGACCAGTGGCTGGGTCATAGAAACCTTCGGATTGAAGCTTGGAATCTTCGAGATTGTTACCCTTAAAGGAATACTGGAAGGTGGCCTGAATCCCAGAAAAGTTAGGCGTCTGGTATGTGACCATGTTGTCATAGCGATCCGTCAATAACAGACCGATCATGCCAGCGTTGCCACCGTCGAAGGCATCAGCATTTGCCGTAAATAGATTGTAGGTGCCAGCGCTAGAGCTGATACCACCCATGCGACCGAGCGAGATGGTACCGAAGTCACCGTAAACGCTTGCAGAGGATTCACGACCAAAGAGACGACCATCGCCGAGCGTGCCGTCATCGGTATTGAAAGCATTTTCAACTTTGAAACCGACCTTGAGGCCGTTACCAAGATCTTCAATACCCATCAAACCAAAACGAGAGGCAGAGCCGACGCCCGATTCCAGACCGAAAGAATGAGACTTAATGGTGTCACCGTAGTTGTTGGAGAACTTCTCATTCTTATAGAGAAGGCCGCCGTCAGCGACCCCATAAAGCGTAATATCAGCTGCAAGGGCAGAGCCAGTAAAGGCACCTAAGACAGCCAGTGTAGTTAAAGACTTCATCATATATTTCCAAAAAACTTTGGCACTCTAATTAATGCCGATATTGGAAATATACAAAGCACAGTGAATACGGCAGAAGTCCTTACAAATAGTGATATTTTTAAGAAATAAATAGTAACAGACGTGTAACTTCTGAATATCCATTAACGCCTAATGTCGCACTGGATGTTGCAGGAGGTTTACAAAGCAATACAGTTGTCTGACGGAAGTGATTCGAAAGTCAGTGTTAATAGGTACCAAGAATTGGTGATGAGGGGAGTTGTATTCGTACAACAAAGTTAGCCCAGCCGAGTAAGTCGGGAATTCACAATTAAAACGGAATTTCTATTACGAATCATTGGATGGTTGTTAGTGATTTTTTTGGCTTTGTTAACTCGGCGACCCTGCCTATCGTATTGGTCAGGAACGCCCGGTCATTATCTATCGCTTGGTAGCTGAAGGCACGATAGAAGAAAAGATCTTGCGTTTGCATGACACTAAGCGTTCGCTTGCTGATGCGCTCTTAGAGGGTGCAGATATGTCGAGTTGCTTGAGTAAGGATGCGTTGCTTGCCTTATTGTCTTCTAAGGAGGATGTACAGCAACATCTTGTTACATACAATGATCCTCCTTTTGTGCCTGTCGATAAAGCGCACTTTCGTTGTGGGACTAGGTATAACAACCAAAGTGAGTATGCGAAAAAGGTGTGTTAGGAGGATCAGTGATACTGAAATAGACTCACCTTTTGGGTTGTGTCAAAGAAATGTCAGATTTTTGAGGGTTAAATAGACGGGCTTTTGACGTTTTAATGTAGACTTTTTTGACCCATTCAATATCGCTTTTTGCTCTTTATAGCGCAAGGTTTTTAAGTTCGATGTATCGTCGAACGTGAACTGTTGTCACACAAATTTCCGTTGTGGCACAGGTTAAACTTTGGGGCTCTGTCTTTCAATAGGCGCCCCTACACGCGAGTAGGGGCGCCTTTCCTAGACAGGCACGTCTCGTGAAAATGGACCGCGCTCAGGGCGGTTCTAGTTGCGTTATAAAGAGCAATTCTTCTTCATTTTTCGCGCCACCCTCAAGGCAAGGATCAATTTAAGGTCTTTTGTTCGCTAAAACGGTGGTATAGTTCTCCACGTCACGACGATTTGTGTCGCTAGGTTGAACGCTGAGTGCACGGTTCGTTGTGAGCATTAAGTTCAAAAACAATAAGGCTATGGTCTGGCGTATCGCCAGATAAGCGTCATTGAAGCGTCTCCATCCATCGCTTGCTCACGGGTAGCAGCGAAAGGGGCGGGCGCTTGATGGCCGCTTGCGCTCAAAATCAAGCGCTCCCCCTTTCGCTGCTTAACGTTCGCTATCGATACGTGAAACGGAAAAAGTTGTTGTTTTGGCTTAATAAAACTAGCAATCGTTGGAAACGAAGCTTTGTGCTAATTAGGCTAAGCCTGGTGTCTCGCCAGGTCTGAAGGATGATCGCTGCCAAACAGCGCGCATCGCTTATCACAACGCTTCACGGCCCCCGGCCAAAGGCCGAGGGGTGAGGTGAAGCGTCTGCTCTGACGCTCTGCGCGCTGACATGTCGCGTGAGTAGTTTGCACACTGCTTTGTTTCTCGCGGTTCATAGCTTGTACGGTCATTTGGTCGTATAAGCCCAAAGTTGAGAACAAAAAGGTCTGCCAATCTAGGCTTAGCCTGGTGTATCGCTAGGTGTGTTTGCTGTGAAGAGCCTTCGAGCACTTCGCTCTCGTCGCTTGTTTTAAGGACCGTTCAGGGAGACCGCCCCGAAGGTCCACTTAAATCAAGCTCCTATCTCTCATGCTCATCCATTGCGTCATAGTAGGTTGGCAGTCCTCTTTATTTTTGGCTGAATGCGTCGTAGACACGTTTCGGTGACGAGTGATTTTTATTTTTTGGGTGCGTAAAAGTGTTTCAGATTAAGAATGAGAATATGGGCAGTGTGAACCTCGGATCGTTGTTTTCAGATAAGCAAATCACTTCAGCCTTCAAGACGGTTGATCCATACGCAAGCAACTTTTACGAACAACTCGTCAAGCAACTCACCGAGAATGGTGAGGTTCGATTAAACAAAGCGTTGAATGCATTTTCGCCTTTGAGTGCACCAGAAGCGTTGCGTCTTGCTTATGCGTACTATAAATCCGAGCCTGAAAAACAGGCGCTTTTGCTTCTTACTGCCAGGCGAGGGACTTTAGCTTGCGTTGCCGAAGAAATCGAGGCGCAATATCCCCCTTCGAGTTCGGCAGCTAAGTATTTGTTGACGGGGGTGGCTCCAAAATTGCCGAATTGTTGCGCAAGTTTGCCGCAACCGACCCGATTACGCTATCTGTTGGCGAAGTGGGCGACTTCGCGCAATCCTGATGTGCTTGGTCTAATTCAAACGCTCAGAACGACCACTAAGTTGACATGCCAATGCTTGAAACCTCAGCTTAGCGAATTAGTTCAGTATTTGAAGTCCCATCATGTGCAGATTAACCAGGTGGAGCCTGAAGCCGTTTTTCTCGTTAAGTCGGAATTGTTTCAGGCTTTCCTTGAAGAGGGGGTAGCTGAACATTTATTTTCAGGTGAAGCACCTCGTGCAAAACTTGAGGCATTGAAAGCGGCCGGTCTGAGAAATGCGTTAGTAAGTGTGAATGCAGCTTGGCAAAGTCTAAATTTTCAGAAAATTAATCAGCTTTTTGAAAAGATTCCGAATTCGTTGATTGATCAACCTTTAAAGGCTCCTTTACAACGTGCCCTTAAAGAACGGATGATGTCGACCGTTCAGCCAAAGCTTGTTCAGCAGTTCAAGAACTTGCAAGGACAACCGTTCGTCTTCATGGACAAGCCTGTTGGTAGAGCGCTAAGTCATCTCTTAGGGCTCCAGGTGCCTGACTGGGCAACGGGCGACGAAAAAGCTTTTGTTCAGCTTTTGACTGATTACGACTTGGTGCCGTGCCTTAATAAACAGCAACTTCGGGCGTTGATTGACAAGATTGGCATGCCTATGTTGACGGCTTGTGCGGCACATGCATCAACACAAAAGCTTGTAAAGAATCATCTCGAAGCTTATGAACCGTTGCCTTTGGTGACGATTTGGCGTGCTGTGAAGACCGAGAAGATGTTCCAAGCGGTAGGGTGGCCAAAATTAACAGTTGATAGTCTGTCAGCCGCACTCTTTGAGGGCGTTCCTCGGGAAAAAATCGTTTGGTTGAAGACCTATTTGGCGACGGTCGATGAACAACAAAGTGAAGCAATTAAGACGTTTTTGGTGAAGACGAGTCCGAAGACGGCTATCCAAGTTGTCGATTCGTCTGACGCTTGTTGGCAAGAGGTGTCTATTGGTGCACTTCTGAAGCAAGGTTTTTGGTCGGTACTACTCCATATGGACGCAAGTCGTCTGATCGAACGCATTCCACAACGCTATCTAGTCGATTGGATTTTGGTTGGCTGTGGTAAAAAGAAGGGCTTTCGAAAACCTTACGATCGCCTTGATGATCGTGCGTTGCATGATGCTTATCAGGCCTTGACGAGTAAGGCGTTGCTACGTCGCCATTTTCTCATGACGCTTCTTGAGCGTGATTGGTGTAATGACCGTTGTGAGGGCTCTTATCAGATCATGGGCGGACGCTTCTGTTCTTATAAGGTGCTTGCGATTGAGTTATTGCGCTGTCGCCCCTTTTTAGGTGATCAGGCTTTTCGTCAAGAGGTTATTACTCAAGCTCTCCAACAGTCGAACGACTTGAATCAGTGTCAAATCCTACTCAGATTGATTCAACAGGATTCTGTTGAATCTCATTTGCCTGAGGCCTGGATCAAAGCGGTTCTGAGTTGGCCAAAAGAGGTGTTGAATGCCTTATTGCCCAAAATGAGCCACGAGCTTTTAGATGCTTATGTTGCTCGAGCGGGTATTGAGGTGTTTGAGGCCTGTTATGAGGTAGCACCTAAAGCCCTTTCAAGCCAACAGTTCTTTGCTTTACGCATTCATCGTTTGAAGACGGGCGGCACTTGGCCAAAGGATCGCGTCATGCTTAGTGATGCACAAGGTTTCGATGAGGTGATAGAGACGGCCTCTAACCTCCTGGGTGCTAGTGAGCCACGTCTTTGGGATGCTTCGCTCGAACGCATGGCAGAGAAAACGCAGGCGGTTCTCCTGTACGCCAAAGAGAATGCACGGGCTGTGATGTCGCCTGCCTTGATGCGCTGGGTCGATGTCATTTTGAATCGTTACGCCCTGAAACCTGATGCTCGTTTAGACGCTTTGTTGGCTGATCATAGGACGACCGATGTGAAGTTTTGGCCTCATCAAGGACCAGACGGCACAAAGGGTGACGTCTATGCTTATCTGCGCGTACATCATTCGCTCAAGGCTTTGAGTGCTGTGTGGTCTGAACGTCAGACGCTCCCTGATAGCGTCTTGCCAACCATGGTCGCTCATTGGCCTAATGATGCTGCGTGGTTTGAGTTATTCCTGGCGTTAGGCAAATCTCATACCTCACTATTACGTCAAGTGATGGGCATGATGGACTTCAAGGCTCCCTTTGGCTCTCGATTCGATGCGCATTATCGACATAGCACTATTCCGAAGAAAAATGGTGGTGTGCGCGATATCTATGCGCCGGCACGCGCCTTGAAGGCTTTGCAGTCACTGATCAACGTCAAGCTGTTGCAACCATTAGGTGCACATGATGCTGCCTTTGGTTTTGTGCCTGGGCGAAATATTTCTGGCAATGCTGAGCGTCATGTTGGGCAGCCTGTCGTCGCAACGGCAGATATCCATGCGTGTTTCCCGAGCGTTAGTCGTGGTTTGGTTGTTCATGCGCTAAAGCGTGATTTGGGAGACCGGTTTTCGTATGGTGCGATTCTGAAGCTTGCCGATATTTGTTTGTCACAAGGTGTTTTGCCGACAGGTGCACCGACGTCGCCCACCTTACTCAATCGCGTCTTGTTGCGTACGGACGAATTGCTGACCGATGCTGCCTCGAAAAAAGGTTGTACATATACCCGATATGCCGATGACATCACGTTTTCGGGTGACGATGGCGCAGTGAGTTTGTTAGGTGTCGCCAAGGGTGTCTTAAAACCCATTGGTTTAACACTGGATCCTAAAAAGACCAACGTGTTCCGCCGGGGACGTCGCCAATGCTGTACTGGCCTTGTTGTCAATGATCGCGTGAGTGTGAATCGCGAAACGTGTCGTCGTTTGCGAGCCTCAGTACATGCGTTGGAACTAGGTCGTCCGTTGCTTTGGGACGGTAAACCCGAAACAGTTGCGCAACTACGAGGCCGATTGGCCTTTTTGGCGAGTGTCAAAAAAGAAGAGGGGGCTCGCCTGATGGCGAGGCTTGATGCTCCCGTCTTTAGCCCGTTTTCTCATTAAAAATCTCCCGTATCGAACTCTGCGACA
>Glacier_p2__coassemble_1129_pt1 | contig 33069 bp, 26 predicted proteins | sample Glacier_p2__metabat2_high_PE_005 | metagenome-assembled genome bin Glacier_p2
CAGTAAATACTAATTTTTTCTTTTGAAGATAACCTTGTGCAAAATTCAGGCTAGCCTTGGGTTACGCACATGGGTTTGACCCATCTTGATTTTTTCGACGGTGAGGTTGTTAGGTAGACACCCAGGACTCACAATCTCGACACGATCCGCAAAAATCAGCACACGACTGGGTGCCGACACAAAATAATCGCGATGAATCAGGGCATTGGCAATCAACACTTCGAACACGATAGCCGGCATATCCAGTTGAGCGCCCGATGCCTTTTGTCCCTGACCTAGATGCGCCAAGACAAAACGCAAGGTATCACGATAGACATCAGACAACTTACCCGTGATCGCTTGACACACTGTCGCCGCTTGGTCGTCAAGCTCGATGCCAGGCCAAACCGTAGCTTTCACCATAAAGACTGGCAAGCGTCGCGCTGGGTGCTTCGCAAAAAGGAGCGTGCCCGCCACGGTCAGTTGCCCTTCTTGAGCCAACCCGAGTTTTTCTAACAAAGTGGCTCGCGAATCCATTTGTGCTTCGACTGATTCACCGAGTCGCGCCTCAAAATACGCATCAAAGGCGTCCATATCGAGGTCTTCAATCGTGCTACCAGGCACCAACTGTTTTTCGGCGTAGATGATTTTGGCTTCTTGAAAAAGCCTAGCGATCTCTTCACGCGCAGTGACCAACCGATGCCCGGTCTTGGTCGCGATCCAAATGCGCCCGTCCGTCATATAAGGTTTATCGCGTCCCGCTTCAATCTTCACCAAGACCACAACGCCGTCAGACAACGCAAAGGTCTGCGTCACTACATCGGTGACGGGTGAAACGAGCTTAGCTGCATCAACAATGAGGTGATTGATTCGCCGCGTGTCATCTGACGTTAAGCCAGTGCGTGATCCGTCAGGCTGCACACCGATTGCAATATCACCACCCTGACCATTACTCAAAGCCACGATATCGACGGCCAAATCCGCTTCGCTTTGAAGGTCAGCTCGAAAAATGTGGCGCACATCATCGCCCTGCTGCAAGAGGCTTTGCAAGTCATTCTTCGTTAACATCGTCATGGTTCTCAATCGTCTTCATCCAAGTAGATGCAAAAAGCGGCAGACACCTTCCGCATCTACCGCTTTCTTTCGCGCGTCAATAGTCAATATAAACTTACGCCAACTCATCCACTACAACATCACGCATCACATAGAGGCGATCGTTTTCACGCACCTTTTCAGGCACCTTAAAGGTGGTATCCGCCCCCTTGTCAGCACGATCGGCTGGCTTTTCGTCGTCTCGTAAACCCTCTAAGGTGAGATAAACCGCGCCGGTTGTGGGCCCTGTCACCAAAAGCTTATCGCCATTTTGAATGGGTTCACCTTGAATCAAAAAGCGACCAATACCGGCCTTCGGATAGTAGCCCAAACACTTGCCAGAATAGATCTTCTTTTGCGTCGCTTGTGAACCTGCGCCATTGGTGCGTTCAAGGATGGTCTTACCCTGATACCAACCATCCCAGAAGCCACGATTAAAGACGGTCGCCAAACGATCGTCCCAACTCGTACTCAGTTCATCCGTCCAACGACCTTCGATAATGGCATCCAAGGCTTCGCTATAGCATTCGACCGCAGTACGCACATATTCTGGCCCGCGTGCACGACCTTCGATCTTAAAGACGGTGACACCCGCTTTGACCATCAAATTCAAGAAGCTAATCGTCTTGAGGTCTTTTGGCGACATAAAGTAGCCATCGTCCACCCCCAATTCAGTGCCACGATCTTTGTCGTACGCAATATAAGAGCGGCGGCAATTCTGAAGACATTCACCACGATTGGCACTCTTACCACGCGTATGTAAACTCAACCAGCACTTGCCACTCACAGCCATGCATAGCGCCCCATGGCAGAACATTTCAATACGAACGGGCTTACCTGATGGACCACAAATCCCTTCACGGTCAATGGCATCACGAATATCAGCCACCTGACGTAACGTCAATTCACGCGCCAACACCACAACGTCGGCAAACTGCGCATAAAAACGCAAAGCTTCGACATTGGCGATATTAAGCTGCGTCGAAAGGTGTACTTCAACACCCATTTCGCGACAGCACTGCATGACGGCCACGTCAGACGCAATGACAGCAGAAATCTTGGCCTCACGGGCAGCCGCAATGATGGTACGCATTGCTTCGAGGTCATTGTCATAAATGATCGTATTGACAGTGAGATAACTCTTCACACCACGCTCATGACAGTACGCGGCAATCTCTTTCAGGTCATCAATCGTAAAGCTACTGGCTGAATGCGCACGCATATTGAGCGCACCAATCCCGAAATAAATACTATTGGCACCAGCAGCCACGGCCGCGGCCAAAGATTCACGAGAGCCCGCAGGGGCCATAATTTCAAAATCGGTGCGTTGCATGAATAAGAATTCCTAGCTTGAAAATCAGATCAAATTTGAAGATCCTTGATTGTAGCGAACTCAATGCCACAACGAGCTGTCACATTTGCCGATTCCTGTTACATTGAGTTAGGGAACCCTAAGTTTCACCCACGGCTTCCCTAATTTTGGCTATGTACACTGTGTCTCAGATCGAAAGGGAACGCACGAAAAACCCTTTCCACCAAACCCACCAACTTTATGTTGACTGACGATAAAGAGGCCATATATGAAGAAATCTACGCTCGCTGCTTTGCTTGCTGCCACCACGATGACGTTTGCCGCCACCGCCTGGGCTGTGGATGCTACCCCTGCCAAGACCGAAGCTACGCCCGCTGTCCCGCCGATCACCACCGAAGCTGAAGCGCCGACCCCGATGGTTGGCATGGCCGACGCTGTCGCCACGGCTGAAAAAGCCTACAAGGCCAAAACCCACCGCGCTAACCTTCGTCGTAGCCCCACGTACGGTTTAGTTTGGGACGTGCGTATGGTCACCGAAGACAACGCTCGTGTCCGCGCCTTTGTGGATGCCAAGACGGGCAAGCTCGTCGCTGCTGACGTCAAGGGTATTCAAGAACCCCGCGGCCCGAAGGGGCCAGGTGAAGGTCCTGGCCGCGGCATGGGTCCGGGCTACGGCTACCACCACGGTTCTGCCATCTGCCCTATGACAGGTGAACCGCGTCCGTTCCACGGCCGTGGCCATCACGCCGCTGGTTGGAATTAACTCGCCGTCTGACTGAGCCTGACTTTAGAAGCTTAATCAGCATCGTTTAGCCATCAAGCTCATGGTTATACTTATCGGGGAGGTTCATCATGGATGGCCTCCCTGATTTTGTTCACCTCTCATCGTGCCACACCGCTATGCATATCTTGCTCATTGAAGATGATCCCTTTATCGCCCGAGCTGTTTGCGCTGCGCTAGAAAGCGAAGCTCATGCGGTGACATGGACGCCCACAGGGCGTGAAGGCCTTACTGCACTCACCGTGAGTTTGCCTGATGCCCTCCTCTTAGACCTTGGTTTGCCTGGTATTGACGGCATTGATGTGTTGCGTAGCATTCGAGCAATGCCTGCACCCGCCTGCGATTTACCGGTCATTATTGTGACCGCACGTGAAGCGTTAGATAGCCGCCTTGAAGGCCTTGACGCAGGCGCTGACGACTATATTCTGAAGCCCTTTCATATGACGGAACTCATTGCCCGATTGCGTGCCGTCGTGCGTCGTCGCCGCCCCTTAGCGCCCGATGTGCTGCGCGCTGGCAACGTTGCCCTCAATACGGTGACGCATACCTGCACAGTCGGAAGCGACACAGTCACTTTGAGTAAGCGCGAATATGCGCTCTTAGCCGCCTTATTGACGCGTCCAGGAGCCATACTTTCTCGACGTGCTTTAGAAGAAAAGCTTTATGCACCAGGGGACGAACCAGAAAGCAATGCCATCGAATATTTGATTCATGCCCTTCGCCGTAAGATCGGGGCACAAACGATTGAAAATATTCGCGGACTCGGCTGGCGCATTCGTGCCCAATAAATAAGATTGCAAGACACGCGAGTCAAACTCATTGACGACGGCCGTCGACCATTGGAACCCATCTATGCATTGGCGCACTTCATTACTCTTACGAACGCTCCTTGCCGTCACTGGTGTGACGCTTGTCCTCACGGCGATCACTGCCACGGTGGTCTTTAACAATGCCCAAGAAGAAGCGCTGAATGAGCAAGATGCCTATCTTTCTGATATGACATCAGCCTTTGCGCGTGCGGACGTTGCCGCTGTATTGCCGCGTGCGCTTACGATGTCGCCCGACCAATTTGCAGCACGTCTTGAATCCGACGAACCGTTACTCATGAGGCCCCGTCCGCATCGCCACATGATGCGTCATCGCCGTCTCACGCCGCCCCCAGAACCCCAGCGCCGTACTGCGATCCCCGCGGGAGAACCCGTTTTAGTTCGTCTACTCAATAATCAAGGGCGTGCAGAACGTGTCAGGTTTGACCATACCTTAAGTAGCGGCCTTACCACTGAAATGATCGGTGGTGAAGCCTATCGCTTGTCACTTATCTTTTTGCCTAATGGGCGTTATACGGCCGTCGCTGATCCTGTGAGTACCCGTGAAGCATTTGCCAAAAGCGCTGCCTTTACGGCCATCATGCCTATTGTCATTTTGCTCCCGATGGTCTGGCTCGTGATTGCCTTGACGCTTTGGCGTACGCTCAAGCCCTTACGTCAAACCGCAGAAACGGTAAAGTCGCGCCCAGCGTCTGACCTCACACCTTTGCCAACTGACAACGTCCCTGCTGAAGTAGAGCCCTTTGTTGCTTCTGTTAATCAGTTACTCGCGCGTGTCAATGAAGCACGTACGCGAGAATTGCGCTTTACGGCAGACGCTGCGCATGAGCTTCGCTCCCCATTAACGTCACTCACCATTGAAGCTGAACACTTAAGCCGCCTCAATCTACCCGCTGACGCCAAGCCTGTCGTCGAGCGATTAGAGTCGGGACTTGATCGAGCAGTCAAACAAGTCTCTCAACTCTTACACTTTGCGCGAGCCCAAGCGGGTGAAGCGCCTGAAAGCCTCGCGCGAGATACGCAATCGTGGTACCTCTCTGAACTTTTGGGTGAAATTCTTGAACCCCTTATGACACAAGCTGACAAGAAGGCTTTGGACTTTAGTGTTGAAGGGTTAGATGACACCGAAGAGGTCGCGATTGAAGGTGTGAGCCGCGCGGCCGTTCAAGCGATTCTTCGCAACCTCTTAGAAAACGCTTTTCACTATACGCCTGAGCACGGTGACGTTTGCTTAAATGTCCATCAAGCCAAAGAGGCGTTAACTGTGACCGTCACCGACACGGGGCCTGGCATTGCACCTGAAGAACGTGACCGTGTCTTTGATCCCTTCTATCGTGTCGTGGGCTCAGGATTGCCTGGCACGGGCTTAGGACTTGCGATCGTTAAAACCTATGCCAATATGGTAGGCGCGACTGTGACCCTTGATGACGCGCAGCCTGGTCACACACCGCCTGGGCTCAAGGTCACCTTTCATTGTCCACTTGGGGCAAGAAAACCCACTGAGGCTTAATGCTGATCTGATACGCGTTGGTTGATAGTCGCTTTGACCGTCTTGCTACGTCGAATGGAATCTACTGTGAACACAATGACGGCGCACCAAATAAAGACAAAGCCCACGAACATATCCACCGAGAACGGTTCGCCAAACGCATAAAGGCCAATAAAAAACACGATCGTGGGACTAATGTACTGGATGATGCCTACGGTCGAATACGGGATTCGGCGCACACCAGACGCAAAGAGTAACAACGGGATCGTACTGATGGGGCCTGCCAATAGCAGCATGGCTTTCATATCCCACCCGCTATTAGCAAACACCAACTGACCATCGGCATTCAACCAAAGCATGTAACTTAGAGCCAATGGTGCCAAGAGGACGCTTTCGAGCGCCATGCCTTCTAAGCTACCTAACGGGGCAATTTTGCGAATAAGCCCATAAAACGCAAAGGAGGCCGCCAAGAATAAACCTAAGAACGGGGCGGTACCCGTTTGGATCGTGATCCAAATCACGCCCGTTGCCGCTAGAGCGACCGCCATCCATTGCCATCGGCTTAAACGTTCACCCAAAAAGAGCGCACCGATGGCGACAGACATCAAAGGATTCACGAAGTAACCCAAAGATGCTTCGATCGTACGATCACTCACGATGGCGTAGACATACGCGCCCCAGTTGCAACCGATTAAGAGGGCTGATAGCGTAAAAAGTCCCAAGACCTTCGGCTGACTCACGACCGACTTGATCCAAGCACCGCGACGCAAGACCAACAAAATGCCGGCCACGATCACCAGTGACCAGAGAATTCGGTGTGCCAGGATTTCTACTGCGCCTACAGACTGAAGGGTGTGAAAGTAGAACGGGAACAAGCCCCAACAGATATATGCACCGAGCGTAAAGAAAATGCCCAACCTCATCATATCCGTACCTTTTGAAATTCCATATCAAAACCAAATACAAAAAAAATGGGCATTTTCCTACTTCTCCGCCTGAGACTTATTTGCTACTGATTAGCAACTCCCTTTCAGCCTCTGTCAAGACAGAATCAAAGACAGTTAATAGAACATCAATCAAACAATCCCAATCGCCATGTTGATGTTTAATAATTCGTCTCCATGCTTCTATCTCAGAATCTCCCTTTTTAACAATATTATTATTCTTATGATTAATAACATATCCAGCAGCTTTCACCTTATCCTTTGAACACATAGGATACAATGTATGTTCTATATCACCCTTATACCACAAAATCACAGATTTTGTTTTTAGATGAGACAGAAAGTCTGACACTTTAGCTTTATGCATTTCTGCAAATTGAGCAAAAGCTTCCGCTGATTTTCCTTGTCCCGGCCATCCATTGGTATCCAAACAACTAGAGTATTTCTCATTAAAAAACTCCTTCATTGTTACTGTCATATCATTAACAAGTTCACCAACTACCTCATCATAAGCCTTTAATGTCTTTATCGCATCCAAATCACCGATAATAAACGAAGGAATACCAAACCTGACAAGAATCTCATTTACCAAAGACAATTGACTGCAACCATCAACAATAATCAAGCCAATTTTAGCATAACAACTCGGCAACAAATCCCTAAGCAATTCCGTAAAAAACAATTTTTCCGTATTTCCTTCAACAAGCAATATAACCTCGCTAAAAGGAAAAGAAGATAAAGCATCAAGACTGCAGACTGTATCTAAAGCACTGGAACTAACTGAATCTTCGCAATCATTTTTATCAGTGCTTAAATTTGGATTTTTATCATTTAAGAAATACGTCCCTTTGTCTTTTGATGTCCGCACTATGTGCGTATTGTTCAAAATATCTAGGTGCTGAATCATGTTAGCCGAATGTGTTGACAAAGCAACCTGGAAAAATCCACGAGAGAGCTTCAAAAACACATTTCTGATTTTATTTATGATCGCTGGATGTTGAAACAACTCTGGTTCATCAACAAGTAAAATGCTTGCTTTACATGGCTCTGTAGAAAAGCTCATATTTGCTACACAATTCAACAAAGCAAGCTCGGCCGATCGCTGCAATCCATGTCCGTATTCGGTGACATCTAACAAATCTCCTGAAGCATTTTCGAATTGCAGTTTAAATGTTTTATAAACATCGTCTGGCTTTAACGCATGTTGGACATGTGATTTAAAATCCGGATAAAACTCTGACAACGACTTATCTACATCTTCCTGTAAACGATGGATACTTTCGTCGTTTTCAAGTGAATCCAAGACCTGATTCAATTTATTTCTCATAGATTCACTAATAGAATTACCGAAGTACAATCCCATTAATTTACCAAACAGTGTGCCAGATTTTATTCGAGCCTGATCTGCAGAATCACCGCTTACATTTAACACATAGACATCAGGCACTACAGCTTTTAATGCAGAAGGTATACCTGTCGGATTCACCTTCCACTCATTACCATCAAAGCAATAGGTATCCAAACTCACCTTATCATGTTCTAGTGTGGAAATTATTCGGATTTTTAAACTATTATTATGAATTAGCTTTTCTAGCTTTATACGTTTCGTTTTATCTAAGGATTCTTTATTCGAGAATACTTTATCTAAAACTCCATCAACAAAGCCACTTAAAGTGTACTCGAATTGTATTTCGTTACATCCTGTTCGAAAATCACTAACACTAGGCTTTTCAAACGAAAGTGCCATACTAATTGCTCTTAAGCAATTAGTTTTACCAGCATTGTTATACCCAACAAAAGCAGCAATTCTATCCAACTGAAAAGTAAGTTCTTTGATGGATCTATAATTTCTAATTGTGAAACTTTGAAGCTTTATCATTTATACCTCTTACAGCTGATATATCTAAATTACCACCCACGCACATGCTCTAACGCTGCCTTAACGCAACCGTCGTCACCGACGAGCAAGAGCTTTTCATAGGGCGCCGCGGTCGGACAAGCGTGGTTGGGTAAGACACGAAGTCGCATGCCAATCGGAAAGTCTTCGGGCTTCAATCGGTCACCAGCCACAGCTTCAATAATGCCGTGCTCTTGGTTGGCACCCGTCATACGAATATCGCAACCACGAAGGGGTTGTCCATCCACACCACAGACCAAACCATAACCAAAGTCACAATGCTGACGTGCTGTACCACGGTCGCGCGACATCGCTAGCCAACCAGCGTCCACAATCACTTGACCTTTGTCAGGCTGATGACCAATCACGGTTGCCAAGACTGACCCAGCGATATCGTCCATCTTGACAACGCCCAAATTCATCATAAAGAGGTCACCCATCGCATAAACACCGGCACGCATTTCGGTCACACCAGTTTCGTCTTCTGCGTAGACCATGGTCGGAGTCGACCCCACCGACACGATACGAATGTCATACCCCGCTTCACGCAAACGGTTAGCAGCTAACACAATCCCGTCGCGTTCATTGACGGCCGCCTGACGAATCACAGCAAGGTTTTCAACGTCATAGCTTGCGCCCGCGTGCGTCAAGACGCCCACCAATGTAGCACCTGTCGTCAAGGCCGCAGCCACCTCTAAAAGCAAGTCACTCTTAGGCTGAATGCCAGAGCGATGACCATCACAATCCACTTCAATCAGCACAGGAATCGTCGTTTGATGGTCACGACAATAGTCACTCACGGCTTTGGCCGCGGCAACATTATCAAGAATGATCTTCAGATCACACCCCGTCGCACGAATCGCTTCGATCTGAGCGAGTTTATAAGGGGCAATGCCGACCGCATAAATGAGGTCTTTAACGCCATGCTCAGCAAAATAACGCGCTTCCGCTAAAGTCGACACAGTCGCGGGGCCTTCGGGCGACACCATCTGACGACGCGCAATCTCAATACTCTTATGTGTTTTGAGATGAGGGCGTAACGTAATGCCGAGCGCTTTGGCCTTGGCTTTGGCGCGCTCAAGATTACGCACGAGCTTTGCTTCGTCAATCAAAAAAGCGGGCGTTGGCACTTCAGGGTCTGTGAGCGCATGACCAACGGGATTCGGAACGTTGAACATAATTTCTCTCCACAACATAAAAGTCGGGCGCAACCCTCTGGTCTTGAAGGCTGCGCCCAATGATTGGCGACTTCGTCGAGTGGCAGTTCAAACGACGAAACCTTTGTTGTTATTTTAACGTGACTTTAGTGAGGCACGAAAGCGGACACAGCAGCCTGTTCGCTCTGAAGCTCAGCGACATTCTTCGCAATACGAGCCTTCGTGTCGTCGTCAAGTTCAAGACCCTTCACAATTTCGTAGGTGCCATCACCCTTTGCAACACACGGGAAACCAAAGACCATGCCTTCAGGGACGCCGTAAGAGCCGTCAGAAGGCACACCCATCGTGACCCACTGACCGTTGGAGCCTAAACACCAATCACGCACATGATCAATGGCTGCGGACGCAGCAGACGCAGCAGAGCTTGCACCACGCGCCGCAATAATTGCAGAGCCGCGCTTTGCCACTGTCGGCATAAAGGTGTCCTTGACCCAAGCGTCATCAACGAGCGTCGGCGCAGCAACACCCGCCACCGTCGTGTGCGTGATATCAGCCACCATCGTCGGAGAATGGTTACCCCACACAGCGATATGCTCGATATCGGTCACAGCCTTGCCGGTCTTTTCGGCCAACTGAGACATGGCACGATTTTGGTCTAAGCGAAGCATGGCCGAGAAGCACGTCGGATCCAAGTCCGGCGCATTCTTCATAGCAATCCAGGCATTCGTGTTGCAGGGGTTACCGACCACAAGCACCTTAACATTACGAGAAGCGGTCGCATTCAAAGCCTGACCCTGAGCGCGGAAAATCGCCGCATTGGCTTCCAAAAGGTCAGCACGTTCCATACCCGGACCACGCGGACGGGCACCAATCAAAAGAGCGACTTCACAATCGCGAAACGCTTCTTCTGGATCCTGCACAGCGCGCATGCCAGCTAACAATGGGAATGCACAGTCGGACAACTCCATCATGACACCCTTGAGCGCAGAGGCACTCGTCGGATTCGGGCGTTCTAAGAGCGTCAAAAAGACGGGCTGATCTGGGCCCAACATGGCACCAGACGCAATACGAAAAAGAATGGAATAGCCAATTTGGCCAGCTGGGCCAGTTACTGTCACACGCACAGGCGCTTTCATGGGTTCAAACTCCTCATGGTCATCGCAATTGGTTGTCATCACAGTCAATTGCGCTTAATTTAAAAATTAGGAAATGCGCTTGAGAGCTTCAAACTTATCCTTATACTTACTCGAGAATATGGATAAGAGCTGATACCTACAAACATTCAAATTAAAAAAGAGGTTCACTAGTCCTTGATTTTTTAACTTAGAGTCAAGGCTTGCCTTCGCACCAATTCCCTTCAAGTCTTCGTAGATCAAATTGACATCGTAAGGACTTTTTTCATCTACAAACGACAAAGTGTCGATGGATATCTTGTCAATTAACTTATTATGATGGATTGAAAAGAGTTTTCTCTTAACGAAGGGCACTCTAACCTTCAACATGGCCAGAGGCTCATAAAGGGTAGGATTCCACTTCCAAACACTCTGATACAAGCTAGATTTTTTAAACCCATGCGCTTGCAGGTAGGGCGTGAACTTCATTTCGTGTTCCGCCACTTCTTCCCAAAAAGATCTACTTTGCTTGAGGTCTTTCCACCACGCAAAAAAAGCTTGACTTACTAAAACCTGCTTACGAAAAACTAAGAAATAACTTTGCAGGTGCTCTTTTATATAAGAACTCTTATCATCCTTAATCAAAAAGGCTTCTCTGTCTTCAGGTACGCAAGTAATACCCCAAAAATCACAGTCATCCTTTGCCATGCGGTCAAACATTTCCCCAAATGGATAAACAGGACCATAAACAGAACAGTTGCAAAGAATTAACTCATCATAGTCGCTCAGTCTTTCGTATGTGATCGTTTCTAACGCATACTTCCAAGCGGAAAAGTCTAAGCCTTCGTTTTCTCTGACAAGAACCTCGATTCCTCTTTCAATTAATTGCAATCGCTGGTCTTCACAAATTGTTCCATTCACAACAACGATGACTCGCTCAGAGACCGTCTTAAGCGCATCTAAATAGTAAAAGACGTAGTCTCTAACGATTCCCTGTCTTTCCCAAAAGGTATATATGGCAACTCTTTTCATTAGCAATTCCGAATTTAGAAGGAAGGCTTACTGTATCGATTTTAGCTGTTTGCCAACTCAACATTCGCTTCAATCGCTTCATAAGTCGGTGTCTTAGCATGCTTTTGATGGGGCTCATAGCCACAATGCAATAAGTCATGCGCCAAGGCACTACCAGGCTTCCCTAAATACTCGCGATAGAGCTTGATGACATCAGGATTTTCATGGGACGCACGAATCGGCATTGCGCTGTCGGTGGTATAAACCCCCGACTGACGTGCTTCTAATGTTTGCCCCCAGGTGCGACCTCGTACGGTGCCGCCACCCCCAATACAGCCGCCAGGACACGCCATCACTTCAACAAAATGATAGGGACACGTACCTGCACGCACCATGTCGATGACTTTTGTCATCGTGCGCATCCCGTAAACCACAGCGACGCGTATTGGCCCAAAGGTTGTCGTATCGATCGTGGCTTCTTTAAGGGTCTCTAAACCACGCACGGGTTCAAATGCGACTTTCGCTAATGCGGGGCCACCCGTCAAGGCCGTGACGGTACGTAAAGCCGCTTCCATCACGCCACCAGTCGTCGCAAAGAGTTGCGCTGCGCCAGAAGCTTCACTCATCAAGGGCGAATCAAAGGTCGCAGGCATCAAAGACTTCAGGTCAATCCCCGTACGTTCTAAGAGCGTCAAGAATTCTTGGATCGTCAAGACCAAATCGGTGTCAGGACGCCCGTCGCGTGCGAGTTGAGCGCGGCTCGCTTCACCCTTTTTGGCCGTACAAGGCATGATCGAAATCGTTCGCAACGACGTCGGTTCGATATTTAAGACTTTCGGCAACCATGTCTTTGAGAGTGCGCCAAAGATCGCTTGAGGACTACGCGTCGACGACAAGTACGGAATCATATCGGGCGCATTCTTTTCAACATGCGTCACCCACCCCGGGCAGCACGACGTAAACATCGTCGTGGGGCGCGCTAATGTCCCCGCCTTCTTTTGTGCTTCGAGTCGCTCTAGAAACTCCGTGCCTTCTTCCATGATTGTGACATCCGCGCCCCAACGCGTATCCATCACATAGTCAGCCCCCAGCGCCTTTAAAGCGGCAATCACTTGTCCTTCAAGGTTGATGCCCGCGGGTAACCCAATGCCTTCGGCCACAGCAAGACGCACGGCTGGAGCAAACTGCACGACTGTTTTAATCGTGTCATCACTAAACCAATCAAGCGCCGTTTCGATTTGATCTTTGACAGCCAAGGCTCCGGTCGGACACACCAACGCACACTGACCGCACTGAATACACGTGTCAGAGTCACCCCAGCGATCCCCTGCAAAACCAATGGCCGCCCCTGTACCCGTGTGGTTTAAGGTCATTACCCCTAACCCCTGCACAGATCGACAGGCTTCAATACAACGTAAGCATCGGATACACTTATCAGCCGTAAAAACGAGGCCAGGTGCACTACGATCAACGGTGGGCTTACGGGTTGCCAAGCGCCCAGACATCGTCGTGACGTCTAAGCCAACTTGTTTCGCGACCGTTTGGAGTTCGCACGCCCCGTGACGTGCGCATGACGAGCACGTCTCACAATGGTCAGCAAAGAGTAACTCCGCCTGAAGCTTTTGCATTTGGCGTACGCGCTTTGCACGCGTATTGATCACATCCCCATCCTCGACGCGTGTTTCACAAGCCGTGACCATCTGAGTCACTCCATTGGCTTTAGTCACTTCAGTGAGACACATACGGCACGTCCCAGGACGGTGGTTTAATGCCGTAAATTCGCAGAGCGTCGGGATAAAGATCCCCATACGTCGAGCGACCTCAAGAATCGTTTCGCCTTCATTAAACGTGACGGACTGTCCGTTGATGCGGGCGACTTTGATCAAGTTGTCCATCACAAGTCCTCCGAGGCAGTTTTACCTGGAATAGGTTTCAGGGTCGAGACCCCAAACAATCGATAGCAACGCATACAACGCTTAGCTTCAGCCCACGCTTCTTGGTCGGTGAAGCCGTGCTCAACTTCATCCCAATTTTGAACACGCGCTTGAGGAGCCAAATGCGACATCACTTGACGGGGCTGCAACACCACAGCGCGCTCAGGCGCACAAGCACCAAGCAAGTTAGCCTCTTTAATGAGGCGCGACATACGTCGACGGGCATTAAACCCGGGGGTATGGGTCATCAAATACTCATGAATGGCATTAGCGGCATCTTGTCCTTGTGCCATCCCCCAAATAAGACTCGTAGGACCTGCGGCAGCATCGCCACCAGCAAATACGCCTTCTCGACTCGTCTGCAACGATTCATCCACTTCAATCGTGCCGCGCTTCGTGAGCTTAATACCGTCAGCTTCTGAGAAAACCGAATCATCTAACTTCTGCCCAATGGCCGCAATCACATAGCGACAAGGCACAATGAATTCGCTCCCAGCAATAGGCTTCACAGACCGACGACCTGACGCATCGGGTTCGCCCTCTTGCATACGAATGAGCTTTAAGCCAATGACCCGACCCTCTTCAACCATCACTTCAACGGGGGCCGTCAAGAATTCAAAATGGATATTTTCGTCAATCGCTGCCGTGATTTCTTCAGGGTCAGCAGGTGCTGAAGCGCGAGTACGACGATACGACACCGTCACACGACGATGCCCCTTCATAAGGCGTCGTGCCGTACGGCAACAGTCCATTGCCACGTTACCGCAACCCACCACCACAATATCACCATCGAGTTCAATGTCTTCATGTCGGCTCTGGTGATGCTCAATCGCCAACAAGAAATCGAGCCCCTTGAGATAGCCATGCGCTGACTGGTCTTCGTTAGGCAAATTCAGATACTGACCCAACGCACAACCAATCCCCAAAAAGATCGCATCGTAGCCACGTCTAAAAAGCGAATCAATCGTGTAGTCACGACCCAACGCACAGTTGTAGTGGTAATGGCCGCCTAAACGTTCAATGACTTCGGTCTCGGTTTCTAACAAATGATTGGGCAAACGATAGGCCGGAATCCCGAGGCGCGCCATGCCGCCCGCATAGTCTTCGGCTTCAAAGACATCCACGTGATGGCCTTTACGCAACAAATGGTACGCACAGTTAATGCCAGCTGGCCCCGCGCCAATCACCGCGACACGTTTAGAGACCGGCGTATCGGGAATCTCGTCTTTTTTAAAGAGATCGGCCATCGTGCTACCGACATGGTCAGCCGCATAGCGCTTCAAGTCTTTGATCGCAACAGCGCCATCGACGTGATTTCGCGCGCAAGCCGTTTCGCAAGGGCGCACGCACACTCGACCGCAAGAGCCAACCAACGGATAGTGTCGTAACAACACCCCAGTACTAAGTTCTGGATGACCGTCACGAATATAGTCAATGTATCGCGGCACATTGACGTTTGCGGGGCACGCTTCAATACAAGGTGCCGTTGCCACACTAAAAAAGTCTCGTCGCGTCACGGGCATCACGGGCGCTTGACGCAATAACTCAGGGAAATATTTCAATGCCCCTAATAAAGCCGCAGGCGTCGAAAGCCCCACGCCACAAAGGCTCGTTTCGGCCATTTGTTCAGCGACCAATTGAATACGATCCCAATCGACCGATTCGCCTTCACCCGCGCAGGCTTTTTCGAGGGCTTCACAAATCAACACCGAACCCGCACGACAGGGTGTACAGCGTCCACACGAGAGCTCTTTGGTTCGACGATAGTAATTCAGCAAAACATCGGCGAGTGTGACACGGTTATCAAACATCAAAAAACCCTGTGGCCCCACAAAACCAGCCGCAGGATTTCCGCTATTAAATGACAAGAATTCCGAGAGGGGTAACCCTTCAGGCGCTTCACCTTCAAGACGGCGACGATTGTCGTACGCTCGTCCCTCCCAAACACCGTAAATCAACTCATCCATATTTCAACAACTTTTTTTGCGCGTTCGCTTACCTCAAACACCGTTTCTAGAATTTTTTATAGACGGCCATGCCCCTTCGGGCTATGATGGAGGCACTCATGTATGTGACGTTCTGTTTTCTCCAAGAGAATTAAGTCTTTTGGATAAGTTCGCCACACAGACGGATTTCGATTATAGACAGAAAAATTTCCATCATCAATAAAATTTTTTCTGTCAAAAGGATTAGCTTTTATTGTCATGATCAATCCAATCCTTGCACAGTACATCACCGTAGCGGACATCATTGTCCAAACGTTTGGCCCTGATGTCGAAGTCGTGCTTCACGATTTATCGATGCCGCAGCACTCCGTGGTCTATGTCGCGAATAATGTCGTGACTGGCCGTCAAGTGGGCGAAAGTTTTCAAAATTTGCTATCAAAAGTCATTCGCCACACCACTGAACCTGGTGACCTCGTGACGAACTTCTACTATCGTCATGAAGGTCGATTGATTCGCAGTTCATCGATGCTCATTCGTGATCAAAGTGGCCACCTTGTCGGTGCACTTTGTATCAATGTTGATACCTCGCGCATCACAGCGCAAATTGATGCCCTCTCTGCGATGTTGCCTGGTATTGACGCGGCACGTCTGCCACAGCTGCCTGATGAAGATGAGATCCCTGAGATTTGCCCAGTCGACTCTAACCGAACCGTGATGGAAATCATGACCGAGCTTGTCGACCGTATCGTGAGTGAAGTACCCGACATTCAAATGAATCGCGAGCGTCGTATTGAACTCATTCGTTTCATGGATCAACGTGGCGTCTTTCTTGTGAAAGGCGCGGTTGAGCGTGTCGCCGAAAAACTTGGCATCTCAAAAGTGACCGTATATGCCTATTTAGATGAAGTGCGTGGCAAGCGTTAAGACCAAAACGCCTAAAGCGACGCGCATTCGTCTGACGTGATCGTGTCCAACCTTAACCATCAATTCCAACCTCAAACATAACGACTTGTGCTGACCAAAGCACAACCACCAAAGGAGATTCTTATGCAATTCGTTCGTCCGCCCTTTAAAGGTGAAAACAAAGGCCATTACACTGCTGGAGTCATCTCTAAAGGCATGCTCTATGTCTCTGGTCAATTGTCGATTGATCCGGATACGCGTGAAGTGTGTCAAGGCGACATTCGTGAACACACGCGTCTGGCTTTAGATAATGTCGATCGCGTCCTCAAAGAAGCCAACGTTCGTCGTGACCAAGTCGTCTTTTGTCGTGTCTATACGCCCTCTAACACCTATTGGGGCGCGATTAACGAAGAGTATGCCAAGTTCTTTGGTGACCATAAGCCTGGTCGTGTGATTGTCTCTACGACCGAACTTCACTTTGGTTGTCTGGTTGAAATTGAAGCGATTGCCGAGCTTGACGAAGATTGAGAGGCGATATGACACACACATTTGTTTGTACGTCTTGCGGCAAGCGAATCGATACTCAAACGCATGCCTCGCATTGCGACTGTGGCGGTCTTTTTGAGTTGGACTTTATACCACCCGCATGGGACCCTACCCGCATAGACCGCACAGCTTGGAATATCTTTCGTTATCGTGACTTTATGGCTGTGGACAGTGACGCTTGGCGCGGTGTGACGATGGGTGAAGGCATGACGCCGATCATTAACCTGGATGAACAGTCAGGTTGTCTACTGAAGATGGACTACTGCATGCCGACGCTCTCATTTAAAGACCGTGGCGCGGCTACCTTGGTCGCGCACATGAAAGCGATCGGTGTCACGCATTGTGTGCAGGATTCGTCAGGCAATGCCGGTAACTCTGTCGCAGCTTACGCAGCACGCGCTGGCATCTCGTGCGAAATCTATGTGCCTGAAGGGACAAGCCCGAAGAAAATCACCATGATCGAAGCCCATGGCGCAAAAGTTCATGTAGTCCCTGGCTCAAGAGACCATTGTGCAGATGTTTGTCGGCAGCAGGTTGCTGAACGTGGCGCTTACTATGCCAACCACGTCTATAACCCGTACTTTTACGAAGGCATGAAGGCCTACATCTATGAGACCTTCGAACAGTTAGGCCGTATCCCAGCCAACATTGTCATACCCGTAGGCAACGGGACACTTTTCATCGGTGCAATTAAAGCATTAGAACACTTGGTGGCCTCGGGTGCCATTGAACGCTTCCCGAACATCATTGCCCTTCAAAGCGAAAAGTGCGATCCGCTTTATCAGGCACGACAACAAGGCTTGGACCATCCAGCCACCGTGACGCCTACACCCACGATGGCCGAAGGCATTGCAATCGGTGTACCGATGCGCGGCGCTGAAATCCTTGACATGATGCGTAAGCACGACATCAAGGTTGTGACTTGTCCAGAGGACAAGATTCTTGAAGCCAGAGCCACCTTAGCGCGTCGAGGCATCTATTGCGAACACACGACTGCCGCGAACTATGCGGCCTGGTTGCATTACTGTGAGCTTTATGGGCCAACCCCTGATACGCTCATTACGATGTGCGGAGCGGGCATTAAGTCGGATCATTAAATCACAAACTATTCAAGGCGATACTTAGTTTTTTAAGCATCGCCTTTATTTATCCTTCTCGAATTTTTTCTAATAACCCTTTTTCTAAGTTATCTTCAGCATCACTATAAAGCAGATCATCATAAGGAGTACCATCAGATTCCTTTTCCGCAAACATATACAAAGCAATCAATTTTATCTTTTGGTCCCGATTTAATGAATCGACAAATCCTGCAAGTTCATTATTTTTCAACAAAGAATGAATTTCGGAGAGCAAAACAACCTTTTCAAAATTAACTTTGTTTAACACAAATACTTTCGCTTTACATCCATTAGACGTCCAATAACTAATTCCGATACGAGATATAGCATAAATAATCTTCAAGAAAGAACTAGATGTAAAGATTTGATGTATTTCATCTTCCTTAACTAATTTCCCCAAAACATATAGAGAATGATCATCTACAGAACAACCATCAAAAGACTCAGAAATTGAGAGCTTTTTAAAGTTATCAATAAACAAGCCCTCTAACTCTAAAAGAACATCTTCCGCTACAACTGGATCATGATCAGAATATTTACCATCCATTCTCCCATGCTGACACTCAATGCGATACAAAAAATACGACAGCTTAGAAATATTCAAATTATCATTAAATATATTTATAAAGAACTTCCTTCTATCCTCTTCACTCTCTTTTCTTAGAACTTGATCGACACAATCAAACAAGCGATGATCTAACGAGCGAACAAACCTTGAAATCTCGTCAGAACCTGACAATAGCAAATTCCAATATTTACAAATAAAATTAATTAACAAAATTTCCCGATCATGATTTAAATCATACTCTTTTTGAAAAAAGGAGACAACCTCAATTAAAAACCTATTCAAATTCCCAATAGATAAAGCTACTTTAACCCTCTCATACATTTCCTCATCGCTATATTTCAGTAAAAAATTACTAACATCCTCCGTTTTAACATCATCCACCTCGAGAGCAAGGGAAAAATATCTATCAAAGCATTGATCACTTGTAATTTTTCTTTTATTTAGGAAATCACTTTTCCTTTCGACAGAACAACCTATATCAGCCAATGGTTCTTTCAACGAAAACAAAGGAAAAAGATTGCCTAGAATGACCTTTATTGAATAATATTGTTTAGATACCTTTTGTATTCTTTCAACAGCAATCTTAATTTTTTCACTAATTTTTCTTTTATAAATTTCCTCTAATCCACACAAAAAATTTCCACCATCCTTCACTATAGAATAAACCCCTGGCTCAAACACTTCTATGCAAGTTATACCCAATAGATCAGCAATATATATTTCTTTTTTCAAAAACATGTACTTAAAATAAAGCACATTAGAAAACATATTAACATCTCTAACATTTTTAACATATTGTTGGATGCCATAACTCATCATAGTCCGAACATCGTCGAGTTCATCCTTGTTTATCACATCATTTAAAACAAATGCAATCTTTTGCTCCAACAATTTATGTACGCGATCTAAACTTATTTTAGGAACAGCTATAGGAAACTGAATTATCTTTTCTAAATATCTTTCCCCATTGCCAACTTGAATTCTATCTAAAGCTTTAACAACTACTTGATAATCAAACGAGAGCAAATAAATTACATTTGGAAAGTTTGCTTGTGACTTCACCAATTGAAAGACAGCCGAAATTTCATTATCACTCAATCTATCAATATCATCTATAAATACTACTATCTTCACACGTTCTTTTTTTAAACATTCAGAAATAGCGTCTTTTATAGACTGCAAATCCCTTTGTTTTTCTTTATTTTGCTCTTTAAGTTTTTGAGAAAAGCCTTTTCCCACACTACTAAGCATCGGCCCGACAGTCGGTATTAAGCTAGCAAACTCGAACAAAAATCCATACTCAGCAATCAAATCAGATATTTGATCAAAACAACTTTTATTCTTTTTAAAAACACCAGACAACTGTTTAAAAAACTCAGCTGTTAATTGTCTTTCATCGGTACAAAGCCACGGATTAAACCTTAATACCATAAATTGTTCATCATGAAGAAGTCCCTCTAAAATCATATTTCCCAAGGACGTTTTTCCGCTCCCCCAAGCCCCATAAAGTCCCAAAGTGACTGATGACAACGAGGTATCCACTTTCATTATCATCTCAGCCATCTTCTTGGCAAAAACTGATCGATTTAACAAATCTTCATTTGAACTAGTAACAGGATGATCAATACAAATATTTTCCATGGCGCAAAATTAATAATTCAAAACACAAAACAATAAAGGGTAATTAAATTACTTTAACTACCCTTATAAATTTACTTCGTCCCTACAATTTTCTTCCAAACCTGACGCGGTGCATCTTTCACCTTGTCTAACGTCAGCTTCCCTTCTCGTTCTTGACGAGCAATACTTGCCGCTTCTGGTTCAATAAACCGCTGAGCGACGCCCGCTTCATAGACATAGGGCTCATGCGTTTCAAGATTCGTGCTGTAAAGATACTCACCGTTATTGAGTTTCTTGGCAAGTTTTTCTAGACGCGGCTGCGTCCAAAGGTTGGATTCATTGACCTTCAAGATCCAGGTCTTGCTTGTGAGCGCATGGTCTGAGCAACGCCAACCATACTCGGTCGTGACATTCGCCCATGACGGGGTCACGCTAAAACCATTGGCGGTCTGCGCTAAGCCTCGCAGAGGTAGTCCCCCAGTACTCACTTGCACGCGACAGGTGGCCGTTTCATCAACCTTCAATAAATCATTGCGATTGGCGGGGAATTCACACCCAGTACCTGGCTTAGCTACAAAAAGGGTGTAATAGGTCGCACCATCCTGTTCAGTCTTTAAGCCGTCGACAACGCGAAAGCCTTCGTCATTGAAGACCGCTTTGACGTGATCAACCACGCGTTGAGTAAAAGCAACACGCGCTTCTTCATGTGTCTTGGCAGCGTCCTTAGGTAAGAACCCAAACACATGCGGACGACGGAAGGTATCTGCACGCAGTGCCCCTGTCACGCGCCCCGTAAACGCCCCACCAGGACGCAAACTGTCCTCATAGTGCATATCTTCTAAGCGATCCGCTTCTTCGTAGCAAAGCCCCAAAAGATTAAGTGCACGACTATGATTGGCATCATAGGGCTGTGCTGCATCGGAGGCCTCGGGCGTTAAAGCGGTGTGCGTCGCACAACCAACAAGACCACAGGCACTCACAGCACTAAGAAGAAGGATTTTTTTTAACATGAGTCGCTCGAAAGACTAAAAATAAAAGACCAAAGGTTTATTTTAGCCTGTGAGCCGAGATGTCAGACGGCGAATTTCGAATGAAAAGCCGTTGTGTGTCGCTTATTGACCGCGATGGAGCCACTCAATAAACTTCACCGAAATCCAAGCCCCCACAAGGCCTAAAAGGATGCCCGCCAAAATGTCGGTCGGGAAGTGTACAAAGAGGTAAAGCCTCGAAAAGGCAATCAGGGCCGCTAGAATTAAAGCTGTCCAAAACCAAGGCGAACGACGTAACCAAAGCACACCTGCGCTCGCAAAGGCGGCAGCTGTGTGCCCAGATGGAAATGAAGGATCAGGTGGGCAAACGGGCAACAACGTAAAGCCCATAATGTCGCAGGGACGCAGGCGATCGACCAAAGGCTTTAAGCCCAGATTACCGACAACCGCCGTCAAAGCTAAGGCCAAAAGCACCGCAAAGCCCGTCCACCGGGTGCGACGATATAAAAGAAGAGCAACGCCCAAAAGAATCCAAATAAAGCCACCATCACCTAACATCGTGATGGCACGCATCAAATCGTCGGCCTTTCCGCTAGCAAAAGCGTCGCGAATGGCGTAAAGCACGGAAAAGTCGAAATCTAGCGTCATAGATTACTTGGCTTTGAGGGTGATCACACGTTGGTTGGAACTGCCAAACCAAGCGCCTTTTTGCGTCACATGCAGTTTTTCGACGTAGGGACCGTCGACCAGGGTATCAAGATAAGCCATGATCGGGAGATCAGCCACTTTTTCATGACGACGACCGGTCCAAAGCCAAATGGTTTTGGTGTCACCGAAGCGTTCACGCACGGCTTTGACAATACGCAAGATGTCAGGCTGATTTTCGGGCTCCAACGGATCACCGCCCAAAAGGCTCAAGCCTTCAATAAACGGTTCTTCAAGCGCTGTGAGAATCGTAGCGAGTGTTTCGTCCGTAAATGGTTTACCTGCACAAAAATCCCAGCTTTCTTCGTTGAAGCACCCTGGACAATGCAGGGTGCAACCCGAACAAAAGAGGGATACGCGAACGCCTGGACCATTCGCGGTATCACAGGTATTGAGCCCAATGTAGTTCATGATGAATTACATACTACGGCGGTTACGAATTTCAGCCATCTTGCCGTCATTCATGCGGGACATGCCGTTCACATTGGAGTAACCCAAGTAACCGCACACACGAGAGATCACGGACAAGTTTTCACTTCCGCAGTGCGGGCACTTAAAGAGCACATTAGTGCTGTGCTGACCGCAATCCCCACAGTAAGCGCTATCAAAGTTCACACCCTGATAAAAGCCCTTCTTCATACCACGTGCAATCACTGCCTTAACAGCCGCAAAGTTTTCTGGATTGTCTAAGCGGACGTACTGAATGTGACCACCTTCACAAAGATGGAAGTCGATAAATTCACGGTCCTGCTTTTCAAAGGGCGTGATGTCCTCCGTGACATTCACATGGAAAGAGTTCGTGAAGTACTCAGGGCTATAGTGTTCGGTGTGACGGAAGACGTTATCAACGCCTTCATCGGCACAGAAGCGATCATACTGACGCGCCTGCGTCGCACACAAAGATTCAGCAGGCGTGCCATAGATGGCGTAGAGATAACCGTCTTCTTCTTTAAATGTCTGAAGCTTTTCTTTGAGGTGACGAAGGACAGACGCTGAGAAATCACCGCCCTCTTCAACCAAGCGCTGACCGCTCCAAAGATAAGTGGCTTCATCCAACGCCGTGATGCCAAAAGAGGCCGTCATATAGCGAACGAGGTCACCCACACGATCGTCCGGGCTCTTCGTGCCTTCATAGAAGCCACCCTGCGTAAAGGCAAGCGGGTTGCTAGAACACTTCTGATTGCGAATGATGTCATAGCGCTTCTTAAAGAACGCACGGATGAATTCCAAACGTTCGTCAAGAATACGCCAGAAGTCCGTACGCCACGAATCAGGATGACGCAACTGAGCGAGCTTCAAGATGATCGGGAGGTTCAAAGACACTGCCCCGATATTGCAACGACCAATCGTGATGGCTTCACCGGCTTCATTTTGCCAAAGCGACAAGAAGGCGCGGCAACCCATCGGAGACGTGATCGCACCATACTTCTGGAAGATTTCAGAAACGCTACCGTTTTCAGAAGATAAGCTCAAATAGTCAGGGTACATGCACTGGGCAGAGGTCTTGACGGCTTCGTCAAGGAGTTCAGAGCTCGCCTTATCTTCTGCGATCTGCTTTTCGTCGTAAAGATACACGAGCTTCGGGAAGACCACGGGCTTACCGTCCTTACCATGACCGTTACGACGCACTTGGAGCATGATGCTGCTAATCTTCATGAGCCAGTGACGTTCTTCTTCGGTGTATTTGGCAGGATCCCACTGACCAAAGGTGATGGTCGTAAAAGCAAAGTCACCACGTGAGCACGGCACGGTGTTGAGCTTCAGTTCAAGCGACTGGAAACCCTGTTCAAGTTCACGTTCAACGTCACGCGCCGTCACGCGAGCAATGGTGTCAGCGTCAAGCCCCAAGTCAGCGTACTTGTGGCGCGCTGCGGCCAAGCTCTTCATTACATAGGGCAACAACACCTTGTCGAGTTCAGGCAACGTAAAGCCACCAAACTGCTGAGCCGTCGCGACCAACGTAATGTCGCCAATCACCTGCAAAGCCGAGAGTACGGTCTTGGGTTCAGAATACTGCACATTCGACATTTCAAAGCCGTCTTTGAGCACATGGCCAATGTCAAAAAGGCAGCAGTTGATACAGCCCAAAATCATGTCGCGCAAGTCGTGGATATAGATGTCGCCACGCTCGATCAAAGCCTTTTCTTTGCCAGAAAGATAGAACTGCTTATAAAGACTCTTCGTGAGGTAGCCCTTGATCAAAGAGCCCTTAGTACTCACGAGCGAGCTATCGTAGTTCGCATTTTCGCGGTCACCGAGACGCAACACATCATCAGCATCCTGACGAAGCTGTTCAAACGTACGAGCGTACGTCGTCTTGTAGTAGCGATATTCGGCATAGGCTTCAGCGACCTGCTTATATTGCAAGAATGAGAGCACAGCAATCACGAGCTCATGCAATTCAGCCACGGTCACATCTGCACGATCACCAAGACGGGCACGCACTTCGGTCGCAATACGGCTAAGACCATCGTCATCGATCATCGTGTCACAACGAAATGCGGCTTTCTTTACCGCATCAATGATCTTTTCGTCGATGAACTCTTCGGTCGTATTGTCTTTCTTGATAACCTGCATGGTCCGTCCTTTGTGATGTCTCGGACACGTCAGAAGCGCCGCGTCCTATGAAAAAACAAATTGCCGCACGGGTGCGGCAGGGGTCTAATCTTATTGAAAAGTCTCAGGAAAAACAATAGCGCATAGAGGGCTTACATCGTAAATCCTTAGTCAATTCAAAGGGTGAACAAGTGCTCAATGCTACCTTTAAACACCAATCTCCTTCGACATTCAGCTTTAAAAACCCCTCATTTTCATGCAATTTAAACACGGTTTTCGCATTTAAACCCCGATCGAAACGAGCACTTTTTAGGTCATAAAATTTTTCTATCAAGTTGATTGTCTTTTTCAAAAACAAACCGCTTTAATCAATAGATCCTGTATATATAACCACTTAGTACCACAAAATATTGATCGAACACTCACAAGGATCGAAACGACTCTCCTTGCTTCCTTTCGCAAAAACAGACGCATTTTTCGATCAAACAAGCGCTTTAAGAGGCGCTTTTCATACAAAAAGACCCGATCGCCTACGTTTCCTTGGACGATCGGGTCTTTGATTTAAAGCGAGCAAGGCTATCAGAGCGCGCTACGAAGAATCGCTTCAACATCCTCAGCATCGAGCGCCATCAAGTGGCCCACAGGACCACGACGGCAGCAATGACGTGCTAACGAATGGACAGGGCAATCTTCCGCCCCCAATTCAGCCATGGTGATAGGCATATTGAGCGACTTGTAGAACGCCACCAAAGCATCAATACCCATTTGAACCGCCTCACGGTCGTCGCAAGCTGTGACATCAAACACACGACGCGCGAACATCGCAAAGCGTTCTGGGTGGCGCTCGGCCACATAACGCATCCAGGCCGGAATCACGACCGCCAAACCCATCCCGTGCGTGATCGCTTCGTTCCAACCCGAGATTTCATGTTCAATGGCGTGGCACGCCCAGTCTTCGACGCGACCTATACCAAAATAGCCATTGTGTGCGAAGCTGCCGACCAGTCCAATCTGACACCAGGCATCATAATTCGTCGGGTCTTGATAGACCTGTGGGCCAAAAGCAATGGCCGTACGTAGCGCGGCTTCAGCCTGCGCATCGACATAAGCGGTATCGGTCGTAGCAGTGAAATAGCGCTCCATGATATGGGACATCATGTCAACCACGCCAGCAGCGATCTGGTGCTTTGGGAGCGTCATAAAGAGTTCAGGATTCACAATCGCGGCGGCAGGGCGTAAGCACTCTGCCCCAATACCCGCCTTGGTGCCGTGATGCGAAATCACACAACGCACCGACTGCTCAGAACCCGCTGCCGGAATCGTTAAGACAGCCAACACGGGCAAAGCTTTTTCAGGGGTTGCATGACCGTCAAAAAAGTCCCAGCAGTCGCCCTCATATTCAAGACCCAAGGCCACAGCTTTAGCCGTATCGATCACAGAACCGCCGCCCACGGCGACCACTAAGCCCACGCCTTGATCGCGCATCCAGTCAACGGTTTCACGCACGAAGTTAAGGCGAGGATTAGGCTGCACACCGCCCTTTTCGATCACGGTCATACCAGCCGCTTCTAGGCTATCGCGTACGCGACCTAGAAGACCAGAGCGACATACCGATCCACCCCCATAGATCACCAAGGCCTTACAAGTGCGACCAACGGTCTGCGCAAGACGACCTGTTTCATTTTCAGCGCCACGTCCAAAGACGAGACGGACGGGATTATGGTAGGCAAAGTTCAGCATGTCTCAAGCCCTCTTCGAGCCTTTCCATGCTACTCGAAGATTCAAAAAAGTCGAAGATAAAAATAGAAACGCCGGGAAGGTTCAAAAAGAATCCCGGCGAGTTAAGGTTCGCAGTTTATCCGTTTAATGATGTCTTTGCATCTCAAAACGCCTTTTTGTTTCAATTCGAGCGTTGAAGGGATCGTTCGAATGACTTTCGATGGTCTTTTGAATGACCCGTTGTGCCCTACGCTTTTGTGATACCAAAGAGATGGATCTTAGGCCTTCATGCGACGACGTCGCGTATCAAAGAGGCACACGGCAGCAGCAGCCCCCACATTCAAACTTTCGCAAGCGGCCTCGATCGGAATATAAAAGCGTCGGTCAGAGGCCGCTAAGCCGGCTTCAGAAACACCAGGTCCCTCAGCCCCCATGAGCCACGTGACTGGCCCTTGGGTATAGTCATCTTCTGCCGCAAAGAGATCTTCGCCGCCACGTGCGTCCGCGGCATAAATATGCCCTTCGTAAGCCTCACGAAAAGCCTGAGGTGTGATCCCTTCGACAAACTTTGCACCAAAGTGCGCCCCCATAGCAGCACGCATCACCTTCGGGGTCCAAAGAATGGCAGTTGACGGGCTCGCTGCAATGACGCGAACGCCAGCAGCGACAGCCGTACGGATGAGGGTACCAGCGTTGCCCGCGTCTTGTACGCCGTCTAAATAGAGCACATCTGCCTTTGCCCAGTCAGCGACTTCAGCGCGCTTTGGCACAGTCACCTCGCACATCACGCCGACCCCATGTTCAACCGGCGAGAGATGATCGTAAAGCGAAGACGTCAAGGCATAGCACTTTGCGCCCTTTTTGAGAGCACACTGATAGGCTAGCTCACGCGCTTCCATGGTGGCTCGTTGATCGTCGATCAGTATGGCGGACACGCCTGCATCTGAACCCAAGACCACCTCGCAAAGGTGAATCCCTTCGAGTAACGTTGCACCTTCTTTTTTGACAGCACGTGCTTCATGCGCCAACTTCTTCCAACGCTTAAAACGCGCATTGGCTTCACTTTCAATCAAAATCTCGGTCATGATTCATCCTTCTTAACCATCGACTTGACGGGTTCAAATGTTCGACGATGTTCGGGCGTAATGCCTAACGTACGAATGGCTTCGATATGCTGAGCTGTTCCGTAGCCCGCGTGCTTTGCAAAGCCATAGCCTGGATACGCCGCATCAAGTGCCACCATTTTGGCATCTCGCGCGGTTTTAGCCAAAATCGAAGCAGCTGCAATGGCAGCGACTTTCGCATCTCCTTTGACAACCGCGGAAGCGGGCGCAGGGAGATTTTTTGGCGTTCGGTTGCCGTCCACCAAGATAAGTTCAGGCTTGACTTGTAACCCTTCAACCGCTCGCGTCATCGCTAGCATCGTCGCTTGCAAAATATTGAGGGAGTCAATTTCAGACACATCTGCCCAAGCAATGCACCAAGCCAAAGCACGCGCTTTGATGAGGGGCGCTAAGGCTTCACGCTTTTTAGCGGTGAGCTTTTTGGAGTCATTCAACCCTTCAATCGGTTGATTGGGATCTAAAATCACTGCAGCGGCACAGACGGGCCCTGCGAGCGGACCACGACCTGCTTCATCAACGCCCGCCACCAAGTCGGTCGTCCACAAAGGATCGTCAGAGCCAAAAAGATTCGGTAAATCCGTACTTGGCAACAGCTGGGGTTCGGTTTCAGCCTTTTTTGCTCGTGCCATGTTGTTCCTAAGAAAAAGGCGCTTCGTGGGTTTAAACCTGATCGAAGCGCCGTGATTAGTTTATTACGCCGTCATTTTAATGACGTGCCATACCGACAATCACGTCGGCCGCCAAATTCGCTGTATCGGCACGCAAGCTTTCATGCATCGCACTAAAGCGCTCTACGAGCATCTTGCGTCGTGCTTCATTATTGATCGCATCTTCAAGCGCGTGTGAAATCGCATCAGGCTCACAGAAATACTGCAAGAATTCAGGCACCACGTTTTCGCCCAACAAAATATTGGGTAACGAGACACAATGAATCAAGGCTTTCTTTTGCATGATCATGCCTGTAATCGCTGGCATCTTGTACCCCACGACCATGGGCTTTTTAAAGAGCGCGCATTCAAGCGCTGCAGTGCCCGACGCGACCAACACCGCATCAGCGGCTTCCATCGTACGATGGCTTTCGCCCACTACCACTTGCATCGCTTGAGCTAGACGTGGGTAGAGACTTGCCACACAAAGGATATTGCTGCGTGCCTGTTCGTCAATCGCAGGAATCAACACATGCGCATCGCCCTGACGCTGAAGCAAGCGTTCCACCGCTTCAAAGAAGACCGGGCCACAACCTTTGACTTCATCCACGCGAGAGCCAGGCATCACGGTAATCACTGGTAAACCGTCGTCAGGTAAGCCAAAGTGCTGTCGTGCGCCCATCGTATCGGGTTCCATCGGGATAATGCCCGCTAAAGGATGCCCCACAAAGGTGGCCGGAATCCCGGCCTTACGATAGATCTCTTCTTCAAACGGAAAGACCAACAACATATGGTCAACCGCACGACGAATGTTTTGAATGCGTTCAGGACGCCAAGCCCAAATGGATGGACTCACAAAATGGACTGTCGGAATACCACGACGACGGAGTTTTTCTTCAACGCCCAAATTAAAGTCAGGCGCATCGACCCCGACAAAGACCTGCGGCATGGAGTCACCAAAGCGCGTGATCAAGTCCTTGCGTAGGCTTAAAAGGCGTGGCAAATGCGTGAGCACTTCCATGTAACCACGGACCGACAATTCACGCACGTCATACCACGCACGAAAACCCACCGCTCGCATCTTATCGCCGCCCACACCATACTGTGGCGCGCCATCCATACGCTTAGCGACTTCAGGAATCACAAGACTCGCAATAAAGTCGCCGCTCGCTTCGCCCGCGAGCCAAATCGCGCCATTACGTTCTAACGTGGGAATAGAAGACTGAATACCCATGCCTATGCCTCAACCGCCAAATTAACGAATCACGCCGCGAGGACTATTGCCCACGAAGTCTCTGAAGTGTTCAAGTAAGGACTTAGCTTCTGGGAACTCGGCTTCGAGTTCGGCAATCTTTTCCAGAGCTTCCTTCACAATCAAGCCTTCGCGATAAAGCAAACGATAGGCCTGATGTAAGCCACGCACCTGGTCGCTCGTATAGCCAAAGCGACGAAGACCAACAGAGTTAAGACCATGGGGGGCGGCAGGATTGCCAGAGCAAATCACATAGGGCGGCACATCACGAAGTGCGGCCGAGGCACCACCCACCATCGAATGCGCACCAATACGCACAAACTGATGAACGCCCGTCTGACCACCAATAATGGCCCAGTCTTCGACCGTCACGTGACCGGCCAAAGCGACGTTATTGGCAATGATCGTATGGTCGCCCACACGGCAGTCATGCGCCACATGGACGTTAGCCATCAAGAGGTTATCGCTACCCACACGGGTAATGCCTTCATCTTGCACCGTCCCAATCGAGAGCGTGCAATTTTCACGAATGACGTTATTGTCACCCACGATCAACACGGTATCTTCACCCGCGTACTTCTTATCTTGCGGGTCGCAACCAATCGAGGCACCCGCGTAAATCACATTGCCACTACCGATCGTCGTACGACCTTCGACACACACGTGGCTACGCAGATGGGTACCAGCTCCAATCCGCACCTTAGGTCCCACTAAACAGAAGGGACCAACGATGACATCATCGGCCAACACGGCTTCCGGATGAACAATGGAGGACGGGTGAATTTGCGCCATGACGAATCCTGTCTAAAGTATTTTTCTTGTGTGCGTGAGTTTGGGTTCTCTTTCACGCTAACGATACCCTCATTGAAGGTATACCAATCTGTTAATTATAGAGAAGTCTACCTAGCACGTTTCCAAATTCTCGATCATTCGCAGAGCTATTCAACCAATCATGTCCTACGCTCTCACGATAGACTACAAACAGCAAAAAAAAGCCTCGCGAATTCCGAAGAAAGCGAGGCCAAAAATATCCAACCAAAAGGAGAGAGTTTTGCAACGATGTTGCGATGAACTCTATGACTCACACTCTACGAGATTTCTCACGCTCAACTGTTTCGTCAGTTTCAGAAGATGTTACAAAGTGCTTTGTGATATAGATGTTTATATATCAGGGTTTACCCTTTGATATTCTCTATCAGAGGCGTTATTTATCATTTTGTCGCCTCTATGCAACTTGCAAAGTTTTGCAGTTCGAATGACTCAGAGGCTAAAAACCATATTGTGGAAGGCTTTTCACCAAGCGGTTCAGTTCGCCTCTTCCAAAAGCGAATAAAAAAGACCCCACAAGGCGAAAAGCTTCGTGGGGTGAAAAGTATCCAACCAAAAGGAGTGGGCGTCCCGTTGTGCACTCAAAAAGTGCTGTACGCCATGGGTTTTACTTTACTTGAAGTTACCCGCCGATCTATGTCATTCGGTTTCTTAAATGTAACGATGTTTGAAGTCGGTTTAATGTTAAAAGGGACTCGATCAGCCCCAACGCCTCACAATAAGCGTTTTCCCTCAAACAGAGCCCCAATCTCATCTTGCAAACTGTTGCAAGCGAGGCAAAAACTGTTCGCAATCAAACGAATGCACTTCTTTTGAATCAGACAAAGAAGTCAGTGACCTAGAAAAAAAGGCTCTTCGTGCATAGTTGTGGGGGAAGAGCGATTTCGTCAAATTAAATCATTGATCGAAATTGGACCAGGCCGGTTCGGTAATGGGATCTCGATCGCCGAGCAAAATAGTAAATACATGGTCAGCTCCCTGTTTGCAAGGGTTGATCAAATTTTTCAAGGCGCAAGCCCCCAGGCGCTCCATTTAGAGCGCCTTTTTCCAATCAGCGCGGCCCAAAGCCGCGCACCATTACTAAGAGATAAAGTCAAAACGCTCAAAGACAAAAAGACCCTGGCATGTGTATGACGCTGTCTAATGCAGCATCATTGAATACATCCATCTTGATGTAAAAGCGCGTTTCCGTTAGCTCGAATAATTAGGCTGATTTGCGCACAGTAGTTTCTTGGCGGACTTCAAATCCATTTCTCCAAATGGTCATCCTCAGCACAACAGACTTCATTTCGACATCTACTAGCAGTAACCATATTCAACAAATTCGAAGTTGAAGAAAGGGCTTCCTGAAATACATCCGCGGTCATGAGGTGTATATATCTTGACCTCAGCCGACATAGTGAGATTCGGGACAATAGAGGTGCTTTATAAACAGCGCGTGTTGATGCTTTGATTCGCATTGTCACATTTTATTTCCCAGCATCACTCTATTGCGTTGAGCACGATTCGTCACTAGTAGTTGCCTTCGTAGTCCTTGGCAGGATTCACGCCGATTATCGCTACTATGCGATGTGTACCTTTAACGGCTATGGTACATATACAACCTTATCTTTCATCAGTCGATAGATAATGCGAGCAAGCTTTGCGGCTATGGCACAGGTAATAACGCCATATTTTTTTCCGCTCTCCTTCATCTTGCGTATCCATTCGCCAAGATTGCCACCAAGATGTTCAGCATTTTGCAGAGCAACACCTGCACATTGAACTAAGTTTGCTCTCAGTCGTTTGGGACCACGCTTGGTAATACCGTTAAGTGTGGTATTGCCCCCAGTACTGTTCTGTTTGGGTACGAGTCCAATGGAAGCTGCGAACTGTCTACTGTTCTTGAAGCGAGCAATATTTCCACCGATGTGAGCAAGTAACCTAACGGCGGTTTGTGGCCCAACGGAGGGGACTGTCATGATGCGCTTGGCATCAGCATCAGTATTGGCAATCTTCTCCATCCTTCTTTGGGCATCTTCTTCTTTTTCAAGTAGCATGAGCCAAAGTTCACGTTGCCGTTTCAGCGCTGCTATCGCCTCTTCTGGAATGTGTTCAGCGTGTTTATCGAGGTACTCTACTAAGCGATTCTTAATGAACACCGATGACTTACGAGCTGGGTAACCAAACTCTTCAAAACCTGCGTGAATTTGATTGCCCACATTGATTCGCATGTCCTGCAGACTCTTATATTCGTTCTGAAGAAACTGCAAAGTTTGCTGGTGTTCATTTTTAATATAAACGTATGTGGTTCCTGGCACGTAATAGAGCCTTGCAATGTAATCTGCATCTCGAATGTCATTTTTCTGATTCACATTGCGTAGTGCTTTGACATCACTTCCTTTAACGAGTCTTGCATCGTGACCCAGGTTAGCAATTGCGCGAGCTCTAAACATGCTCCCTTTACACGCCTCCATTAGGACGACAGCCGAAGGCATATTTGAGAGCATTTCCATGAGTTTAGGGTATGAGCATCCACACTTGGTAAGGCAGATTTTGTTATTTGCGCCATAGCCAACAACATCACAATGGTCTTTGGCTAGATCAATACCAATAACAACAGCAACTTGGCTTTTGGATGAAACTTGTGTAGGATTCATGATGAAGCACTCCTCTTGTTGAATGAGTTACGTTACTCAGTGGCACTTAGATGCCGATTACTCGCATGGAATCCAATCCCGACAGCGAGCAAAAGAGAGAGTGCTTCATTTGTTTGGTAGGTGTCAAGTATTTCATAGATGGTCTCCGGTGTTCGCTGCTCTTCAGGAGCTGACCATCTAATTAACGTAGGCAATCAAGTTGTCGACATTTCTAAAGCCATAAGCGCGTCTGATCATCAGTTTGATCTTTGCGTTCATCGATTCCAGGCGAGCACTACTGAATTTGTTCTTGATGGTGTTGAGAATGTTTTGCTTGTGGCGCTTGATTTTGGCAGCTAGCTCCTTAACCTCTGGTAGACGACTGTGACTTGCTC
>Glacier_p2__coassemble_1144_pt1 | contig 31961 bp, 36 predicted proteins | sample Glacier_p2__metabat2_high_PE_005 | metagenome-assembled genome bin Glacier_p2
TTGCTGGGGTCAATTCTGATGTCGTTACAGGGGTAATTTATCGTGTCGCGCTACAGCAACTGTTTTGCATTTACCTTTTTCGTTGTTCACTAGCATGAGAAGAAACTCGCCGTTGGATTCATCCTGCCCCAACGCCAAAATAGCTTGTTCACGCTTCGCGCCTTTAGATGGTAATTGCTCAAGAGTCATCATGTTTTACTCCTATCCAACGATGGTAGTTTCCTTGACTAGCAGATTGTCGTAATCCATAGCGATCAACGTCTTGGCGGCTTGCGTAGTGCACATGAACCAAGTGCTCACGCCCCAAGCATCCATCCTTGTAACAGTGAAGAAGTCAGTTTTGGCACAAACAGGTGCCCTTGCATCGATATAGCAGTCGGAATATAGATACACCAAATCCACCTGCTTCTCTGGTAGCCACTTAGCACGGCGCACTCGCGGTTTACCGTTTTTCAGAGTCTTTTCCCTGGGATTCTCAAACCACGCCAATTCCTTGAGCTTCAGACCTGTGAAGGTTTCTATCAGCCGCTGAGCAATCTCCCTGTGGGTAAATAACCCGCAATTCCAGGAGCCCATTAACCAGGTCTGGATAAAGTCGCCGACCTTACATCCAGGAGCGGGCGGCCCATAGACGCTCTCATCAGCCCACATCACTTCTATTTTCTCGCACTGATCGGGACAAGGACAGGGTTGCTTGTCACCATAGCGGTACATGATATTCACATAGCCGAAATCTTTACCCATTCGGTCATGACCGACCGCTTCTACTTTATATGCAGTGATTGACATGACGACTCCAGGAACTATCTCGCCCTATGCCTAGCTTAGCCAATATAAAGCCCACCTCACAATGAGGGACACTCCTAGAAACAAATCGACTGTGCGAAAGACTCTGCAAGCACACTGGCAAAAGAAACCCGAGTTTTCTGATCTAGACCATAATAGGCATAACCCATACGGAATTGCCTGTAATAGTCGTCACCTGCAAGATATTTCTGATGAGTTTTACCTTCTTAAGGGCTTCTTGATTCGTGTGCTTGACATCCAAATTGTATATCTCAGGTATATGTTCACCATCAGGCATTAAGTTTCTAATCTTTTATCTGCTGGAACACGCCATTTTCATCACGTTCAAAACCACAAGGCGCAGGTGTAATTAGTAAAGGAACAATGTCCGGATCGTCGTTGCAAATCGTATTCAGTTTATATATCCCGGCATTATTCGGATCATCCATGTATGCCTCACTCTCGTCCCCTGCGGTGAAACGCCAACCGCTATCCCAATCACCATCAGGTTGTTCCCGATAGCAATAGCCCACCTTCGAGCCCTCCACTGTGATGCGATTGGTGGCAAAACAACCGTCGGCACCTTCCCAGTCAAGAAGGATCTGTTTAACGTCTTCGGCTTTCACATGATAGTTACGTATTTGGCCTGTGGTCTCATACAGATCCTTGCGTATCGCCTCAACATCCTGAGCCAAGTCTTGGATCTCCTCATCATCCATCATTTCGTGGAGATCATAGGACAGATAATGCTCAGCAAAATCCGCCAAGGCCTTGTTCATAGCGTCGTGTTCCTCTGGTGTGGCAGTAATTCGTATACGACGGGAAGGCGTGTTGTACTCATCTAGATTGTGAAGGTTCACACTGCCGCTGACACTACATTCCAACATGATGGCAGCCAGGTCTGTAACCACATCAATGGCGAAGTGGAAGTCCATTTCCACGCCATTCGAATGAGTAAATTCCAAATACCCTACGGTTTGGCGAAAATCCCAGTTCTGCTTGTCCATACCGATCTTGGCAAAAATCTCACTGAGGGCGATCTCCTCTTTTTTTTGGTCTTCTAGAAAGCTCACAAGATTTAAGCTGTCATCGGAACCACCAATAAAATTACCCCAGTATTTTTTGATGTACATCTGTCTGACCTCCACCAATCTCGCACATAGATAATCATCTGAAAGGTTTGCATGGCTCTTCACTCACCAAGTTAAAACTGTTCTTCAGATGAGCCGCTTATGCAAGTCATTACCTGTTCACACCATTGTCAAATGAACAATTCTCAACAGCATTGCAGAATCAACCAAACCCGATCAAAACGTCTTGCAGCAAGATCCTCTTTGGTAATGTAAAAGTAGATGTGACCGCAGTCTCCGAACATCAGCTCAAAATCATCTGTCTCGACTGTATCCAATTGGAACAAAAGAATCCAACGATCTCGGGCGGTTTGCTTGGCGTGTTCATAGACCGCTTTAGGTACGCCTTTTAAACCATTACCGAGATAGTATCCTTGACTCACAAGATCACACTCGTCAAACATGCTGTATTGGATGACATCAGGCCAACCTAGCAATTGAGACCTCTCTAGTTCCTCACCTTCCAAGTTTTCCATGGTCGCTTCGTATACTTCATCTTCGATTGACTCAACCTCTGGATGAATCTCGATAAGATCATCCCAGGAGGGATAGGAGTTTTTTGATGCAAACGAAATATTGAGTAATGGGAATTTGAAATCCTCTTCCATATTCGCAGGAAAGTCAGCAGCAGACAAAGCCGAAATATCCTCGAACCAATAAACTCGTGCGCATCCCTTATCTTTAGGATCAAAACCCCAACATTGAGTATCTGTTTCGTAGAAAAAGGAGAGTAGCCCGTGATCAGGCAGAAGATGCTCTTTGTCAAACTGGCTCAACTCCTCACAGTTGAACTGTGCCAGGAAAGTGAGAGGACGATCCTTCACCACATGATCGTAGCTCTCGCCCTCAAAGGTCGGCCAAATAAAGTCGGAAGGAACATCAGGCTGTCCACCAAATCGACTCGCTCCCAAGCTGTTGGTACCTTCTCCAGCGATATGAAGTTGTATGCTGTTCCGACTTAAAGCACTGAGTAATTCCTGGATATTCATAGGAAGTCCCTCTTTCGCAAGTTTTTGCAAAATCACTGCAATCAACTCTCATGAGTGATACAGAAAATCTCTTTTTTCAGATCGAAATAGATAACCATCAGTTCATCAGTAATCTCTGGGTTGAAGGACAAATCCATAATGAAAACTTGTTCATCCTTCTCGTCATCCACCAGACTGCCGAACCGCTTGAGCTTCAAAAAGTCCACCATCTCAGCAAAGGACAGCTTGGCTAGGTCGGTTCCCGGAAAAAGCTCCGCCGCAATATCTGGGTCCACATCATCCCGATGAAACTGCATAAAAAAGGTCACTGTATCGTGGAAAGGACTGCCCTCATCTTCAATTGCAGCTTTAATAGCGACTTTGGCCTTTTCACCCAATTGTTCGGCTTCATCGAGCATTTTGCCCACCGTAGCCATAGCATCTAGATTATCTGTCAGCTCTTCATCCACATCGAAAAGAAAAGGGAGTCCCGATTCATCGGGAAAGGTGAAGATTTCCTCGCCAGGCGTATATGTAAAATCAATGCGATGACAATTTAACTTCATTTGCACAACTCCTTACCCTTCAATAGAAGCGTCTCTAATGCCCTTTTTCAAAGAGCCGTAAACCGTTACCGCATGGTCTGTAAACATTTCGTCGCAGTCAAACCAGGCAGTAAAACTACCGCCAGAGGTGATCGAAAGATTCGTCATGCTGATTCGCCGGGCAAGTTCCTCCTCAGTAATGGGCTTTGTTTCAGGATTACGGGGATTTTCTTCATTTTGGGAGAGCCAATCGTTGGCTAAACCCGTCAGCTTCTCTGCTGCAAAAGCCCGCATGGTTTTGTCCCAGGTTTCAGACTCAGCCAACAACTTCTTCGCCGCACTACGTGCACGCGTCCATGAAGCTTTGCTTTCGGCATTAACCTCTAGAGAAAGGAGCACCTTTTGGCCGTACCACTCGATCTCACCTTCAAAAGAACCAAAGTCTTTGTCTAATGTCAGCTCACCTAATACCTGATCCTGAATGACCACTGGTTTATGGTACTCGTCCAAAACGGATTGAAGTTCAGGGCAAGCCTCGTGGGTATTGAGCACCTCGGATATACACCAGGGCCACGCCACCAGATCCTTGGCCCATTCTTCTTTCATCCGGCGAATCTTCAGGCGGCAAATCTGCTCGTTCCCAAATCGTTCCCAGCCCTTGTCGCCATTTCGTTCCTCATCGGTAACCGGCCAGTCGAGCCTCTCTTCTTTGGTGGTGACCTTGCCCGTGTCACAGAACACCATGCCAAGCGTCACAACAGTCATTTCCCAAAAGTTACCCTTGCTGTTATATCCGCCACCAATACATCGATTAATCAGAGCGACAACCTCATGTTCTTCGGGTTCGTACATCTCATAGAACGCTTCAAACATCGTGTATCCTCCTTTAAAGCTCCGCTAAAACGGTCTTGATCCTCGTAACAAATTCACTGGAAACAGTCTGCTCAAAGATGTGGCGATAAGCCAGTACAGCCTGCCAGGAATAGTCATAGAAGCTATAGAACAGGTCATCAGGAAAGACCTCGTCCTCCTCGTAACGCATCTCATCTTCTTCCTCGTTGTGGGATGAGGGTACAAAAAATGGATCTGATAGCAGGGCCCAGTTAGGGCACAATACTGTCTATTAGGAGACCTTTTTAAATGACCTTTGCACGTCGTATCTACACCAAAGAATTTCGCATCAACGCAGCCAAGTTAGTTGTGGACGAGCATCGTCCTGCCACATCCGTTGCTGAAGAACTCAATGTAAGTCCCAAGACTTTGCACAGTTGGGTTAAACAGTATCGTGAGGGATCGCTTCAGACCGCGTCGGACAAGCACGAATCAGTATCACCTGAGCAGGCAGAAACCGCCCGTTTGCGTGCAGAACTCCAGAAAGCCCGTGCTGAGATTTTGCTATTAAAAAAATTCGCGGCGTACCTCTCGAAAAACGGGCTCTGAGGTACGCCTTTATTAAGGAGTCCCTTGGTGACATTGAACTGAAAGGGATTCCAGTAAGCCTGAGATGTCAGATACTGGGGGTTAGTGTTAGCGGCTATCACGGCTGGGTAAAACGCCAAACCGCACCTGCACCAAAGAAAAAGATTGTATCCCCCGAAACGATACTGGGGCAGGCCAAGATCATCCGTGAAGAAATGGGTTACACACCAGGCTATCGTCAAATGCATGCTTTGATGAAACACCGTGGAGTGAAAGTGGGTGTCAAACGTTTACGCGCTGTCCTTCGCTTTAATGGCATCATTGGTTACCGCTTTTTTAAGCGTACCGTAAAAACCACTGACAGTAATCACACCATGCCTGTGTATCCCAACCTCTTAAAACGAGCATTTACTCCTGGGGTTCTGAATCGAGCGTGGGTAAGTGATATAACATATTTGCCAACGCCAGAAGGATGGGCGTTTTTGGCTACGATCATGGATCTTGGTAGTCGTCGCATTTTGGGGTGGGCAATCGACACGTCCATGACTGTATCACTGGTTTTGAAGGCATTAAACATGGCCGTAGAGACACGTGGAGAGAGGGCCGTAGCTGGTACCATTATGCATTCCGACCGTGGAACTCAGTACTGCTCTCGTAGCTTCCAAAATCGTCTCAGGGAGCTTGATATGCTATGTTCCATGAGCGATGTCGGTCAGTGTTGGGATAACGCACCAGGCGAGTCTATATGGAGTTCCTTGAAGCGTGAAACCCTCATTGGAAGAAAGCGGTTTGACAGCTATGTGGATGCTGCAGAAACCGTCATAAGCTGGATCAATATCTATAATACGAAGAGACCACACTCAACGATTAACATGATGAGCCCTCTTGACTATGAAGCACAGCTACGCAACCATGCTCAAGAGGTGACCTTTTAACTCAAAATCATCAGATCCAAATTTCGCACCCCACCCCATTGTATTCCTCCGACCACAGGTATTCTTCCCTCAGCAAATCGGAAAACAACGGTAGCGCTTCGGCGTGCTGCATCCCATCACCGCTGTGAAAACACTGAAGGATGTAGGCAAAGAAATCAAGCAGTTCTTCTGCCAGGAAATGAGCCACGGGATTCTGTCCGCTCTCTGCAAGTGCCTTCTCAAGAATTCGGCATAAGAACACCATGCCAAATGGTGTAGCGTGCCAAAAGGTACCCTGGTGCTCCATATTTGTCGTGAGCACATTGAGGGAAGCTTTGACGGACGCCAAATCGCGCATCTCCTCCAACACAGTCAGGTGATAGGGAAAATCCGTCCCTCGACCATAGGCGGTGGTGAGTCTGTGCCACGGGACATCACCGACCTTAAGATGAGTGATATAGATTCTGTTTTCTTCTGTCATGTTGCCGCCTTCCTTATCCCGTTATCTGGCTACGGTACTCACTTTCCAGCTTGGAATACCACCGATTCAGCATGGTTTCGAGACTTGTTTTCCCATGACGGTCAGTAAATACAAGGAACTTTTCGATTAATTGAGGGAATAGAACTATGCCTCTTTTTGTCAGATCCTGATTAAGATAGACCATCCGCAGGATACGACCCTGTCGGTCTAGTGGGTTCTTTTTCAGCAGTTCCTTTTCAAAGCAAAAGCGTAAAAACACGACATTCTGATCGTAAAAATCCTCCACGACAGCCGCGCCAATGCTGGTGTAAGTGATGTCGTACACCAAACGGCTCCAGTCAAATTTCTCGGCATAGAGTAACTTTATTGCTTTTTCCCAATGTGCTTCAGGAATTACCAGCATTCTGTGTTGAGCCGTACTTGAATAGCCACGGAAAACAGGTTCTGGATGGCCTAATAGTTCACTGACACTGTCAGCATAAACAAAGCATAATTTCTCGTCGAAAAGACCGCCGATAAAGTTGCCGTTGCAATACAGCATGTAGTTCTTGGACTTGGCGGGCGAAAAATAGAGGCTGTATGCCTGCGAGTCTAGGCTTTGATATACCTTGTTCAGAAAGTCTATGGATGTCACGGCCTTACTCCCCATTCCTCAAACTCACCATCGATCATACCATTCAGATACCGTCCAGGATCTGAAATAAAGTCATCCCATTTCGCCAGTGGGTGGAATTCTTCATGTTCGATGTCCAGATACCAGAGCTTCTTATCCCTTGGACTCCATAGCAACAGGTAGTCGCTGTAGTTGTCCATTGCCGCCATAAGAGAGAGCAACTTTTTCCGTTTCCAAGTCATCTCCTGTACATCCATGAAGGCGTAGAGCTCAGCCCACTTCACCCATTGCTGATCAGGGAAGTCCAACCGCAGTGGGCCCGTCTTTAAGTATTTCACGAGCTTGGCAGGCAGTTTGTAGGGCATGAGCTTTCGGATCTTTTCCTGCTCGTTGTGCCAGTCCTCCGGTTCCAGGGCCTTCAGGTAGTTGGCCAACGCCTGATTTTTGTTCTGCACCGCCACGGTGTAAGGCCGGTCGCCGTATTTGTCAGCAAAGGTGATGTCAGCTCCTTGCTCAATAAGCCAACGCACCATAGGGAGATTGTTGTGTCGGACAGCTTCAATTACAGCAGTAGAGGCGTTCGGAAACACCATGTCCGGCTTGTGATAATTGATATCCGCTCCTTTTTCGAGAAGCAGTCGGGCCAGTTTTGTATTACCTTCGGACACAGCGGCTCGGAATGCTTCACCGCCAAATTGAGCGACACTGATTCCTGCTTTTTCCAACACGGCAATATTCTCGGGCCGATTACCCCAGCGCACTTCCTGATAAGCCCGCTCTTTCTGCTTACCGCTGAGGTCGCCAACCTGTCCAGCAAAGAGTGAGACTACCTCCGGGCCACAGCAACGCGTCGCAGTTAATAAAAGCGGTTGTTCAACAGCTAGATTCGGATCTGCACCTTTCTCCAATAGAAAGTGAATCATGGGGACATCATTGCGAAACACAGCGATCTCCAATGGCATCAGCTTGATGTATTCGCTGATTTGGATAGGAGCATCCAAATCTAGACCGTCTTTGAGTAGCGCCTCTAGCTTGGGAGTGTCGTGGTCACAGATGGCGACAGCTGTTTCCGGTAGAGTTTCCCAGCGACCAATATGTGCAATTTGGTACATAAAGCATCCCCTTTCATCCTTGCATTTCTGCACCGATGGGGCCCTTCTTGATTGAGGCATACACCGTAATAACATGTCCCCCAAACATATCGTCATCCTCATACCAGGCGGTAAAACGACCGCCAGGAGATACAGTGAACTCGGTGAGCAGAATGCGCTGTGCAAACTCATCCTCGGTAATGGGTTCTATCTGTGGCTTTCGGTCAGTCTGGTCATTATCGGCCAGCCATTCATTGGCCTGAGCAGTGAGTTTGTTGGCAGCCATCTGCTTCAACGAGGCATCCCATGAGACCTGCTCGCTCACCAATTGCCTCATTACATTAACTGCCCGTGTCCATGTCCCTCGCTTATTGATGTCAATAGACAACGAAAAACAAACCGAGCTCCCCATCCATTGGCAATTACCATTGAAAACACTGAACTCTCGATCTAAGACTAATGTACCAAGTACATCATCTTCGAGTAGGACAGGCTTAGTGTAATCCGCCCAAATCTGCTCTAAAATTGGGCTTGCGACTCGATCCGCCAACACTTCAGTCACATATAAATGACGATCCTGTGTTGGAGTACCACACCAATCTCTCGCTTTAACTCTGTAGATGCTTCCTTTCTCAAAACGCTTGGCATACTCTCCCTCCTCATACTCTCTATCAGAAAGAGGCCAACTGAGATAACAACGTTTGGCAATGATCTCATTGGTGGATAAATTAACCGCAGCTAAAGCATAAGCATGAGCCGTCCAAAATTTGTCCAGAAAAGTTTTATCCGCTGCAACCCCATTTTGAATTAAAACAAGCCACTCCTCATCCACGGAATCATAGAGTGCTTGAAAATCTTTTATGCCTCTCTTTTTCATGGCAAGTCCCCTTGAGTGTTAGCAAACGTCTCATGACGAAAGATTCTGCAGCGTGTTTGTTACGCTAGCTCGGCGTCAAGAATCTGGACCTTTCTCCCTTCAACGGTCACATAAAAAAGGGCGATATAGTCAATCCCATCTCGTTTAACCTGCTCCCAGGGCATACGCTCGCCATTGATCAATTCGACCGTATCTGTCTCGTCAGAATCGAAAACGTCTTTTTCATCTTCGTAGTCAATGCTGTAACCCAGCTCTAAAACCAACTTTGAAGCGGGTATCTCGTATCGCTTGAGAGGACGATTCTCTAACTCAGAGGGATCGTGTTCATCACAAAACATATTGTCGTAGCCATGACGCCCGCCATCAAAGATAACAAACATCTCATCACTCTCAGGATCCCGTGCCAATACAAGCCCAGGTCCTTCGTCGCCGTCGACAATGTAAGATTGAGATTCGCCTTGCACGGACAGTAAATTTCCGTAATACCAAACTTCTAGCAACTCGTTCCCTGTATCAGAGCAAAGCGTTACAGTAGGCAACCGCTTTGCTTCCCAATTTTTTACGTGACCTGCTAGCCAGGTAGGAAATTTTGTCTCAGTCATACATTGATCCTTCTATTCTCAACTTGACTTGATTCGATGCTCTATGTCAGCATCCTTATGGACTAAATACCACTGTCCCTGTTCATCACGTTCCATGATCGTGTCGTAAGGCATAGTAAGAAACGGGACTAACGATGGATCGATGGCGCAGATCTCTCTTAAATCATAAAAACCACAGTGTTTTTCCTCATAATCCTCTGAGCCATAAAATTGAGCCTCGTCACCAGCCAGGAAGAACCAACCGCTCTCCCACCCTCTTTCTTCACGTTCAGGAAGAATACGGACCATACGGCGAGCTTGGCAGCCATCCTGACCGATACGATCAGAGGCATAACAATATAGTGGCCCATCCCAATCCAAAAGTACACGAGGTCTTCCAACATCAGCTGTCGCTACTTTAAATTCGGATTCTGCCTCATACTCATCCTCCAAAAATGTCTTGAAGCGTTGGTCAATCAACTTCTCCATGACCGCTTGATTCAGTTCAGAGAATCGCAATTTCAGATAGGCTGCCTCTTCCTCTGCAGGCGACGACCACTGATGGCCTTTTAGACACGCTAACGCGTAATCACGATAGTCACGTAAATAAACATATGGATTGGAACGATTGTTCTGGTTATACCATTGAGCAAACCCCGACCCTTGGCAATCAAACATTTGAGTATTTAGTTTGCCTCCCAATGTCTCTATGACAAAGGGTCGTAGGTCTTTGAGTCGGTCGTTTCGGACATCCTCCACAATGGTTTTATGGCTTGTCACGAACGGATTACTCATATGATTGCGAGTAATCCCCCAATGCAGAAAAATAGCCATATGGGTAGCACAGGCTAATGGGTCTATTGTCCACCCAAGCGCTTCAGCTTTTGACTGATGAGCGTATACATCATCCATCTCACTGCAGTCATAATTGATTTTTCCGATATCTGTCACAACGTTCAATCGCTGAGGATTGATGACTTCCAGACTTTCATCGGGACACAGATCTAAAAAGGCATCCGAACCATACTCCAACTTGTAGTGCAATTCTTCAGGATAAAGCGGAATGACTTGATAGAAATTGACCTCATCTTCATCGGGAAGCACACAACTAAATGACGCATCACTGAAAACACCGGGCCAAAGAAGAATGCTCCCATTTAGTTTAGTACCCTCATCAAAGGGAGTTGCATCCTCTCCCCCAAGGGTATCGCGTGAACCAAGCCAAACTTGAGAATCGCGTATCGGAAAATGTGCAGTAGCCAACAACATACGAATTGGCCAATTCCAACGATTATCCAAACGATCCTGTTCAGATAATTTCCAATCCTTCGGGAGGTTTATCAGTAACTCAGCTCTGTTGAGCTTGCTATCGGCTAATTCTTCAGGAACATTCATCGGAAACAGGCTTAATCCGATGGTGACTAATGTGTAATAGTCATGCTCAACTCTTGGAGGAATGACAGCAATACTCAATGGATGGTCGAGATCAGAATCATCATGAATCAGTTGGGTATATCGACCAAAATATGCGTTGATATGTTGAATGACATGTCCAAGAACATCATCAGCTTCCGGTGGATGAGGACTTTCCTGTGCAAGTAGCAACTTTCGCTCTCGTGAGTCTCGCTCAAGCTCTGTCGCCCCATCCAAAGCCCGTTCGCAATCCTTCAATAATTTCTTGGCATTTTCATCATTAGGTGCAAGAGAAACCCACTGCTTAGCGTAATGTAAAGCTTGCTCGACCGAATTTTGATACATGATATACGCATAGCCCATGCGTGCATTCCACATAGGATCCAGCTCACCATGCTCACGAATACTTTCGAAAATTTCAATCGCATGACCAAGGAGATTGCCATCAACCTCGGTATCGGCACGGCTATTCCGATCTCCTAGGACGGCAAGATTGCTGTATGCACGCCCAAGCCAAAGTGTCGTCAAATAATCTCTATCTGACGAAGGAATCTGTTCGATGGCATGAATACATTTCGAAAACTCGTCGTCATCATTCCATTGTTGAATTTGCTCGAATAAAGCCTGTCTTTCAGTCTCTTTCATATGATTCCTCCAACACTTGGCGATAGATATGCCTTAAGTGCTCAGGCGCCTGCTTGATGAGTTTTTTTGATTTTTCAACTGACATTGATCCCCAAACTCCCCAAAGCACGTCTTGCCATAAAAATTCCAAGGATCTTTTGTCGCGATCGGAATCTTCCGGCAGGTAATCCGCCAAATGCGCCTTAACTTCCAACAATGCGTTTAGACTCGTCTCGTTGCCAATCAGCGTTCGGAATGCTTTATCGGGATTCATAGCCTGCATAGACTGCACACCATGGACTAAGACGGGCATTGTTTCAACAGTGAATCCATATTTTTTGAAAAATGTATGAATGAACTTCTCCTGCAAAGAGGAATGTTCGTCATCACATAAATCCAAATAGTCACAGACTAGTGTCCGCCACTGTAGCCCTTCTAAACCCAATGCAAACACAGCAAAGGTACCAGGCATCGCGCAGTATTCCTCGGCGATATTTTGGTAGTACTCATACTCTTGCATAGCCAATCGAGCATACCGCTCAATCATTGGATGCAAGTTTGGATACTGTACAGCGCAAGCAAAGAGCTGATTGATTCCCTTCTTAGGCAAACCTGGAATTGGGAGATATCGTTTGTCCTTGCCACGATATTCCACTGAAAAGCTGCGAGGAAAGTCTGACTGCTCCAATACCTCACACAAATAATCTAAGATTTCTGCAAAGCACGCCTCAGTAGCGTCCTTAGCCGAAATGCGAATCGTCGCAAAAGCATCATTCGTCGTCGCACTGAAATGAGCCGTCTTACGCGCTTGAATGTCTTTTGGTAATTTGCCACTTCCGTGCTTTTTCAAATGCTTCACCATCTCTGGTCGAAGTTGCGAAACGAGACCGAGATAATGATCAGTGGTTAGCGTGTCGTAGCTCGCACCATAGACGGTAAAACAAACCGCGACGTAGCAGACAAAGCGCAGCAGATTCTCGTCCACATCTCCCGGCCGCAATTCAGGACAGAGCGTACAAGGTGGATATGGCGAAAAGTCATCCTCCTTTTCTCCTATCTCAAAATAATTCTCCTGAACCTTGCTTTTGATATATTTTCCTAAAGCGTAACGAATTTCGTTCCAGCCAACCAGTCGCCGAAACGCATCACAAAAGCTGACCGCCTCATCATATGGGAATCCCTTCAACGGCAGTCTATCGAGATATCGATCCAACAATTGGCTCGGAAGAAATGGTGTACCTGTTTGGTTTCTGACAACCATTGGATAAGCCGAATGGTTTTCCTTCGCTTTCCCGGCTAATACATCCTCGATGCACTGATCTGCCTGTTTGAGCACTTCAGGATCAGTGTCAGGTTTGTGAATCAAGTAGTAGCGTTGATGGACGCCATCGCGAGGAGGAAGTTGCATCTTTCACTCCAAATTACGTTTGTTGATGTTGCATGGACACCAATTGACAGTCTGGACAGAATTCAATATAGAGCGTGCCTTCCATACCATCGAACAAAGTCGCCCATTGAATTTGCCCAAAATGCCTCATACGCTTCACCACTCCAATCTTCAAGCTCGCAAATATTGTCAACAAGCTGTGTTTGAAGAGACTTTATCTTGGCAGGCGACCACGCGGCAACTTCAGCACGGTCTTGAGCAGCCCGACATTTCCAACACAGCCCTTGGTAGCCTAACGGCGTGCCACACACTGGGCATTGGTATTTGAGTTCCATGATGTAGACTCCAACGCTCTTGACTTTCTATTTCGTTTGATGGCCCGCTCCAAACACAACGACCAAAGCGATCAAACTCAGCAGAAGCCCTAACCAATCTCTATCGATGAGTTGCTTAAGCAAAACCAAAAGGATCAAGCCACCCACGAGGAAAAGAATGCCATTCATGTCACGTCCGACCTCCCGATGCAAAAGGCCCTGTATGAACATCCAACACCGCGCGTGGCGGTTGGATCAATGCATCCTCATATTGGCACTTCCATTGAACCGTTCGGGTCATATGACCACTCTCTATACCATCGACCGTTTCTCCGTCTTCGATCGGATTGTCGTGTTGCAAGATATAAGAAGCCAAGTTATAGGCGTGCGTAACGACTGCATTCGGATCTAAATCATGAAAGTGATACTGCAGATCGGGCAAAAAAAGGGTACTCATACCCACGGTATCAATCAGCATGTCTTCTGTGCCTTGGATATTGAAAAAGCGAGCATTAACACCAAAACGAATGAAACGGTCAGCACCGTTGATACCATGGTGACGCACCTGATCCGCTAAAAATAGTTTGTGGCAGTTTTGGAAATAAAAAGCCTCACAAGTCGGATAGATTTCAGCCAAGGCATCCAAAAAATCCATATCGAGGTTAGCTCTCTCAATCGCCGGTAACCCTGCGGCCAACATATCAATCGCTAACACTTGATGGCGACACTCACTCAAAATGCGCTCACGATCGGCCTGACAGTCCCACATTTGACTGACAACAAACTCATCCATCTTTGTGCCATCAAACGCCGTGCAATCCATCACCATTAACTGTGTTGGCACTTTGGCATCTTTGAATTCAGCCAAATGATCTAGGGCAGCAAAGCCGGCCATGGTCGAATCATTGCCAAAATTTTCAACCTTACCGTTCAAATGACGCGCAAGGACTGACTGCATCCATGCTTTATCAGGCATCGAAACAGGTGACTTAAAAAGCATCTGAATCATGAATGGGCCGCCAGGCTGTACGGCCTCTTTCGTATCCAAGTGCTGATTGAAGCATTTATCTGTCATAGAGCCTCCAAATGCAAAGCGAACTACTCAAACGTGATACCTGGATCGACATACGGATTCGATTGCATTTCCAAATCAACGCCGCTACCCACTGCTTCTTTCAGTTTGGTCAAACGCTCATCCAACACTTTGATGACCTCTGCGGCCTTATCAGGATCCTCAACAATGATTTGTAACACCTGACTTTTATCGTCACCTTGAATCGTCGACCAACGCTTAACGGCTTCAAGGCCCGTCAAGACCTTTTCTAGCGGTTCAATCACATCACCATCTACCCCCTTAGAGATATACGGTTCTGTGAGTGGTGTCACGGTGATGAGAATGACATTTGGATTAAAAACGGGCGAAGTGACATCCAAGGATGCTTTTAGTTTGGTGATATCTTGACCATTAGCCGTCATTGTTAAAACACCTTCAGGTGTCAAACCAAAAGCCAATGTCGTTTGATAATCATGCTCGCCCGTCTTTTTAACAGCTCCTTCATTTTGCAGGTCTTCGACATAGCGCTTCACATCTCGGCTCAGCATGACAGCCTCTAAAGGCACATCGTTCTTTTTGGTGACATCGCTCAAATTCGCCGTCACCTCAAAATTCGCCTGCGGTTGTCCCTTATTGATGACCGAGCCTTTCACATGTACGACTGTCCCTGGCCACGATAAAGCAAAGTCGCGAATTTCACCGTTAATGGCACCTGTGCCTACAGCGGCCAAAGGATCCTTAGCCGTATCGGCCGGACAAATTCCAGGCACATCTGAGGCAACAGAGCCCATAAAGAGTTGCGCAGACAGACAAGGCAACCATACATTCGCGGGCGTCAGGAAACTGCCGTCAAAGGACATATCGAGCGGCGGCAAACCTTCGTCATTAAGCGCAAGGTCCTTGGCTTTAAAAGCAACATCAGTCAAATTACCTTTAAAGTCACCCTCCTCTGTAGGCTTAATGGAGAGTTTGTACTCGAAGGGCCCAACCACGATCGGCGCCATGTCGCCTTCGACCTTATCACCCCCGGAGACATACGAAAAGTCGAGCGTTCGCGGGGATTCTTTATAGACATAATCAAAGGTTTTCTCGGAGATGTAAATCTTGCCGCCATCCCATTGACTTTCAGATGCGCCAAGCCGGCCATTGACCTCAAAACCTTTCAAAACCTTTTTAGCGGTATCAACATCGAGCTTGGCCGCAATACGACCATCGCTGACAACTTCATGGCCTTCCGTTGCCTTTGTCCAACGAATCTCAGCGTCCTTAGGCACCATCAAAGGACTGAACCCAATCGAAGCCTGAGGATTGGTTTTGACAAAAATAGCTCGTTCCGGATCCTCTACAGGTACCGCGGTAAAACGAATCGTTGGAAAGAGTCCTGGCGTAAAGCGTCCCTTCATTTCAAGAAAAACTTCGGACAACCCGTCATCCTCTCTAAATCCAAGTCGCAACGCCAAATCTCGATGAAGCCAATCTCCGCCTAATCGCTCTTGTTCTAAGGCAAATAAACCCATATTGCGAACGGATAAATCCTCGCCCATTTTGTCGAACGTTTGAAGCTGCCACCACAAGAGGCTGCCATAGGCTGCCGTACCAAGTAGAACGACACCCGCCGATATCAAAACTGTTTTCTTTTTACTGAACGACATCTTGAACCTCTTCTGTCAAAACCGTTTCACGAGGAAATAGAAACCGCATCCAATGAGTAACAAACCGAAACTACAGAAAATGAATCTCAAAAGACCACGAGTCATCAATGGTGCATGAGGCTTCCCAGTTGGATCACACAACCAATCCCAATTTTTGACCGAACCAAAGACCAGAATAAAGCCAAATAACAACCATATGACGTCGTTATAGTCTGTGAATAATTGGGTGATGTATTTATCCATAGACGCCTCCTGCTATCAATTTCAGCGCATAGGGTCACCAGGGCATTGATCTACGACCGCTCCAGTTTTATTAATACAAAACCAGGCATCACTCTCCCACCGATGATATTCGCCGTCCGAACCTGGCACTTCAACCAACTTACCTGTTTTGGTCACGCGTGCAACCCCCTCTTTAAAAGGGAAACCAAACGCAAACTGAGGCTGGATTTTGATTAAGCCTTGAGTATCAGCATAGCCAACCCGCCCTTGGTCATCAACGATACGAACATAACCATCCGACACCAAATCAATACCGTTATCTAATATAAATGGGTGGATGACGATGCCACTTATTAGCAAGCCAATTAGTTGGTTCTTTGGATAACGCATCGGCGTCCTCCTCTATGGATTAACGCGGAGCAAAACGCTTAGCACTGCTCGTTTGCCCATGTTTTAAGCATATATGAGTGAAATTCTCTCTTACAATTGGAGACACGCCTTGAAACAAATCCACGTGAGAGAAAACGCCTAAAAAAATCCCGATCCTATGTATAAAATCGGGATTCTTCCTAATTTCCTAATGACGTGACACAAAAGTAGTTAATCCCACCAGAAGTACCAAACTTTCGACAGTCTTAGCTCATCAGCTAGCCTACCGACTGTCGCATCTTCAGGCCCTTGATCGATGACATCCGGGCAAAAGCCATAATGCTCTAAAGCAGTATCCATGGCGGCGGACTCATCCATAGTTTCGGCAACACAAACTCGAACTCATCTTGTGTCATGACAGCAGGCCTCTTTCGAGAAGTCGAAAAGCTCGAACAACGAGAAAAATTCGTGAGCTTGAAGTTGTAATCACGCAGTTTCAGTCGTTTCTAGCGCCTTTAGTTCAATTTTCTCTTCATAAAAAGGCGTCCTCCTTAGCTATGAAAGATCTTTCCTCCATTAAGCTAAACACGCCAGAAGCGGATCATGCAAATCCAGAAACAACATCGGCTTCTCACTCTTTGAGCTTGAAAAACCATGTTTGCGGTAGAAAAGGTTTGCACGTTCAGAAATTGGATGCACTATCAACGCAGCGGCACCTAGACTATCAGCAATTTTCTTAGACTTGCGTATTGCCTCATGAAGCATAGATTCTCCGAGTCCATGCCGCTGGTACTTTGCAGCAACGGCAAGGCGACCTAATAAAATCGCAGGAATAGGATTAGGCATATCGCGTTTGAACTTGGCTCGAAAATCTGATCTCTCAACAGAATGAGTTGAAAGACAAAAATATCCAGCTAATTCATCCATTTGGCTGGTAACAACCACAAAAGTTCGACTGGCACCTCTAGCTTCGTTTGAAAGTGCGTGTGTTTGTAACACATAGATCCAAAGAACGCTCGCCGCAACAGAAGTTGTTAATAAGTGGTCTATGTGCCTCAGTTAATGGTTAAGGTCTCTTGAACAAGAAGGTGGACATTATTCCTCCCACACTGGTTTCAGATGCACCAAACGCTTACGTGCAACTAAAACAGCAGGGTCTTGTTCACCAGTTTCAAGTTGATCGAGGAAAGCATCAAACTCTTCACCAGAAAGGCGCGTGACGCGTTCGTTTTCTCTCATGCTATTAGCAAGGAAACGCAAACCATCAATAATAATTGCGGTTTTGGTTTCACCTGTATTCTCCACCAAGTCCTCTAACAAAGCAGATTCAAATTCAGGGAGCCTGATCGTTACAGTTGACATTATTCACCTACATTGAACTTTTGTTCTATGTATACAGCGTAATGCAAATTGAAGTACATAGCATGATGGAACAACACAGTTTCAAGATGCACTAGAAATACTCACCAAAAATTCAGGCTAGAAGAGCGAGATTCATTCCTACTGACGTTACACGAAGGTAATTAGTCCCACCAGAAGTACCAAACTTTCGACAGTCTTAGCTCATCAGCTAGCCTACCGACTGTCGCATCTTCGGGCCCTTGATCGATGACATCCGGGCAAAATCCATAATGCTCCAAAGCAGTAGCCATAGCGACGGACTCATCCACGGGTTTAGGTAACACAAACTCCAACTCATCGTGACTCATAGCAACCGGGACAGCACCAAATTTTTCATACCAATATTTAGAGACAGCCATCAGCTGAGGCGTATCAGGACACTCATTCCACTGACCAAAAGGCAGATACGCGAAAATTTCCCAAGGCTTCTTCACAGGAATCTTGGCAAGAATGAGCGGATACGTCATGTCTGTTTCGCCATTCCAATAGCTTGAGAATCGATGGTTATCATCTCCCCCCGTCATTTCACCAAGAACCTCTTCCTCCCAATCCATGTCATCATCTTCAGCCTCTGAACGACGATCTCCAATCATGGACTGAAGCACACTGTTGCCATCCAAGATGGCTTCATTGAGCCACTTCTTTCGATACTCACCAACCGTGTGAGAATCAAATTCGTGAATATCGTCATCATGAGCTGGATCAGCATTCATCACTAGGCATTCCAGCAGCGTTTCATCATCAGCTCTGATCAACATAGGTATGAAGCCTTCATGCTCACAATCGCGCTTCGCATAGCTATATGCCGCCATAATCGGATCATCATCAGCCATCGAAGGGAAATAGGTGCATTCGCAATCGAGAAACTCCATGAGCGACTGAGCAACTTCTGATGGCTCGAGCGTCTTTTCGTCAAAGCGCTGTCCATGCCAATTTGCAAATCGCGTGTCAATAAACTTAGCTATGGCTTTATAGTTGGCTTCGTTAAAAGGAATAAATAGTGGAGCCTTAAATTGGTACTCATCGGAATAATACTTATCTGAGCCGAAATATTCCAAGGCATAGTTTTCTATGTCCTGGGGAAAATTGGGACTATCATGTTCACCATAGTAATAGCCAGTAAATGCTTGCCCAATCTTGTTGAACATTGAAATAGTCAGTTTCCCGTTGAGTTCAACACGAATAAATTCCCGCAGATCCATGGTATCTGGTACAGTCCTGACCTTCTGTACAATCTGGCTGTATTTTGCTAGGAAGTCTTCGCCCATCAGGTCATGTTCTATGCACCAACGTAAGTAAATGGCAAAAAGAACGTAGTATTTTTTGTCCGACATCTGTTATCCCCTTTGTTCCCCAGCCAGTCGCTCAATGAGCTGATTCAAGTGCTTCAACCACTCAGGAGCGACCTCTCCAGTGTCTTCATCCTTCCAAAGCTCTACAATTTCACGGATACCATCCTCGTCTGGCACCTCATTTTTTATATCACCGAGCTGACTCAGCAGAAAGGCAAGGGCCTCTTTAGATGCCGTGAACCCCGTGACCTTATCCCATATTGCTTCTTCAAGCTTGCTGTTATCCTTCCATTGGAAATACAGTTCGGCCAAAGCCATCGCAGTATTGTCAAAGAGAAAATCGATTTGCGAGAAGTCTGCTCCCAACATACCTTCCTCTTTCATCAGTTCGATCATCTCACCTAGATCCATTACCGGATGGTCTTGTACATAATCATTTTTGAGGATGTCCAGTACATCCAGTCCTTCATCACGCTCTAATGCTGTTATGCCCCATGCACCCATGACAGTCCCCCTCTTTCTTACCGTCTAACCAAAACTCCATTGTCTACAACGAGGTCCATCCCTTCTATAGCATAGCCTCAAGCTATTCCCGTTCATCCAAACCAGTATCCGCCTCCTCAGTCGTTTCTTTAGTGTCATCAGGATCGTCATCCGACGAATCCCAAGAAACTTTGAGTGTCATTTGTTCCGGCAGCGCCACACCCTGGCTACGCGTAATGCGATGTTTATCATCGGCTGAGAAACCAATCGTCTCGCCATCCTTGAGTGTGACGTCTTCATCGAGCACATAGCCAACAAGATTGACCAAAAACTCGCGTACGGTCATCGGTTCGGCATTCGCATCGAGGACTTCGAGTTCTTCCTTACCAAAGATATCCATGCCGTAAGTATAGGCATTGACACCGGTCGCCGTTCGATAAAGCCCGAACCAAATCCAATTATTGAGAGGGAGTTCTCCCTCCTTCATGACTCCGGCCATCTCTTCATAAAAAGACGGCTCAAACACCACACCACTGGTATAGACACCCGTAGCATGCGCTTGTCGGCAACATGCAGCAACCAACTTGGTATAAAAGCGACCTCGCTCTAAGACATCCTCTTCCTTACCGATCACTGCCACAAGGATATGTGCGGCATGCTCTTTCGCAACCTTAACCGCATCAGGCCACATATAGTTATTTTCAGCACATTCTTCTGCCTCACCATTTGGGACAGGCGAGCGCATTAGCGTGATTGCGCCTATCATGTCGCCCGAAGTGATCAATAGAATATCGGGATGTTCAGTGTCGTTTTTTTCGTCATCATCGACATCTATATTCCACTGTTGCACCAAATCAGCCATCAATTGATTTCGATCCCATTCGCCTTTTGACAGCAAAACTGATCCTGCGAACATGCCTGTCTTATCCGCATCCTCAGTTGATGCCGGATTTGATGACTCACGCTTTGCGATTTCGGCTTCACATTCCTTGATCACAGTAACTGCATCCTCGTCTTCAGGATCCAACTCGGCCCATCGCTTGGCGTATGGAATGGCCTTTTCCTCCTGACCATTGAGATACTGATAGCCATAAGCCATACGCATGTGCCACTGGGCCTGTTCTTGTCCATCCTCACGAACGGCTTCCAAGACCCTAATGGCTCGACGGAGCGCTTTGTCACCCTTGTAGCTCGGAGTACCCTCGCCATGATCACCAAGAATGGCGTAGTTTTCCAACGCGCGAGCCATCGCGTAAGCAATACGATAATTGCGCCAATCCTCTGGGATGGCATTCAACGCCTGAATGCAACGGGTGTACTCATCATCGTCATTCCATTGCTCAAGCTGCGAGAAAAACGCCTCGGCGTTGTCGGGAGTGTAAGGAATGTAGTCCATACCTGTGAGCGTCTCGTCTAACTCAGGCACCTCATCATCGGACACCCCCTGATCAGCCGTAGCCTCCTCCGGCATTGTTTTCAAAGGCACGGTGCCGGCTTCACGACGGAAGGTATGGAAACTCGCCCACACCACGTCACTTTCTTCAAAAAATGCCTTGGCCTCTTCCAATACCGGCATCAAATCCCAAGCAATAAAGTCAACGTATCCGTAATAAAGGCCGGTTGCTCCGCCAATCAATGTCACCAAGTCTGAGCCACAAGACTCCGCTAGACGATTCTCTAATGCTTCACGAAAATCAAAAATTTCTTGCGTGCGATCGTCACCGGTAAATCCATCCAACGGGAAACAGACAAAGCCCGCAACGATGCCGTCCGCATGGAGATCATCCATCGTTTCATTATCGGCACTCATATAGCCGTTGATAAGCGGTGCCGAACGCGTTGATCCTGCGATGATATCCAATCGCCAATCAGCCTCGGGATCCTCATCGGGTTTCGCTTGATAGCCTAGATAGCTGTTTTCCAACAATTCTTGAGCATCCAACGAAAGTTCTTTACCCAACGACTTCAACTTTTCAGGGAGTTCGGCCAATCGAATCGCAGGCTCAGGCCTGATCTCGTCCAACACCTCGAAATCCGAAATGTATCGCATGTGTGGGATTTCACCCAAAATCTGATCCGTCAGATTCGTCAACATCCACCAAACGCGACCTTCTTCCTGCGCTTTCTTCTCCAACAACTTTTCACAATAAACGAAAAGTCGATATTCGTCGTCATCCGGCTCAAGCCATACCAGGACGTCGTTGCCATCCACATCGATGCCATCGACGCGCAATCCCATATTGGTCGAACCCTGGCGACCAACCAAAATATTCCAATGTTCCAGAACGGATTGAGGCGCATGGTTTCTGAAATAAACCAATTCGAAGAGTTTCTGTCGATCGCCTTCGGGTGTCAAAATCAATTCGTGTTTGACACCGTTAAAACCCATTTCAAAAGAGATATTGTCAAACGCTATCGCTAAAATCGACTCACAGCGTTCAATGAGCATTTGCCCGTTTTCATGTTTGTGATCCGCATCCATGATACCGCGAAGTTCAACTTCTTGTGCTTCAAAGGCCGCCCAAGCATTTTGAGTACGCTCTCTAAAGGTCTCCAAAAAACGTGGCAGTGAGATACATTTCTGACAAGATTCAATGAACGTTTGGGTATCTTCGTCATCAGGTTCTACCTGGTGCGCTCGGCGGAAATAAGTTAGCGCCTTACCTTCCTGATCAAGGTAGTAATAGGCATAACCCATTCTGAAATTCCAAGGAGACGTTTTGCCCAAACTGTCCTCATGAGGCTCTAAGAGTGCAATCGCTCGACGCAACATTTCCCGACCGTCAGGTGTCCGAGGGTCTGCCTCATTGTTATAGGCTCGAGCCAATACGCTATCCATCTCGGGTGTTCGCTGATCCGCATCTATGGACTCAAGCGTATCGATGATTGTTTGGTGTTCATTGTTCTCATGCCACTTTTGACATTGATCCAAGACGTTCATGTGAGCCTCCTCTATTTTGGGCCATCAGACGTGCTTACACACGAAGTAACAGCAAAGGTCAAACGACAATAAGCATTAGAACTAGCTTATATGCCATAAAGTGTTTTTGACAATCCGTGACACGCCTAGAAACAATTCAAGGATACGGATGGAAAATGCACAAACTCAGTAACGGCTATCTCAAAACAAAAAAGCCCAAACATCTTTGGACATCTAGGCTTGATCGAAAACGTTGATGACGAAAATTTGTCATCGTATGACATAAAAGCTCTGTCACTCGACTCAGCAGCAAACAACGAAGAACCGAATGTGAAACAAACACAGGATCCCACGTGCGACATGTTTAAAAGATATCACTACGATACCCTTTAGGGATTTTTACACGCTAATCTATAGCCATTTTCGACCCACTCTATCTGTTCAGGCGTTGCACGTTGATCTTTGATCCATTTTGAATCGAGCTTCCCATTTATGAACTCCATCGTTTTGCCCTTAAAAAGCAATTGGTTTTTGTGCTCAACGATGAATTTATCCAATAGCTCCACCACGGAACCAAGCATCATGCGATCAGAAGTAGAACGCCAGGATTCCAAAATGCCCCACTCTTCTTCACAAATAAAACCAAAGCGATAGACCGAAGATTTGGCATTTTTTAGCATCCATCTCTCCTAGCCATACATCCATTTGTTGGGAGCATAAAGCGTCGCTAAATCCTTAGTGCTATTCTTGGGAACCGTTGTTAGCCAAACAATCACCGTGAACTGATTAGCCTGTTCACGCTTCCAATATGTTTGAATGCCATTGGCCTCATCAGTTGCCGATGTCACGTCATTTCAACTCAACAAGTCCATAGTTGAAACAACCGCCGTACATCCAGCAAGCATCAATGCGCTCACCGTAATTAATGATTTTCGAAGCATTGTTTTCTATAGCCTTATTCTCGTTGAGCACGGCCACAAGTTTCTTCCCACATGATTTCGAGTTCTGCTCTCATATATCGAGCATCTGGATGTGATTTTGTAGCATTTAAAACATTGCCATCAAACTGGATCCACTCGCCATTAAAAGGTAAGGTCTTCGCGTCCGTGCTTCGAAATACTTGGTCACCCGACTTAAACGGCCCAGTTGTTCTCACGCGTTCAACGACTTTTGCGCGATTACGCCGACAATCGTAGACATAATGGTCAGCCTCAGTCGAAATGTTTTTATATTTATCGCTCTCCATCGAAAAGGCAGTTTTCAAATCTGGTTGAGTGCGTCCAACAGTAATCGCCAACCAAATATCTCGATTTAACCGTTCTTTCACAGGTTCTCTTTTCCAGACGAGAAATACGTTTGACATTGGTATTTTGCCTTTCCAGCCTTCGATTTCGATCAAACTGCCAATGATGCGTTTGAAGTGATGGCCCTGTATATATTCGGGTTCCGAGGTTGTTGGAGCTGCTAAAGAAGTAACCAAAGGCAGTAACACACCGCATAGGCACAAGAATGCGTGGCATTTCATAAGGTTGTCCTCGTGTCAAATTTCGCCTGGCTCTTTAATTAAAAGATTGATCTTCCATGAAGACCTCCACAAATTTCATAATTCTTCGACGAATTTCTTCGTGATCAACATCGGGATTTAAAGTAATCCTTAGCTCATAGCCTCTAGGCTTCTTATGGCTGCCACTACAATGCTTAACTTCAGGCATGGTGCAGATATGCGAACGCAATGGCTCCAAGATAGAAACTTCAGCCTGCGTTTGATCCTTTGGCAAGTCTTCGACGCTCACCAAGATGTCATATGGCTCCGAATTGTTCGATGAATCCAAGTCGGAACTCGACCAACGTTCGATTTCTTTGCCATTCGCCGACACTTTCATATATCCGTGCTCATCCATCGCAAATGTTAAGTGAGTTTTGTAGATGTTTTTCTCATCTTTTTCAGCTACCTCCATACTCACGTAGTCCTTGAAAAGATCGGCAACCTCTCGATTCATGGCAATGTGTGATTCAGAGTGAAGGCCTCGAACAGCGGGCTTCAGTTTTCCCTCAATATCTAAGTGCCCAGATAAGCTTTCATGACTGACAAAAGCACCAGACATATCGACGGCGCCCGTCTTCCAATCAATCGTCAACCTGTCGAGCCTACCTTTGGCAGAGAGGCGACCCAATTCCTCAAAAGGATTGAGGTTAATGTCTTTCGGACAAATCCCTAGGAATGATGGTTGACGAGATGAGAAAACCAACTGTGAGAATAGACAGGGCATCCATACATCAGTTGGTGTTGCCACTGAACCGACAAAGTCTACTTTGATAGGTGGCAAGTCAGCAAAACAGACCTCTTCGGCTTGCCAGAGGATCTTCAAGTTATTTTGGTCCTGTTCAGGCCTTATCGTAATGTCGTATTGGTTCCTACCAAGCGCCAAAGGCGGTTGATCCTCAGCTGTCACCTGATCACGCTGACTCTTATATTGGAAATCCAATGACCGAGGACTGTTTTGATAGACATACGAAAGCGTTTTCTCACCAGCCTCGACAAATAAGCCAAGCTCAGGAAGTCGAATCTTTATGTCACCGATTTCTCCCGTCAGCTGCAGCGATGACAACGTAGTATCTTGAAATTTAAATGCCGCATTCAGCTGGCCACTTCCAATTCGTTCGTCTTGTTCTACGCCCTCCCTCCAATGAAGATTAGCTGATCGAGGACGCATGACCACATCAAAAGCGACTTCTAGCTGGGGTTTCGCTTTTTTGACTAATGTGTTCTCTTCATCAGATTTGCTTTCGGGCGTTAATAAAAGAACAGGGCTCACACCTGTTTTTAGCCGTCCTCTCATTGTTAACATCTTGGAACTAGTTGGTGTTCCCACCTCAAGGACCACCTCACGTTCCAAAAAACCAATCTTATGAAAACTTACGAAAGTATCAAAGCCTTGAAGGGATGCAAGATTCAGTGAACCAACCAAACGATTAAAAGCAGTTACCTGCCAAAACAACAGGGCAGCGTAGCCTAAAGCCAACGCAAGCACCAAACTCATCGACAACTTGACTTTATTTGTAGGAGCAAAACGGCATTTAGACATGACGTCTACTCCTAATAAAGCCAGTTCGAAAGCGAATAAACAAGTTCGTCAATCCAGAAGATTAGGCGATCGAACCATATAGTGAATGCTTCAGTACCATACTCGCCAAACTCATCCGTCGACAAAAGAAAAACCACAGTGAATAGTATGACTAGCTGAATCAAGTTCAGCTTCTGCTTATGATGAACAGTTCCAACGCCATTTTCTTGCGTTTCTTTTTGTTGGCGATAAGTACTCCACGCCTCTAGCAGTTTGTCCAAACGATGATTGCTATTCACCGGGCTCGTATTCACATGTGGATGCTTCTGAGGATTTGAAATCAGCTCCTCGTTTTCTTGACGAATAACCGTATTTGATGTCGACAGATTTTCGACTAACGAAACAAAATCTCCATTTTTAGGCTCGCCGTGATCCATTTAAAAAGCTCCAAAACATCAGTCTTTGAGGTTCAAAGCATCTTTGGCATCAATTTAGAAAGGACTTCCAGTGACATACACATCACCGAATTGATCCATGTAAAGCACACCCTCTGAAGTGACACCATCGAGATGTCCTACTGCAAAAAGACTGCCCTCAACAAAAATATCACCGAAAGCATTGCACCATAAACGTCCTTCTGTAGAAGTATCTACATGACCGACAGAAAATGGCGAACTGCCATTAAATACGTCTCCAAACGCATTGGTATGAAGTTCGTCAGCACTTAAAACAAATGACAAAAGGAGACCTGGCAGCAACCAAAAGCCTTTATACATCCTCTCTATCCTCAATAAATCCATACCTTGGTTCGCTGATCATTGTCATCACTCGAACGATTGAGCTACTCATTCACCTCTTTGATCACGATTCCACCATTGTCATTGGGCGCAACCTCATTCGACTCTGGTCTTGGCGAAGACATTTCCTTGACAGTGCTCACAGCATTATCATCATGAGTGCCCTCTTGAACAATATTGCCTCGCGAATCATAGGCACGAAATTCACCCGTCGCACGACCATTCTTCATCATCATTTCGCCCATCAACGCCCCTTGTGCGTTGTAGTTTTTCTGCCAGCCATTGGCAACACCATTTTTGTAGGTCTGAACAACTTTCATGCCATCAGGTCGCCATATAGTCACTTCACCGTCGTACTCATTCATCTTATAAGTTCCTTGACGGGCGGGTTTACCTGTTTGCGGAAAATAGACGGTAAAAGGACCATGACGTACGCCGTTTTTAAGCATGCCCTCTTCTAAAGGGTGGCCGTCATCAGAAAAAAGTTTAAACGGGCCGTTCTGCTTGCCATGCTCGAAGTTCACTGAACTCCGAAGTTGTCCATTTTCAAAATAATCCAAAGCTTCACCATGTAACTGATGATCAGCGTACATGTGCCTTAATTGGACGGTACCCGATGGATAGTATTGTTCAACAAGACCATTGAGCTTACCTGCTCGATACTGAGCCTTGACCTTGAGCTTACCGGTATCCGGCCAATATTGAACAGTCTCGCCATCACGCTCACCATCTTTAAAGATGCCGTGGTCTACTAGCACGCCTTTGTCTGTCCAGGCTTCAAAAAGGCCATTTTGCTCACCGTTTTGCCAGTGCCCAATCTCACGAAGTTGACCTTCACTGAAGACCACATTGAGCCCGTCAAGCTTGCCGTCTTTATAGGCATAAAGAGAATAGCCGGAATCTGAAGCATCTTTGACACGCCCTGTAAACGGTTTCCCTTCCTTGTCCATCAATAAGCCATCAACATTCTTGAGCTCGGACGAAGCTGTCGAAGGTAACCAACCATAGAGCTGATATTTGTAATACCAAGCGCCTACGGCCGCTCCAAGACCAACAGCAGCAACAGCAACCAAAAAACCGAGTTTGCTCATGATGATCTCCTTATTAAGATCTTTGTGACGCAAGGACTTGTAGGAAAAATCTTGATTCCATTAAGATTAACTATAGCTGTTGAGCGTTTTGGCTGACATCAGTGTTTACATCTCCTCACTTTTGCGAGGTGCCTTATGCGTTTTATTGACGAGCAAAGCGACTTGGTCAACGTGCTGTTAAACACCTATGACCAACATGTCGGCCATACACCTGCAAGGCAACTCTCTATATCATCATTGATTCATGTTGGCATTGAAGCTCTTCGCGATACCGAGCCTAATTTAATCAACGCTTCACCAGCCAACGATCCTCATGGCTTCTTTGACCTTGTCTTTCTTTCCATTGCCGAAATTGGAGTCGCCCTCTTGGATGGTGAGTCTCTTCCAAGCCAGTACCTATTTCTTTACCAACTCACAAAAAAAGACCTACTCTTCGACAGCCTAGGTATCCGACAAACCGTCCAAACGCTTGACCTTCTCTTTCGAGATTCGCAAACAGATCGACAACGGTTTATAAGCCAGATAGCGTTAAAAACCAATGACATTGATCGTTTGACACACCATATCGGTCAATTGCAAATACGTTTAGTTGCCTGTGACGAACTGAAGTCTCACGCAACACAGGTACATCACCGTCTATCAGGAGGTCGTATGTCGCTCGTAGGTCTTTTGCTATCAACCTCCTTGATCTTTGTCGCGCTTTGGGTCGTCCTTTGGGGATTTGACATTGTCACTTCTCATCGACACCTTCAGCGTCTCGGCATAATCACTGAAGCACAAATCGTTCGCATCAGTCAGCAGTCCGTGATGTCTCAAAACTCTCAGGGCCTCACTCAAAGAGAACATCAGGCTTTTGAAATCGTACGTTTTACTTTGAAAAACAATACGGACTTTGAAACACCGCTTCGCTTTGACATTAAATCCGACATCAACGCTCCAAGAACCACTGGTTCTCGCGTGATGGTCGCTTACAACCCTGACAATCCCAAAGAGGTTATTGATATCTCGACCGTTAGAGCGCAATGGCAAGGTTGGCTCGCCCTTGGTCTAGGTCTTATGACAGGTGGCCTGGCACTCTTTGGACTACTTATATGTGGTCGACACCTATGGTTTGCTAGCACCGCGATCAAAGCTTTCTCACTTTTGAGCCTAGCACTCATCAGCCTCATCGCAAGCCGTCTAACCTGGCAATTTTGGGAAGACGCCTTGGCACTGAACTTCACAAGCACATTAGTCTCAGAAACTGTTTCTTCTGGTGGACTGATACTGACAGCCAATAACATGCAACCTTTTACGGGTACGCTTAAAGAGGAATCCTTAGCCGTCACAACACTCACTCGCTATCATCAAGGAAAACGTCATGGGCTCGCACAGACCTTCATCAAAGGTCGCTTAGTAGCCTTCGAAACGTATCATGACGATATACGAGTCGGGCCCTTTCAACATACTGACGACTATGGTCGTAAAACAGCGACTGGCCATTTTAACGGTGGTCATTTGGACGGTGACTATCTTGGATTTAATCCAACCACAGGTCACATCACTGAAAAAGGCCGTTGGCGTTGGGGTGATAAGGACGGCACATGGATCTATTATCACTCAAACGGTTCTCTTGCAATTGAAGAGCATTATCTCAACGGGCAATTAGAAGGGGGTCGGAAAGAATACGACGAACACGGTAACCTTCTCCTCCAAGCCCATTATGTACAAGGCCAACTCAATGGCCTATACATCAAGTATTGGCCCAATGGACAAAAAGCAGTAGAAACCAACATGGCTCACGGCCAAGCCAATGGGTCATACACTACTTTTCATCAAGACGGAACAATTGAAACCACTGGTATCAAGCAAAATGGTCAATGGATCACCGCGCCGACCGCCTATGGCTCTGATGGCATCACAAAAGATGATGAGCCATCCATTACGATCCGAGAACTAACGCCAGAAGAAGCACAGGCCTTGGAAGCTGCGGCTAACACGACTAAGCAAGCAACCGATTGGCTTGAAAAAGAAAACTTGCGTGAAGATTCCCGAGCGGACGCATCGAATAATGCCTATGCACCATTTGATAAAGCCATCACTGGCCTCTTAGAAAACGCCTTGAAGAAATGGGGCGACCTGGAAACTGACAACCTGCCTGAACTTGAAAGACAGACGAACCGTTTCCAATTTGGTAGTGGCCGCTCTAGATATGCGGCCTGGGCTTATCTTTTTTATCCTGAAGAGTTTGTTCTCACTGTCACGGTTGGAACGCCTGATGAAGGCGATCCTCCTGTTACCGTCAAAGGACTACAACGTGTACAACTTAATTTCGATCCGATTCAACTAGCGAACCAAGTTCGAGATAACTTCGTACACCATCATCCTGACCTGCAACTCAATGATTTTGTCATCCAGATTGACTGGAGAAAATCAGGCACATAGAAAGACTTAACGAATCACAAAAAAGATCAGGTCAAAAATCAGTAACACAAAACCCAAAACGAACCATTTCGCTTCTTGAGCAAACACATTTTGACCTGCCAAATATATTTCTCTAGGTTGATTTGGATTGACATGGAGCCAGTATGTTTGTCCAATCGCAAACTCTGGTTGTTGTTGAGCCAAAGCACTAAGCCATTGCTTTAGTCGGCCTTCTTTAAGTCCTTCTCTCTCGATGCTATGCGTAATTTCGGAACGGTTAATGGCTTGGTATTGATATTCAGTCTCGTACTCAACACCATCCAAAGAATATTTGAAGACTGGATAGGTCTTACTACGAAAGCCATTCATTGGAGGTGTGTATCGTAGTTCGCTCAATACCGCCATGACCTGCCTACAATGCGTTAGCGTCGTTTTGTAACGATGAATGTTCCAAAAACCCATGGCAAATAGTACCAAAGCAATCAGCCAAAACATGACGGACCACCTCCGAATAATCATACTTATTCTGATGTTTTTAAATATCAATGAAACGGTCGTTGTTCAATCCTTGACAAGCAAAAAAGGCCTACAACCATCAGAAAATAAAATATGATGCCCATAACAACAGCGACAACGATCGTTTTGGCTTCAATCTCGTTATAACATTGCACCTCATAAATCCAAGGCCAGATAGCCAAGTTTTCTAAAAATTCCTCAATGCCATAAATAAATCTAAAAGTAGCCTGTGATGCAATCCATAAGCAGAGGCTAGGAAAGCAGCACAGCAAAACATATTTGGCCACACCATTGAAGGGAAACGGCTGCAAACAGCAACGTAATAACAAACCGGAGATCAGCGGAAAGGTTGCCCAAAATGCTAATACGATGGATAGATTGCCACCAGAAGTAGCAGCACACGGATCGACATCCGCTGCTAACCACTCGGCGAACCACACATAAAAACTGACCAATGGAATGAAAGAGTAAGACACTTTTTAGGCCATTTGTCGCTTTTTAAGATGAATCTCTAAAAAAATGCAAGGATATCTCATCCTTGCATTAAATTTTTATTTAATTAAATCATTAGAGATTCCAATTTCGATTTCGAAAATTTTTAGTGTTTTCGGTGTCCCGTCGGCCGGGAATACAAATACACTTTTTACTGCAGATTTCCTTGGTATATTGATGTCTCCAACTGGGCATGATGAAAAGACTGAAAATCCATCTGCATCTTGAAGCTGTAAAGACTCTTGCTCGTTAAGATTTGTAATCCTAATCAGCTGGTCTGTTTTATTCTTTAAAGCAACGGTTACTTTATATTCACTACCATCCTTGATTACAGATAAAACCTTAACTTCTACATTTTTTTCAAGTTGCTCTCTATCATAAATGATAGAAGCATTATCAATACTTGTCCCTTCTTTTCTGCCTGTATCAATGCCTTCTTTAACACCTTTTAAAACATCTTTTCCAGTAGATACAACACCAGATACTACGGATGATACGGCGTTAATGACATTAGATTGCTCTTCAGCATATGAAGCCATACTCAGAACCAATCCTAAAACAACAACTAATTTTTTCATATTTATTCTCCTTTAACTATCTCAATAGTATCAGTATCACCATATAAATTTGAAAAAATTTCTACTGCACCACAGGCATTAGTAAGTCACTAGTGAGCAAGTATCCAATCGTCGTAATGACAATCAAAATGTAGCATTACGGAGCGCTCATAGGCAACTACATATACACATTGTTCCAAAGCAAAGATCTATGCGAGTCAACGCCATAATTAACTGGCTTCAAATCCAAGCTTTCATTGACCACAAGCATCAGCGATACAACAAGAACGCAATACAATTCTGCGATTTCGCATCATAAAAAGCGGACATCGTTTAAAAATAATCGTTCCATACGCACGCCTTCTCACACTTTTATACTAGTTTAAGTGTCTTCCAATCACACTTTTATTAGAAATTGAAGGATAAATACACGGAAACCCTAATCACCTTCACGCTCTAAATGAATGTCTTCGTATCGAAATTCTGTCACTTGCCAAACCACCT
>Glacier_p2__coassemble_1146_pt1 | contig 31753 bp, 24 predicted proteins | sample Glacier_p2__metabat2_high_PE_005 | metagenome-assembled genome bin Glacier_p2
AAAATGGGCACCTCCTTGCGGATGGTGCCCATTTTTTTGCTTCGGGAAAATTTGTGAAAGAAGGTGTTTAGGGAGCTTACGAACCTTGTCATGAAGTTCCGAGCGATCGAGTGTCTGAGTGATTGGTGCGTCGTACTCGTCGATGAGTAACACAAGAGACTGCTCAGGTTGCTTTTCGAACCATGTCTCTAACTGGTGAAGCAAATCTCCCGGGCTTTCAGTCTCATAACTAAACTCAACCCGACCGAAAGCTAAAGCCAGAAGATCGGTAAATTGCTGTTGGAACGTTTCAAAATTTGAGAAGTGTTGACATTCAGAGAAATCAATACGCACCGTAGAGTATGTCCGGTCACGCCAAAGCTCATAAATCGCAAGACCTTCAAAGAGGGCGTTTCCATGCCTAAAGAGCGCTTCAAAGGTAGAGAGCAAAAGCGTCTTACCAAAGCGGCGTGGTCTCATAAGTAAAACCTGTCTACCGATTTGTTGAGCAAGTGCATAGATATAGGGCGTCTTATCAACGTACGCACAACCTTGCTCACGAATCAAAGCAAAATCGCTTTTACCTAACGGTAGTCTCAACGAAGTGGTTGTCATCGTATGGACTTATCTTGTTATAGTTCCCAATAGGGGCTAATCTGGTTAACCGATCAACCAATCATCCGCCCCAACACCGCCGCCGTACCCACAGCCGCTAACACAGTCGCGGCCATCCCATTCTTACGACTAACCGCAATTGCTACCACCAAAGCAATCAAATGCACAGGGTTTGTCGTAAAGAAAAAGGGCGCAGCAATTGCGACCAAGACGCAACCTGGCGCTGCATCCAATACCGCACGTACCTTGGGCGAAAGCGTACGGTCTTTTAAAAGCCACCAACCTAATAATCGTGTCGAATAGGTCGCTGCACACATCGCCAAGATGGCCAAAAACTCCACCCACGTTAAATGGAACCATTCAACCATTATTGCGCCTCCGAAGCCGTATCGTCACAAACCCACACGGTCGCTAAACCAGCGATTGCACCCAAGGCCGCAGACCAGGCAGCACCCAAAAAGAGACTCACGACACCTGCGACTAAACCACTCACGAGCCAAGGCAACGCCTTTTTGCGTCCTGGCCACATGCCAGACAAAATCGAAATAAAGATCGCCGGGAAGGCCATCGTGAAACCCCAAAGAGTGAGGTCACCTAACCCTGTGCCTATCGCAGCACCGGCTAAAGCAGATGCCCACCACGTGACCCAAAGTGTCAACGCCACACCAAAATAAAATGGCACATTGAAGGCTTCAATATCGGTAGCACCTGCTTTACGACGCTTTTGAATGTCATCCAAACTGAGCGCCCATGTCTCATCGCACATAAAGAAAAAGACCAAGAGTGTCTTAGGTAAAGAAAGCCCTTTGACATACGGTGTGAGCGCAGCTGACAACATAATGTGACGTGAATTAATTAACCACGTACTCATGGCAATCGTGAGAATAGGAGGTAGGGCACTCCAGAGCGCAATCGCGGCAAATTCGCTACCGCCTGCGTAATTAATGCCCGTCATTAAGCCCATACCAAAGGGACTCAGACCAGCATGTGCGCCAGTTGCTCCTAAAATGAGCCCAACAGGAATAAACCCAAGCATCACAGGCATACTCGCTCGCATGCCTCTTAAAAAGTCGTCGTGAAGAAAAGCCATGGTGAATCAGTCACAAAAGAATCTGATCATTTTAACGAACATAACGTCTGTAGAAAGACCACTAAGCAATGCACCGTAGACCATCGAAAAAACTTCTAGTAATACAGAAACATAAAAAAAATCCCTGTTGAGGCACTAAACCACAACAGGGATTTCGTTAAGGGTTTTAACGCGAGTTAGAGCGTCGCGAACCACGTAATGACAAGTGAGTTAATCAAGTCGATCAAGAAGGCACCGACAACACTCACGATTAACCAAGCACGTGGACTTGAACCATACTTTTCTGCGACAGCCTGCATGTTAGCCAGACCGTTAGCCGTAGCACCCATCGAGAAGCCGATACCACCGACAGAGAGCATGACAGCGTCATAGGTACGACCAAAGCACGTAAAGAGAACAGCCCAGGCAAAGATGATCATCAAAACCGTCTGTGCAGCGAGGATCAGCAAGAGAGGCAAGGCTAAGTGCACGAGTTCATGAAGCTTCAAGCTGTTGATAGCCATCGTCACGAAGAGGACGAGCGTAATGTCAGCTACCGCATTCAGCCCCTTACCATCCACACGATACTTGCCAGAGAAGTCACCGATATTACGAATGACCGTTGCGACAATCATCGAACCGATATAAGCCGGTAAAGTCATGTACTGGCCTAAGAAACTCGAGACGATCGTACCGAGACCCATGGCCAAGGCCGTAATTGACACAGCCTTCATAATTTCTTCGGTGAAGTGCGGCTTTTCAGAAGCGTGTTCTTCGGTCAAGTCGGTCTTCATATCATCAGGAATATGAAGTTCTTCATCAGGGTTCTTAACTTCGGCAGGTGTCTTGACTTTATAGCGACGGATTGCCCATTCACCGAACGGCCCACCAATCAAGAGCGCAGCAACCATACCAAAGGTAGCAGCCGTAATGGCGACAGCCGTACCGCCCTGGATGCCGTAGGTCTGTTCAAAGTAGGGACCAAAGGCCGCGGACGTACCCAAGCCACCCATCATAGAGACCGAACCCGCCAAAATGCCGTAGTGCGGATCAAGCCCCATCATGTCAGCAAGACCCATACCCAGACCATTTTGTAGGAAGACCAACACTGTAACGGCAATCAAGAAGCCAAAAAGCAACTTACCGCCTTCTGTCACAACTCGAAGGCTTGCCATCAAACCGATGGTTGTAAAGAAGGCAAGCATCAACACGGTTTGAAGCGTACTGTCGATTTGGAGACGCACCACGCCAAAATACTCAAGCGTCGACATGATGGCGGCAAATGTCATACCACCAACCACCGGGCTCGGGATCGAATAGCGGGAGAGAAAACCAATGCGGCCCTTAAGCCACACACCAAAATAGTAGGTGCAGACGGCGAGCGCCACAGCCTGTACTTTATCCACGGAAATCACCGGGATGGTAGAAGCGATGTCAGTCATAGTGTTGTCTTGCTATTAAGTAACTTATCAAATCGAATGACGTTGATCCGACTAGCAAAATCAACGTCACTAGAAAAAGTGTATCAGTACGTATCCGAAATCTGTTCACCTCTCTCTAAGGTGAAAGTCTGAGATCAGTCGATGTAAGACAACAAATCAGGTCGGAACTATCGGGAAAACTCTAATCACATCCAGGTGTTTAGGGAAATCTTCACCACTTCGGATTACTACTTATCGTTAACTCGCATGATCATTTTGTAAAATGCAATAAAACCCCTTAATCAACCTAGCTTTTTTAGAGGAGGAATAAAAAAATGTCGCATAAGCGCGCCCTCATTGTGGTGGATGTACAAAACGACTTCTTGCCAGGTGGCCCTCTTGGGGTCGAAAGCGGAAACCGTATCCTTCCTGTGGTCGGCAACCTTATTGAGAACGGTCAGTGGGATCTCGTCGTCATGACACAAGATTGGCATCCTGCAGATCATGTTTCTTTTGCTTCGAACCATCCGGGCCGTAAGCCCTTTGAAGTGATCGACTTGCCCTATGGCTCACAAGTGCTTTGGCCAAACCATTGTATAGCTGGTACCGAAGGCGCTCAAATAGCTTGGGTGATCGGTACGACAGGGGCTGACCTTGTGTTACGCAAGGGGCACGATAAATCTGTTGATAGCTATAGCGCTTTCTGTGCCGCCGACGGCCACTCCATTACGGGTCTAGAAGCCTATCTCAAGGCACATGAAATAGAAGAAATCATCGTTTGCGGGATTGCCACCGACTTCTGTGTGAGCTATACCGCGCTTGATGGTGCGAAAGCGGGCTTTAAAACGTCCGTTGTGATGGATGCGTCAGCAGCGATTGACACCAATGGCTCATTAGCAGCTGCGAAGGCCGCCTGGAAAGAAGCTGGTATTCGTGAAGTCTTAAGCATAAACTACGTAAAGCCCCTAGAGTAATAGGCCAAAAGACATTAATTGATACGTCGCTCATGATTTTTGAGCGGCGTTTTTTTGTATCTAGCAACAGTGGCATAAGCGTTTTGCCATCCCGTGATTAGGGTAATCGCGTAATTTTTTTTTATTCTCTCCCACACAAACGCTCTCTCAGATGCGATAATCACGCCAACTTTTCCATTCCATTTTTTCCATTTGTTTTAATCCAAGAGAAACACAATCATGGGTGGCTTTTTCGGTGCAGTCTCCAAGCGCGATATCGTTCTCGATACGTTCTTCGGGGTTGACTATCATTCCCACTTGGGTACCAAGTTTGGGGGCTTAACGATCTACGATGAAAAGAAGGGTTTTCAGCGTCAGATCCATAACATTACCAACACGCCGTTCCGTACGCGTTTTGAACCCGATATCGCTGATATGGAGGGTACGTCCGGGATTGGCTGTATTTCCGATGACGATCCGCAGCCCTTGTTGCTGCGCTCCCATTTGGGGTTATTTGCCATCACGACGGTGGGCCTCATCAATAATGCTGACGAATTGATTGAACGCTATTTCAGCAATAGCAACAGTCAGTTCCTCGCGATGGGTTCTGGAAATGTTAATGCCACTGAACTCGTGGGTGCTTTGATCAACCGTAAGCAGAGCATCGTTGAAGGGATTCGTTACGCTCAGGACGTCATTCAAGGTTCTGAAACGATCATGCTTTTGACGCAGGACGGCATCATTGTCGCTCGTGACAAGCTCGGTCGTTTGCCGGTCTTGATCGGTAAGAATGATGACGGCTACTGCGTCTCCTTCGAAAGCTTCGTTTACCACAAACTCGGTTACGAAGACCACTATGAACTTGGCCCACAGGAAATCGTCAAGGTCACGAAGGACGGCATTGAAGTCTTGTCGCCTGCTGCCGAGAAGATGCGCCTTTGCGCCTTCTTGTGGACGTACTACGGCTATCCGAACTCCAACTACGAAGGCAAGAACGTTGAAGTGATGCGCTATAAGAACGGTCGCATCATGGCTCGTGATGCGATGGAAAAGGGTGAAATGCCTGACGTCGACATCGTCGCTGGCGTGCCTGATTCTGGCTTGCCGCACGGTATTGGCTATGCCAACGAATCGGGCAAGGACTTTGGTCGTCCGTTCATTAAGTACACACCGACCTGGTCGCGTTCCTTCACGCCGACAAGCCAGAAGGTGCGTAATCAGGTTGCCAAGATGAAGCAGATTCCTGTGCCTGAACTCATCAAGGATAAGAAGCTTCTCTTGATCGACGACTCGATCGTGCGTGGCACGCAGCTTCGTGAAACTGTCGACTTCCTCTACAACTCTGGCGCCAAGGAAGTGCATATGCGCTCTGCTTGCCCGCCGATCATGTATAGCTGCAAGTACTTAAACTTCTCGCGCGGCAATTCCGACATGGAGCTCATTGCTCGTCGCGTGGTTCAGGAACTTGAAGGCGATGAAGGTCAGAAGCACTTGGACGAATATTCCGATGCCAAGACCCAGCGCGGACAGTGCATGTTGAAGCGCATTTGCGAAGAAATGGGCTTTGACTCTTTGGGCTTCCAGTCGGTCGAAGGCTTGATTGAGGCCATTGGCCTTGATAAGGACAAGCTCTGCACGTACTGCTGGACCGGTAAGGAATAATTCCTTAGTCCTCACAATCCTAGAAGAAGGGCATCTGACTTTAAATCAGGTGCTCTTTTTTTATTGCCATCGAATGTTCAATAAGGATTCTCTTGAAATCCCGATAGGGTATGGAATCATCCAGAATAAATCAATACATTACCCGACATTGTCAGCCTAAAAACAGCCATGACTTGCGCCACAGGGTAGTAGGCTAACGAAAACAGTCTTCAATCTTCCAAAGTTGTGGTCAGCGTTATGTGAAGTACGACATTATGGGTCGCGAAGTCTTCAACAGACTTTTGCCGTTACGCTATAACGACTATTCTCACTCGATGGACGACGCGCAAAACGGCAATTATTTCTTGCGTGTTGCTAGCTCGAACTACATTCGCCCAGATGGTAAGCATGTTCGCACGGTTCGCGACGTAATTATTGAAGTTGACGAACAGGGCCACGTGGTTGACGAATGGCGCTTGCCCGATATTCTCGATGTTTACCGTTCGAATGTGCTGAAGGTGCTTGACCAGGGTGCTGTTTGCCTCAACATTGACGCAAGTCAGGCTGGTAAGACGTTAACTGCCGAAGAACTTTCGAAGGCTGAAGAATCTAATGACTTCGGTGACATCGTAGGTACAGGTGCTGGTCGTAACTGGTTGCATGTGAATTCGGTGGACTATGACCCAGAAGACGACTCGATCATCATTTCGTCTCGTCACCAGTCTGCCATTATTAAGATTGGTCGCGATAAGCAAGTGAAGTGGATCCTTGGTTCGCCAGAAGGATGGAAGGGTGACTTTGCGAAGAAAGTCTTGAAACCAGTTGATAAGAACGGCAAAGCCATCAAGTGCGAAGGCTCTAAGTGTGAAGGTGACTTCGACTGGACTTGGACGCAGCATACGGCCTTTAAGATCGATGAAAAGAGTAAGGGCAACATTATTTATGTGTCCGCGTTCGATAATGGCGATGCCCGTGGCATGGAACAACCACCATTACCTGACATGAAGTACTCTCGCGGTGTGATCTATAAGATTGACCAAAAGAAGGGGACCGTCGAACAGGTCTGGGAATATGGTAAAGAACGTGGTCATGAGCTCTTCTCTGCTGTGACTTCGCTCGTAGAATATCAGGCTGACCATGATTCCGTAGTCATGTACTCCGCGACGGCTGGTGCACAGTACGACCTTAAGACTGGCGCATTCGCATCAGCACCGAACCCGACAATTATGGAATTCCGCTGGGGTGAAACGACGCCTGCTGTAGAAATCCAGTTGAAGGATTGTACAGGCTACCAGGCTTGGCCATTCTCCTTACAGAAGGCTTTTGGTCAAGAAATTAAAGCAGGTAAATAATTTATCTCCAGGGCTTTGATTGAAGCCGCGCCCCGTTGAACAAGTTTGTTTGATGGGGCGTTTTTTATTATTAAAGCAGAAGAGAAGAGGGGATGCTTTAACTTAACCGAACGACCATTGTGGCGTAGTGTGAAACGTTTGAGCGCCTAAACTTTCAACAATTGATATCTTTCAATGAACCTCTCTTACAGGCCGATACATTTCTTTTGTTGGAAATTTGCAACACCCCACACAAATACTCTGACATTTGGTAAAAAGTCATGTATATTTCTTTCCTATTGACTGAATGAACGTTCATTCAGAATTAAACAATCAAAACTTATCAAAAGACTCACTATGAAGACCAACCTTCTCTCCCTTTGCGCCGTTGCTGTTGCCGGTGCTTTCGCCGCTGCCCCTGCTAGCGCTGCTTTCTCTGGTTCCGTTGGTTTGGGCGTTCACGCTTATGACCTCGGCTACAAGGACACCGACGCTGTTGTGTATCCGATCCCGGCTGTTGACGTTGAATCCGAACACTTCTACTTCAAGGGCTTGGAAGCTGGTGCTTTCCTCGTGAAGACGGATCGTCATCGTGTGATGTTGGGTGTGTCCTACATGCCCTGGTCCTTTGACGCTTCTGACTCTGATAATGCCAAGATGAAGCGCTTGGATGACCGTGACGCTAGCTTCTTTGCTAACGCCACCTACACGTTCGACACGGGCTTTGGCCTTTTGTCCGCTAGCCTCGGCGCTGACATCTCTGGCAAGTCCAAGGGTATGATGAGCGACGTTTCCTTCATGAAGCGCTTTGCTTTCGGTCAGTTCGGTATCACCCCGCAGGTGGGTGCCATCTGGACGAGCGAAAAGTTCAATGACTACTACTATGGCGTGAGCCAGGCTGAGCATCAGCGCTCGGGCATCAAGGCTTACTCCGCTGACGCAGGCATCTCCCCGTACGTTCGTTTGATGGGCGACTGGCAGATGGGTAACAACTGGTCTCTTTACGCTGAAACCTCTGTTCGCGCCATGTCCAAGGAAATCAAGGACAGCCCGATGGTTGAAGATGATGCCGTGGTTGGCTTCGGCGTTGGCGTATCCTATCGCTTCTAATTAGCCCTCGAATCCGATGGCTGAGTGTGTCAAAGAAGCACACTCGCAGTCCTGGCCGTGCAGCGTATACTGTGCGGCCTTTTTTTTACGTCGTGAATTCGTTGAGCCAATTACGACTGTGTCTCAAAAATGACAGAAGAGGCCTAAAATCCTTATAAGACCATTAGGCACAGAACTATAAGGAGGAGGGCTGATGACTAAGCGACTATTGCCAGGCTACGTCAATTTTGTTGAGTTCATTCACGAAGAGGGCTTCGTCATTGATCGTTCAGCAGCTATCAAGCCTCTGCTTCTAAGTGACGTCGACGTACTCATAGTGACGCGCCCACATGGCTTTGGCAAAACGTGTTTCTTCGATATGTTGCGTTGCTTCTTACAGGTTGACCGTGAGACTCCGGGAAACACGCAAACCAACGCAACGCTATTTAGTGATTTCGCGATCAGCAAAGATAAACCTTTTTGTGACGCATTTCTTGGTCGTATCCCAGTCATTGCCCTCTCGTTTCAACACATCCAAAGCAACACGTTCGAAAGCGCGGCCAGTGCGTTTGCTAACAAGATGGTAAGGATGTCTTCTGACTTTCGGTGGCTTATAAAGAGTGACAAACTTTCGGAAGCGGATCTCGCCATCTTTGAACAGTACTTAACGCCGGGTCTATATAAAACGGTAACAAATAAGCAATCGCCGATTGGCATACTCAAGCACCTTGCAAAATGTTTGTCAAAAGCATTCGGCCAACGCATCATCATTTGGATTGACGCTTTCGACGTGCCACTCAACGCAGCGCAACAATACGGCTATCTAGATCAGATGATTGATCTACTACAAACACACGTCGGCGAAATCCTAGATGACGCTTCAAAGCCAGTGCAGAAAATCATTTTGTCAGGTGAATTCCCATGGGAGCCGAGGCTCATCTTTAAAAAACCACATAAAATCACTGTGGATAGCGTACTGTCGATGGATCCGAAATTGGGCGACCTCTTTGGATTTACTGACGAAGAGGTCAACAAATTATTTAAAACTTACCAAATAGAGCGTCATCTCGCTAACTTTAAACGCTGGCATCAAGGATTTATGGTGGCTGGTAGACCTCTATATCGTCCCGTCGACGTAATTCGGTATACCCATCGAGCCATGAAAGCCATCCCAAATACTTCTGTTGCCCTCGACAATGATTGGCAATACTGGAAAGCGGATGAGGTATTAAAGACCCTGGTCGGAACGCTTTTGGTTGAAAACCACGACATTATCGAAAGTTTGGTTAACGGTGAATTTGTCACAATGACCTTCAATGAGACAATCAGAACCTCAGACTACGCGGCTCGTCAATCAGTCGAGTTGTGGCAATGGCTGCTTCATAAAGGTTACCTGACTATCCACTCAAAGACCGATCAACACAACACTTATCGGGTCGCACTTTCTAACGCATTAGTTCGTGAGGTTTTTGTCGAACGACTCAAAGCACGCTTTTCGCCTGACTATCCGGCCTTTGTCAATGACGCAAAAGCCTTCGTTGAAGCAGCAACCAAGGGCAACACAACACTACTGACCTTGTTACTTAATAAACTCTTTCGTGATTTCATCTTCATTAAAGAAGAGCCAGAAAAGAGACAAACCTACACCCAAACGCAAGAAAGGCGGTACTGGGCAAGTCTTGAAGCACTTATCCAAACCGCAGCTAAGCAAATACCGACTTTCCGTATTATCACTGACGACATCTACAACTTGACAGACCCGATCGTCGTCACTGTCGGCCATCCAACGGAACGTCTTGGCATCATTCTCAATCTCCAAAATACGGATACTGATGATCTTGAAAGTACTTCGCAAACGCTCACGACTGCGCTTAAAACTGACCCCCTCAGGGAGAAGCTAAACCAACACCGTGCCTTCAATCACATCCTCATAGGTGTAGCTGTACACGAAAACTCTGTAGCCGTTTGTAGTGAAAAGATCGCACAACCCTAAGCCCACAACATCCAAAAAATAAAGCCCGACCGGTCAAAGAGACCAATCGGGCTTTCTTGTTCGTTGAACGTCAAACGTTCAAAAGATTACGCCTTATTCTTCACCGCGGAGCATACCCTTCATTTCGAGGGAGCGAGCAGCAAAGCCATAGAGCCAGATACCGCCAAACGTGGTGAGGGCACCCCAGAGCATGGCATCGGCGCCACACGCATAAAGCGCATAGAGCGAGTAGAGGGACGCCAAAGACGAAATGATCGTAATGTGCTGAGCGGTCTTGGGATCAGCGCCTTCTCGGTGAACGATCACGTTAGCTGCAGCAAAGGCGAGCAGGTACGGTACGAGGTTCGTCACCACCGCCAAGTCCTTCAAAATGTAGAACTGCTGTTCCAAACGCGGGTCAATGGTCAAAAGGGCAGCCAAGGACTGAAGGATCAAGATGATCGTAATACCAATGACAGGCACATTTAAGCGGGTCACCTTACCGAAGCACTTCGGGAAATAGCCTTCACGAGCAGACACACGGAAGACTTCAGCAATCGTGAACTGCCAGCTCGTTAAACACCCAGCACAAGCCAAGGCCATCAAAGCCATCACGAACTTACCAATTTCAGGTGTAAACATCGTGGCAAAAACGAGACCAAAAGGTGCGGTTGAGGTTGACAACACTTTGTTGTCAACAATGCCAAACGAAATGTTGTTCGCAAGGATATAGACGATACCAGCACCCAACGTGGCTAAAACCATTGCGCGTGGCACAGACTTTTCTGGGTTTTCGACGGCATCAGCATTGGCACTAGCCGTTTCAAGCCCCAAGAAGCCCCAAAGGGTCATAGAGATACCAGCAGAAATCCCATCAAATAAAGAGAGATTCTGAGGGTTCCAAGCATCGACATAACGGTCAACCGAGAACCAATTCCAACCGATCAAAGTCAAAATGGCAATCGGGATGATAATGCCGTAGCTCGAAAAGTGAGAGAGCTGACCAATAAAGCGAGCGCCACCGATATTAGGCAGACTGCAAAGCCAAATGACGGCGATACTAGCAAGGCCCATTTCAAGGGGCGTGAGGTTCCATTCGAAGAGCACCATCAAATACCCCACGATCGAAATCGCAATCGTGAGGTTCGCTATGACCAAAGAGACACCGTAACTAAAGTTCGCTAGAAAACTACCGGACTTACCGAAACCGTAGGCGGCATAGCCACCAATCCCGCCGCTCTTGCGACTAAACATGCCGCATTTCGCAAACGTATAGGCAATGGTTGTTGCCCCGGCAATTGTTACCACCCAGGCCAGAATGGACATCGTTCCAACTTCTGCAAGTTTGGTGGGCATCAAAATAATGGAAGACCCAAGCATATTGAGCATCACGGCCATCGTGAGTTGCAGGCAGGTCATCTTTGGCTTGGCATTTGTCGTCATGGTGGCTTCATAAAACCTTTTAGTGAGTGATTGAAACAAAACTTGCCATTTTACTTAAAGTTGCGCGTTTATGGGCAACTTCGACACCTTTAAATCGCTAAAAAGGTGGTTTTTTGGCCCTAGCGGCATCGTGAGACCGTCTAAGCCGATCATCCTCAAAAGTGTACCCTTTGCAGTCACCAAAAACCACTACTTAAAGCCCGTCAGTTGGCGCTCTAAATCACGTCATGAATTTGTCATAAAGCCACAGTAAAATCGACTACAACCATTATCAAAAGAGACTCATCTTGATCACTAGCAAAGTATCACACTATTCGTTAACGTCTTCATTTCGTCTCTCTTAAAGAGCTTCTTAATGTCATCAGCCAGACGGATTACCTAATAAAATGGCACTTTTTTAGCTTAAATTTGAAAAAATGTTTCTCGTCTCGTTTGTTATAAAAATAACACGATGTCCCTAAGGCAAAACCCCGATCGGGATTGATATAAGAAAACATCTGTTAATGACGATAAAGCTATTGTCACAACTGAGAACGACTTACAATTGGCAAAAGTACGGCGGCGTTACGAACAGTAACATCTAGCAGAGTGGAACCTTCAATTTGTTTCTAAACGCCCATAGAATCATTGAGTCGGTAGACAGAGACGAGGCGACCCCTTAACCCAAGGTTGCTTTAAATAGGTCTTTTAAAGACCAAACAACCAAACAACCGTTTGACCTGAAGGTCCCCGAGAATCTATCCGACGGGTCAACGATCTAAAGAGGTTACCCTAATGAATAAAAGGGATCTAGCCAATGTAGTGGCAAATAAACTCAACATGCCGACTTCCGAAATGGAAGTCATCCTGGACACGATTAATGAAACAATTATTAATGCTCTCAAAGAAGGTGACCATGTGACCTTCTGGCATTTTGGTCGTTTCGAAGTCAAGTATCGCGCCCCACGTGTCGGTCGCTCTTTTAAGACGGGCAAGTGTGTCACGATTCCTGAACGAAAAAAAATCTGGTTCAGTGTGAGCCCAGCATTGCAAGAAGCTTTTGAAAAAGATTTAAGCGCACAAGCGGCTCGTTCATAAAGCACTTACGTGGCTTGCGACGCCCCTCAACCCTCGCTCGCCACGAACACACATGATGAAGGACTGTCCCAACCGGCGGTCCTTTATTTATTTGGAGAACGAAAAAGGATCATGATCGCTCCATGGCAATCATGATCCTTATGGTTTTTAAACGATCGTTAGTGAGGGTTAGTTCAACATCGTATTAGGCGGCACTTCTTCATCCAACTTTTGAATGTCGAACGTCAGCGGCTTTTCGTCCGCATGCGTTCTAAATGCACGATAGCGCACGTTAGCGATACCTTCTTCTTCGAAGCACTTTTTTGAGAGCTGAAGAAAGGCCTGGCCATTGGCGACCATAAAGTCGATATAGTCGTATTCAAGCCCTAAAGACTTACCGGTATAGTGCGCGACTTCGTCGGGGAAGGTCATCACGAGGGCAGTGGCCAAACGATCAAGTTCGGCTAAACGTGTGGCATCGTTTTCGTTCTTATGCGGAATCATGAGCATCAAGGGCACCAAACCATGGTTATGGAGTAGATCCGCGTGAGTATTGACGTCCGTTTTGAAGTCCAACCAAAGTTCGGGGGTCATTGTATAGGCCTTATAGACGTCTTGACGTGCAAGGCGACTTGTGAGCTCTTTAGGATCCATCTGCACATAGTGCATGTGTTCAGTTGGCTCATAAACACCGTCGGCATTCGTTTCAACGCCTTCAAGACGAATATCCCAGTCGTGCCCAGGTTCGCGTAGCCCCTGGCGCAGCAACACCATTTCAAATGCGACCGTTTGGTCTTCGTGTGCATTCATCGTGATCTGAATTTGGTTGTTCGCTTCGCTAGGCGCCTTGATAGAGATATCGAGTCCTTCGAAGAACTGACGTAGCATCTTGCTGTACGTGGACGTCTCATTGGCGAGCTTTTCGTGATCAACCGTTTCTTCTAACTCATGAATCGAGTCTTCAAGGGATACCAAGAATTGGCGCAAGACTTGGCACTTATGATAGAAATTCATGCCGAACTTGGGGCTCGAGACGACCTGCACACAACGGTCACGAAGCTGTTTGATTTCGTCCGGCGAAAAATAGACTGAGGGCGCATCTGGCGCCACAAGGGCCGCTTCAAAGTGATCAATCGCTGGTCCCTCATGACTCATCATGTAATCAATGATGCCATGGAGACACTCAAAGTCGACCGCACCTGCAAGCTCGTCTTCAATCGCCTTGAGCGTTTCAACGCATTCTTCAACGATCTTGCTCGCCGCAAACATCTCTTGCGCTGTTGCCCCACGATCACGCTGGCTTGTGATTAACTTCGCAATTGAAAGCATCAAGCGAGCACGCTTCGTTAAAGACGCAGCGGGCATATTGATGAGCAACAAACGCACGTCATCGATTTGGCCTTGTTTATAAAGGTCTTCAACCATGTCGAAGATCTCTTCGTCGGTTACGTCAACATTGGGTTCACCGAACCAGTCAAAGGGTTCGATGCGTGGCATCTGGTTAGAGAGTTCAATGAATTCTGCACTCGGCTTGGTGTTTGGCGCAGCGCCTACAAAAGCCATCCCGACGGCTTCTTCAATCGTCGGATAGAGGGTAAAGTCAATCAAGGCATTGTTGGTCGTAGCACAATAGGCTTCAAGGCACGCGCGAATCAAGGTCGAGGTTTCGTCTAAATCCCAAGCCAAGACGTCCATATAAACGCGCACCTGACCGTGGGCATACCCCATCACGGCGCACGTATGGGTGACTTGAGATAAGTCGCTTACGATACGTTGAAGTATAGCTTGGTCTGCTAATGGCCCTGCTTGGGTTCTAAAAGCAAAGTAAACGGGTTGCGCACAGAAGTTTTCAAGATGCTGCGCGGGCAGAAGGTTCTTATTCGTGCGCTGAACCATCAACCATGGCTGGTTGGTCTTCAAATAGACGACATCTCGCTTACGCGTGGTCGACGCATTTGCTTCCACCTTAACGGGATAGTGCGTTTCGTATTCTGTGTCGAGCAAATCCTTGAAAGTAAAAGTCTCCCAATTAGGCACTTCGGTTTTTACGCGAGCGATAATGTCCTCGACCGTTAACTTCGCCACTGACTCGGGAATTTCGTCAACGATTTTGGTAATGCCAAAACATTGTGTAAAGGCGGCTTCGCCCGTTTGCTGCATGATATTTGCCATAAGGCTACGAACAAGCGGCACCAGGGGAAGCATCGGCATCGTCTTTTGTGTATCAGACGCCACCAAGAGTTCACGAATGCCATGGTCGTCTGCGATCCCAAACTTCAAAATAGGCGACACGCCGTCGGCACCAGGTGGAAGTCGCAACGGTTGATTGCGATATCTAAAGCCTTCGTCAATTGACCACTTGGCCAAAATGTCCTGTGGAGCTAATGCTGAAAACAAACGAATAATCGGTACCGTGTGACGGAACCCCTGGTTTGAGATCACCAAGTAGGGTTTACCGTCGTACTTTTCAATAATGATAAAAAGTCCTTCGTCAACGATGTTGCCGAAAGCGCCACTAGCCATGATATTGGCACGAGCGAGATCATTATTTTCGAGATGTTCGCGAATCTCAGCTTCGAGCCCCGCAAAGGTTTCCCAACAGACTCGAATTTTATCGGTGATCTTTTGTTGGTGTGGTAAGACCAAGGTGTTCTTTGCGTACTCAAAGAGCTTATTGAGAGCAGCAGCCTGGCGCTCCTCTAGGACCTCAGCATTAAACCCTTGCAAAATGCCAAAGGCGGCGATGGGCTGCGACATGCGAAGTCGCAATGCGGCCACCATAAAATTGCGCACCGTCGTGTCGGCCCACATGTTGTCGAGTTCACCAAAGAGTTGGAGCGTCTTTTGAAGGTGTTCGGTGCCAGGAAGATTAATGTTCGCAGCAATTTTTTCGTACCAGATCTGAGGCGACATTTCATCGCGAGCTAATGTTTCAATCAGGTCGAGGATCCCTTGGTCATCTTTTTGTTCTTTAAGGGTTTTAATTTTTTGCAATACCGACGCATCGGACATGTTGATTCCTTTAAAAGGTCTTCGTGCTTATGCGCACGATCTGTGCGAGTGTGTCCGATATCCTACCAAAGGCTAATGTCGTCCGTATGGCTCAATTTGCGAATCACTCAAAAAAGTTTTAGAGATTGCAAATGCGTGTTGTTGAACTAAGACTCTAGGGTGGGATGTTATCGAGGTTTTTTTCGGGGTTGTGTCAATTTGAAAGTAAGTGTGTATAATAAATAAGTTTAACTTGCGTTTTTGTTCTATCCAACCAATCTTGAACGCAAAAGTTGTTGAGAAAAAAAGAGGTGTTTTATGGGTTATTTCCCGCAGTGGAAGCTCAAAGAGCAAGGCGTGGTCGCGCCTGATGAGTGTTTGCCGGCAGGACAAACCGTTGCAATGGGTATTCAGCACGTTGTGGCCATGTTTGGCTCAACAGTGTTAGCGCCAATTTTGATGGGTTTTGACCCGAATATGGCTGTATTGATGAGTGGCATTGGGACACTCATTTTTTTTGCCATCGTGGGTGGCCGTGTACCTAGTTACTTAGGCTCGTCCTTCGCATTTATTGGCGTCGTGATTGCTGCAACTGGCTATGTGGCGGGATCCGGCGCTAATGGCAACATTGGTGTCGCCCTAGGTGGCATTGTTATTTGCGGTTTTGTCTATGCGCTCGTTGGTCTTATCGTCATGATGACAGGCGTTCAATGGATCGAAAAACTCATGCCACCCGTTGTGACGGGCGCTGTGGTGGCCGTCATTGGTCTCAACCTCGCGCCTACGGCTGTTCGATCTGTGGGTCCCACGGACTTTGATGGCTGGATGGCTGTAGTCACCTTTATGTGTGTTGGTGGTGTCGCTGTTTGGACGCGTGGCTTTATCCAGAAACTTTTGATTTTAGTGGGTCTTGTGATTGCCTACGTCATATATGCGGTGCTCGCTAATGGCTTTGGCATGGGTAAGCCTATTGACTTTTCGATCATTACTAATGCCGCTTGGTTTGGTGTCCCTACCTTCCATACCCCTGTCTTTGAACTCAACGCGATTGCCTTGATCGTGCCGGTTGTGATCATCTTAGTCGCTGAAAACCTCGGCCATGTGAAGGCCGTCACCGCTATGACTGGTCGCAATCTTGACCCGTACATGGGTCGAGCCTTCTTAGGTGACGGTATTGCCACGATGGTTTCGGGTTCCTGTGGCGGTACGGGTGTGACGACCTACGGTGAAAATATTGGTGTGATGGCCGCAACGCGCGTTTATTCGACGCTTCTTTTCCCGGTCGCCGCCATTTTCGCCATCATCTTGGGCTTCTCGCCCAAGTTTGGCGCTTTGATTCAAACGATTCCACAGCCAGTCCTTGGTGGCACCTCCATCGTGGTCTTCGGTTTGATCGCTGTGGCCGGTGCACGTGTTTGGGTCGTCAACAAGGTGGATTTTGGTAATAGCCGTAACCTCATGGTCGCTGCTGTGACCCTCATCTTAGGCGGCGGTGACTTTACGCTTAACCTTGGCTTCTTTAGCCTCGGCGGCATTGGGACGGCAACCTTTGGTGCCATCCTCTTGAATGCCATCATGGCCATGGGTGAAAAGCCCGTAGAAGGTAAGGGCGATCCCCTTAATCTTGAAAAGTAAGTCTCTCTTTTGAGATTCGGCTTACACAAAAAGCCCTTAAAGAACCGCTGCCAGGATGTCTGGTGGCGGTTTTTTGATTGATAGTTGCCTAAAGATTGGCCAGTACGTAAAGTCACAACATGAGTAAAGAGGAGAACCTGCACCTGGTCTTTGCTTAAAGTCGAAGCCACATTTTTAGATATCGTCAGGTAAACTTCTTACCTTTCACTTTTGAAATCTGCTCGAATGACGCGCCTCGCTGTCATTCATCATCTGAAGTTGTCCAAATGTCGCAAGTTGCTCTTAAAAACTATCTCAATACATTCGATCGTGCGCAGCTCACACAACTCGTGCTTGAGGTGCTAGAAAAATGCAAAATCACAGTCGGCCCCCTTGCGGCGAATACTAAGCCCTTAGAAAGACTTCAACAATACGCCGATCTTATTGCCACTAAAGCACCCCCAAAGCACGGCATTGGTAATCTGAGTCTTCGCGCTTGTAAAAAGGCTGTGAAGGATACAAAAGAAGCAAAACCTGCAGCAAAGACCATCCCTGAGCTTGTCGAATCGCTCTCGCAAACGCAACTCCTTCAGGTACTCCTTAAACTTTACGACGAAGAACCTGCCGCAAAAGCCTATCTCGATCCGATGGTAGAAACCGATTCAGACGTTCGCTTAAAAGAGTTCGTTGCCATCATCGAAAATGAATTCTTCCCTGAGGTCGGCAATGCCACATGTAGTTTCGTCGTGTGTCGTAAAGCTATTGGTGACTATAAGAAACTGAATCCGTCGCCAGAAAGCATGGCGGAACTATTAGTCACTTTAGTTGAGAACATGTGTCGCTATACCGATTACAAAATTGCTAGCCGTAAAAACTACAAAATCTCTCTCGAAAGCAACTATGCTGCCGCGATGCTTCACCTGGTGAAGCACAATCTCGTATCTCAGTATCAAGACCGTATGGTGAAGTCGGCCTTGCTTTGTACAAGCTTCGGACCATGGGTCATTAATGCCCTGTTAGGGTACTTTGAGCGACATGGGATTGAACTCGACTTAAGCAACTAAACGAGCCTCACAACTACGATTAAGGGTTGTTTAGATATCTTCAAAAACTTCCATTTTAAGTGAGTGATTAGGTGAAGTAACGTGCGACGTCATGACGAATCTTAATCTCCAATAGTTTTTTTGAAACCCGTAAGAGCTAGATTTTGCTTTTTAAGAGTAACTCATTACTTGGCAACGAGTTCACCCTCTGACACAAGGATCAAAAGCTAAGTCCTCAAGTAATAAAAGAGAAGGGCGGCCTACAAACAGACCGCCCTCAGTTCAATTGCTATTCATGAATATTACTTCGTGAACATCACTGGCACCATGGCAACAAATCGCTTATGGTCAGCGTAACCACGCAAGTAAGTGTCGGTTAAACAACCAGCAACGGCATGCTTCGCGACATCAGCCGTCTTAAATGTAAAGGCGATGCTATCCTTCGTTTCTTTAACCTTGACTGGCGTCACTGGTTCAAGTGTCGAAGCCTTAGCGCCCGTAATCCCGAGACTCCAATAAAGCGTTGACTTATCCCAGGTCTTAAAGGGCATGTCAGCGGTCTTGGCCATCATTAACGTGATCGTTCCGTCCTTATCAGAGACACTCACCTCCTGACGGTCAGCCGTTGCCTTCACTGTATTGATGCTTGCCAAGAGATCCTTGTAGATCTTGTCGGCCTTGGCTGCAGATGCTACGGTAAAGTCAGCCAAAATCTTACGGGCTTCGTCTCGCGGCAGGTCCTTCACCTGTTCGCGAACCTTAGCGACTTCTGCATCAAACACCTTTTCAACGTCAGCTTGCACTGGTAACACGCCACCCAACAGACCACGATTGAAGTTCACGAGTTCACCCAAGACTGCGTAGGTGAAGTAGCTCTTATTCCAGTCAAGTGACAGGTATTCAGGCTTCATCTTGAAGTGAACATTGCGAGCTTCTTCTAGTGTTGTCCACTGGTAACCTTCAGGAATCTTACCAGCCGTTGGGAACCATGGAATATAGGGACCTGTTTCTTGGTAGCTCGAGCAACGCCACAAGGTATTTAAGTGGGGCTTTTCGCCCAATTCCATCACCCAGGATTCACGCGTTTGGGAGCGTGAAATATCGTCAGCACTCACGTGGAACGCATCGGCTCGGCCGTCGCCGCGTTCAGCGTAGGTATTCGGTGCTGTTAAGCGCATCAAATGACGGATTTCGTCAACACCGACCTTAAACTTCGGCGATTGAAGTTCTGGGAAGTGCAACCAATCGCTATAGTGAATACCCGTCAGATATTCCCACCCCGTCTGTAGACGCAAGGCGTTCGTGGAACGTAAGCGGCTTGTTTCATCAGGTTGATAGGCACGCGAGAAATCAAAGTCGCTATAGTCACCGGCTTTGGCAGGCTTATAGCGCCCCATCTTAATCGCATATTCAATGAGGTCAGGCGATGCGATGACGTTTTCTTTGTCGTTCAAGTCAACATCACGAATGGCGAGGTAGTTCGAAATTAACATGACCTTGTCGTCTGGGATTCGCTTTGCGACATAATGACGACCTTTCACCACATTGATAATCCAAGCTTCGTCTTTATCTGCAACCGTATAGTTACGGGCTGCGCCGAAGTAGCCATACTTTTCGATGATTTCGCCAGCGATCTTGACGGCTTCGCGGGCGTTATGAGCGCGTTCTGCGATCGTACGACGGAAGAGGAAACCAATGCCACCATCCTTTAACTTGGCATCTGCGTCAGAAAGTTCGTTGCCGTCAAAAGAGCTACCGCCACCGTTCGAGCAAATAATCAAACCTGCGCCATTCGTAAAACCCTGGTCAAAGGATGAACCGCTCATGTCCATCATGTTGGACCAATAGGTGTCGAGCGTTTCAGGTACATTAGGCACAACAGCACGACCAGGTTCTGCTACCAACGGGTCAGCGCCTTCAGCATGCTTTTGGGCTGGATAGAAGAATTCTTGATGCAATACGCGGCCGCCTGCGTCTTCGGTATGACCAACCATGACGCGTCCGGTTTCAGAAACATTCTTACCGACAATCAAGGTTGTACAGGCCAAGGAGCCCATTGAAAGGGAAGCTAATGCGAGTCCGGTCGAAACGGCGAGAAGCGTTTGTTTTAAGTGCATGATGATCTCCTTTTTTTCATTCATGCGGGTCAAGGTCAGAACTATTCTAGGCGTTAACTTAAGGAGACAATAGAGGAGTGATCGAAAACGTTAAAGCAAACCCTTACAACTTAATTAAAACCCTTAAAGGTTTTAATATTAACCGTCATCATCATTCGACTTAGTGCATTGAAACGCTTCTCCTACAATAAGATAATAAGAGGAAACTGAATGCTAAAGAAGGCTCGTTACAGGGTAACCCCGAGCATAAATCCAGAGCCGCGATCGTTAATCAGGATTGACTTTTAAGTCTCATATAATTGACAAAGTGGCACGGTAAATAACCTTGCAAAGATGCTAATTAGATTCGGGCTAAATGAAAAAAGGCCGTCAACCTCCGTCAACAGCCTTTTATTTTTTGGATCAACGCATCCTTATTCGTGCTTTGCCATCTGCGCCTGCTTACGACGATCACGCTTACGATTAGGCTTACGAATGTTCGGATTTGGTTTATCGGCGTTGTCTTCTTCCATATCTGCGCCAGCCAAGGCAGCATCCACATAGGGATTCACGATCTTCTTATTAAAATTAAAAATAATCGCGACCACGGCCAGGGATTCGCCGACTAAGCCAAGGTAGTAAAGAATGCTCGTATCAACTGGATGGCCATAGAAGGCATTCAAGAATTCTTCAAAGCCGCCACTCATCTGAAGGGCGTGCCCGAAGAGGAACAGCAAACCAATCAAATAAAAGCCCACAGCGACGCGGCTCAACGTACGTTGAATCGAATATTGGTAACCTGCCAGACGGCGGATCAACAAAAAGGCAAAGGGCAAAATAAACGGAAAGGCGGCCGTCAAAATTTCAAAGATAGTCATGAGGTCAAATACTTTGGTTGTGTGAGGCGTTTGTCTGATGTCGTATTCAACGAATCTAGAAACGCCCTTATTGGTCGAAGCCAAATAATACCTGTTTCTTTGACTGATTGCGTAATCCGGGCAATTGCCTAGATCTCTGAAGTCTTTAATTGGCTTGACTTAGCGAATCCTCATATTCGGCTGACGTTTTGTAAAGCCGGCCTAAGTTTCTTTACAACTGTGTAAAGAAGCTCTCTCTCGTGTAAAGGTATCAGACATACCGAGGGCATTGCATTACCGTTACAAAAATGGCTTCATTTGGATTGAAGGAGAACGCAATGAGACGATTGATTCCGAGCCTGATTGTGATCACGGTTGGCACATGGCTCTTTGGTTTATGGTACGAACCGCCCGCTACGAATGCCCGTGCTTGGACGCACGAGATTTATTTTTTAAATGGTGTGTTGGCGTGGACGTTTATGGCCTTTTGTTTGGTCACGGCCGCAAGACCTGCTTGGCTTGAACGTGTCACAAAAACGTCGCTTGACCAACTCTATGTCAATCATCGCGTCTTAGGTTGGTGGGCGTTAGGTTTGAGCTTCTTTCACTACTACACCAAACCGATCGTTATACCGATTATTCGTCTCTTTGAACTTCCAAGTCCTCCGAAAATCCCAGTAGCAGAGAATCCAGACCTATGGGACATCTTTTGGAAGGGCCTTCGCCCCGTTGCCAATGTTTCCGCAGAATGGCTGACGTGGATCATGCTTGGTATATGCCTCTTAGCGCTTATCCGTGCGCTTGGCTACACCCGGTGGCTACACGTCCATAAACTCCTTTCGATTGTCTTTTTAGGTTTAACGCTTCATTGTGTGCGCCTGATGGAAACATCTGACTTCATGACGCCCTTTGGTTGGTGGAATCTTCTTGTGACGGTCGTAGGTAGTTGGGCAGCCATACGATTGCTTTTAAACCACGGCGGAATTGAGAATAGGGTAGAAGGGACGATCGTGCACACCGAGACCACCGGTAACGTCACACGCTGGCACATTCAAACAGAATTAGCCAAACGCATTGAGCCTGGCCAATTCGTGTTTGTGACCTTGAATGAAGAGCGTCACCCGTTCTCGGTTGCCCAAACGACCGATCAAACGATCACGCTCATGATCAAGCATTTAGGCGACTTCACGAGCAGCATTGTGCCTAAGGTCACAGAAGGCACTCAAATTACTATTGAAGGTCCGTACGGGGCGTTTAGACCTGTCTTTGACGGATCTCGCCAAACATGGGTAGCGACTGGTATCGGCATTGCACCCTTTGTAGCCTGGCTTCAAGCGGCTAAAGACATTAAGCCAAAAGGTGTGACGCTACATTGGTGTATCAAGGAGGTCAGTACAGAAAGTCAATTGGCAGAAGTTCAAAGGCTCTGCGATGAGTCAGGCATCACTTTGAAACTCCATGAAAGTCATAGTAACCGTGCCACGGTAGATGAAATCCTCGCTGATCGACCCGAGCGGCTTGCAGTTTGCGGTAATGTAAAGCTCGCAAAAGCGCTACGTAAAGCCTGGGATGGTAAAAAAGACCACTTTCAGACGGAGTCCTTTAACTGGCGGCATGCGGGTTAACTGAAGTCTTTAAATGCCAAAGGCCTACCAAATCGGTAGGCCTTCGAACGTTTAGACAATTAAGTCAATCACTTGCGAGCGCGCTTTTTGCCCTTACGCCCTGCTTTAACAGCATGGGTAGGGGCAACTGGGGCTTCAACCGCCGGTACCTCTTCGACCTTGACCTCAGGTTCGGCTTCAACCTTTTCTTCAGACTCTACGTCTGCCTTCACCTCGGCGCAGCAAACGGCTTCTTCAACGGGCTCTTCAGCCTGAGCTTGAGTACAGCAACAACCGCACTCAGACTTTTGGCCGTCTTCCTTTTCACATGCCTTGAAGTCTTCGCAAGTGGCTTTGCAGCAATCCTTGTTGCCGTCGCACTCGCAAGTACCACATTCGCATTCACAGGTGCATTCGCCGTCCACACACTTGTCGCAATCGGCACAAGGTTCTTCATCTTCGAGGGCATCAACAAGACCCAAGAGTGCCTTGGCTTCATCGCCCGTCAAATGAACGCTACACTGATCACCATAGGCATAGTCATCCATGCCCTGAACGACTTGCATGGCAGCTTCAAGAATCGCGTTAGCAGCAAAGGCCTTCACGGAGCATCCCGTGAGTTCAGCCGCTTCTTCAATTAAGTGGTAAGAGATGAGCGGGAATTTGACCTTAATCTTCTTCTCGTTATCAGACATGGAAATACCTCAAACTTTGTCAATGTATTGTGGGACAGTAGAAGAAAGACAATAGGTCATTCTCCATTTACATCTCCATCATACTCGTAAATCGGATCCATCACACGGCAATGTCATCACGGGTTACAACATATTTATAAAAATGTTACCTTCACTAAATTTCATTATGAACGCTCGTTCATTCGATAGTAGTTTAGGCATAATAAAGGGTTGTTGATAGATTATGAGTGGACCAAGGAACATTCATGCGTAAAACGATTCAACTCGGTTTATTGAGCGGTGTCTTTATGACGCTCCTTTTAACGGGCTGTGCTGTCGGTAATAATGAGGTTCGTGACCTTTCCACCGAACGCTTAGCGCGTACCATCATTGAAAACCAAACCACCAAATCTGACGTGATTTTACGCTTAGGCGAACCCGACTACATGACGTCCGAGTCGGACGGAACCCAAGTCCTTCATTACAGCTGGACGCGTGGTCGACCGTCAGCGAAGAATTTCATTCCGTTTAACCCGGTCGCTGAATATCCGATGACGCAAAAGACCTTGCGTGTGTGGTGCGATGCGAGCGGTATCGTTCGTCGGCAAGATTTCAGTGGGATTTTCTACATTCACCGTATGCCTCTTGTTGGCGCAGATTCAACGCATAGTATTCGTCCTTTGACGAAAGAAGAACTCAACGATTTGGCCGATATTGAAGGTTAATGATGCGACGTCGTACGTTTTTATTGTCTTCTCTTACGCTTGCAGTCACCCTCTCAGGGTGTAGTGGGCCCGTTTTAAAAAGCATGACTACGTTACCAGCCACGGCCTTTACGCCCGCTGAATTTGAACGTGTCTATTCAACAGCCGGCAACATTCGAGATATTGTTGCTGTCTACGGTCAGCCCACACGCCTCATGAATGACCCGGTGCGTCACCCAAATCAAAAGGGCTATGTATGGGAATACATCACATCGCGTCCGAGCTTTTATTCGAACCCTGCTGAACGCGATAGCCTGACACCCACCATGAAAAAAGAAATTCATGTGTGGCGTAATACCGAAGGGCAACTGACAGGTCACGAAATCGTGGGCACCTTCTACGTGCAAGAAAAGCGAAAATGGTTACCAATGATGATTCGTCATTTGCGCCCCTTAACGCAAGACGAAATCATGCAATTACGTGTCCCCGTTGGTCCAGGCGAACGCACCGTCGAAGTCGATCAATGGTATCGAGCTAAAGGCGAATAGGGTAGTCGCTATTAGCCAGGCAAAAGTTCACCAAATAAGAACGGGTGTTTGAAGTCGATCTCAAACACCCGTTTGGTTAGTTGTTAGAACTAAAGTAGGCCATTAAGGCATCACATAGACCTGCCAGTGATTCCGTCAAAGGACAGGTTCGGTTTGACGGTGCGTGTGGAGAATTTGCCACAAGTATGAGCGCGACAGGCTATCTAACATCGGATAACCCGACGAAGCGCCATTTGTTCGGATATAAGCTTGTAATTTAGTGATCGTCCAACGAGGGCCTTTAACGCCCAAGAGTTCTGGCGAAATCTTTGCGATCGAGCGGATCCAATCATGGGCTTCAGGCGGGATGACGCTCGGTACTCCTACACGGCGGCAATCATAGACGGCACCCTTGATGCCGCGTTCACGATAGCGCTTAGCGATCGTATAAACAGTGGTCTTTGAAACCTTGAAACGTCGTTCGATTTCAGTGCCTTTAAAACCTTGATCTAGTGCGAGCAAAATTTGTGCACGACGCTTTTGATGTTCAAGCATGTCAGTGTTCACCAAAATAGTGGATAGCTCACGACGGTGCTCGGCCTTAAGGCATAGAAGTGGCTCGGTGCGAGGCATGATGTGTGGGGTTTATCGTTCTATATAAATAAAGCCTCGTCAGCGTAGCACGGTTGAGTTTCGGGGACGGGGCGCCTGATTCAAAGGATATATCCTTTGAATCACCTCTCTGAGAGTGGAGACGAGCTACTATAGCAAAACCCACAGCCAATCAGAACCCCCATTTTAATGGGCATTAAATCGACTTAAGAACTCACTAGACCACTTTAATCTCTTAGAGAGATCAATTCTTTTTTTGCTTAGGCACCATCACGCCTAAATAAAACCAAGTATTTTATGTAACGACTTGTAAGGCAGAGGTTTTAGACTTCAGACTGAATAAAAGTATGCCTTGTCGACATCACCGCATAGCTTCTGTGAGGTACTGAGGGATTGTGAGTTCAGCCTATCGCAAGGCATCGAGGACAATTGATTAGCTTTCATCGCATCGAATAGACCGCGAGAAAAGCTTGACCAATCAAAGGGTAATGTCCAAAAAACGAAAGGCCTCCCCTGGAGGAGGCCAGTCAGACTCGTCAGACTTTGGTTTGTCTTAAACGATTAATCGAGCACATTCAAAATAATGCGCGGCGTTGGGTACTTGTAACGAAGACCTTCATCTGCATTTTGGTTGGTTGAAGTTGGTATCGTTCGTACATATTGACGGCGCATTTGAACTTCAGGTTGGGCTTCTAAGGCGTCAGCCTTCTCAAGCTCCTCGGCTTGAAGGGCAATTTCGTCAACCAGGGTATTGACGTCAAAGTCAGCGGGCGCAAAGATCAACTCATGAATGCCCCCAGCTAAGCGCATACGTAAGACGTCCAACGTATGATTTTCATCACACAAACGTTCGCACTCAACGTCGCTACAATACAGCGCAGCTAAAACAAGTCCAGCTAAATCAAGGTCGGCATCCTGGTCTTCGACACAAGCCATTAAATCTTCAACAGCTTGCGCGACAGCATTTGGATTCATCTCTATCATGTTCGACACGATGTCTTGGGCGGCCAGCGTCCAATCAGAGTCCGTTCGCACCACCATCATGAGACTTAACAAACCTAAGATACGGTCCGCTGACAAATTGGCCGACTCATAGGTATGAAGTTCATGATCCCAAAGAAGCACCCCACATGTTTCGAGCAACTCAAGTAACGCGACCGTTTCGGTATCCGTTTCTGCATTGATCGTGTAGGGGCTATTCAATTGATTCAACGCAACCAAACCCTTTACGACCAAACGGTCAATCACAGGACCATCGGTCAAAATAAAGGGCATGTATCGAGAAGGACCTAAGGCATTATTGTTGACCCAACTTTCAACCATGGGCTTTACATACAAGTTACGATGTAAGCAACGCATGTCTAATTCGTACATCAGAAGGTCTGGCGTCAATCCCTTTTGGATCGCTAACTGCTGTAAACGACGGCCAAAGAAGATCCCTAAAGCACCTTCGTCCATGCCGACCAACATATCGCCTTCGACTGTATTGTTGAGGTTTGTTATACGGTCGTCATCACTAAAGAGGCTGTCGAGCAACCCTGTATATGTAGCAATCAACAAGAATCTTGGTTGTGCCTGCAAAATACGGATGAGCGCCGAGCGAAGCAATAAACGAACGTCCTGTACGCGGTTGGGGCCTTCAGCCATCGCCATCAAAAGCGGATAGTCAAAGTCCGTAATCACCAAGGCATCGCAACTTCTCAGGGCATCAATCCACTGGTGCGTCAAGCTTTCAATTTCGCCCGATTCAACGACCTGCATGAGGCTACCTGTATGGAGCGTCATGTCAGCAATACGCGCGGCTAATTCGGGTTCCTGAGTAAAGCGTTCAGGATTTGCGCGGACAACGTAATTGCCGCCATCAAGCATCAAAGCGGTGAGGGGATTAAAGATCCGAGCACGCGGATCGAGCGTATGAGCCGTCAACTCGTTGGTTTCGTTAGAACCGTTCTTACGGTCCTTTGGCGGAATATATTGAAATTCTGTATAAGCCATGACGATCTAATTAAATGTGTCTGAGCTTCAAAGCCTAGCAGAAACCCACGTCTTTTGCCTAATCCGTCCGTCTATTGAGCGCGTCTTATTTGTAGTTGACGCGTGGAATGTGGCCGCCTAGCAAAATGTTAATGGTGTTTTGAAGGCCGTAAGATCGTGTGTCAGTGAGTAGTTAGAGGTCGAATAAAAGAAAAGCGCTTTGCTCGAGCGTGCGATTTAGGAGCCTGTTGAACGAAAACCCCGTCGATTTTTGGTCGACGGGGTGTCTTTGGGGTTTTGCTTAACTTATTGTTTTAGCAAGCCTTTGTGCAGCAGCACTTCGTGGTCGGCACGGCAGCCTTCCAAACGAGGCCAACGACGTAACCCACAACAGCAAACGGGATCCAAGCGAGGCCGTAGCTAGCGAGCGGCACATAAGCCTTAATCATTTCGCTCACGGCACCGAGGTTGACGCCGGCCGTTTCAAGACCGCTTACAGTAGCCATCACGAAGGTGAAAGCCGTGGTCCAAGCGTACACGCACTGACGACCGCCAAAGAGCTTGTCCGTAAAGAGAAGGACGATCAGAATGACGCAAAGCGGATAGACAAACATCAAGACCGGGATCGTGGAGACGATGATGGTCTTAAGACCGAACATACCGATCAAGAAGCTCACGACCGTGAAGAGCAAGCAATACTGCTTGTAGGTCAGACGACCAACGAGTCGCATGAAGTAAGCCGAGCAGCACGTGATGAGACCGATAGAGGTCGTCAAGCAAGCGAGCAACACGATGACAGAGAGAAGCACCGCACCGAGGTTGCCAAAGAGCGCCATGGCAGACTTCGCGAGCACCGGAGCACCGGTCTCCTGCATGCCGATTAAGACAACACTTTCAGCACCGATCTTCGCGATGAAGAAGTAGATCACGGCCAAGAGCGACACAGCGATGATGCCAGACTTATAGACCTGGGAGGCGATTTCGCTCGTGGTCTTCGCACCACCTTCTTTGACGAAGTTCGTCACGAGCGTGGCAAAGACGAAAGCAGCAATAGCGTCGAGCGTGTTGTAACCATCGAGCACACCCTGAACCGTAGCGGTCAAACCGTCGGCATAAGCAGCCTGAGCGGCCTGGACTTCGCCAAGCGGCGTGAAGATCGACTTAGCGATCAAAGCAACGAGCGTCAGAACAAGGGCTGGCGTAAGGAGCTTACCCACACGATCGACCAACTTCTGTGGCGAAGCGGCTAGCCAATAAGACACCACGAAGAAGAGAACCAAGAAGACCCAAAGGCCAGTTTCAGCAATGCCGTCGCTCAAGAAAGGACGAATGCCAATTTCATACGCCACCGTGCCCGTACGCGGAATAGCGAAACACGGACCGATGGACATGTAAACCACGACCGTATAGAAAAGGCCATAAAGAGGATGAGCACGACCAGCAGCTTCTTGCAAGTCATTGCAACCAGCATAGGCCATGGCCATAATCGCTAACAAAGGAAGGCCTACACCCGTAATGCAGAACCCAATAAAGGCCCACCAGTAGTTTTCGCCGGCGGCCTGACCCATTGAGGCCGGAAAGATAAGGTTACCTGCGCCGAAAAGGATTGCAAAGAGCATCAGGCCGATTGCAACGTAGCGCTTATTGTCTGTTGTGTCCATAAGTATGTACCGGTTTTTATTGGTTGAGTCCGTAGACCTGTCTGGGTGTTCGGAATTCGGGCCGAACACCTTATCAAGTGACAGCATCTAAATTTCATTATATGGATCAGTAACAGAAAGAAACATAGGGCAAATAGCTTAAGAAAGCCAATGGCTCTAGGTTTTATCGGCGGTATTACTTCGGGAGGGCAAAGTACAATCAACCGATTAGCTTTTCCATATAACAAAGTTCATAGAAAATTCTCTATACTCCCTAAGATCTTTTCCTATTTCCAGGCGTTTTAAACCCGATCAATGGGGAGATATTTGACACATTATGATTTACCCTAATATGTTTGAAAAACAACTCATTGAGTCGAATTCCCGCTAACGCACTAGGGGTGCCGACAGAGGATTTAGAGCGGAATTTTTTATATTACCCAAAAAACGGCATTTCGTGTGATCGAGAGGCGACAAACAATGCTGAATTCTCGTCAGTGTGCTATTCGCGTTAATGATGTCTCTCTGACGGCCGCCATAAAGAATAATGCCCCGATCCTTTTGCGCGAACCGAGGCATTGTTGTGTTAGAAGAGTAGGGTGTCAAAAATTATTTATTCGAGTTGCCATGCGTAAAGCCAAAACGCAAGGCTGAGCTCTTAGAACCTGAATTGACATAAGCCCCTGGAATTAAGTTACCGGCACGACCCACGATCAACGGGTCAATCGCGCCCACTTTCTTCAAATCACGACCGTCATACTCAATCGACTGAAGTAACACACGGATCGCATTCAAGCGACCGCGGCGTTTATCTTCATTACGAATCACTGTCCATGGCGTATCAGCCGTATCAGACATATGGAACATACGTTCGATCGCGATCGAGTATTCGTCCCACTTACCCATCGAAGCAATATCAACAGGCGACAATTTCCAACGCTTCAACGGATTATCTTGACGGCCACGGAAGCGGCGCTGCTGTTCATCCTTACTGATTGACAACCAGAACTTAATAATGTGCGTGCCGCTACGGATAAGGCTACGTTCAAAGTCAGCGACTTCAGACAAGAAGACATTCGTTTGTGCCTGCGTACAGAAACCCATCACCGGTTCCACGACGGCACGGTTATACCAAGAACGGTCAAAGAAGACGATTTCACCAGGATTAGGCAAATTCGCGACATAGCGCTGGAAGTACCACTGACCCTGTTCGGCTTCAGTGGGCTTAGACAAAGCCACAACTCGGGCACCACGAGGGTTCAGATTTTCCGTAAAGCGGCGAATCGTACCGCCTTTACCTGCAGCGTCACGCCCCTCGAAAATCACGATGACCTTTTGACCTGTGCGCTTTACCCACTCCTGGAACTTAAGCAATTCAACCTGAAGGTCGTAGAGTTCATTTTCGTAGCTATTCAATGGATAGCGATGCTTATAGGGATATCCGCCCGTACTAAAGTTTTCACTCAGCGCGTTGACGTCTTTACGCTTCTTGGGGAACAACCCTGCCTGGTTGGCTTCTTTTGCCAAAAGCAACTTAAAGAGGTGATCGATTTCCTCTTGCGTGGCATGTGTACGCAAGCGTTCGAACACAATATCGGCAGAGGCCTGTGGGCTTTCTAACGGGGTATCGCGCAATTTATCGCGCAGGTATGTCACAGCCTGGCGAATTTGATCAAAAACCAAGGACTCGCTTTCGACCGTCTGCATCGATGTCTGAGGCATGTTATTGCAGTCATACGCTGAAGGGATATCGACCTGGTCGTCTTTATTGTCTGGAATGCGTTTATTCATTTTTTCCCTTTCGTTGATCAATTGTGGGAGTTCTACTTTTTTAAAGTTTACTCATCAATAGAGCGAGTCGAAATGAGAATATCCCTGACTTTTACGAATGAAACAAACATCAATAGGTTGTTAGAGGGGTTTATAAGTGATAAGAGGTGAGAAATATAGACAAGATCAGCGAGATGCTTTGGATTAAATACACCCTTGAAGAGACTAGTTTGTGAGTCTGAAATGAAATGCTAAAGCGACCAAAAGTGTAGGAATGAAGGTCACGCGGATAGTGGATTTAGGCAAAAGATAAAGAAGCGTGCTTTAGGCTTAATTAAAAGTTGGAGTTGGTGTAAAGAACAAGGTTCAAGGATCTATGAAAAGGTTGGCGCTGTCTATGTGTTGCAGACTTGGTTATCATAGACAGCGCCTCATAGGATTTAGTTCGTGTTGTCGAGGGTATGCCAAGCTGTAATTTGCCGTTCCGTGCCATCAAAGACTAGGGCAACACGAATCAAGGTTTTACCATGAACTGTTTCACCATAGGCTTTTGATCGAATTTGTTCGACAGCTTGAGCGAGCAAACTAGTCGTTTCTGAACTATGTTTTGCGAATTTGAATTCAAAGATCCACCGACGCATACCGACATTAACTTCTAAATCGCTCCGACCTTTCGCATTATGTTTTTCAACTTCAGGAATTAAAGTTGCTCCCATAAGGAGTGCCTGAAGATGAGAACATACTGATGATTCACTAGAGATTGGATAGTTTTGGTAGTTTATAGCGTTGAAAAACAAATTTAATTGACGGATCACAGCATCAACGCTTTGAGTTGCAAAAATTTGGGCGGGATGCAAACCGCCTGGCTCTGAAAGACGATAACCTACTTTTATTAATTCTTGAGCATATAGGTTGGCCATTGATAGACGCACTTCACGGTTAGGATATCCAACTTGAATCTGGAACTCATCTCCGGACTTAATAGTTAAATACCCAGCCTGGGTCAATAATACATCTAAACTTAAACTATCATATTGATTTGGATTGACCAAGTCATTTCTGAAAATTGTCCTTATTT
>Glacier_p2__coassemble_1155_pt1 | contig 31313 bp, 27 predicted proteins | sample Glacier_p2__metabat2_high_PE_005 | metagenome-assembled genome bin Glacier_p2
ATCACGCGTCGACTCTTTGGGCGTAGTGGTCTTACGCAAACCGAAATTGATCTTTTGCGTGGGATTTGTTCGGCGATTATTCGTCCGAAGCGGGATCGCGCTGGTTCAAAGAAGGCGTAATTTCTTCTGATAGAAACCTCAATAGACAACTAAACGGCCTCATTTCGAATGTTCGGAATGAGGCCGTTGAGCTTTGGTTAAGTGAATTATGGCGCAATCGCGGGTTGTGCTTGCAGTCGAGAGAGACGCGCATAAACGCCGTCTTTTTCGATGAGTGCTTGATGTGTGCCATGTTCAACGAGTTTCCCTTGAACAAGGACAGCGATCGTATCCACGTTTTCAATGGTTGAGAAGCGATGGGCAACCGTCAAGCACGTGCGGTTTTGGCAAAGCTTCTCGAGCGACTCAGTAATGGCTTTTTCGGTCTTACTGTCTAAAGCACTCGTCGCTTCGTCAAGAATCAAAATCGGCGCGTTCTTTAAAAAGGCACGTGCAATCGAAAGACGTTGCTTTTGACCGCCCGAGAGTAGTCCACCGCCTTCGCCCACTTTGGTGTCTAACCCATTGGGGAGACTTGCGATGAAGTCTGTCAACGCAGCGTGCTTCACGGCTTCTTCGATCGCAACGTCCGACACGTCTTTAAGACCATAGGTCAAGTTATGACGAATCGTGTCGTCAAAGAGCACCACGTCTTGCGTCACAAAAGAAATCTGTTGACGAAGGTTTTCTAAAGTGAGCTCGCGAATGTCTACGCCATCCAATGTGATTCGACCTGACGTGAGTTCCAAGAAACGCGGCAAAAGGTTGACGAGCGACGTTTTGCCTGAACCTGACGGACCTACGATCGCTAAATGTTCGCCAGCTTTGATCGTGAGATTGATGTCGGTGAGAGCGTCGTTCGGTTGATCGGGGTAGCGTAAGCCAACATGTTCAAACGAAAGGTTGCCTTTGACATTCTCAAGCACGGTTTTGCCTTCATCACGTTCGACTTCAGCGTCGAGCGTATCAAAGATGCTCTTGGCAGCAACCGAAATGCTCGCAAACGTACCGTTGAGTCCCGAGAGATGCTGAATCGGTGCCTTGATCAACAAAAGGGCTGACAAGAATGTGATGAATTCACCAATCGTTAATAAGCCTTTTTGGGCTTGAAATAGTGCCACGCCAACCACGCAAGCAATTGCCACCATGGTGAGCAATTGCGTAATTGGTGTGGTGATACTTTGCATCTTGATAAGCTTCAACGACAAGCGTCGAATGTTCATGTTGACCGAAGCAAAGCGCTTTTCTTCAAAGTCATAGGTATTACTGACTTTGATGAGGCGTTCGGCCTCATACGACTCTTGAACGCGAGAGAGCATACTACCGAGCGTTTCTTGGCTTTCTGCGACGATACGACGGACGCGTCGAGAGATGGTGCGTAGCGTCAAGGCGAGTCCCGGGATAATCACAAACGTGACTAACGTGAGTTTCCAGTCGTGCCAGAAGAGCACACCAAGAAGAGCCAAGACCTGCACGGAGTCACGGACTAACACCACGAAGGACTGTACAGCCCCAGACAAGGCCATGGTCGCTTCATTCACAAATTTGGAGCAAATGCGCCCCGACGTATTGGCTTGATATTCTTTTTCGGGCCAATGCAGGATGCGTTCAAACATCTGGGTGCGTAACGTGACAAGCACAGCTTGACTCACCTGCGCCATCATGTAGGTACTCATGACCGTGCTGATCGCAAAACCTAAGGTCACACCGATCAAAGCTAAGGGTGCACCGTAAATTACCCATTCTTCTTGGTTATAAAAGCCTGCGTCTGTAATTTTGCCTAGCAGGGTTGCCGTAATGGACGACATGCTGGCAGAACAAAGCAAAAAGACGCAAGCAATCAACAACTTCCACTTGTGTGGCAAAAAGTGACGGTACAGTCGCCGAAGATCGGCATCAATATGACGGAAGATCATTGTGCCTCCTTCGGTTGGTCGTCGTGACTATGGATGGCTTGAAGACGGACTAGTTCTGCATAAAGGCCGGGCTTTGCTAAGAGATCTTCACGTGTGCCCATTTCTTGAACTTTGCCATCGGCCATAGCCACAATCGTGGTGGCATTTTCGATGGTCGATAGACGATGCGCCACGATAAACGTGGTGCGGCCTGCCATCAAGCGTGTGAGGGCATCCTTGATCTTTGCTTCGCTTTCACTGTCAAGGGCGCTAGTTGCTTCGTCCAAAATCAAGATAGGCGCATTTTTGAGTAACGCGCGAGCAATCGAAATGCGCTGCTTTTGGCCACCTGATAAACGGCCGCCCGCTTCACCGACGGGCGTATCTAACCCTTGTGGGAGCGATGCAATAAAGTCTGTCAATGCGGCGGCTTCAATGGCGTGCGCAATCTCAGTATCCGTTGCATCCGGTGTGCCATAGATGATGTTGTCTCGAATCGTGCCATCAAAGAGGATCACATCTTGCGTGACGACCGCAATATGACGGCGTAATGATTCAAGGGTCAAGGACGTAATGTCATGGCCATCGAGCAAGATTTTGCCTTGGGTCGGATTCCAAAAGCGAGGAATCATCTGAACGATCGAGCTTTTACCAGCACCCGAAAGCCCCACAAAGGCGATCACATCGCCAGGTTTGGCGTGGAGTGTCACGTCGTGAACGGCATCACGGTCTGTACCTGGGTAGCGTAAGGAAACGTGATCGAAGAGGAGATCGCCACGACACGTCTCTAGCGTCTGAGTGCCCGTATCGTCTTCTTCTTTTTCGTCAATCGACGCGAAGATGCTTTGAGAGGCGAGATTCATCATGACAAAGCCTGCATTCACGCCAGCAAGGTTCTTGAGGGGGGGCATGAGCAAAAGAAGCGCAGCCAAGAAGGTCACGAAGTCCCCTAAGGTTAAAAGGCCAATATGCGATTGGTACATAGCAAAGCCCAACACAATGGCCACACCCACCATAAAGATGAACTGCGTGACTGGGGTGCCTAATGAGGTGACTTTCGTCATCTCAATCATCATGTTTTTGAGGGCGTTGTTCGTTTTTTCAAATCGCGTTGTCTCAAATTCATAAGCGTTGGAGATTTTGACGAGACGATGGCCATCATAGGTTTCGCGTACGTTACCCAAAATCGTGCCAAAAGAGGCTTGGCAAGAGCTCATGACGGTGCGCATCTTGTTGGAGATATAGCGCAACAAATAAGCCACCATGGGACCAATCACGAGGCTTACTAAAGCAAGCATCCAGTTGTGCCATAGAAGGACAACCGTTAGTGAGAGAACTTGAAAGCTATCTCGAACCAAAATAATGATGGACTTACTGGCGTTTGATAGGGCAACGTTTGCCTCAAAAACGAACTTAGAAGCAATTGCGCCAGAATTATTCGCTTGGTAGGTCGGTGTCGGCCAACGAATGAGCTTATGGTAAATCTGTGAACGTAAGGTAGCCATCACAGATTGACTCACGTTGCCTAACAGAAAATTACTCATAAACATACTGCCGCCATGAAGGATCGAAATCAGTATGAGCCCAATGGGCGCAGCAAAAATGATCCAAGGGTCTTGTTCATAGAACCCAAGGTCAGTGAGCTTACCTAAGAGTGTGGCGATCAAGCCCGAAGCAGAACCCGCGGCCACCATAAAGAAAATGGCCAAAGCAATCTTCCAGCGGTAAGCGGGCAGATAGCCCACTAATCGGCGCACGCTGGGCGAGATGCGAGACTTTAAAAAATCAATGGGAGAAGTCATCTTGCTTCTCCATACCAGAAAAGTCTGGAAGATAACTGAGCTACACCAGATTGAGGGTGAGTCAGAACAAACAAAAAGGGCATAAGGGAACTAATCACAATAGGGTTCTAGACTTTTCGATGAGTAAGTGCGGAAGTAATCTAGGAATTGTAGGTAAAAACACGTGAACGCGAAAGTGTAAATGAAGAGAAGTTCTCCTAAAGGGGCATGACTACACCAAAAGGTGAGTGAATATTTCTGTCGTTTCTGCCAAAATACACTTTCACCTATCCAATCCTCATTTTGCTTTCTGATTTCAAACGAGATTTGTTATGTTCCAATACGCACGAGAATTAATTACCACGATCATGCAAAAGGATCCAGCCGCTCATTCGCGATGGGAAGTGATTTTTGCATATCCCGGTTTCCATGCGGTCATGATTCACCGTGTGTCTCGTTGGTGTTGGATTCAAGGCTGGTTGACCGCTGCACGTATTCTCTCTCACGCTGGTCGCTTTTTAACCGGGATTGAAATCCACCCGGGCGCTAAGATTGGTCGTCGTGTCTTTATTGACCACGGTATGGGCGTTGTCATTGGTGAAACCGCAGAAGTAGGTGACGACTGCACGCTCTACCATGGTGTGACTTTAGGGGGGACAAGTTTGGCTGAAGGCACAAAGCGACATCCAACCTTAGAACCTAATGTCATTGTGGGGGCTGGTGCAAAGGTGTTAGGGGCTTTTACAGTAGGTGAAGGCGCTCGCATTGGGTCTAACGCCGTTGTGGTGAAGCCTGTGCCTGCTGGGGCAACGATTGTCGGGGTGCCTGGTCGTCAGGCGGGGGAACCGAAGCCCGAAGAAGCCACAAAGTTTGAAGCTTATGCAGTTGAAAAGACGGACGTTGACCCGTACTCCGTTGCCATTAAAGAATTGGTACGCGTCACACGTGAGCAAAACGCTGTTATTGAAAAGCTCAATGAACAGGTGGTTGCTTTAGGTGGTCAGGGGATTGAAGAATTACCCAAAATGAACTCAGCGGCGGTTGGGGTGTCGACACGTCGAGCACGTCACCATCGTCAGCGTAAAAAGCCGCAAGAATAATTTCAGTAGCCAATTTTGATCAATGAGGAGACTTTCGAAAGGAGGTCTCCTTTGCTTTATTCGGAGACGGTCGATTTCACGGACACGTTAGCGAGTGTTTCAAAAGTTTTGCAAAACGCAACGAAGCAAACAAAGCTTCGTTTTTCTCGTTTTCCCCTAAGTGTTTCGAAATAATTTCCATTGAGTCGCAAGAGAATTGGCGAAAGAACGGTCGTTATTTTCGTGAGTTCTCTTCCTCTAGGCCATCCGTGAGGGTTTAGACCTCACGATGTAATGAATTGACAGCGAATAGTCAAACCGACGAAGGGGACACTGATGACCTGGCTAACCCGTCTTTATCAAAAATCCGTGTTTAACGCGGTAGAACTCACGCGAGCCGATGCGAGTGTGATTAAAGCACTTGCGATTTTAATGATCGTGGCTCACAACTATTTCCATCAGGTAAAGCCATTTCCTGGCGAAAACGAGATGGCTTTTCATGCTGAGACCTTCTGGAAAATGGTCTTTCAGATTGCCGAGCATCCTTTTGATGCGTTTCATCCGATCGCTTCGTTTTTTGGACACTATGGTGTCCATATCTTCCTCTTTATGTCGGGCTATGGTCTGACGAAAAAGGCGTTAGGGTATGTCCAAAAACATGGTGGTATCTCTTGGGCTGATCTTTGGAAGGTGTCATTGAACCAGATCGCAAAGATTGTGTCTTTGACGCTGGTGGGTGTATCAATCCTTTGCCTCTACAAATACATCGCTTGGGGTACGTTGCCTGATGCTGAATTCTTCACGAAGTATTTGGTGTTTTTAACCTTTACGGAGAATTTGCGTCCTGGTGACTTTGGTTACTTTGTGAGTGTTTGGTGGTTCATGGCGTTGATTGTGCAGTTTTATCTGCTCTTTCCCATCATTTTCAAAGGGTTGTCTCGTCATGCCTATTTGACACTCTCTATTGGCGTGGTGTGTCAGTTATTGGCTGTGTCGATCTATGAACCTTTGCTCGAACAGCATGTTCTTGTTTACGCAACGCCGTTGGGGCAGATGGTTCTCTTTATGTTAGGTGGCTATCTTGCCATGGGACGACGTTTGAGCCGTTGGATCGTGTTGCCTTTAGTCGTTGTGTTGCCGCTTACGTTTATCGATCCTAACTTTTTCCACCTGAGTTTCGTGGCTGTGACGGTGTTCTTGATGCTTGCGTACGGGTTATTGCGTGAACGGTTGATTGCATCGAAGACCTTGTTGTGGATTGGTGGTATGTCAATGTTTATCTACATCGTGCACGGTGATTTACGTTGGCAGGTTATTCCCGTTGTGAATGAAGCACAGAACATTTGGCTCTCGTACATCATGTTCTTTGGTTATGTCGCTGAGGTCTTTATCTTTGCGATCTTGGCTAAATGGTTGGCGAGTACGACAAGAATCATGCGCCTTCAGCCCTTCAAGGTGAAGCCTAAGACTTCAATGAATGGCTGCATGCCTATGGTCTTAAAGCCTACAGAGGCTTAAGTTAAGAATGTGACGGGATGGTTCATGTAGAAGCCATCCCGTTTTTACGATGAGTAGCCTTAGGATTTCGGTGGTGTAACCGCTTCGACAAGATCCGCTTCGAGTTTCAGCAAGGTCTCGTCATCAGAGAGTGTCGGACTGTCAATCAAAAAGACGTCCTCAGCACGTTCGCCGAGTGTGGCAATACGTGCTGTTTGTAGATTAATGCCGTAGCGGGCTAGGATCTCTGAAATGCTGTAGAGGAGTCCTGGGCGATCGGTACAAATGACATTGAGAATCCATGCTCGACCGCTCTCGTCCGGAACAGTCGTGACCATGGTACGGGTCGGGAAGTGTTTGGAGCGACGTGAGAGCTTGCCTTTGGGGGCTACGGGTAAAGGCTTATCGGACGTTAGTAGCGTCAATAAATCCTTGCGGATTTTTGCGTCAAGCATCTCTAGATCATCACGCTCATAACGATCTGTGACGAGGAAGGTGTCGAGCGCCCAACCATGATGCGTGGTATGGACGCGCGCATCAATGACCGAAAGGCCGCTCTTCCCTAAAGCAGCGACGGCTCGCAAAAAAAGGTCTTTGCGGTCAGGGAGGTACAAAAGAATCAAAATGCCGCCCATGCGTTCACTGCGTTTGATCTCAATAATAGGATTTGGCGTGTGAATGTGTTGGGCAAGCGTCTGTGTGTGCCAGGCAATCTCTTCAGGTGTGTGACGCATGAAGTAGACGACGTTGAGTTCTTGCCAAAAGGCTTCTCGGTCTGCATCAGAGACTTGCGTACCTAAGAGGTCTAGCGCTCTTGTCTTACGTTCAATGAGCGTGTGTTCGGTAGACACGGCGCTATCTTCGCCCGTCATCATAGCTAGCGTGGCGCGGTAGAGGGCTTCTAGGAGTTGTGCCTTCCAAGGTGTCCATACTTTGGGACTTGTGGCGCGAATGTCAGCTACTGTCAATAAATAAAGGGCATCAAGTCGCTCTTTGGTTTTGACGACTTCTAAAAAGTTTCTCACTACATCAGGGTCAGAGATGTCTTTCTTTTGAGCTGTTTGGCTCATGGTGAGATGCTCTCGAACTAAAAAAGAGACGAACTCAGTCGTGGCTTGGGTGAGCCCAAAGGTTTGGCAAAAGTGCGTGACTTTTTCTGCGCCTATGTCTGAGTGCTGGCCGCCTAAACCTTTGCCGATATCGTGATAAAGCCCAGCGAGTGTTAAACGCCAATTGTCTGGCAATTCACTCATGATCTGAGCGCAAAACGGATATTCATGCGCAAATTCGCTTCGTGCAAAGCGACGAATGTTGCGAACGACACGTAACGTATGTTGGTCGACGGTGAAGATGTGATAGAGGTCGTGCTGCATCTGCCCGACGATTTGCCTAAAAGGCGGCAAGAAGCGACCAAGCACATCCCACATGTTCATGAGTTTGAGGGAGTGGTATGTCCCTTTGGGCATTCGGAGAATGTCCAAAAAGGTTTGCTGATGAATGGGATTATGCCGATAAGCCTCATCAATATTGGGTGATGCATGCCAAAGCGCACGCAATAATCGAGTCGATAAACGCGTGAGCTCAGGGTGAGAGTGATAGACGTAAAAGAGTCGCAAAATGGCATTGGGGTCAGTCTCAAAGACCTCGTCGTTCACAATATCCATCTCGTCTCCGCGCGCAACAAAGGCACGTTCAAGGGGTACGGGGGTGACATTGTCATAACTCCCAAAAAGGCGATCAGCGATGGCTTGAAGTTGAATCACAGACATCTGTACGACCGCTTTGGCATTGAGATAATAGCGTTTCATTAACGCTTCAGAAGGGCGCAATTGTTGCGTTGCCGTGTAGCCTAAGGACTGCGCGAGCTCTTCTTGTACGTCAAATAACAAGCGATTTTCTGCGCGTTTTGTGATGAGGTGCAAGCTAATGCGTAGGGTTTCGAGATGTCGAGCACAAGCCATTAAAGTGTGCATTTCTCGCTCGGTAATGAGTCCTGCGGTTTTCATGTCAGTGACGGACTCTGCGACGCCGGCCGCTTGGGCGCACCATAAAAAGACTTGTAAGTCGCGCAAACCCCCAGGACTTTCTTTGAGATTGGGTTCAAGCGAATAGGGGGTGTCTTCAAATTTTTGATGTCGACGGGCGAGCTCGAGCATTTTGTCTCTAAAGAAACGTCGAGCGTCGAGTGTTGCCATAAAGCGTTGTCGTGATTGGGTATAGAGCGCTGTGTTACCCCACAAACAACGACTTTCTAAATAGGTCGTGGCAATGGAGACGTCATTAGCGGCTTCAGACAAAAAATACGATACGCTACGAACTGAAGCGCCAACGGTGAGACGAAGCTCCCAAAGCTCTGTCACAAAAGCGCTGATCTTGTCTTGAACTTCGGTATTCTCTGAACACGCATCGGTCGTGAGAACCAAAAGATCGATGTCTGAAAACGGAAAAAGTTCAGCTCGACCGTAACCACCGACGGCAATGATCGCTATGTCTTTAGTCGGTAAATCGTGGAGGGTAACCATTGATCGGATCGCTTGATCCAATACGGCGGTGTGTGCACGTAAATACGCTTGAGGGTCGTGATTGGCTTCCCAAAGGCTGGCGAGTCGTTGACGTTCTTCTTGAAATTGAGCGCAGATTTGGGTAAGCGTGATAGGCATAGACATATCGATGAAAATCCGATCAATTGACGTGGCTAATGACTATCAGTATACGTATGAGTTTTAAGAAGATGAAAAAAGAGCCGCCTATCCAAGGGACAAGCGGCCAATAATGCGCGATGCGATTAGAGGTTTTCAGGTAACTTCCAACCCTTGACGAAGTCTGGCGGTGGGAGTGTACCCTTACTGACCGTAAGCACGTCATAACCCGTTTCCGTGACGAGCACCATGTGCTCCCACTGAGCAGAAAGCGAACGGTCGCGCGTAACAACAGTCCACCCATCACCCAACATGGTGACACCATAGCGACCGGCATTCACCATCGGTTCGATCGTAAAGACCATGCCAGGCTTAAAGACTGGGGTGGGATGATTCATCGGGAAATGATGAACGTGCGGCTCTTCATGGAAACCGCGACCAATGCCATGGCCGCCATAGTCACGCACAACGGAGATGCCATTTTGGTCAGCAAAAGCCTGACAGGCTTTGCCGATGTCGTTAAACGTTCCGCCAGGGCGTACCGCATCAATCCCGGCCCACATCGTCTTAAAAGCGAGGTCGCAAAGGCGCTTACCAGCGATCGTAGGTTTACCAACGACGAACATACGAGACGTGTCGCCATAGTAGCCATCTTTAATACTCGTCACGTCAATATTGACGATGTCACCCGCCTTCAGTTTTTTGGGGCCAGGAATACCGTGGCAGACGACGTGGTTTACCGAAATACACGTCGTGGCGGGGTAGGGTGTCATGCCTTCGGGTTGGTAGCCGAGGCAGGCAGGGATACACTTTTGAACGTGAACCGTGTAATCGTAAGCAAGTTTGTCGAGTTCGGCCGTCGTGACGCCTGGTTTAACAAAAGGCGTCAAATAGTCGAGAAGTTCAGCGGCAAGACGGCCGGCAATACGTAAGCCAGCGATGTCTTCAGCAGTTTTAATTGCAATGGCCATGTTGAAGTCGAAAATCCATCGTGATTCAAAATCAAAAAGAATGGCGAAGTTAATCCGTATTAGGACTAACCATCGCTCGTCTCAGCGATAGTACACCAACAAAGCGATGTGTGCTGAATGTTTGAGGTGAGTTCGATAATAAGAATTGCAAGAAAAACGATGGGATTACGGCGATTAGATGAAATATTCGCCCTTTTTAGCTTGCGTCTCTAGAGCGCCCTGCGTATAATCGAGCGCTTTCAGATCTGATGGGTTCAGACTCATTAGATATTTTCATACGCCCGGTGTACCTTGGTCGGTCCCGGGTTCAATTAGCGCACGTTTTGCACCGAGGTGCTGTATCGATTTCGATACTCAACGAGCAGAACGTGTCAGACTCTAAACCTTGGAGAATTAAATCATGGTCAGCATGCGTGAAATGCTTGAAGCTGGTTGCCATTTCGGTCACCAGACTCGTTTCTGGAACCCGAAGATGGGTCAGTACATCTTTGGTGCCCGCAACAAGATTCACATCATCAACCTCGAAAAGACTGTTGCCAAGTTCGAAGAAGCTTGCAAGTTTGCCCGTCAGCTTTCCGCTCAGGGCGGCAAGATCCTCTTCGTTGACGCCAAGCGCGGCGGCCGCGAAATCATCGCTGCTGAAGCTCAGCGCTGCGGTAGCTGCTGGGTTGACCAGCGTTGGCTCGGTGGTACGCTCACCAACTTCAAGACGGTGCGCGGCACGATCAAGCGTCTCAAGGACATGGAACAGCAACTCGAAGACGGTTCGGCTGCTAACCTCACGAAGAAGGAAGCTCTTGACTTCCAGCGCAATGTTGAAAAGCTCAACAAGTCCATCGGTGGTATCAAGGACATGACGGCTTTGCCGGACGCCTTGTTCATCGTTGACGTTGGCTATCACAAGATCGCCATCCAGGAAGCCAACAAGCTCGGCATCCCTGTCATCGCTATCGTTGACACGAACCACTCTCCGGCTGGTGTTGATTACGTTGTTCCGGGTAACGACGACTCCTCTAAGGCTGTCGCCATCTACGCCCGTGGCATCGCTGACGCCATCCTCGCTGGTCGTGCTGACAGCCAGACGGAAATCGTCGAAGCTGCCGACGAATTCGTCGAAGTGGCTGAAACCGAAGAACAGCCCGCTGCCTAACTTCGGTTGATGCGGAATTTCTCTCGCCTTGATGGTCAACATCCTTTACAATGTCGACCGTTCAGTAGAGAGGAAACCGCTACTCTGTCCAAAAAAGGTCAGTCCTGACGAGGTCGAACCCTTTCACCCCGTTAGGTATTGACGGAAGAAGGGGGCGACAGTACTGTCACCCCCTTTCTTTAATTTGAATTCGCAACTTTTATAGAAACTCTAGGAGATTGAACATGGCTGCTATTACCGCCGCGATGGTCAAGGAACTGCGCGTCAAGACGGACGCCCCGATGATGGAATGCAAGAAGGCCCTCACGGAAGCTGATGGTGACATGGCCAAGGCCGAAGAAATCCTTCGCGTGAAGCTCGGCAACAAGGCCTCCAAGGCTGCTGCTCGTATCGCCGCTGAAGGCGTCGTCGCCATTTACCTCTCTGACGATCGTAAGCTTGGCGCCATCCTCGAAGTCAACTCCGAAACCGACTTCGTTGCCAAGAACCCGGAATTCCTCCAGATGGCTGCTGACGCTGTTCGCCTCGTTGCTGAACAGAACCCGGCTGACATCGAAGCGCTCGCTGCTTGCAAGCTCGGTGATACGACGCTCGAAGCCGTTCGTACGGCTCTCGTTGGCAAGATCGGCGAAAACATGACGTTCCGTCGCTTCTCCCGTATCGAAGCCAAGGGTGAACTCAACTCCTACGTTCACGGTTCCAAGATTGGTGTGATCGTTGACATGATCGGCGGCAACCAGGAACTCTCTCACGACGTCGCTATGCACATTGCAGCTTCCAAGCCGAAGGCTCTCGACGAATCTGGTATCGACGCCGCTCAGATCGAATCTGAACGTCGCATCGCTATCGAAAAGGCTCGCGAAGCTGGCAAGCCGGAAGCCATGCTCGAACGCATCGCTGAAGGTACGGTTAAGAAGTTCCTCAAGGAAGTGACGCTTGTTAACCAGCCGTTCGTTAAGGACGACAAGAAGTCCGTTGGTGAACTCGTTAAGGCTGCTGGCGCTCAGGTTGCTGGCTACACGCTCTTCGTTGTCGGTGAAGGCATTGAAAAGCGCGTTGACGACTTCGCCGCTGAAGTTGCTGCTCAGATGGCTGCTGCTCAGCAGTAATCATGCTTTGAGCTAGACGATTGATTTAGCTCAAAAACGTATGAAATGAAGAGGGAAGAATTAGGTTTTTAACTTAGTTCTCCCTCTTTTTTTATATTTCGTTGTGAATACCGTATTAGACTATGGTGTTTCTAATAGGTAAATATTAAAGAATAATATAAATAAGATGGTTTTCTCCTCAATAAGTTTCCTCTTCTTTTTTCTACCACTTTTTCTGTTGCTAGATAATATTATTAAAAATAATCTAAGAAATTATCTATTGATTGGTGCTAGCTTACTGTTTTATGTGTGGGGCGAAGCTGGTGGTGTTTTTTTGCTCATAGCCCTATGTCTTATTAATATGGGGTTTGGGAAAATAATTATAAAGTGTAAAGATAATATTTTGAAAATTAATGAGGGGGGGGGGTGCGCATCGCTAGTATTAGCTATTGGTGTAGTGTTTAATATTTCGATTCTTATTTATTATAAGTACATGGTATGGATAGTTAATGAGTTATCATTGCTTATAGGTTTTGATTTTTTTCATTTGAAGGATAAGGCATTACCATTAGGGATTAGTTTTTTCACTTTCCACGCTATTAGCTACCTTGTTGACGTATATAAAGGTATAGCTAAACAACATAGCGGGACTGATTTTGCGACATATTTTTTTATGTTTCCGCATTTAGTAGCTGGTCCTATTGTTCGTTTTGAAAGTGTCAGGTCTGATATTCAATATCGAAAATTTGATAAAGATCTTTTTACTTATGGAGTATTTCGCTTTATCATCGGAGTTAATAAAAAAGTTTTGATAGCAAACTCGGTCGCACCTTTAGCAGATCAAGCGTTTCAAGCTCAAGGAACACTTGGAATGTTGGATGCATGGATTGGTATTCTTGCCTATACGGTGCAAATATATTTTGATTTTTCAGGATATTCGGATATGGCTATCGGACTTGCAGCGATGTTAGGAATTCGTTTTGACGAAAACTTTAGATCTCCTTATAAAAGTTACTCCATTAAAGAATTTTGGCGACGCTGGCATATATCCTTATCTTCTTGGCTTAGAGATTATCTATTCATCCCACTTGGTGGTAGTCGTTGTTCTAATTGGATCAACTATAGAAATTTGTTGATTGTTTTTATAGTATGTGGGTTATGGCATGGTGCTCAGTTTACTTTCCTTTGTTGGGGACTGTTCCATGGTGGTTTGTTAATTCTAGAGAAGACAAAATTTGGATACTTTATAGAAGGATTGCCGAAGTTTGTCCAGCGTAGCTATTGTCTACTCATGGTGATGATAGGCTGGGTTTTCTTTAGAGCCGAAAATCTAGCTCATACAAATGAATATTTAATGGCATTATTTAATATCACTTCAACCTCAACTTTCTATCAAAGTTATGGATATTTAAATTTATTGGCATTGGTAATTGGGTTAGCAATTGCTCTTTTTGGTAAGAGTTTCGCTAGAGAAGAAAAATCGAGTACCTACGCTATAAATACGGTTGTTTACGCGGCAAATACATTGCTTTTCGCTGTTGCCGTTGCAGTCTTGTATACAAATGCCCGTAACCCATTTATTTATTTCAATTTCTAGTCATGAAGAATGTTAAATATTGCCTAACGGTATTTTTTCTTTTATTGATCACTGTTCCCTTTCTGGGGCGATATTGTATTAAGGGGAGTAGTAGTGAAAAGTTCTTGCGTACGGAAAATAGACTGGTCACTCAATATATTGAGTTAGAGTCATTAAGAAGTCGTCATTTCAAGAAATATTTTAATAATTTAAATAATTATATATCAGATAGGTTGTCTAAAAAGGATTCTGTAGTTAAGTATGCTAATCGTTTATTGATGAATCCTGCATACTTTCTTAATCTTGATCTCACAAAAGGGACTGTTGGACTTGACGGTTATTTGTTTTTGGGGAATTTATACGAAGGTGTGATAAATAGGCATTTTAATAAAGACTACGTTGTGGATAAAAACAAAGAATCTGCATTGTATTCTTTACATGTAGAGTTATCCAGTCTTGCTAAAGATTTGAATTCGAAGTACTATTTCTTTATTGCACCGGATAAACATAACGTTTATTGTGATAAGGTACCAAAGTGGCTTACATCCAATGCATGTGCTATCTCTAATAAGGTTACTGATCATCTAGTGTCGAATCTTCGCGAAAGGAATCTGAATGTTATATATCCGTTGGATGATCTTAGAAGATTAACGTTAGAAAACGTCTATTATAAGTCGGATACTCACTGGAATGTCTATGGTGCTGAGATTGGCTATAAACATCTTAATGGTTATATAAATAAAGAAAGTAATCTAGGATTGATTATTAATTCAGATTACACTCTAGAGTCTACTGAAATGAATTATGTTGGCGACTTGATTAATATATTAGGTATAGCTAAAGAGCGAGTGCCAAATGATAAGGTTTATTCTATTGAAACCGTAGATAGTGTCTTATGGTCAAATAAAACTGAGCAACCAAGATTTGTTCCGCTCAATCAAGCTTTGGCTCAAGGTGCTGATCCTAATTGGTACGGCTATATGAAGAATGAACGGGCTCCAAATAATCGGAAGGTACTTGTATTTTGTGATTCATTTATGACGAGTATGTCACTTTTTTTCAATATCAACTTTAAGGAGGTCTTTTATTATTCAAGACATAGATCCAAAGATGATTTAAAAAGATTGATGTTGGAAATAAAGCCAGACATCGTTATTTACGAATCTGTTGAGAGAGCTGTGGGTGCCTGAATTTAAGGTTAATGAAAAAACAAATAAGAACAACTTAATCTTATTGATTTATTTTTTTACTGATTCAAGTATTTGTAATCTTTGGTGTTTTTTTATGAATATATAGAATAAAGGAGCAAAATATGAAATTGGTTAGGAAAGCTGTTTTCCCTGTTAGTGGTCTAGGAACGCGATTTCTTCCCGCAACTAAGGCCATGCCTAAGGAAATGTTGCCTGTCGTTGATATGCCGTTAATTCAATATGCTGTGGCTGAAGCCGTTGCGGCGGGCATTAAAGAAATGGTGTTTGTGACTGGGCGTACTAAGCGCGCGATTGAAGACCATTTTGATTATTACCCTGAACTTGAGCGTGAACTTGAAGAAAAGGGTAAGGACGATTTGTTAGAGCTCGTACGAAATATTGTCCCTGCCGGCGTTAAATGCGTGTATGTTCGTCAGCCTCAGCCTCTTGGTTTGGGCCATGCTGTATTGTGTGCTAAACCAGTGGTAGGTAGTGAGCCCTTTGCTGTGATTCTGCCGGACGATTTGATTGACTCTGAAAACTCAGGAGTTGGCCAGTTAACGGCTGTCCGTGAAGCACAAGGTGGTGGGTCGGTCATTGCTGTTCAGGACGTGGAACCTGAAAACACAAATAAATACGGTATTGTGAGCGTAGATGATGCAGGAAGCAAAACGAGCCAGATGCGTGGGATTGTTGAAAAACCTGATCCCAAGGTCGCACCGTCTCGTATGGCTGTGATTGGCCGCTATGTCTTTGAACCCGAAATCTTTGACTATCTTGAAAAGGTCAAGCCAGGTGTCGGAGGTGAAATTCAGCTGACGGATGCGATTGCGGCGTCGCTGGATCAGGTGCCTACGTTTGCACATCGCTTTGAAGGTACACGCTTTGACTGCGGAAGTAAGCAGGGCTTTATCGATGCGACGGTACATTTCGCACGTAAGCGTGGTTTCAAGATCAATTAAGCCCTATATGAGCGTATAGTTGATGTGAAAATGTTAAGAGGCAACCAATGAGTTTTCAGGGGTTGCCTTTCTCGTCTTTAGGGGGGTACTGACCAAGAAATATTTTTTCTAATCTAGTTGGATTAGCTTATAATTAAGCAATTTTGCCCAGGTCGTATGCAGACATCGTATGGCTTGAGGATAGATGACAACGATAATTTCATTTCGGAGTAACGATATGGATCAGACGGCAGAAACGGCACTGAAGCCTGCATACAAGCGCATTCTTCTCAAGCTCTCTGGTGAAGCCCTGATGGGTGAAGATAGCTTTGGCATCAATCGTACTGTGCTTGCCCGCATGGTGGAAGAGGTTAAGAGTGTTGTTGAACTCGGTGTTCAAGTCGGTATCGTTGTCGGCGGTGGCAATATCTTCCGTGGTGTCGCTTTAGGTGCGACGGGTATGGACCGTGCCACGGGTGACTATATGGGTATGCTCGCTACGGTCATGAATGCCATGGCTCTTCAGGATGCGTGCCGTAATAGCGGTGTTGAAGCCCGTGTGCAGTCTGCACTTAATATTGAACAGGTGGCTGAACCCTATATCCGTGGTAAGGCTTTGCGTCATCTTCGCTTGGGTCGTGTGGTGATTTTCGCTGCTGGCACGGGTAACCCCTTCATGACGACGGATACGACGGCTGCCCTTCGTGGTGCCGAAATCGGTGCTGAAATCGTGATCAAGGCAACGAAGGTCGATGGAATCTATACGGCTGACCCGAAGAAGGATCCGACGGCGACGATGTTCGACGAAATCACCTTTGATGAAGCCCTCAAGTCTGACCTTAAGGTGATGGATGCAACAGCTTTTGCCCTTTGCCGTGAACAGGGTTTGCCGATCAAGGTCTTCAACATCAATAAGAAGGGCGCGTTGCGTCGCGTCGTTCTCGGTGAACAAGAAGGGACACTCGTTCATTCCTAATTGTTTCGCTACAATATAAGGTAGCCATGAGCCTGCAAGACCCTGATGGCCGGCAGGCTCTTTTCAATTTTTATTTCAACGTCGGCGAATGTGCCGATGCGTTTTCTGCCCCGTCCACAAGGGACCGTGCGGAAATCCTTTCAGGAGCTAAACATGACTGTTGCTGAAATCATCAGCCAGACCCAACATAAGATGGGCCGCACCATCGAAACGCTTCGTGAAGATTTCACGAAGATTCGTACGGGCCGTGCTTCGACGGGTCTTCTTGACCACGTGATGGTGGACTATTACGGTTGCCCGACCCCGATCAATCAGGTTGCTCAGGTTGGTGTGGGTGATGCCCGTACGTTGACGGTTCAGCCGTGGGAAAAAGGTATGATCGCTGTTGTTGAAAAGGCGATTCGTAATTCTGATCTCGGTTTGAATCCTGCAACGAGCGGTGATACGATTCGTGTGCCGTTGCCTCCGCTGACTGAAGAACGTCGTCGCGAATTGACGAAGGTCGTGAAGGGCTTGGGCGAAGACGCGAAGGTCGCTGTTCGTAATCTCCGTCGTGACGCTAATACGCATATCGAACGCCTTTGCAAGGATAAGGAAATCAGCGAAGACGACCAGCGTCGTGGTGAAACCGAAGTTCAGAAGATCACTGACCGTTATATCGGCGAAGTAGACAAGGTTGTCGCTGAAAAAGAAAAGGAAATCATGACGGTCTAATAGACGTTAAGATTTCGTAGCAAAAACCTGCAGACCCCCATTGTGTGATCTGCAGGTTTTTATTGTTTTTGAAATGCTCATGAGGCAAGCAAGATTAGCGACTTGTTTTGCTGATCTGCTTCATTGAATGGAAGAGGTTGTATGTCTCACCCGAAAACACCTGCTCATGTTGCCATCATTATGGATGGGAATGGTCGCTGGGCAAAAAGACGCCTGTTGCCACGAGCTGAAGGCCATCGTCAAGGGGTCGAGGCACTTAATCGTGTTGTAGAGGCTGCTGCGCGATTAGGTATTGAACGTCTGACAGTCTTTGCTTTTTCAAGTGAAAACTGGGCACGTCCTGCACCAGAAGTGGCCATGTTGATGAAGCTCTTTGCTCAGGCGTTACATCGTTGGTGTGAGCCGTTAGCCAAGGCTGGTGTTAGATTGCGTGTGATTGGCGATAAAACAGCCTTTTCTGATAGTGTCAAAGAAGCTATTGAAGCTAGTGAACGCGTTACTGCTAATGGCGCCAATATGGAGTTGGTGATTGCAGCCAATTATGGCGGTCGATGGGATGTGTGTCAGGCGACGCAACAAGTGATCGGTGCAGGCTTAGATGTGACACCCGAAAATCTCTCCAAGTATATGACCGTGCCTGATGTGGATCTCTTGATTCGCACTGGGGGCGAGTGTCGTATTTCGAATTTTTTACTTTGGCAAAGTGCCTACGCAGAAATCTATTTCACGGAGCGTCTTTGGCCAGATTTTGCCGCGGGCGATTTGGAAGATGCTTTAGCATGGTATGTGCGTCGCGAGCGTCGTTTTGGTCGAACGAGCGAGCAATTACAAAATGGTGCTGAGTTGTCCGTGTAATCGGCAATATTAAGACACAGAAAAGCTTCCTTTCGTTACAATGGCGCAATAAGTGTCGCTTTTGTGACTTGTTGATTTAATTTCAAGAAAAGACGTGTTGGCCAGAGGCTAACCGGAGGTTATTTAATAATGTTACTCACGCGTGTTATCACCGCAGTTGTGCTGTTGATCGTTCTCACGCTATCGATTTACATCGGTCCTCTGGCATTTGCGGGAGTTATGGCTGTGGCCTTTGGCGCAACGCTCTTTGAGTGGTTACGAATTGGTGGCTTAGGTCCACGTCCTGCATTATTGGTAGCAGCTGTCGAAATGATCGTGCAGTTCTCGCTATATTGGGCAGGCGCTCTTGATCGAATGGCTTGGTTCCTGTTCTTGGTGAACGGCATCATTATGGTGGCTTGGTTCGTCATTTTCTTTGCCGAACTGTTTCACCGTCAAACTGGTTTCAAGGTAAGTCAGCGCCAGTGTTTGTGGTCTGCAGTTACGTTTGTGCCTGCCGCTTATCTATCTCTTTTGTGGCTCTTTGAAGCAGGTGACTGGATCTTGGTTCTATCAGTGCTTTTGATTGTGTGGGGTGCTGACATCTCCGCTTACTTCTGTGGTCGTGCATGGGGGAAGCATCCGATGGCTCCCGCAATCTCTCCCAAAAAGACGGTTGAAGGGGCGTTTGGTGCTTATGTGATTGTGATCATCTTTTTCGCACTCACCTATGTCTTCTGTACGCAGCAGAATGTCTTTACCAACTACCTCTTTGATAACGCTGGTTTCTTATGGGGGATTGCGACTTTAGCTGTATTGGTTGCATTATCTATTGCAGGTGATTTGTGGGAATCCATGTTGAAGCGTTTGGTCGGTATCAAAGACTCGTCCAACCTGTTGCCAGGTCACGGTGGTTTCTTTGACCGTATGGATGCTTCGTTGCCAGTGCTTCCTGCGGCCACATTCATTATGTTGTGGATCCAATTGTTGGTGAAGTAAAAAAGCAATGCTTTGAATTAAGGCGCGGTTGCCGGATAGATCCCTTCGGCCCGCGCCTTTGTTTTATGACTGAAAGAGATGACTGAAGCTTATTTAGTTCCAAATCTAGCGCCAGACGAAATTCATCGTGAAGAAGATGTGGTGCGTCGTTCTCGTTTTATTGTCTCCATGGCTCGTGTGTCGAGCACAGAGGAAGCAAAAGCTTTTATTGAGCGGATTCGCGCAGAGCATCCTACTGCGACACATAACTGTTGGGCTTTTAACGCAGGAGCACCCGAAGATACTGCGCAAGTGGGCGCGAGTGATGATGGTGAACCCCAAGGGACAGCTGGTCGCCCTATGCTAACCGTGTTACTTCACAGTGGCGTAGGAGAAATCGCAGCAGTTGTGACGCGTTATTTTGGTGGAACGCTCTTAGGAACAGGTGGTTTGGTTCGAGCTTACCAAGGTTCAGTTAAACAAGGTCTAGACAGTCTACCTGTCGTCTTACGTGAAGATATGCAACGCTTTGTGGTTTCTATAGAACCACATCAAGTCTCAGACTTTCAGCATTTTTTGGCTGAAGCCAAAGGCCGTGTGTTGACTTCTGACTTTCGTTTTGACGCGACCTTTGAAGTTGAAGTCCCTAAACTTCATGCACAAAGTTTTGCTGATCGCATGATGGAAGTGACCGCTGGTGAGGCACTCATCGATTGGATTGAAGATTGATTTGTTTGGAATTGTGCAGCTTGGTGTGAAGTAGAAGCCTTAACAAGAGCGTTCGATAGAATGATAGTGTGACGATTTATAGGAGGATATGCGTCATGCGTTTTGCCATTTTTCATGCCCTTTGTGCACTATGGGTGATTTGGCGTTTTTGGCTTCCGCTTCGTGTTTCACAAACGGTCAAATTGGGCGGTGTGATCGTAACGATATTGATTGCGCTTTTTCCTGCAGTCACAGCCACATTTTTTGGTGGTTTGATTAGCCCTGAAGTCCCTGCTTGGGTTTTGGTGATTGGAAATGGTGCAACGTTTACGTTGGTTCTGCTCTCACTTTTGACACTTTGTCGAGAAGTGATCATATTTGCTTCTGTATTGGCGGGACGCTCTGGTGAGCATACGCATCAATTTGTGCAACAAGATAAGCGAGTAGCGTTAGGGATGACGATAGCCTCGGTGACTTTATCGACACTCGGTGTGAGAGAAGGGATCAAGGTGCCCGATGTGCATGAGATGACCTTACCCATCAAAGATTGCCCGAAAGCTTTTGAAGGCTTTCGTATCGTGCAACTCTCAGACTTACATGCCTCGGCACTGCTTTGTGAACCACATATGGCCGCTCTGGTCGAAAAGGTTAATGCCTTACATCCGGATCTGATTGTCATTACAGGGGATATTGTGGATGGAGAGGTTGCAGCACGCGATAAGGACGTGGCTCCGCTCGCTAAACTGAAAGCGCCCTATGGCGTGATTGCAGTTGAAGGCAATCATGAACATTACGTTGACTACGAAGGATGGATGAAAAAGTTACCAACCTTAGGTATGACGGTGCTTCGTAACGAATGCATTACGCTACAGCGTGATGGTGCAACGCTAACGATCGGTGGGGTTACCGATCCTTGGGGACGCCGTTTTGGACGGACGTTACCTGACCCTGTGAAAGCATTTGAGAAGGCGCCTGAAAACGGGCCTCGGATTTTGCTATCTCATCAACCTAAATATGCCAATGACTATGACGATGCTGTGCGTTTTGATGTGCAACTTTCTGGGCATACACACGGCGGTCAACTCTATGGCTTAGATAAAGGCGTTGCAATCCTCAACCATATGTTTGTGCGAGGTTGGTATCAGCTCAACCGTGCTGTGATGTATGTGCATCCTGGTTCAGGTTTGTGGAATGGATTTCCAGTTCGCTTTGGGGTGCCGGCAGAGGTTGCGCTTTTTACTGTTAAGAAGAAAAAATAGAATATATGCGTGGTGTAACATAAATTTTCAAAATAATCGGTACAATATCAGATTAATGTTATTGACTGACTACCCTCAAAGGAATCTTGAACATGACTCAACCCATAACCCTACTAGGGGCTACAGGAAGTATTGGACGTTCAACGATCGATGTTGTACAACGCTATCCAGATCGCTTTCATATTCATGCTGTAGCAGGCGGCTCTCGTGTGGCGCCATTGGTTGAAGTCTGTAAGCAAGTTAACCCTAAACGCGCGGTGATTGCGGATGTCAATCGCTTAGATGAATTACATCAAGCCCTAAAAGCTGAAGGGCTCGGTCATATCGATGTTGGTGCTGGAGCGCAGGCTGTTTCTGGGCTTGCTGAGGATGCTGACACCGAAGTTGTCGTGCAGGCTATCGTAGGGGCTGCTGGTGTGGCACCGACCTTTGCCGCTGCTCGTGCTGGTAAGCGACTCTTGCTTGCCAATAAAGAAAGTGTCGTATGTGGCGGTCGTCTTTTAATGGATACGGTCAAAGAGCATGGCTGTGAACTATTGCCCGTTGATAGTGAGCACAATGCAATCTTTCAGTGTTTGGTCGGTGCAACGCCACAAGCGCGTGCTAATGCACAACTCATTTTGACTGCCTCGGGTGGGCCATTTAGAGGTCGTAAAAACCTAGAAGGTATTACACCAGAACAAGCTGTAGCGCATCCTAAATGGAATATGGGTCGCAAGATCAGTGTGGACTCAGCGACTTTGATGAATAAAGGCCTTGAAGTTATCGAGGCACGTTGGCTATTTGATTTTGAGCCTGAGCGTATTAAGGTAGTAGTGCACCCAGAAAGCATTGTTCATTCAGCCGTAGAGTTTGAAGATGGTGCAGTGATTGCTCAGTTGGGGGCAGCAGATATGCGGACCCCGATTGCTTATTCACTAGGATGGCCCGAGAGATTAGATGGTCATGCTAAGCGAATGAGTTTCTCTGAAATTGCTCGCCTTACGTTTGAAGAACCAGATCTGGAAACGTTCCCGCTCTTGAAGCTTGCTTATGATGCGCTCAAGGCGGATGATGGTTCGACGATTGTGTTGAATGCTGCGAATGAGATAGCTGTAGAGGCTTTCTTAGAAGGGCGGATTGGGTTTAAGGATATTTTTAAAACGGTTGAACTAGCCCTCTCGACTCTAGCGTCCCCATGTTCTAAAAGTCTTGAAGAAATTGTTTCGTTAGATATTGCAGTAAGACGTTGGACACGAGACAAAATGAGGTTTAGCTAAACTTTTTGCTCTAAAAAATTGGCTTTATGTAAAAAGCATATCTTGAAAATAATTTCAATTGTGAAGAGAACTCTTTTGTGATGAAAATTCTGATTACTGGTGCGAATGGAATGCTCGGGAGAACACTTTGTCGTGTTCTAAAAAACTTTGAAATCGTTCCCACTGATCGCGATACGATGGATATTACCAAGTCTGATGAAGTCTATCGAGTGATTAGAGAGCATCGACCAGAAGTGGTTATTCACTGCGCAGCGATGACTGCTGTTGATTTGTGTGAAACAGAAAAAGAAAATGCCTTTCTGCTAAATGCAGTTGGGTCATCTAATGTAGCTGTTGCAAGTCATGCTATTGGGGCTCGCTTGATCGCCATATCAACAGATTATGTCTTTGACGGCTCTGGGGAGAAGTCATACTCTGAATACGATGTACCTAATGGAGGAAATACAGTCTACGGACAGAGTAAATGGGTTGGAGAACAATTAATTCGAACGCATTGTCCTAACCATGTCATTGCTCGTGTTGCATGGCTCTATGGTGCAGGTGGGCCGAGTTTTGTTCATACGATGATTAAATTAGCTGATGGTTCACGACCTGTATTAAAGGTTGTGGATGATCAGGTCGGCAATCCTACGAGTACAGATGCGGTAGCTAGGGCGATTCAAGAAATTCTGAAGCACCCTTCAATCGCAGGGACTTTCCATCTTACGTGTGAGGGGGAGGTTACATGGTGCGAGTTTGCTAAGAAAATTTTCGAAATTAAAGGAATCCAGCAAACAGTTTTACCTTGTTCGACTGATGAGTATCCGAGACCAGCGCCAAGACCTAAAAATTCTCGCTTAGAGAAATTAAACCTGAGGCTGTATGGCTTGAAGCCGATGCCTAAGTGGGATGACGAGCTAAGAGCAGTGTTAGAGAATCCCGAGTTCTAAGGTTACATAGTACTCACGCAGAATCTAGAACATGATAGTAGCCTGTTGTTTATTCAAATTTTTTCCGTATGGTGGTTTGTCGCGAGATTTTCGACGAATTGCCCTAGCTTTATTGGCTAGAGGGCATACGGTACGTGCGTATGTACAAAAGTGGCAAGGCGAACGAATTGGTGGTGTAGAAATTTACGAATATTCAGGAAATGCATTTACCAATGATGGTGCTGTGCATGAATACTGTCGTTTTGTTAAAGAAAGGTTGTCGTTGAATCCTGCAGATGTTGTATTAGGGTTCAATAAAATGCCAGGATTAGATTTTTATTTCGTAGCAGATGTCTGTTATGTCAATAAAGTTGAATCAGAAAAAAAAGGCATAAAAAAACTTTTATATAAGCAAACGCGAAGATATAAAACCTTTTCTGCAATGGAAAGAAGTGTCTTTGGTGAAGATAGCAAGACAAAGATATTATTTCTAGATAAAACGCAAGAAATTCTATTTAAACATTTCTATGATCTAAGTAAGAAGGATGTTATTTGGCTTCCTATTGGACTGAGTGACAAATGCCGACGAGATAGATATACCCAAAGTCAAATAGAAGCATTCAAAGCGGAGCTCGGTCTTAGTGATGACACAAAGTTGATCTTACAAGTAGGTTCAGATTTTAAACGGAAAGGTCTTGATCGAACGATCAAAGCAATATCATCATTACCCTCAGAAATTAGAAGTAAAGTTCGACTTCTTGTGATAGGTGAGGATGATGTAGCACCGTTTCAAAAGATGGCCAAAGAAGAAGGTATTTCCGAGTTGGTTCTATTTACTGGTGGTACAGCTTCGGCCTATTTGGCGATGTGTGCAGCAGATGTATTACTACATCCAGCGTACGTTGAAAATACTGGTACTGTGATTTTAGAGGCGTTAGCCTTACATTTACCAGTCATTACTACAGAAAACTGTGGCTTTTCGCATTATGTGAAAGAGGCTAATGCTGGTATTGTCTTACCAATACCATACGAACAGTTCAGATTAAATAATGCTCTTAAAGAGTTATTGGATGGTTCGGAAAAAAGAAAAGAATATAAATATAATGCAAAACAATTTTCTGAGCGAGCTGAGCTCTATTCAATGGTAGACGTCATTGTAGATAATCTAGAAGATTTTCATCTAAATAATTGTATTGAGGAAGTAAAATGAAATTACTTGTGACAGGTGGAGCTGGTTTTATAGGCTCTTGTTTTGTATTGCAGCGCATTAAAGCTGGGGATGCAGTGCTTAACTTGGACAAACTGACCTACTCAGGAAATTTAATGAATCTTACAGAGATTCAGAATCATCCTAAGTATTCGTTTGTGCAAGGGGATATTGGTGATGAGACGCTCATTCATCGATTATTAAAAGAGTTTGAGCCGGATGCTGTAGTAAATTTTGCAGCAGAAAGTCACGTCGATCGTTCTATTGTTGATCCTGATGCATTTGTCAGAACGAATGTTGTTGGGACAAGCGTGATGTTGCGATGTGTTAAGGATTGGTGGAACGAGCTTTCTGCTGAAAGAAAGGCATTATTTAGATTCCATCATATTTCGACTGATGAAGTATTTGGCACTTTGTCTATGACAGATCCAGCCTTTACTGAAAAGACGCCTTTTGCGCCTAATAGCCCATACTCGGCTTCTAAAGCTTCAAGTGACCACTTCGTCCGAGCTTTCCATGAGACATTTGGTTTGCCAACGTTGATTACCAATTGCTCGAATAATTACGGTCCACGGCAATTCCCTGAAAAGCTTATTCCTTTAATGACTTTAAATGCTCTTCAAGGTAAGAGTTTGCCTATCTACGGTACTGGGGAAAATATTCGAGATTGGCTTCATGTCGAAGATCATTGCGAAGCGATTTATGAAGTTTTGACACGAGGACGCGTGGGCGAAACATACAATATTGGTGGACGTTCAGAGCGCAACAACATCACGATTGTGCACAAAATTTGCGAGATTCTAGACAGGGTTATGCCTCGACAGGATAAGGAATCTTATACAAAACAAATCACTTTTGTAAAAGATCGCTTAGGGCATGATTTACGCTACGCGATCAATTGTACGAAAATAGAAAAGGAATTAGGCTGGACGCCTCGCTATACCTTTGAACAAGGTATAGAAGAAACCATTCAATGGTATTTAGATAACCCTGAGTGGGTAAATAATGTTCAATCTGGTGCTTATCAAGAGTGGATCAACACCAATTATGAAGGACGTAAATAAATGAGTGCAGAACAAATTAAATGGCGTGGTATTGTCCTTGCAGGTGGCTCTGGGACTCGATTGTTTCCTCTGACCAAAAGCATTAGCAAGCAATTGATGCCAGTTTACGATAAGCCAATGATTTTCTATCCGATTTCAGTTTTGATCAAAGCAGGAATTCGAGAGATAGCAATCATTACTACACCTGAACATCAGCCACTCTTTAAGGAGCTACTGAAAGATGGTTCTCAATGGGGATGTCACTTTGAGTATGTGGTGCAAGAAAAACCCGAAGGTTTGGCACAAGCGTTCTTGTTATGTGAAGACTTTATCAAGGGGTACAACACCTGCTTGGTTTTAGGAGATAACTTGTTCTACGGTCATGGATTTGCTGAGCTCCTTGATTGTGCCATGCAGAGAAAGACGGGGGCAACCGTGTTTGGTTATCACGTAATGGATCCTGAGCGTTATGGTGTTGTTGAGTTCGATGCAAATCAAAAGGCTGTCAGTATCGAAGAAAAACCGGAGCATCCTAAATCCAATTACGCTGTGACTGGTCTCTATTTTTACGATAAAGATATTTTAGAGATTGCCAAACAAGTGAAGCCTTCTGCGAGAGGAGAATTGGAAATTACTGATGTAAATAAAGCTTATATGCTTCGTGGGGATCTCAATGTTGAACTAATGTCTCGCGGAATTGCTTGGTTAGATACAGGTACCCATGAATCTTTACTAGAGGCTTCTTCTTTTATTCATGCGGTTGAGTCTCGACAGGGATTGATGGTTGCTTGCCCAGAAGAAATTGCTTGGCGAAAAGGGTTTATTTCGACAGAGCAGGTTAAGACTCTAGCAGCGCCACTGTCAAAAAATCATTATGGTCGCTATTTATTAAAAATGATTGAAGGAGAATGATGATGGAAGTAGAAAAGACTCCTATAGAAGGAGTGTTATTGATAAAGCCAAAAGTTTTCGGTGATGAACGTGGATACTTCGTTGAAACATGGCAGAAAGAGCGTTACGAAGAATTGGGTATCAACCTACCTTTTGTTCAGGATAACCATTCAAAGTCGACAAAAGGTATTTTGCGAGGACTTCATTATCAAAAGAAGCATCCCCAGGGAAAGCTAGTGATGGTTTCTTATGGCGAAGTGTTTGACGTTGCTGTTGATATTCGTCCCAACTCTCCCAGTTTTGGGAAATGGTATGGCGCAATTCTCTCTCAAGAAAATCAGCATCAATTATGGATCCCGCCAGGATTAGCGCATGGTTTTCTTGTTCTGAGTGACGTCGCACATTTTCATTATAAATGTACAGATTATTATTATAAAGAAGATCAAAATTCTATAAAATGGAATGACGCTGATCTTTCGATAGATTGGCCTCAAGTTTTCCCTATTGTACTATCCGAAAATGATAGATTAGCGCTAGATTTTAAAGAGTTGTTAAGCTTATAGTACGCCTTAAAGGATAAAAGATGAAGATCATAAAAAATTTGAAAACAATAATAAAGAATTATTTTCATCCTACTGCGAACGTAGATGACTACACTAAATGGCAATACTTTAAGGATACAGATAAATCGAATTTTGAGGAAGAACTAATTATAAACTATAAGCGAAAAGCAGAAGATGTAAAAATTTTTGCATATTATCTACCTCAATTTCATCCTATTCCGGAAAATGACTCTTCCTTTGGCAAGGGATTTACGGAATGGACAAATGTCGCAAATGCATCACCGTTGTTTGTCGGTCATGTTCAACCGAAAATCCCATATGATTTAGGTTTTTATAATTTATTACAAGAAGGCGTAATTGAGCGACAGATCGAATTGGCAAAAAAACATGGAGTTTATGGTTTTTGTTTTTATTACTATTGGTTTTCCGGTAAAAGAGTTCTGGAAAAGCCAATAGAGAAATTTATGGGAATAAAAACAGATTTTAAATTCCATATTATGTGGGCTAATGAGAATTGGGCTAAATTATGGGATGGTGGTAATAAAGAAGTTATTTTAAAACAAGAATTTTGTGAACAAGATTTCGAAGCATTCTTCAATGACATATCAAACCTTGTTTTAGATGTAAAGTATGAAAAAAAGGATGGGCGTCCCATTATTGCTATTTATAGACCTAGTCTTTTCGAAAAGGAATTATTTATAAAATTCACAGAATTCATGAACAAAAAAGCTAAAACAATTGGTTTGCCTGGATTTTATTTTGTTGGAACTAACGCAACTGGGTTTGATAAACCGTACGATTATCATTTGGAAGGGATAATAGAATTTCCACCTCATGGTATTACAGACTGTCCTCAAAAACAAGTGCGATGGTTAAATAAAAAGAGTTCAATGTTGATATTTGATTTACATAAATGGTTGAATGCGGGCTATCATAGGAAAGCATGTGGGTACAAAATATTTAAATGCTGTTTCCCATCATGGGATAACTCACCTAGAAAAAAATATTCAGGTGGATGGATCTTCCATATGGAAAAAGATGATTTTTATAATTGGCTTACTGATAATATAAAATACACAAAAATAAATAACAGAGAAGAAGCATATCTCTACATTAATGCTTGGAATGAATGGGCTGAAGGTGCAATGTTAGAGCCTAGTGTACAATGTGGATATAAAAATTTAAATACAGTACAAAGAGCAATTATTGACAGTAGAGATAATGTAAATGAATAATATATGTAACGTTATAAACGTCCAGTGTGTGTACGGATCGGATAATGTAAAGCATATTGAAGATTGTGTGATACCAAATTTAAAAAATATGTCGAAAAACTACAAGATTCGATTTCTCACATTAAATTATGAAAAAACGGGAGTTAATATAAAATCAGGAGTTAGATATGGAGTTGAAGTAGTAGATGTAGCAAACGACAATTTTATGCAAAGAGGATTTGCGGATAACCATAACTATCTTTTTAATTGCTTGGAAAAGACAGATAATTTTATATTAATGAATCCTGATTGCATACCACTCGAAAATTCTATTGACCTATTGCTTGAGTTAAAGTCAAAGAATGTTGCCATAGTTGAAGGGTGTCAATGGCCATATGAGCATCCTAAAGACTATAACACGAGAACATTTGAAACCGCGTGGGCTAGCGGAGCTTTTCAATTAATAGACTCAAAATTTTATGAAAAAATTGGAGGAATGGATCCGATATACTTTTTATATAATGAAGACGTTGATTTATCCTGGCAAGCGTGGTTGAATGGCTATCGTGTTCTTTATAATCCAAATGCTAAAATTATACATTTTACAAATGGTTATTATGAAAGAGAGGATGTCATATCAAATGAGCGGTACTATTTATATAGAAATTATATCGTTTTAATGACGAAGTTCTTTGGGAAAGATGCCGAAAAAAAAGCACTGTATGAAGTGAAAGAATCAGTGAGTAAGGAGCTTTATGAAGTAATTATTAATGATTATGAAAAGATAAGACCGTTGATTAGCGATAAATATGTCGGGAAATTCCATAAATATGTTAAAGTTTATGGTTTAGGTCTCTATGCCAAGCATCGGTGGTAAGGAAATTTAAATGAAAATTTTCGTTGTTTCTGATACAGAAAAGCAGTTTAAAGAATTTGCAAAAATAAATAAACACTTCTCAGGTTGTCTTATACAATGTGATAAAAACAAAGAATTAAATTTGTTACTAAAAGATATATTAACAAGTGAGGAGGCTCCTTTTTTAATATGTGATGACAGTGTTTATTTGCCGGTGGATATAATAGAACGCTCTTTTTTACTGTGTGAAGTATTATTTGAAAATTATGAAAATTGGGGGATGGTTGGAAATTGCGGGGTGTCTTGTTTAAAAGTAGGTGCAAGAGCATCTCAGTTTGTTAAATACGCAAATGATTCAAATGGTCATTTCAACTTAAAGGGCAAATTGTTACCTGCTGAATCGTTATATGGAAGTATTTTTTTAATCAATCCTAATGGGAATTATGAAGATATTATAATACCCGCGGTAAAAGCTTTTAGTACATTGGCAACAGCGTTATCCTTTGCATCCGTTGTTTCGAAACGGTCGTGTTTTATTGCTCCAGAACTCATGTGTTACCAAAATGCTATTAGCAATGTATGTGATAAAACAGATGACGAATACGAATTAATACGAGATTATTTAACTAGCCTGTTTGTAAATTCAAGGATAAATTATAAATACTCTAGTTTTAATATAGACAAACCAACTGGTAGTATAGATTTAGTTGATTCAGCTTTGGGAAATTGTGTCAGAAGAAAAAACAAAACCACTCTTTCGATTATAGTAAGGACTCAATTCACAAGGTTAAAAGCATTATTCAGGACATTGTCTTCAATAAAGTCGTTTTCCACGATGGCTGATGCTAGTTGTGATATACGTTGTTATGTTATTACAGATAATTTAGAGGGACCTGATAAAACATATTATGGATATAATGTACTAAAATGCGAATCACAAAAGAAAGACTCAAGGTTTAGCTTGATAGCAAACGCGATCAAGCTCATCGATTCAGACTATGTTTGGTTTATTGATGACGATGATTGGGTTTTTCCAAATGTTGCTCATCAAATTTCACAGGTTTTATGTTCATGTCCTAAAAAATCCACGATTTATCTAGATGTAAGACACTTTAATGAAACTGTAGATTTTAACGATTTAAATACTTCTGAATTAACAGCATCTCGCTATTTTCCAGCAAAAAATTTCATTAAAAATTTCTCAGGAGAAAATTATTCTCCTTTCTGTGGAGTTATATTTCCAAAGGTTGTATTAGAAAGAATTATTAATTCCTCCATGATTAACAGTGTAACTCTTATGGAGGATTTTATGTTACATGTAATTAATTCAAATACTGAGGAATTTTTTCCAGTTATAATCGACAAATTATCTGTCGGAATATCAATAAGACAATCTGGACAGACGATGAGTATGTCTGATGATAAACCATGGAGATTATCTGGAGGCACTGTATATTATCATATGATAACTAATGGGAATGGGTTGCTTTTCTCTCAATCTGATACGGAGAATTTGCCGTGTGAATTTAAAATAAAAATTCCAAAATTTGCAAAGATAATTTGTTTATTTGTTTATGATTTAAAACTTTTAATATTGAAGGTGAATGAAAAAATCAATAAAAATAAAAAAAGAAGAGAGTTATATCGACAAAAATGGAAGGATCTACGATTGAAAAAGATACAGTTCAAAGAATTAATCGGTTAATACTTATTTTTTAATCTAATAAAAAAACTAAAAAGTTATGTATAACTAACGAGTCTCTGCTTTCCTTGCAGCACGATAACCCGAAACTCATTTCGTCCTCTCGAAGTAGGCCGACGAGAGTGCTGCTTTTCAACGTAAAATCTCGGTCTAGTTGGGGTATAACTGCCCCAACTATTCCTTATCTGAATTTTGTAAGTGCGTTGAGAACGGCATCTGGCGAATCGTAAAGGCCAGCAAATCCCAAAGCTTCAACTAGCTTTTTATCTTTAGCCGAAACATTGATCATCTAAATTTTTTCCAGACCATACGTAGAGACTGACTTTTTAACGCTAAGTTGTTGAAAGTCAGTCTT